>SDBT01011600.1_pt1 | contig 14174 bp, 11 predicted proteins | sample 2277101 | NCBI WGS metagenome assembly SDBT01 (sample SAMN10404973, study PRJNA504765) | marine sediment metagenome | isolation source: marine sediment core GS10_PC15, 103 cmbsf | place: Arctic Ocean: Southern Knipovich Ridge | collected 2010 | reverse complement strand
AGGTGTTTTGAGCGGTTTCTATCCACTTCTTAGAAGACAGATAATAGGAAGAGAAGAAAATATTTCATCTAGTTTTTATGCTTTAAATATTATTAGCGACACAGAAAATTTAGAAAATGCAATATATAAAGTTATTCGATTAGAAAAAGATCTTATCGAATTTGAGATAACTACATCGAATAGAAGAATTGTAAAAACGTATCAGTTTGCAGAAGAAGCCCCCTATACTTTTGATATGGCTATTAGCATTGAGGGAGATTCAAAAAATTTATATCTTACATCTGGCGTTCCAGAAGTAGAACTTACCTCTGGAAAATACTCCCCTACTTTAAAAATGAGAACATATAGAAAGCAAAAAAATGTAGTTGATCAGCTAGCGCTTCCTAAAAGCATAACAACAGTATCTTCAATCTATCCGGATTGGATCTGTAATTCCAATGGATTTTTAGGACTTATTATCGATCCTTTAGATGAAATCCCTCCTGGATACAGAACAAAATACATAGCTGGAAATACCCTTCCAACTAGACTTACTTTAATAGATCCTCAATACAAACTATACCCAGCTGATAAATATCCTGGATATGAGATGTTTTTACCTTTAAAAGCTAGTAATAAAAAAACTAATTTCAGAATCTTTTCAGGCCCTTTTGCTAAAGATATTTTAAAAGCTGTAGATGCAACGTACTCTAACGCTATAACAGGCTATAACCCAGAATATATTGGAGCTAAAAGTTTTCATGGTTTTTTTGCTTTTATATCTGAGCCTTTTGGCAAACTTATGTTTAGCTTAATGCAACTTTTCCACAGAACTACTCACTCTTGGGGAGTATCTATAATACTTCTTACTTTAGTTTTACGAATAATGCTCTATCCATTAAATGCTTGGACAATAAAATCTCAAATGAAGATGCAAGAGTTTGCTCCTAAAATGAAAGAGCTTCAAAAAAGATATGCAAATAATCCTCAAAAGCAAAAAATGGAGATGATGAAATTATATAAAACAAAGGGCTCTAACCCATTAATGGGTTGTTTTCCTTTATTTATACAACTTCCTTTTTTATTTGGTATGTTTGATCTTTTAAAATCAACATTTGAGCTAAGGGGTGCTGTTTTTATTCCTGGATGGATAAATAATCTTACAGCTCCTGATGTTGTTTTTAGTTGGTCTATGCCGATTCCTTTTATTGGAACATCTTTTCATGTACTTCCTCTGATAATGGGAGCTGTGATGTTTTTACAATCAAAATTTATGGCAAAAAAACCTCAAAAAGATGGGCCATTAACTGACCAAGAAAAACAGCAAAAAATGTTAACGTTATTTATGCCAATAATATTTACTATAATTTTTTATAAAATGCCATCGGGATTAAATATTTACTATTTATTCTTTTCATTATTTGGTATTTTGCAACAATGGATAATGAACAAACAACAAAAGAAAAATTTAATTAAAACATGAAAGCCTGGAAGCTTTTTTTAAGCGATCTAGAAAAAAAAATAGGTGCAACTACTACAAGAAAGTGGTTGTATAGTTTAAAAATAATTAAATTTGATGCTTGCAATCTATATTTAGAAGCTGAAAATCACATAGAAGCTAGATGGTTTGAAGAACATATCAGACCTATTTTAAAAAATGGTTTTTATAATGAAAATTTCCATAAGATAAAAGTTCATTTATCTGTAAAAAGCTCAGATTTAAAATCTAAAAATATAAAAGAGAAAAAAGATCAAATCGTTTCAGATCCTTTAGAAACATATCTTAGTTTTGCATTTTTTATTGCCTCTGAAAAAAATCTAATGAGTGTAAAACTTTTAAAAGAAACAATTGATCATGGCCCTAGTTTTAATCCAATTTTTTTATATGGGCCAAAAGGTTCAGGAAAAACACATCTTTTGCAAGCTACAGCTCATAAATTCAAAGAAAAAAATTTAAATGTATTTTATGTAAATGCTCAAAGCTTTACAAACCATGTTGTTGATGCTATTAGAAATGGAGCAATGCAAGATTTCAGAAAAGCTTATAGAAGCTTAGATGTTTTAATCATAGATGACATCCAGATATTTTCAAAAAAATTCGCAACTCAAGAAGAATTTTTTCATACTTTTAATACACTTCACTCCAACGCAAAAACCATAATTTTAAGCTCAAATCTTCCTGTAAATATGTTAGATGATATTGAATCTAGATTAATATCTCGTTTTGAATGGGGAATATCTCTATTTTTAGAAAAGCTAGAAAAAAAAGAGCTTAAAATAGTCTTAAATAATCAAGCAAGCATTTTAAATTTACATTTAAACCCTCAGATAGAAAAGTTCATTATCGATAATTTCAAAAGCATAATATCGATAAAAAAAGCTATTAAAACTCTAGCTTTAAACGAACATTTAGAAAACCAACAATCTTTAGAGATAACTAGAGTTAAAAACTATCTTGCCCCTTTAATCGAAGAAGAAAAAGAAAAAATCTTAAATCACGACATAATAATAAATGAAGTATCTATCTATTTTGGTATAACATCAAAAGATATTTTAGGCAGATCTCAAACAAAAGAGAGTACCTTGCCAAGGCAATTTTCAATGTATCTTTGTAGAGAACTTTTAAAAATGCCCTTTATGAAAATAGGAAAAATTTTTACAAGAGATCATTCAACTGTTATGACTAGCGTAAAAAATATTAAAAAAGACATAGAGATAAAAAATACAGATATCTATTCAGCTCTTATAGAAATCACCAAAAAATTAAATCGTTTTTCTTGATATTAACATTTTTTAATGTTTATGATTTTTCTTTAAATGATAAAAACATTAAAAAAAAAGACAGCTAGTTGCTGTCTTTTTTTATATAAAATTAAAATTTTTTAATTCTAAATTTTTTCGTTTTCTTTTCTTATTAAACTTTTACAAATCCGCCAGGTCCACCTGGTTGCTCTCCTGAAGGTAGCTGCATTGGTGGTTTTGCTCCACCTGGCATTGGCAATGTAAATGGTTCAGGCTCTTTTCCAGCACAGATATCAGTTACTATCTTTCTCCATTTCTCTACAGTTTCTACAAATAAAGGTGCAAATCTTCTAAGTGCTGATGCATCAACGCCAAGCCCCACATCTAATACGCAATGCAAGAGTATAAGTTCTTCTTTTACAGCAAGACCTACTCCGCCTCCTGCCATTTGGCCTCCTAGCATAGATCCTTCTAAAAGTCTTTGATAGAGTTTTAGTAAGATTTTATCATCTTTTGGAAGTCCATCTAAAAGAGGTGAATATAAATATAATCTATCAGAATTGGGCTCATATGTTAAATGCAAGGAAAAGGTGTTATCTATTCCTAAAATACAAGTGTTATTTTCATCAAAGCCTAAACCTTCAAGATTCAATTCTTTTGAAAACTCTTTAAGATTTGCTTTAGCATTTTCAAATGACATGGGTTATCCTCCAGATATTAATTATTTTTAGACACATATATTATCAGAATTTTATTTTTAAAACAAAATTATTTTTTTAATACATATGCCACATTACTTTTTATAACTATAATCTATAAAACTATTTTTATCAATAATGTTCAACTTAATATAGATTAAAATAATTATTAGTATCAATTAATTATTTTAATTCACCGGTTTGTTTAATCTCATTTGTATTTAAAAAAAACACTTTGAAGCAGTTTTTTCAAATCAAAGATTTTTGATTTGCTCAACTTTGTCTTTTTTGCTATTTTTAAACTTTGAGATTTTAGTCTGTTTTTAGCCAATGTATATGCTTCTATAGACGACTCTAACATTATCTTCTCTTTTTTATATTATTTTGAACATACATTCGTTATTAATAATTATTATTATAACATATTTAATAATATTATTAAAGATTTTAGTTATTTAAAAGAGCTAGCGTAAAGAATTTATTTGAATATTTATCTGTCTTAGGCTATTTAACGAAACTCTGTACTACGACAAGATAACGAGATTTAGAGAAGATGAGTTTTTTCATCTTCTCTATTTCTTTAGAACTTCGGTTTATAGATTTCTTTGGAAGAATTTTTATTCAAGATAAACAAAAATTATTTTTTAATAAACAAACTTCCATCTCCATTAACAAAACGTAAGTTCTTTATTTTTTTAGCAGTTCAAAAAACATTAAACTTTTAATACAATTATAAGATTCTCTTCGTTTGAGAATAACAAAAAGACAGTTAAACTTTGCCCTCAGATTAAAACTCCACGCATGGGGCACTCTTCGAACTCTTTCATGGAAAAAAGTATTAAAAAATCATAATACTTTACTTTTAGCATGATAAATTTAGCGATATTTCAGTTCTGATTATCGATTTTTAAATTTTATTCGTATATTTTAAAGTTGTAAAAGAGAAGAAAAGTCTACGATATAATCAAAAAAGCCCGATTCTTCTACACTATCTTGAACACCGTTTACATGAACTAACACACGCCTTATTGAAAATCTTTTAGGAACGGTTAAACTAGATATTTTCTTATCAACTTCATTTATACACGATGGCTCTATTTTAGATTTTGAAAATTTCATCTCGACAACATATAAAGAGTGGTATCTTGTTTGAATCAAAAAATCGATTTGACATCCTGAATTTCTAGAAGTTTTTCTTTGAAAATATGGATTTGCAATCAAAACATCTGCAGGATTAATTTTGAGGCAGTTATAAAGAGATAATCGGTTAGCAAATACAAGATTTTCAAATTGAAATCCCATTATGGTAGACCAATTTGGTAGCATCATAAAAGATTCTCTTACAAAGTTTTTCTGAAGGATTATCTCTTTTTGAGGCAAAATATATTTTAGATAAAAACGAGTATAATTATCACTTAAACGAAATTTTCTTAAATTAGATATTTTTTTATTTGCAAAATTCCATGTCCAATCTACTGAAACAAATCCTGCAGCTTCCAGATCGTTCAAATATTTGGATATTGAGCCTCCTTTTTGATATTTGATGCTCTCACATATTTGATCTAAGCTTTTAGAGCCATTAATTAATTCGATTACTATCTTTCTATAAGTTTCATTTCTTTTGGTAAATAGATCTGAAAAAATCTGATCAAATTCTCTATATAAAATTCCTCTTGGCTTAAAACACAATCTTTGAATATTATCCTCTGCAGATTCCTCTGGGATAATTTCTTCAAGATATTTGGGGACCCCCCCTGTAATACTTAAAATTTTAAAGATTTCATATGCAGAAACTCTTTTTTTCAAACTTTTCCAAAATTTAACACAATCACAAAGAGGCATTTGCTCTAAAACTAAATCGATAGAAATTCTCCCTAAAAACCCGGTTTGACTTAAAATATTTTTTTCAATCCAACTAGAAACTGAGCCACATAAGATTAACATTAACTTAGGATTTTTACTAAATTCCGTATCCCATGCAATTTTTAGTTTTCCTAAAAAAATAGAATCCTTTGATCCCATCCATGAAATCTCATCAAAAACTATTAAGGCTTGTCCTTTTGAAGTAGCTTTAGCCAAATGTAAAAATAATTCACTCCAATTATCTGTTTTAATTTCCGGCATATTTAAATTTTTTGACATTTGATATGCAAACTCTTTTTTTTGCATCTCAGCTGTAGTCTTTGGTTCTGGAGGCAGTCCTGTAAAAGAGACTATATTGAGGTTTTGAGAAAACTGCTCAATTAATCTACTTTTGCCTATCCTTCTTCTTCCTCTTATCACTATCAAACTAGAAGTTGATTTTTTATATTCTTGATGTAAAACAAAAAGCTCTTCTTTCCTACCGTAAAAGGGCCGTTTTTCTGCCATAATTTTATCATTCATGGCAAGAAAACCCTTTCCTTTAGGGAAGGGATGAATTGCCAACCATTAATAAATATATGCTTTTCAACCTTCTTAACAGGATAATTCAATGTTTTAGTTTTGTCTCTAACTCTTAACCAATTACCTTTGTTAAAAATGCCTATAACTTCATATTTTTTGTTTTTCACTTGGACTACGTCTTTTGGCTGCATCTTATATCTCTTTCGTCTGATCGATGGTTTAAAACCCTTTCTATTCAATTGCAAGCAGCGGTTGTTTTTTCTTTTTGGTAAAAATAAAGAAGGTTGAACTCTTTTTTCAAAACTTCCATTTGCAATCACAAAAGCATCTGTATGATGATTTTTTTCGAGTTTTAGAATATCTCTTTTAATTTTTGTCATATAGCCAAAAGATAGGGAGATATTAGAGCAAAGTTTTTTTAATTCAGTTGCAAGTTTAAAGCGAATACTAGACATGAAAGTCTCCGGTTTAAACTGCCTATTCTTTTTTAAAAGGTGAAAAATCTTTTTTTTGTGCAACTTATCATGACATTTTTCATGCAGTAAAGAAAGATTATTTACCTTGTTTGTTCCTCTATCTTTTCTTGGTATAATATGATGAAGTCTAAAAGAATTGCCTTTAGTTGATTTTTTTAAGCATAGTTGACATTTGGCTTGTTCTCGCTGAAGTAGATATGCTTTTAAATTTTGATATCCATATAAATCGCCTCTTTGATATTGAAAATTCTCGATTTGAGGATTTTTAATTTTTTGAATGTCAAAATTAGCAACTTCAACAATAATTTTTGAAATAGGAATAAATGTTAAAATCTTTTTTACTATTCTAAGATGTGAATTTAACTTATGCTCTAAGCTGGGAGGTAAACGTTTAGTTTTTTTTCTATTTAAAAATCTTGGTTTTCTATACCACAATTTGATTCTTCTATTTCTACGATACATTCTTTTTTCTGTTAATAATTTGGAAACATCAGTTCTTAATTTTACCTTAGTTGAGAATAATTCTTTTTTTTCTGAAATAGCAGAAAAACCAATATTTTCATATCCTGGATCTATACCTAAAGTGACTTTTTGAACTTGATTTTCACATTCAAAAAGTAATTTAATTGTAAATGGTTTGTAGCTAACAATCTGAGCTTTTCCCTCCCTTAATAATTTTTTAGCTTTAGCCTTAGTACAAGGCATCAAAGCTATACCATTTTTTGAAATTACATACACAAATGCCTTTAAGGCCCCCTGTATGTTAGGGCAATCCACTTCGGGGTTGTTAGAAGGAGTTTTTAAATCTGACACACTAAGAGTTTCCTCTTTGTTTAATGGCAGATCACAGTTGCTACGGACTAGTGGAGTATCCGTAGGTGTGTATGTATCTCTTCCAACTAACTTCTGCATAAAAAATTTCCTTTTTGCCCCCTAATCAACCAGTTGCCCTTGATCCTCACGGTTCAAGCTCCTTCCTTTAGGGAGGAGTGATTGACTTCTTCGCATTTAATAACTTAATGATATAAATTTTGAACTTTAAAATCAATCATGGAATCGACAAATGTCAATTCCATGATTTATTTTTAATATGTTAAAATCGATCATGAAATCAACAAATGTTAATTCTATGATTGAAAACCGCTAAAAAACCTCACGAAACCATTTAATTAGTAAGAACTTATGTTTTTTTTTGTAAATATTTTTTATAAGAATTTATAATCAAAAAGAAAATATCAGTTTCTCAGATGCATTTAGGGCGATGAAGCAATACTTATAGAAACACAGGTTTTTTTAATGTTCTATGAAAAAGAACGAACCCCATGAAATTATTTCAAATAAACCCTTCTCTCTATATTTAATCTGTTATCTCAGACTGATTGAAAAGCCAAAGTCCAGTTAATGGTATGTATGAATTAAATCATATTAATAAAAAGCTTTATCCTAACAATAAGCACATTAAGCACATTTTTTTTAGTGATTCTATTCGTTTCAATTGTTGAATTTCTTTTTCAAAATTTTGTTCCACTTGTTGAATTTCTTCTTCAAAACTTTGTTTCAATTGTTGAATTTTATTTTCTTTTCTGGTTAAAAGCTAATAATGAATCACTTAATGAAGATAAATTGCTCTGATTCATTCTTTCAAGAACAGCTGCTTTTGAAGAATGATTTGGCAAAAATTGACGTACAACTTCTTGATTTTCCCTGGACAGCGTTTGAAGTTTTTGCATTTGTGCTTCAATTTTTTTTGCAGTTAATTTTAAAGCTTGTATTTCTGCTACTGCTTCATTTGATTGTTCTTCTAAATGTTCTCTAAGTCTAGTTACAACACCCTGAGCATGGTCTCTAAGGCTAATTTCTCCACTCTGAGGTGACATATAAACTCCTGTTGTTAAAAAATGAAATTGCAGTATATAATAGTTAACATATTTATGCAATTAAAGTTAATTTTTTTAATCATTCATTTAAATAAAATCTTTTGAATAAGTTAAATTGACTGCAGGCATTATTTTTGTTGCAAATGATTGTAAGAAAAAAATAAAAAAAAGACAGTTAGCTTGTTTCATCTAACTTCCTTAAGATCAAAACCCCGGGAGTGAGATTCGAACTTGCGACCAATGGATTAACAGCCTCAATCTTTCAAATCTTTTTTCCAGAAACCGGAATAAATCATGAAATATTATCGCCTTGAAAACTCTTTTTGTAAAGATATTTCCTTTTGTGCGTTCATTTCGTGAATATGACATTGTTGATAAGCCTTCTTCGAAAATTCTTTTTATATAGTTTTTGAAAAATAAAAAAATAATCTACAATAACTTTTTTAAGAGAAAGGTAGAAATTGTCTATTTTCAAAGGAATTGAAACAAAAAAAGGCTCAAATAACTCACTTGGAGTTCATAGAACCCAAAACGGGTATAACTTTGCTTTTTTCTCAGAGAATAAAAACACAAGACTAACCCTTTTAAATAAAAAAGAAAGATTAGAAATACCTCTAAATTTTTCAGATGATGATAAAATCTTTCATGTAGAAATTTTAAATCTCCCTAAAAACACTTTATATGCCTACAGAGTTGATGGAAATTTAAGACAAGATCCATATGCAAAATCTTTTGCATCTCCTAATGCTTGGGGAGAGACTCCAACTAAAGATACTTATATATTTGCAAAAGTAGAAAATGATAAAAAATTTGATTGGGAAAATATAAAAAACCCAAATATCAAATTTGATGATTTAATTATTTATGAGATGCATGTAAGAGGTTTTACAAATGACAAAACATCTAATGTAAAAAACCCTGGCACTTTTCTAGGGATCATAGAAAAAATCGATTATCTAAAAGAGCTCGGGGTAAATGCAATCGAACTTATGCCTATTTATGAATTTGATGAAACTTCTTATAACCGAGTAAACCCTGAAACAAAAAAACGGTTGTTTAACTACTGGGGATACTCTCCTATTTCTTTTTTTTCAATAATGAAAAGATATGGAAGTAAACAAGATTTTAAAACTTTGGTAAGAGAGCTTCATAAAACTGGAATCGAAGTTATTTTAGATGTTGTCTATAACCACATGCAAAATCCAATCAAAGATAAAAACTATTTTTTGTTAGATGAGAAAAATAACTATTTAAACTTTTCTGGATGTGGCAACACTTTTAATTGTAATAGTAAAGTAGGATCAAGGCTTATATTAGATAGTCTTATCTATTTTGCAAAGGAGTTTAAAGTAGATGGTTTTAGATTTGATTTAGCAGCTATTTTAACAAGATCTGATGGCAAGATTTTAGAAAAACCTAAAATTTTAGAGATGATAAAAAATGAAAAAAAACTCAAAAACATAAAACTCATTGCTGAGCCCTGGGACGCCGCAGGACTTCATAAGCTCGGCTTTTTTGAAAAGTTTAACTTTTTAGAATGGAATGATAAAACAAGAGATATTTTTAGAAAATTTATAAGAGGAGATAAAAATTTAGAAAAAGAGTTTTTAGAAACTGTAACCGGTAAAAACTCTCCTTTTAAAAACCAAAAAAGCTCTATAAATTATGTAACTTGCCACGATGGTTTTTCTCTATATGATTTGGTAAGTTATGAAAATAAACTAAACTTTTCTAATGCAGAAGAAAATAAAGATGGAAATTTTTATAATTTTAGCTCAAATAGTGGGATAGAAGGTAAAACCGATGATAAAAATATCGAAAATTTAAGAATTAGAAAAGCTAAAAATTTTATGTTAGCTCTGTTTTTATCAAATGGCACGCCCATGCTTTTAATGGGCGATGAATATCTACATACCAAAAATGGAAACAATAACACCTGGTGCCAAGACACTTCTCAAAACTATTTTTTATGGAATAGAGAAAAAAAGCTTTTTGAGTTCATAAAAAATTTAATAAAATTTAGAAAAGAGAATCAAAAAATTTTATCTTTAAATTTTAAAAATTTATCCCTTGAAAAAGATGTAGAGATAAAAGATAGGTTTTTGAAAATCAAACTAAATGATTTTATAGTTATCTTTAACTCAAATGATAAAGATACGACCCTAAATTTAGATAAAGGAAAATATAAAATTTTGATCGATACATCTGATAGTAAAAACGATCTAATCGAAGGTAAAATTTCTATAAAATCTTTTTCTTCTTTAGTTTTAAAAAAACAAGACTAGCCAAGAATAAAAAAATTTTGCTAAAATCAAGTTAATATTATTTTATTTTTTTTGGGGGAAAAATGATTAAATATTTAGCATTAGCTATTTTTTCAATGTTCGTTTTTTCATCTTGTTCAAATAACCAAGGTGATAATAATGTTTCACGTTTTTATGATGATGGAAGAGCAAGGCCTGTTGTGGCGATTAGCTCTGTGATTGATTCGACAACATATGATCTTCCTTGGAGTTTATCAGAAGAAATTACATACTTGATAAAAAGCCATCTTTCAAATAATAAAAATCTATTTTTATCATCAACAGAAGTAATGGATGAGAGTTTAACAAATACAGACAATCCTTTTGATATAAATATTGCTTGGATGAAAGATAGATTTGATAATAGTGAGTTTTTAGTGTTTTTAGAACTTTTAAATCACAATGAGCTCAAAAAAGATCAAATCTCAAATCTCGAAATGTCAATGAGAATAAGAATCATTGATGTTCGAGCAAAAGAACCAAAAGTTATTTTGCAAGAGTGTATTGATGATAACTACTACATAGCAAAAGGGTCAATTAGAGCGGATTACCAAAATACAATTTGGGGATCTCAAGAGTATGCAAATTCAAGAATGGGTTTAGCTCATAAACAACTTGCAAAAGAAATCTCTGATAGGATTTCGGATTATATAGCGCTTTCAAAGAGTAGATAATGGACGCTCTTGGGCAAAGTCCTCTACTAGATGAAATTAAAAGTGCAATATTTTTTTTTCTAGTTGCTTTAGCTACTAGCTTTATTGCTTATCTCAAAGGATTTTATAAGCTAGAAAAGTCCGAGAAAATAAATTTACCTACTTCTTATGCTCTATCTGTTTTTTTTATCTATGCACTTTTTTATATAGGTTTAGGATCACTAATTGTGAAATTCTTAAAAGGCTATATAACAAAAGAAAATTCTGTTGGCATTAGTGTTTTTTTTACTATATCAATTAGTTTAGTAACTCTATTTGTTTTATATATTTTTTGTTTAAAAAAAAGAAAAGAGATTACTTTTCCAATTATAAAAACATTTGGTGAAAATTCAAAAAGCCTTAAGTATGACATGGCCTTTGGATCGCTTTCTTGGATAGTTGCATTTCCAATCGTTACTTTTTTTTCATCTATTTTTGATATTTTTACATTTGTAATTTTTAAGGTTCAAAAGATCCCAGATCAAGTAGCTATTTATTTTTTAAAATCTACACTCTCAAATCCTTTTTATTTTATCTTAGCAATGATAACCATCGTTATTTTAGCGCCTATATTAGAAGAGTTTTTTTTCAGAGGCATTTTACAAAATTTTTTTAAAAAATTTTTAAATAGATGGATTTCAATAATTTTTACTAGCTCAATATTTGCAATCATACATTTTTCCTACATACAAAAGCTTGGCAATATAACCATCGTAGGATCGATATTTATCTTTAGCCTTTTTTTAGGATTTATATATGAAAAACAAAAATCATTAATCTCTCCTATTTTTTTGCATGCAACATTTAATGCAATAAATGTTTTAAATCTAATCTTTATAAAAGGGGTATAGATGAGACCAAAAATTGAAGCATTTGGATTAACAGATATTGGTCATATAAGAAAAAAAAATGAAGATGTTTTTAAAATTTTAGAGGATTCTTTTTTATTTTCTGTTGCAGATGGCATGGGAGGGCACAGAGCTGGAGATATTGCAGCAATGAGCGCGACTACCCACATAAATAATTTGCTTGCTAAAACTCTTCTTTCAAATGTCTCAATTGATCAAATTATAAATCATATAAATCTAGCGATTAGAGAAGCTAATTTCAGGGTCTATAACTTATCTAGGTCCAACAAAGATTTTTATGGAATGGGGACAACTCTTTGTTTTTTATATTTGCATTCAACTCATGCAATTTTTGCACATGTAGGAGATAGTCGTATTTATCACTATCAAAAAAATAATTTTATTCAGTTAACAAAAGATCACTCTTTAATCAATAAACTAAAAGATCAAAATAAAGATTTTGATAAAAAAACTTGTAAAAACGTAATTACAAAAGCTATCGGCACCTATCCAAAAATAGAGCCAAGCATCGATACAATTCCATTTGAGATAGGTGATATTTTTTTAATGACAACAGATGGTCTTACAGACTACATTTCAAATGATCACATAAAAAAATTAATTGAATTTAGCAAAACTCCTAAAATCTTATGTGAAAACCTCATAAAAGAAGCGAAAAATAATGGCAGTAGTGATAATATTACAGTTTTAGCTGTAAAAATCATTGAATAATGCAACAAAATAAGCATCAAAAAATATATTTAGATAATAATGCTACTACCTTAATTGATACTGAGGTATTAAATAAGGTAAATAGCCTTGACTTCCCTGCTAATCCCTCTAGCGCTCATTTCTTTGGTAAAAAAGCAAAAGAGATGCTAGAAGATGCTAGGGAAGAAATAGCCTCATATCTAAAAGTCAAAGCTAAATGTTTAGTATTTACATCAGGTGGCACTGAAAGCTCAAACATAGGTATTAGATCATTACTTGAAAACCCATCTTCCCTGCAAGAAAAAGGTCATATTATTGCAAGCGACATTGATCACTCATGTGTTTATAAGACACTAAAATACTTAAAAGAAAAGGGCTTTGAAATCACTTACGTTAAAGCAGGAAAATATGGCGCTATAAAACCTGATCAAATTCTTCCTCTAATCAAAGAAAACACAAAGCTTATTGCAATATCAGCTGTTAATTCTGAAACTGGCGTAAAAACAGATATTGAAAAAATAGCTAAAATAGCTGAAGAAAAAAACATTTATCTTTTTGTAGATGCTGTAGCGCTTCTTGGTAAAGAAGAGTTTGAGATACCCAAGGGAGTAACGTCTATGGGTTTTAGTTCTCATAAACTCCATGGGCCTCAAGGTACAGGGCTTTGTTATTTCAAAGAAGGAATAAAAATGTCTCCCCTATTTTTTGGTGGACCTCAAGAAAATGAGAAAAGAGCTGGCACTCAAAACTTATCAGGAATTTTAGGTTTTGCAAAAGCTATTGAGCTTTTAAAAGAGCATCTCCCAAAAGCAACTACTCATATGCTGAATTTAAGAGATCATTTTGAAACTTTTTTAAAAAACGAACTAAAAGATATTTATATAAATGGAGAAGGGCCTAGAGTCTGCAACACCTCTAATATCTCATTTAAAGGCGTAGATGCAGAGAGTTTATTGATTCTACTAGATAGAGAGGGTGTTTTAGCATCTCACGGCTCTGCATGCGCATCAGGGTCAATGGAGCTATCTAGAGTTTTATTAAATATGGGAATTGATCCTAAAGATGTCAGATCTTCTGTAAGATTTTCTGTTTGTAGAAATACAACAAAAGCAGAAATAGATAAAGCTTTAAAAATTATTATCTCAACTGTGAAAAAATTAAGAGAATAATTTTATTTTATTCATTAAATCAAAGATAAAATTATAATTTATAATATTAAAATAATTATTTACATTAGAGCTTTTTACCCCCAAGAAGAGATCTCAATATGTAAAATGTTTTTTTAACGTTTTCATAAAACAATAAACTCAAACGCGCTTAAATCATTTATTTTAAAGTACTTATACCATTTCTAAAAAACCTTAATCAAAAAAATATTTTACATGTATCATTATTGTTTTTCAAAAAAAGGAAAAACAATATGCAAGGTAGAAAAAATCAATATTTAAAATTTCTTGAAAAAG
>SDBT01011599.1_pt1 | contig 14174 bp, 13 predicted proteins | sample 2277101 | NCBI WGS metagenome assembly SDBT01 (sample SAMN10404973, study PRJNA504765) | marine sediment metagenome | isolation source: marine sediment core GS10_PC15, 103 cmbsf | place: Arctic Ocean: Southern Knipovich Ridge | collected 2010 | reverse complement strand
TGGTTATGATCTGGACTTAGCCGTCAATACTCCGCCGACAATCACCTCTGTGACGGCTAGTCCATTTATTATTAACGATGACCAGACAAGTCAATTGCAGGTCAATGCCAGCGATCCTGATTCAGGACCAGCAGCCCTTAGTTACAACTGGATTGCCCCTGCCGGAGCGGGAAGCCTCAGCAGTACAAGCATACCCAATCCCGTATATACACCTTGGGACGTGACCGAAACACAAAGCTTTACCCTTATCGTACAGGTCTCCGACGGTAAAGATACGATCTCATCGACTGTAAATGTTACTGTTACCGATGCTGATATTTCGGTCCCCGGAACCCTGCTTTTTGACAATTTCGACGATGGTAATTTCGATGGCTGGTCGATTGTCGATGAAGGTCGTCGCCATGGTCCTTCGTCGTGGTCGGCGGGCACGGGAATACTGATTCAAAGTTCGAACATTTATTCCGGATCGAATTCCGGTAAGAAGTTAAAGAAACCCGGCACATACGCATGGTATGTCGCGGGGATTGGTTGGACCGATTATCAGAGCACTTTAACTTTGCGTTCCGACGATAATGATATAATTGGGGTTATGTTCCGTTATCAAGATCCAAAGAATTACTACCGGTTTAGCTGGGATAAGCAGCGTTCTTATAGACGAGTCACCAAGAAGGTTAATGGCGTAGAGTCATTAGTGGCAGAAGACAGAGTTCCGTATGTAATCGGCCGGAGTTATCAGCTTAAGATCAATGCGTCCGGCAGCAGTATCCAGATTCATGTGGATGGTAGTCTTGTTTTTTCGTTGTCGGACAGCAGCCTTTCCTCCGGTACTATCGCGCTTTACAGTTGGAGTAACGCAGGGAGTTACTTCGATGATATCAAGGTGATCGACTAATAGAGGTTCAGTAAGAAGCTGAAGTGAGAATTTGGGGCTGCTTATCAGAGGTTGGCAAACTGTTTAAGTACGGTAGGTTTGGATTTGGTTGGGGCTTACTGGACTGGGATGTTTTTTTGGTTTGTTTTTTGGTTATGTTTTTTTATTGCGATGATCTGTATGTCCGGGCATAGTGCGGGTATTATTCTGCCGAGAGCGCGATTGAATCTGTACCAGAATCGGAAATTTTCGAGCCAGGCAATCGGCCCTCCTGATAAGATTCTAAAGCCCCTTTTATTTATGATTGAAAAGTCGCCGGTATTGTTTATTAGCCTTGTGAAAGATCGGCATGTAAAGATCTGTTGATGGCTTCGTTTTATTCCCATGGCGCGATCAAAGATTGGGACCAGGTAGCGGCGTACAAGCGATATGCCTGGCCAAGTTGCGGCTGTTCCTATAATTAACAGGCCTCCCGGTCGAAGGAGCCTGCTCATTTCTGTTAGGGTCGATCCGGGATTATCCAAGTGCTCGATGACCTGCTCGCAAACTACTATATCGAACATGGCAGAATCGAAGGGGATTTTGCTGTTTTCAATGTCGAAGTGTTTTAGTGTCCATCTCTGTGGTTCATAGATCGTTGCGAGTCTTTTTTGGCTACTGTCGATTCCGAAGAAATTGATGTGTTCGGAAGCGCCGGTGACATCGGTAAACCGCATTGAACGTCCACTTCCTACTCCGATGTCGAGTAAGTTTATTTTTTCATCATTTTTTATTTTTTGTTCATTTACGAAAGCGGCAATTTCCTCTGCCATTGCCGGGTATCGTGCCAATCTCAGGCGAAACCGATGCGATGTTGGCTCGATGCCAAAAGCGAGTTTTGTGTTTTTAGTTATGGATTCGGATTTGTTCATATTTTCTTTAAATCGTCAATTCAATATTAACCGTTTTTTTATGCCCAGGTCTTAATAACGTGTTATTATACTTACTACAATCTTGTCAGATTATCAGAGCCGGTTTGAAATATCAAGTCATTTTGGTCATCCCCGTGGTGCGGGTTGCATTTAGGCGTGGGAATGTTAGAATAGTGCGGTAAGCTCAAGTTATGTTTATGCAGGAGACAGAAGATGGTTGAAGAGGATAAAAGCTTAGAAGGTCAGAAAGCAAAGATGTCCGGGGCTAAGGTAGTAATAATAATTGTTGCGGTAGCAATACTAATTTACTTCTTTTGGGGGTTTGGTACAGCTATCCACCTGCTTGAGGAGCGTCATAACCGAGGATATTGTATGTCAAATTTGCATAAATTGGCTATAGGTTTCAAGTTGTATGCTGAGCATAATGGCGAAAGGTATCCGACGCCGAAAGAATGGTGTGATCTTCTGCGAGGTGAACTTGCTGAAGATTGCAACGATTTGTATATCTGTCCCTCAAAGATATCGTCAGGTGAGCGGTGCAGTTATGTGATGAATCCTAATGCCGAGCCGAATTTGTCGCCGGGTGTAGTTCTGCTTTTTGAAGGTAGTGGTGGATGGAACCAAGTTGGCGGAGTTGAACTTGCAAATGTTGACAATCATGATCCAAAGGGTTGCTCTGTGTTATTTTGTGATTACAGCATTAGAATTGTACAATCGGAGAAACTCGATAAGTTGAGGTGGAAGTGATGGGCACAGGTTGTGGACGGTTGAATTCAAAGTTGATATTTTTTTGAAAGGGGCGAATACGATGAGGACTTTATTTATTCCGTTGGCTAAGCTGCTTGGTATTTATGAGATTTTTTGGGCATTGACCGGTGTTTTAAGAGTGGTCCATCAGGCAATCTCGGGGTCGAACTTTGACATAGACATAAGTGGTGCTGTGTTAAGGGCCTGTGGTATTTACAGTATCAGCGTGGTTCCAGCTGTTTTATTGATCTGGAAAGCCGAAGCGATTGCGGATATTTTGAGATTGCCTGGAGACGAGGTCAAAATACTTTCGTTTGATTTTGATTCTGTGCTGCGGACCGGGCTGTTGCTGATCGGAGTGGCTGTGTTGATAAGCGGTTTGCCCGTTTTGGTGATGTGCCTGATTACTCTCCCTGCTATGATCTCGTCGAATGAGCCGGAAATGTTTGTTTTTCGTCGAAGCTATACCGGTCAACTTTATTCTTCAATAGTAAGAATTGCGATTGGATTTGGCTTGATCTTTTTCCATAACCAATTGGCACAATTGCTTGGCAGGGGAAATAAACTGGCGTCAGAAAACATTTCAGACAATGGCTAAAGTTAATTCGTAATTTGAAGTTTTATCCGAATTGCTCGGTTGAATTTTGGCGAGGAAATGGTAGAATGCAGTTATAAAGATAACTTATTGAGGAGACTCAAATGACGAGTAAAAATCTCAGCGCAATCTTCATATCAGCATTTGTTTTAGGAACAGCTTTAATCGTCGGCTTGTTTCTTGTCAACAAGAAAAGAACTGCAATTGTCCCGGGTAGCATTTTCAGGATTATAGATCATAATGATTATTATGCCGTTAGTGACATAATAACAAAAAACCCTGAATTTGTTAATAAAAAAGACTCAACTGGAAAGACTCCCCTGCATATAGCGGCAGCATTAGGCCGGAGAGAGATTGCGATCCTTCTGCTTCGCAATGATGCAAACGTTAATGCTAAAGATATCTATTTGGATACTCCTTTGCATGCGGCTGCATTAAACAAGCGATATGATGGAACTATTCAAGCACTTATTGAATACGGAGCTAATATAAATGCGAAAGACCGATGGGGCAGGACACCCTTAGAGGACGCTATACCCATACCTCAAGCCAGCGGTGAAGCAGAGCCTAATAGTCTTACCCCTTTTAATTATGGCCGATTTATTGAACCTGAACGCAAGATTGCTGGAGTTGAAACCGCTAAGCTGTTGCTTGCTATGGGTGCAGATCCTAACACAAAAGACAGCAAGATAGACAGATCGCTGATTTTCCAGGCAGCACTCTCTGGATTAGAGGAAGTCGTCGAGGCCTTTCTTGTTGCCGGAGCAGATGTTAACGTACTTAGCCAAAGCAATTTAACAGTCCTTCATGTGGCTGTTATGGTTAACAACAAGGCTATGGTTGAAGTACTTTTATCGCATGGAGCCAATGTGAACGCTGAGGCAATGGGTAGTGCGACGCCACTTTTTGCAGCGGAGCATTATAAATATGAGGAAATAGCGGAACTGTTGCGCAAGCATGGCGGTAAAGTTACTGAGATAGAAAACGAGACACCCGAGTAGTGATTGTGAAATTCCGGATAAACCCTGCCAAACTATCGTTTTGGATTATTATAATCCATCGGCTTGTGGCGGAGAAGATGTGTGGTTCTGATCAGATTTGTCTTGTCAGGTTTCTGTTGGTTGGAGTAGAATGTGTAGATTGATTTTGTCGTGTGTTAAAAAGAGAGATTCAACGGTGTAGCCGGGGCGATTATATGCGAAAGTTCAATAATTATAAGTTATGGGCTTGTATAGTATTTTTTGTTGTCACTGTCGCTATTGTGTGGATTTTGATCTTAGTCAGGCACGACGAAACCCAAGCGTTTCTTGCCCGCTACGAAATTACGGACCTGACCGTACTTGGTTTCACATTCGTCTGTGCCCTGAACGACAAAGGCCAGGTAGTAGGGCGCGACGAACAAGGCCGCATTTGCATTTGGGATAAAACTAATGGGCTTAGTGTTATCAATATCCCTATAGATACAGAGTGTACGGTTCAAGCGATTAATAATTCAGGGCAAATAGCTGGAGTTTTTCAGACTGCCGATCGTGTTGGTCATGCTTTTATTTGGGACGCTAACCGTGGTCTTGTTGATCTTGGTACACTGGGGGGAACAATCCTTCGGGTTATAGCGATGAATGATTCCGGTCAGGTGATCGGCCGAGCCAGGAAGTCAAACAGAAAACACTATAGTTTCTTTTGGGATATCGATAGCGGTATGTTAGATTTGTCTTCGGTTAATAATATTTCAATAAACGCCCAAGGCATCAATAATGCCGGGACAGTTGTTGGAGTTGCTTTTATTGGCAATAAGCACGTTGCTGTTAGCTGGGATAAGGACAATGGAGTTGTTCGCCTGGCATCTCCAAAAGGCCTTGGCTGTATTGCCGATCGCATTAGCCATAGCGGAAAGATAGCCGGTACATCGGGTCCACATGGAAATCCTCTCATTTGGGACGATCCAAACAATTTCCGTTACCTGGATACAATAGAAAAGAATGTTTACCACCAAGTTCACAGCATTAATGACGCGGGGCAAATCCTTGGTTTCTTTGAGCGGCACGGGATACTCTTTAGTCGCGTCTGTGTCTTTTTCTTCTCGGAAGAAACCGGATTTATTGACCTTGGTGAATCCGCTTTTACAAACAGACGGCAACTGCTATGGATTTCAAAGCCAGTACCTCCTCCGTGCGAGTGCGAACCGGAGATGAACAATCAAGGTCAAATCCTTCGCGCAGTCGAGGGCAAGGACGGTCAATACCATGCTATACTAATGACAGCAAAGCAAAAATCGAAAAAAGATTAGATGTTGTGAAGCCATCGAACCATTATAGTCAAGAATGATAGATCTTTAATATCACAGTTTTGAGGATATAAGAAAGGGGATTAGGCTATGAGACGTTTTTTTCTGACTGGATTGATTTTGTTGGTTGAGGTTGCTTTCTCGGCTGGGGTGGTTTTGGCAGAGCCTGTTGTTTTTGATCTTGATGGTCGAGAGGCTGTGGTTCTTGTGCAAAAGCATAAGAGACCGAGAGAGAGGAGGAAGTACGATAAGCTTTCTGTGACGATTAAGGGGCGGACGGTCAAGGCGGAAATTGCCGATGCGAATGAGTTCACGTATTTTAAAATCAGTAGGGGTAACCAGAAGGACGAAGTCGTCAGGCAAGCACTTGGTAGCAGTTCATACGGCTGGTACTACGGTAAAGATCCGGATTTTGTATTTCCTTATTCAGGAGTCGAACTCGACGGCAGGGAAGTAGTTGTTCGTATTTATAAGGATACTTCGGCATCGCCCGGGAAATTTGAGAAAGTTTTGGTTAGGGCGAGTCAGAAAATTGTTCGATTTGATTTCGAGGATGTGGAAGGTTCCGCGGTTGTAGGTGTTTTTCCCGGTGACCAAGAGGACTCGGTGGTGAAGGGGTCACTGTTTAACAGGTTATATTGCTGGAATTACAAGAAGGGATTGACATTCGAATTGGCCAGAGAAAATATGAGCAAACATAAAGACTTCCGTTGGATTTTCGCGGACGCGGTCGGTAATCTGCTTTCGGGAGCGAGTGTTGAAATTTATCTTGCTACTCGTCGGCCTGAAAGGCGGATATTGATTGGTAACGTGCTTCTTGGCGAGGAAGCGACAATAGATTTGCCGTTCTACGCGGCGGAGGAGAAGGCCTATACTACAATCGGCAAAAGCCGGCATAGCTCCAAAACCGGACGTTTTATGTTTAAGATTTCACATCCGGATTATGAGACGGTTGCAATGGTTCAAACGAGCAGGGAAAGATACCGTCCCGAGCAGGAGATTACTGTATATGCCCCGATGTTGGTTCCTGGAAATGAGTTGGAAGAACGTGGAATTTGGGGTGTTGTTGTTGACGAACAAGGCAACCCTGTTAAAGGTGTGGTGGTACAATCATTAACTGTAACGCCGCCGGGCGGCAAAGAAGTACCTTTCGGAGTTGTCCGTCAAAGTCCAGGTGTAATGACAGACAGTACCGGTAGGTTTCGGTTTTATCCCAAAGTTCGTGAGAGTGTGGAAGCTATTGGGCCCATTGTCCCAGCGAAATCGAAGTACTTTATTCGAATAGAACCACTTGAAGATATGGGTTTAAAGGTGTTCCGGGATAGGATAGCGAACGGCGAGGAGAATGTTATCCGGCTTGAACGGGTTGAGGAAAAATATTTTCGCCGATTTTTGTTCGAGGATGAAGGTGGTTTGATTACTGACCCGCAACGGTTGAAATATATCCGTGTTGCAATTGAAAAAGACGGCAAACTAATAGATTACTTGAGATATAAAGAATGGTATGAAGGTGGCGAATTTCCTTTGGGAGTATATGCGGCCAAGTGCCGTCCCTCCAGTGGGCAAAGTTTTAAGTTTTTATCTGTGGAGGTGACTGAAAAGAGTCCTGAGGAGATAGTTTTTACGACGGTCTCAGGGCAGAAGAAATATTACGGTAAGATTGTTCACGGAGTAACTGGTGCTCCGATGGAGGGTGTATTTGTAAAAGTTGACGCCGGAAGTCATGCTCCAACTAGGCTACCGGAGCAGCAGTGGCGTATTCTACATGCACTACCGGGTACAGATCCCAATATTAAGGGGTCCAGGCACTGGATAGAAGATTATGTAAAAATGTATCAATCCGGGAGTCTGGTGCGGACGGACGGCGAAGGATTGTTCGAGATGACTTGTGCCGCGAAGAGCAATATGTCCAAGTTTTCTATTTTCGAAGAAGGTTATCTGGTTGTTTATGTTGAAAACGATTTGTTCGAGAAAGATGACGATGGGAATATTATGCTTCCGGTAACTCGTATGTTTCCATCAGCAAAGATTGTGATCGATCCGTGGTCGCACGTGACAGGGAGGGATTCGCCCCGGAACTTTCATCCGAGATGGATCGTGGATACCAATCGCAGCAGGAGTTGGGTGAAGGATTTGCTGGCAGCGTGTATAGACGATCTCGAAGAAGGGATATTCAGGGATTACAGCATAGACAGTAATAGAGGCCCGCAGATATTTCATGTTCCGGCTGGTGTGACATTCGAATTGCAGTTGCGGCCCTGGTCCAGTCATTATCGTGGGGATAGTATTTGGTCTTCGGTCAGCCTTGGGCGGAATTTGAAGTTGAAGCATGGTGAGGTGCTTGATCTTGGGCGTATTGAAATCAAGGAAGCGTTTAGTATATTTGCGGAAGTACAAAACTCGATGGGTGTGGCTGTTGAAGGATTGCCTGTTAAGGCTCTCGATCAATACGGAGAGTTTGTGAGCAGCACCGATGCTAATGGCTTGGCGTTGTTTGCGTTAGCTCGGGATTCTAAGGGTGAGTTTGTGGTTGAGTATGAGCCTCAAGAGGGCCAGGCAAGTCCACATTTGCGGGAGGCTGTACCTTACGAAATCAAGAGTCCGGAAGATGAATTTAGTACCTACTCGTTCAAAGTCTCGGATGAAATTATTTACCAGCTTCTCAAATGAGTTAAGGGCTGTACGTATTAGATGTGACACAGGCGTTAGCCTCTGGTCCAAATAGATTTAGTTGTATGAAAGGATAATTGACATGGCCAATCGAAAAGGGATATTCAAAGCCCTTGGACTGCTGACAGCAGGTTTTTTGTTAGGAGCCATTATTGCCGGTTTGCTGGTTGCGATGGCTTATTCGAAGATGTTCAGGCAACGATATTACGACGTAATCCTTAGCAATACCAGCAACGCCTTTATGATTCGCGCCGAGCGTCAAGAGGAACTGCTCAAGCTGATTGAGGGTAATATCCAAGGGTGCATCTTATCTGCGGACTTTTTGTCGGGCGATGACGAGAGGCGTCTTAATGCTTTCTGGTATGTACAAAGATATTATGAAAAGTATAAAATTCCAGTCCCTGATGAGATAAAGAGTATCTTTGCCCAATTACCTCCAGATCCACGCAAAGAGAAGTTCGTCGCTTCTACACTGATATCTGTTGGTGATAAGGCCCCGGATTTTACATGCACTACTGTAAATGGGGAAACGATTTCACTAAGTGGACTACAAGGAAAAGTAGTACTCATTAACTTTTTCGCTACCTGGTGCGGCCCATGCATCACAGAAATGCCGTATTTACAGTCCGAGGTATTCGAGAAGTTCAGTGGTGACGACTTTTTCATGATAGCAATCGCCAGGGAACAACAAGTCGATGATATCACTGAATTTATGAACGCAAAAGAGAAAGTTTTAACTTTCCCTATGGCAGCTGATCCTGATAAGAGCATATATGACTTGTTTGCCACTGGATATATTCCCCGTAACTTTTTAATCGATAAGGATGGAATAGTGAAATGGGTATCGGGCGGTCTTAGTAAGCCCCAGATTCCGGATTTGGTTAGTCTTATCCGAACAGAATTGGAATAGAACCTTATTCGATTTTATTATGCAGTTCATGGAAGGGGTAGGTGAACAAGGAAATACGATTTTATATGTGAATCCCATATTAGATGCAGTTTTAATTATTCCAAGGATAAGCAGGAATGAATAAGCTTAAAGCAGTTACTTATATAATGGTTGTTTTGTCGATATCGCTCTTTGTGTTTGTTGGTTATAGTCTGTCACAGAAATTTCAGGCAGAAGCAACAAAGAACCGGGAGTTTTACAGAAACCGTCATGATGATTTTCTCAAAAAGTTAGAGCGTAGGGACCGAATAAATGACCAGGAAGAATATGACAAAGAAAAGAGGGAAAACACTCAACGGTATGAAGAACTCAAAGGAAGCCCACAGGTAATATGGGGTACAATAAACGCTCCCGAAAATAAGGATTTGGGTAATCGGTTCCGTATGTCGCTTAGGAAGACGCCTCCGAAAAGTCCCATACCCAGTATAGTGGTCGATGACCAACTACATTTTGCCTTTTCTTTGATAGAACCGGGTATATATGAAGTCACATTATTTGAAACATCCGCATGTCCCGGTGTACGCTTTGAGAATGTGATTGTCAACGAAGGTCAGGCCGTACCTGAACTGGTAATTAAAATAGAGCAGGCGGTCATAGAGGTTACAGTCAAAGACCGTCGTGGCAATGCCGTTGAAGGCGGACGAGTTACGGTGGGAAAATCGAGTGGTGGAGCTAATCCAAATCTTTTTTCGTGGAGAACAGGTCTGACGGATTCTCAAGGTAAGTTCATTGCAACAAAACTCACAGATGGTAAATATGTCGTTGCTGTCTATACACTAACACGAAACAGAACAATGGTAATTCCCATTTTGAAAAACGAATACAAAAAAGTGGATATTACTTTGACTCACGATAACTATTGAATATTGAAACCATTGAAAGACGAATGTATTATAAGTTGGAGTGGGGTATTTTACTGGAGTTAAGCTCAGTGTGTAGATGAGCAAGGCAATAGAATGTTTATATGGGAATCTTAGTGTTATGAAGAAACGTGGATATTATATACTTGGTGTGGTTTTCGGTTTTTTGTTGTCGATAGTTATAGTTTTGCTGTTAGGCCGGGAAAGCGTTTTGTATTGCAGTCCTAACTCGCCGCGCGTCAGCGGTGTGGCAGAATGGGAAAAAACAATATCTCCGGTGCAACCGGCTGAGCAATTTGATGAAGATTTCTTTGACAATTTCGTCGTAGATTCGAACAGCAAGAGTTTGACTTTCCAGCAACCACCCTATAACTCTGTGGAGAATTCATTCGCGTTCGAGTTGGCGGAGATGACACCTGACGAACCTCTTGATATTGGCGATGGCCGTCTGGAATTTTCTTATATCGGTATTGCTTATCTTGACGCGAATCAGATGCTGGATGATGACGTAGCGTATCGCTTCTATGATGCCCGCTTTGAGCGTATTGGCGAAACACGCGTTAGGGAACTTGGGAATCGTAGTATTTTTGAAAATGGTAGCGATTTTCGCTATCTGCTCTTTCCTATCGTCCGGTTTGCGTTTGAATCGCGGAATATAAAAGATATAATGTTTCACGGGATCAAAATCTTTGACGCACGTACGCATAAACTGCTAAGCAGGGGACACAGCAGAAGTAAGGGCGAAAATCGCTCCTGGTTCACGGGGCGTATACCCATTTGGCATCGCGCACCGATAGATGTGGTGATGGATGTTTCTTATGGTCCGACGAAAATATTCGAATTTGCTCCGCGAGGCGGCGAAGGATTTGAAGAGGGTATCTTTAAGTGTCACCTGATCGGTGTCTTTGAGGGTGTTGATATGTACACTTACGATACCTCCAAACTACCTGACGACATGGTTACTCGCCAACTCTTCAAGACCCAGGGGGACAGGGCAGGACTGTGTTTCTTTTTTTTCTGCTGGCCACTGGCCCACCAAATGCAGGTGACTTTCGAGTTTCTTGACACTGACGGTAACATCCTAAACGGTCGCAATTGTAGTTCCACTTCAGGCAATATCCACACACTCTCTTTACGACAGCCACTGGAAAGAGTCGCTCTTATCCGGGCACGTTATCGCACAATGCGCAAACGCATTGTACTACAGCTGCCTTATATTCCCGGGCTGCCTGAAGAGAACGACGCGATCGACAATCTCTTTGATGTACGAATTCCCTATGTAAGGCTCCGTAACGCTAAGCAGGCCGAACACTTCCTGATGCGGACATTGCAACTGCGTCGTTCAAGGAGTACAGGACCAATCCCTCCGAGCAGCTTCGATAATACTGTGTCATCATTGGACTTTAACGATGTTACAGTGGGCCAGATTGCCGAACGCTACGGTGAAGGCAGCATCTTAGTCGTCGATCTTGAGAACGAGCAATTGAGGCGAGAATACCCGGTGTCGTTTCTTAGAAGACTCGAACAATACTTGGAAAAGCTATTTCGTTAATAGAGTCTTGATTTATCAAAGCCAAGATCGCAAGTGCGTTGAATAACTTGTGAATGGCTTGTTTTTATTTATTACAGCCATAGGCTTATAAAAAATTGCCTTGTCAAAAGCGGTGGTTTGGGATAGAATAAGACAATGGATATGGAGTAACAAAGCATGATTATGTGGCGAAAAAAAAAGCTTCAAGTTGCATTTTTATTGTTAGGTGTTCTCTTTTTTTTCTCGGCGTTGGTGATCTCGCTTGTTCAGGGATGCTCTGGGTATAAATTTGTCAAAATAAGCGATTTGAGTTCAGTGGCTGGCGTAAGTCTTTTGGATGCAAATAATCCATTTTTTACAGTGACAAGCAGTGAGCCCAACCGCTTCCATATAGCATGGGGAAAAACAAACTTGAATATGAGCGGACCAAAATGCCATGTGAAGCTGCTTGGCGGTAACCGCGTGTGTGTTATGGGCAAAATAGGGAGGGGCAAATCATATCCAATTGTGGTAGACACTGGCTGTCCGAAGGGACTAGTTGTCAATGATGTTGTGGTAGTTGAAAGGGGTCTGGGGATTTATCCGTTGGCAGGACTGGCTGAGAATATAGGCGGACTCTGTCATCTGAACCGTCTCGAAATAGGAGAGATGGTGTTAGAAAATCCAATATGCCATTACGTGCTTGGGCACCATGAATTTGAGCTATTCGGGCTGACGGTGTGGAAGCAAAGGCAGGTCGTTATTGGCTTATCGGTGATTCGCATGTATTCGTATGTGCTCTTGGATATAGGGAGTAGAGAAGCTGAATTTTGTGCGCAAGGAGTATTCAAAGGGGACCCGAATGAATCTTGGTCAAAATATCCCATGTCTATCGAAAAGGATGCATCGGGTCAGGAAAGACTGATGGTCGAGATGCCTATTAGCGGTTTAGTCGATAGAATTATGTTCGACACCGGAGCATCTGGGCTTTGCATGACAGAGAAGATATGGGGAGGATTCTCTAAAAAAGTAACGGTCCTAAAAAGAGACCGTACTCGCCTGGGGACACAATTTGGACTATTGTCGTGCGAGGTGATTACTGTTGAGAGCCTAAGCATGGGCGATGTTTGTGTTAATGACGCTCTCATATTTGTTACAGAAAATGACACACCGTACGGGGAAACGGATCTGGTCTTAGGTGTTGGAGGGAATTTTGACAATACGGCTGTTGTCCTTGATTTTAAGCAGAATCTACTGTGGGTGAGGGGCAAAGGCGGGGAATATCCGGTAAACAACTAAGCGATACTTTACAAGCCCGCTTGGTTCATGTTCATCTGTTCTGGCTTATACATTACAGCCGAAGTGGGCTTAGTGATGATTGATTTATTTGTTGGGTTTGGGGTGGGGCTTATTTGTGTGATTTTTCGGGGTGGAGTCCTATATTATTGGGGGTTTTTCGAGGTGTTGGCGGGGGTGTAAAAAAAAGTTCAATTTGGTTGATTTTGTTCGGTTTTTGTTTGGGTTTTTTGTGTGTGTTTACCGATAGAAGTATTTACCGAGATTAATCAAACTGACCGTTTCTGTTGAAACGCACAGTTTGTGAGTTTTTAGTTTTGAATTTTGAATTTTTAGTTGTTGTGGCCGACTTTGTCGGCGGTTGTTTTAGAATCAGCCCCGGCTCGCCGGGACTTCGCTACGCTCAGCATGGGCCAACAAGTTGCCCATCCTACATGAGATAGATTTATTTTTTTGGCAAATGGAATTGCAAAAATGAAGATAGACGAGAATAGTGATTATGAGCCGTTGTGCCGTTTCGGGCCTGGTGGCGATTTTGTGAGGGGGTGGCCGCCTCAGTTAGAAGGGCAAACCCATCTTCTTCACAGCGGTCTCGGTCGTGTTCTGGCGTCGCTTAGTTTGATCATTAACAAGCTGCGGCATCAGGAGCAGTTCGAGACAGGGGCAGCGGTTGTAGAGGGGCCATCGAGCGGATTTTCCGGCGCTGCGGCAATTACAGAATTAAGTACAGAGAACGACCATGATGAAGGAACGATTGACCCCGAGACAGATTCAATTGCTACGTCTAATAGCGAGTTTTCAGTTGAGCCATTGCTATTTGCCGACGATATCCGAGTTGGCGTGCGAATTGGGCATAAGCCGAAGCACCACGTTCGAGCACATCGGCGAGCTTCGAAAAAAAGGCATGGTATCGGGATCTCCGGGCAGGGCTCGCTCTTTGACGCTAACGGCCAAAGCGCACGGATTGCTTGATAAGCCTAATCGTTTCGAGCCGTCTCTCGATAGTTCGGGTATCCCTCTTGTGGGTACCGTGGCGGCGGGTCTTCCTGTCGAGGCTGTCGAAGATATTGAAGAGTTATCGCTTAGCTCGCATTTTGGAAACATTGATTCGCTGTTTTGTCTTCGAGTAAGCGGTGAGAGTATGATCGAGGATGATATCCAGGATGGTGATTGTGTGATCTGCCGTCGCAGTACGCAGGCCCAGAACGGTCAGCTTGTTGTCGCTATCGTTGATAATGAGAACGCGACGCTCAAGCGGTTCTATAAGGAAAAAGACCGCGCACGTCTGGAGCCTGCGAATGAAAATTTTGATCCTATCTATTCAGAGAACTGCCGTATCGAAGGGGTAGTTGTCGGGCTGATGAGAAAGTTTTAATACTACAACGCTACTTAGAATCGTCCTGTCATTCTAACACTCTGTCTTACAGAGAGATATGTTGATTTTCTCAAATCCTAAATCCGAATATCTAAATCCTAAACAA
>SDBT01011598.1_pt1 | contig 14174 bp, 10 predicted proteins | sample 2277101 | NCBI WGS metagenome assembly SDBT01 (sample SAMN10404973, study PRJNA504765) | marine sediment metagenome | isolation source: marine sediment core GS10_PC15, 103 cmbsf | place: Arctic Ocean: Southern Knipovich Ridge | collected 2010 | reverse complement strand
CATTTTGAGAAATAAACCTGTAGCCTCAACCGAAAAATATTTCTTACCGCAAAAAATCAGAAATCAAAACCAAAGGAAGGCAGAAATCACTGCCGAAATCAATTACTCGGACAGACTCCTAGTGCTCCGTCGCATATAATATGATGCAACTCAGACTTTTTGTCGATATATCATAAAAATGGTATTTTGGCAAGGAGGCTGTCATGGCAAATGAACCGACATATGTTGTTGAATTGACAAGCGAAGAAAGAAATCTGATTAAGCAGATGCTCAGAAAAGGTAAAGCTGCGGCTTACAAGCAGCGGCATGGACGAATATTACTGCTTACAGATCAGGGTTCTCATGGTGGTAAAAAGATGAGTGATACAGCAATAGCACAAGCTCTGGTCTGCGGCCAGGCAACAGTAGAACGTATTCGCAAGCGTTTTGTTCTGGAGGGATTCGAAGTAGCGTTGGGTCGTAAAAACCGTACTAATTACCAGCGTAAGATTGACGGTAGGGCAGAGGCTCATCTAATCGCGTTGACATGCAGCAAGGTTCCTGATGGATATGATCATTGGACGCTCAGGTTACTCGCGGACAAACTGGTTGAACTTAAAGTTGTCGATTCCTGCAGCAAAGATACTGTGCACCGGACGCTTAAAAAAACGAACTTAAACCTTGGTTGAATCAGCAGTGGTGTATACCTCCGAGAGCTAATGCCGAGTTTGTCTGCCAGATGGAAGATGTGTTAGATGTGTACCATAGAGAGTATAATGGCAAAATATCGATGGTTTGCTTTGATGAAAGGCCGGTGCAGTTGATCGGAGAATTACGCAGGCCTATACCAGCAAAGCCCGGAAGGAAAGCTCGTTATGATTATGAGTACAAGCGTAACGGCGTAGCGAATATCTTTATGATCTTTGAGCCATTGAAGGGCAAAAGACAATTGCAGGTGACACAGCGACGAACTAAACAGGACTGGGCAAAATGTGTTAAGTGGATGGTTGATGAGCTTTATGCTGATGCGGAAAAGATAGTGCTGGTGATGGACAACTTGAATATTCATAAGAAAGCTTCGCTGTATGAGACGTTTGCACCTGCTGAGGCGAAACGCATTGCTAATAAACTTGAGATACACTACACGCCGAAACATGGCAGTTGGTTGAACATGGCCGAGATCGAGTTGAGTGTTTTGTCCAGACAGTGCCTTAATAAACGTATAGAAAACATTGGAAAGCTAAACTCAAAGTGCAAGGCTTGGCTTAAAAAACGTAACAGGCAGGCCAAAAAATAGATTGGCGTTTTACTACAGAAGATGCCAGGATAAAATTGAAAAAACTATACCCATCAATTGAATAGAGACGAAGGACTAGTGACCCTTATTATTACCTGCGACTCCCCTTACAACATTGTATGTCATTGCTCATCTATCCCAGGATGCCAGAACTGGTCTTCTTTCTTAACAGGATATCAGACTTTTCGTTAGAGTTCAAACCTGCTGTCTGCTTCAGAAAATATGACGATCGGATTGCTCGGGCAGTCGGAAGCGTGACAACTTCTTGCACAGACCACCGGCAGTTGTCAAGAGGTTGTTGGCTCAAACAGGCGGTGCGCCAAAGTGCGCCAGTTTTTGACATAGGACTATGGTAAGAGTTGACTATTTGAGCGTGTCCATCCGGCTGTTTATTCCCCCCAGAAATGTATGATTTATCTGAATCCGAGCAAAGATTATCACTATCAAAAGTTGGAAATTGAATAGAAGAAACCCACAGACCTTAAATCCTGGGAAGGTACATCTGGAGCCCATGTAGCAGACATAAACCAAAAACGCAGAGGTTCCCATATACTCTTGCAAAGGGTCCGACCTGCATTCAATCATTCTTCCAGGTCGATTTCAACCGATAGAACTCGATATTCCTGGCCTTAACCTTTCCGCCCCTGGCGTAGCATTCAAGAGCAGCCCTGCTGTTATCGGGATAGGCGCTGTCCATCATATATACCCTTCCGTCGTTGGCAAAAAGATCGACAGAACAACGATCTATCAATGCTCGCAGCTTTAGTTTGCCCTTTTGGGGTTTGACTTTTGCCTTGTAATTTCCGAGGCTTAGCATTTGTGTCTTCACATCATAAGATATCTCGACACCGCGAATGCGCACACCGATGGTATTGGCATTCTCAAAATCAAATGTCACCATGACCTCGTACAGTTCCCATGGGATATCGGTCACCTCAAGAGATCCGGTTGACAAATCCTTCATCGGATAAACGCGGTGTTCTACCCGGATCGACTTTATCTCGCTGGCGGGGTTGGAAAAAACGCGGACTCCCTCGTCGGTTGTTCTCAATGTCAGCTCTACAGGTAGTGACAGCAATTGCGAGAATGGCATGCCCAGTTGTATCATCCTGTTGCGAGGATATATATGAAACCAATTCATCTGCACCCGGCGTCTGCCGTCATCAGGAGCCTGGTTGAATGTCTGGGTTGCCGACAGTGGGCCAAAGGCCGTCCTGGCCTGTGTTTCAGTCAAAAACCTTTTGCCGTCGAAACTACCGATGTGGTAAGAGCCGTTGCCGTTGACCAGAACCCATTTGCTGTTCGTCGAGTCACCATCTACTTCAAGCTCGAAAATATCAGGACACTCGTGGAAGCCGCTTATATGGCTTTGCTTCTTCCAATCCCTAAGATTATTCGAAGAATAGAAACTGTAGCCGTCTCTTACGAAAAAGGCCATAATCCATTTGCCGCTTGCCTGATGCCAAAATACCTTTGGATCGCGGTTCTTTGCTGTGATGGACGCCACTGCGGGTTTTTCCAAGTGAGTCCACGTCCGCCCCCGGTCGGTACTGTAGGCAATACACTGGTCACTTCGCTCGACGTCATAGTCCCACTTGACAAACGTCATTGGTTTCCTTCGGGTGTAAAAGGCTAATAACGTTTTTTCATCGCCTTTCTGAAGTCCGGCTGAGTTATTAAAATCAACTACCGCAGAACCCGAATAGTTCTGCCCTCTTATCGGATCAACGCCCAGTGCGATTGGCAGGTGCTTCCAATGAAACAGGTCCGTACTGACAGCATGGCCCCAATGCATATTCCTTCCGACAGCACCGCTTCGACTCGGATCGTACTGATAAAAAACGTGGTATTCGCCGTCGTAGTAAACCGCTCCGTTTATATCGTTATTCCAGCCTTGTATCGGCGTGCAGTGAAACTGTGGACGATATTTCTCATTATAGAGATTGTCCAATCCTCTTATCCTGTCATCAAGAAACACCTCGGACAAAGGTTCATCTAAAGAACTCCACCCGTCGATTGTCAGCGTAGCCTCTTTGGCCTGCCACAGACTCAAATCAATAAACTGCCAGAACTCGGCGGGCTGACCGTCGGCTACTGCCATGCATATTTCCTGGACGACGCGCCCATCGACGATTAATTTAAGTGCATCTTCGGGAAAGGCTCCCACCGCTGGAATATTTAGATATTTCTTGTTGCAATAGAAATTGCGAGCAAATGAGACTTTTCGAACAATCCTGTCTGTTTCTCGGACTACCCAGTCGCCACTTGGTTTCTCTTGACTTCTGATGCTGTCCACAGCAATCCAGCCGCCAAGCAATATCGCCTTATCTACTATCTCGATCCGCGCCTCTTTGCCCCGTAACTGTCTGACGTCAAAACAACAACGTTCAAACTTCTCACCCTTTGGCGTGGCTTGGCGAACGGACCTTCCATCAATCACCAGATTTACTGCCAATGCTCCGGCTCGCGGCTCTTTTCCGCTGGCCAGCACAAAGCAAATGTAATCGTTCTGGACAACGAATGATTTAGATACCAAAGTTCCTGTTGTCTTGTCCAGTTTCTCCGGATGATATGAATTGGCAAAAGCCTTTCCCTCAAAGCCGGCAAGCTCCGGCTGACGATATAAATCTGGTGTATTCTTCCAGTTATCCCTCAGCATTTTCGCCACCGAACCAGTTGTATCTGATTCGGGCACAACCTCCCCCACTGTCGGCCCTCGCTCAAAAGCCTCGCCCTGGACCGTCCAGTTCTTCCAGGTTCCAGCCTCGAAATCACTGTTCTCAAAAAGCGTTTCAGAAGCAACCACACTGGTCACCATCGCCCACAGTATTGTCATTGTAATCAGCTTTACACCCATCGCTCTATTGTTCTGGCTTCATCGCCCAAAGTAAGCACACGAGGTACTGTTAACCACAGTTCAATTTATAGTCATGATACTTAACCACTACTGATTTAAAGATTTTTCTACAACAGGCACAATCATCCACTCGCCGGACCAAAGCCCCATTTCACCATTAGGCGTCAAGATAAAAGAATTACCCTTTTTCCGAGGATTAAAACCTACGATCACGGTTTTTTCGCTGCTGTTCATTCGAATAATAAACTCTGGCGGCAATTTTCTTTTTGGTGAAAATTGCAATCCTACCCAGTGTCGGTGTTTGTCAGAAAATTCGGAGGTTGCGAAAGGGTAATCTTCAAGAACAGTTAAGTCTTTGGCACAAAGTAAGATATGTGAAATAAAATCTTCTTTTTTTGCATGTTTGCTACGAAAACCATAAATCCATATACCCTTGAGATATGTATCTTGAGAAGACAATTTAAACTTTACTGCAATTTCAGGGCCTGAATATTTTAGGTTTTCGATTTCTTTAACATTTATATGTTTCAATTCTGTACCACTGATTTTTTGTACTCGCTTTGTACTTGTTTTTTTTGCCACAATTTCAGGATTAGCAACTCCTGTGTTGATCTCTTTTGCTTTGCTAATAATGTCTTCAGGAATAACTGTCTGATTTCCATCAGATGACTTGGTTGCAAATACCAATATATATGGCTTAGCTTTTTTACCTGTTGTACTCATAAAACCGGCAGATAAACCAACATTTTTAAGATTTCTAAGTGACTTATGTCCCTGATTAATTCCTATCATATAAATCGTCGCTGGTTTAAGTTTTACCCTATGCGTGCATGTTATCCTTTTAGTATCAAAAAAGGGTTGGCCTAGCATTTCAGGATAAGTGTTTTCGTTAAATTGAGTCCAAGGCCAATGGCCGTCTTTCATTGGTCTGTTAAAAGTAAAACTAATTTCTTTTAAGTTTGGTGAAACATCATTAGTAAATAAGACAGGTGTTGTGCTGATGACTTCTGGTATTGCACCCTTCGGAGGTTGGATATTGTTTTTAGTATTAACAGTACCCATTTTATTCATTTCGCGTTTTGCTTTTAAGACAGAGGATTTCTGCTCAGGAAAGTTTTGGATTAAGTATTCAAACAGCTCAGCAGCTTTAGCGTCATCCCCTTTTTTCAAATAGGTTTCCCCAAGGCGAAAGTATGCTCTTGCGATCACTTCTGGAGTTGCTTTAGTATTTGCTATTATATTTTGATATATTTTAATAGCTCCGTCGAAATCCTTTTCTCTTTGTTTCTTGTAGCCTTCCTGTAATTGAGTGATTACTGGTTTAGTGTAGTCAGGTACACCTATAGCAGAAATATCATTTCCTTTATTTAACGGATAGGCATTGTTAGGATTTTTAAGGTTTATTTTATCCAACTTCAACTTCTTAAGCATTATTTCATAGTTCTTTTTAGCAATAGCCATTTCAGTCTTATAATCAAAAAGCGGCACTGCATCTTTAAAAACAACTTGAACAGGCCCCTTATGCCCAAAAAGCTTTTCATTCATCTCTATTTCTTTGAGTCCGTCAATGGGATCCTTGCCCGCTCGGATTTGCTCTTTTAACAAAATCTCATCTGCCATTACATCATCCATCATCTCAATCATCTTGGAACCTATGATTGCTATCTCGATAGTTTTGTAGTCCAATCTTTTGAAATTAGAGGTCTTTGTGATTTTACCCGGCAAGTGAAAAGTTTTTTCAATCTTCATTTTAGATAGCATTTTTTGCATCATAGGCTTGGATTGATTATATTCTAATTTAGCCTTATTTATGCGGTCGCCCAATTCTGCATCAGATAGATTGACACTGCTTTTATTCGCATCTTTATTCTTTAAGACTTTATTTTCACCTTTCAACTCAAGGCTTATTTCACCTCGTTGCTTTTTGGTAAAATGATAATAGCACTTATTGGTGGAACCACCGCTGTCAAGATTTAGGTTGTTAATGTCGGGGAAAAATGCTGTCCCTTTAAAATAAATCTCGCCTTTGCTCGTCAACTCGTAAGAAACATTTTCCCATGTGTCCACGCCTTTAGATTTTTCCAATATCTTTTTGATGTTTTGTTTAACTTGTTTGTCAGGATCAGTTGTATTGTTGCCCATTATGTTAATACTCATAGGCTTAAAAGTAACTTCATGAAACACTTTTCCCGAACCATCGGGGTTTAGGGTAAACTCATCCTTTTCCTTTAGGCATCCTGAAATACTGATAACACTGATAACTAAAAGAACTGAAATAATCTTATTCATAGCTATGCCTCCCAATTAAAACCTTGTACAAACAAATTTCTCTCATATGGACCAAATAAATCTCTCTATGCTTCAATTGTATCGCAAAAGATTCTTTTTTACAAACTTTAGATACAATCTTATAATATACTGACTTATTTGGGCAATTTAAAGTAAAATATCGTAACAACCATGCGTGTTGAAGATGTAATTGGTCGTTTTACGGTTCAGGTGAACTGGACTGACGATTTGGGATTTTACCATGGATACGACTATTTTTAGACTTCAGTACCAAGAATGCTAAATTTATCTATGCATTGCGTGAGGAAAATATTTTATGATTAAATTTCATTGTGAAAACAGTGGCAAAAAAATCAGTGTTCCTGAAAAGCATGCCGGCCACCATCGCCCACAATATCAATACTGTAATCAGCTTTACACCCATCGCTCTATTGCTCTGGCCTCATCGCTCAATGTTAAGGATACGAGGTACTGTTAACCACTACTCAATTCTTCTCATATACTTCTATTTAATGGTATTTCTGTATCGCCCCAGAGTTTTTGGACACTGCGTTAGTCATAATTATGCGGCTTTCTTAGGATTCTTACAAGCATTTTTCCTGGCCTGCGATGGTGTTAGATGGAATAATACCCCGCAGAATTGGAATATCTCAGTGGGGCTAAATCACATAGGCTCAGGAGGTTCTTTCCTGAGATGGCATCAGCAGGGTTTGAGTAGAATCATCCAGACAAGCTCGCTGGGATTGCCTGACTTGTCGAAAACGATAACTTTGAATTCATAGTGCTTCGGCGACTTGAGCGTCTTGGCAGGTTTGAAGGTGACCTTTTCTTCTGTGATCTTGCACCTGTCCGTTATGTCCTCATCATCCATCAAGAAGCGAACGGTGTTGGCGTCGATACCGGAGCCATCATCCTCATATTCAGCCGAAATAAGCGGACGGTTGTCTGGAGGAAACGCACCTATCATGTAATCATCTTTTCCAAGATGGCTTTCAATCTCCGGACCCTCAACGTCCCCGCCATTGCTCACTGGCTTATTATTGTCCGCAACTCTCGCAGGTGCTTTCGTCAAATCGGAAACGGATGTGTCAGGCGGTTTCTCTGAACGCAGTATTACCACCAAAAGAACTGCGAGACCAAGAATTAACGATACAATCAAAAATTTACCTTGGGTGACATTATTTTCTTTAGGTTCGTTATTTGAAGCTTTACTTTTCATTTACTTGCCATAGTACCTGAACTGAAACAGATATACTCACTCACCTACTCCACTGAGCCTTCTTTCTAATATCGCCATACCCTCAGATGCCTGGCCGCGAACGCTCAATTTTTTCTCTGTCATTTCTGACCATCAATTATCTCTCATTTTCGTTATGCTAAAATCATCAAACCGAATCCAGTGCTCAGCGTCGGCAGGACCGTTGTAGCATTGTAGGCTGACCTGGTCATCTCCCGGCGGCGGCAGCGTTCCGGTAGCAGCCGTTTGAAACTCGCCCTTGCCATCCGGACGAAACTGCGCAACATAATCTTTTCCGCTTACAATAAGCCGCAACTGGACCATCTCACTTGACATAGGCTTTTTGCCTGGGATGATATACAGTTGTCCATCAATCAATTCCTTGACCAGCTTAAATACTGGCTTACCCTCGTGATACCAGGTTATTCCGGCCTGTTCATACTGCACAGTAGGTCTGGTTGTATTGGTCACAGTTACATCAATAGCAAATTTGCCTTGCCTGCGGTCCGGAGCCTTACGAACCAAAGCATTCTTTACGGAACGTGCTACTCCGGGTTCAACACGAATCTCCAGGGCATCTTTTCTGATGCGCCATGCCTGGGGATTTTCCCGCAGCCATTTCCAGCCTTGGTCCAGTTTGCCTTCGAAACTCTCCTCAAAAATAACAGCTTGCTGATCAGCCTCGGATTTGATGATGGGTGTGAGGATTATATTTCGATAATCCACAGCCAGGTGGTCACCTTGCAGATATATGGGGCCGGGTTTGGATTCATCGGCCCAAAGTGCTCCTCCGGTACAGCCGAGAAGCGGTTCATTGTCAATAATAACCTTGCCGTTTAGTTGCACTGTTACGTGGCGATCGAGCAGTGTGATGCTCATGGTCTGCCACTGACCTGCCGGTTTTTCCGCGCTTATAACTGGCGTGATCCTGCTGTAAACCGCACCCATATTATGTGAATCGAGATCTTTGCCATACGAATCGCTGACCTGAACCTCATAGATGCCTCGCAGATAAATCCCGCTGTTGCCTTTCTTGGGAACGTTCACTTCTAATTTCAGATTGAAATCCTCGAACTTATCAACCGTGCAAAGGTTGCCGTAAGAAAGATGAGGTTTTCCCTCGTGCTGAACCGGTCTGTTGACAAGAACTCCATCTACCACTGACCAGCCATTAGTCCGCTTTGGATTAGTTAGTTTCCAGCCATCTAAATTGTTTCCATTTAACAACGCAATCGGTTTGCCGTATTTGGCTTTGGATAGATCCGGCTTGGCAGGTAGTGGATCAATCCGTTTGCCGGTGAACTTTCTGCGCTCGACGCCTGTTCCGTCTGAGTGAGGACGGATTTGCACCAACTTCAGCGTGTCGCCCGTGACAATTGCGATGATCGTATCGGTGAGTGTATGCGTCCGAATTGTTTCGCCCTTGTCGTCTTTGCGTTTAACTTTACGAACACGTGTGACAACCAAGGCATCGTTGTCCATATAGACATTGGCTACGGGGACGACACTTCCTCCACCCCAGAGGATGCTCGCATCCAGATACCCATCTTCCTGTGTCACACCAAGCCAACCGGCACCACTAACGGGAAGTGTCAGAGCCCAGCGTCCGATGTAAGGATTTTTGGTCTCTTCCGCTTGAACCGATGTACAGGTTATCCATAAGAGTACTGAAACCAACGCATAACAGGTTTTCTTATTCATTCCAAGCTCCTTTAACAGTTAAAAGAATAGTAAGGCTTCGGATTCATTTTTCATTTTTTGGTAACCACTTTTTATGTTCTTCGATGACGTCCGCATATTCAGGTTGTGTCGCGAGGTTTGTCCACTCCCAGGGATCATTAGAATGGTCATACAGTTCTTTCGATCCGTCTGAGTATTGTATGTATCGCCAGCGGTCGGACCGGACTGCGTGATTGCCTTTACCCATTGTCATCAGCGCCGGCTCCCATTTCTTTGTAGGATCTCTGAGCAACGGGACAAGGCTGTTGCCGTCCAGATCTTTCTTTGGGGGTAGTCCGGCAAGCTCGACGAGCGTGGGATAGATGTCGATGAGGCTGACCGTTCTTTTGCAGCGACTGCCAGGTTTTGTGACTCCAGGTGCGACTATGATAAACGGCACACGATTTGCCTTTTCCCACAGGGTGAACTTCACGCATGATTCCTTGTCGCCGAGATGGTAGCCGTGATCGGCCCACAAGATGATGATCGTGTTTTCGGTCTGTCCGGTCGCGTCGAGTTTGTCCAAAAGCCGTCCGACCATCTGATCAGCGAAGTCTGCCGATGCCTGGTAACACTGGACCATCCTCTTGAGGCTGCCGGGATCGTTTTGGGGCTTGGCAGTGGTATTTGAATATATGAAGTACTCCGTATGGGCCATTTTCTTTGCGATTGCGGAAACATCATCCAGATCATGCTCTTTCATCTCCGGAAGGATTGTATCCTCGAAAGGATATTTCTTGAAATTTGCAGAGGGAGCATAGAAAGGCAAGTGCGGTTTGAAAATACCAGCCGCCAGGAACCGTGGCGCGGATTTCTCCTTTTCCATGACTTTCTCGCACCATTCTACGGTATCAAGATCGCCCATCCTCTCCTGAGTTTCACCCCAGTCCCAATCCCGTTTACTCAACGGGCGCTTGCGGTAGCCGTTAAGGTTCCTTCCCGCCCTTTTAGTAAAACGCAGTTTGAAGAACTCTTGAAAAGAAGGTTTTCCGGGAATGTCGGCTCCAGTTGGTCCATGGTGAAATATCTTGCCTGCGCCGAATGTCTCGTATCCATTCAGCATGAAATAACGCGGAAGCGTGACGGCATCGGGCATCATCTTTGCCCAGGCGTGGGCGTTCTGGTAAACGCCGCTGTTGCTTGGCCTGATGCCGGTCATGACAGCTGCACGCGATGGACAACATGCCGGAGCGGCGCAGTAGGCCTTACTGAAGAACATGCCCCGCTTGGCCAGGCGCACTAGGTTGGGTGTCTTGATCGGGTTTTTTGGGTCGAATAGCGTCGTCCAATCGTTCATGTCGTCAATCGCTATGAACAGTACATCAGGCCTCTTGCGGACAGATTGGCCTATGGACATGACGCAATTGTTTGAAAACAGACCCGCAACACCCATCGCAAAACTCTTTAGAAAAACACGCCGATTCAAACTAATCCTCTCTGATATATGAGCATAAAATTTGCATCCGCACTGATGGAATCGTATATGCCCATTGCCAAGCATGAAAATGTTGAATTGCCCATTATACTGTGCATAACTCAACTCCTGATAGTACGAGTTGGCTAATAAGGATTCGAAGGCATCATGTCCCAAGCCTGGATCTTACGAATCTTTGTCGAACCACCTTTTGAAAATACTACCACGTTGACACTGTCTTTTTGCGATGGATAGATGTGCCGTGCAACAGCCTGGCGATCGTTGGCAAAGACCTCGACAATCGACTTATCAACGTATATTCGTAGTTTGAGCGGTTCGCCTTGCTTTAGTTTCAGCGGGCCGCCCTCGATCTTCTTACGACCCTCAATCAGGCTGGACTTTTTCGTATCGACCTTGATCTTCATATCGTTTGCATCGTAATAGATAAGCGTCTCTTCCCGCCCGTCAGGAGAAGCACACACTTTTACGCCGAACTGCTTGGCATCTTTAGGCAGCATCTCCATCATAATCTCGATGCTGTTGCCCTGTATATCCTTCAAAAGCACTTCGGAGTCGGCTTTGACAGTAAGGTCTTTGACCTTTTTCGGATTGTATCGCAGCCGCTCGAGTTCTTTCGGCGGTGACATCCGCAACATCCCGTCATTTCCCAGCGACAAAACGCGAGGCAGGCCCATCGTTCCAGCCCTTGCCTTTTCATCATCACTTTCGTCAAACATCCATGCCCACATGATCCGACGTCCCTTGTCGTCGAGTAGGCTCTCCGGGGCAAAATACTCCCTGTCAACCCAGCTCATTTGTGCGTGAAAGTCAGGATAGAACTGCTCGTTCTTCCACTGGCCAAGATAATAGCGGGCGCCCAGCCGATGACTGATGCAAAGGAGCATATACTTATCACCGATCTTAAACAGATCAGCACAGGAAATATCTTCTTTGATGTCAACATCGCCAACAGTATGCGCCATCAGGTCACCTACATACTTCCAGGGCCCTTCGAGGCTCTTTGATTTAGCGATTCCCGCTCTCTTGCCGCCGAAAATAGCGTAATAGGTGTCACCCTCAAGCCATCCGAAAGGATCCCACGAGCTATACTTGCCGTGATGCTCATCGCCCTTTACGGTTTTTGGCGTGATCGGATTTGACTCGAGTTTCTTCCAGGTATCGAGGTTGTCGTCGAGAGCAACGGCCATGGCATTGCCACTTTTAAAGCCGCCCTGTTTCGTCTGGTGGTAGCACATTGTGGGAACACCGTCTTTATTGATAAAGCAGTTTCCGCTGAACATCCCGGATACCAGCCCGGTCGGATGGTGACGCCAGTGCACAAGGTCTATGCTCGAAGCATGTCCCCAGTTGTGACCTCGGCTGTCCTGGAATATATAGAACATATGGTACCTGCCCTTCCAGAAGATCGCACCGTTAGGATCGAATGGCAATGCTCGGCCCTCGAGTAGAACGAAATGATAACCTGGCCTGTGAGCATCAACTGCACGTTTCTCCCTGAAAGCGCGCATCTGTTCGTCGAACTTCATCTCGGCCAACGCAGCAGGTCCACTCAGGAAAATAGTCAACAGAATCGAAGCTGCAAAACGTTTCTGACAAAGACTTGCGGTACTGGATTTTTTGGTAACACTATTAAGCTTCATGACAGACCTCCAATATTTCTTATTCTAAAAACCGACATCAATAATTATTAGGCTTTTTCCATATTTTAACGTTAATCAGTTCTTTTGACAGCCTTGAATTGAAAAAATTGAAATAATCACAGAGACATGTCCCACGCTTGGACATCCCTGAAGATGACGTTTGTGTTATGAGCGAGCAAACCCAGTTTGCCGGAGCCCGGTTTATATACGTAGGTCTGCATCAGCATGTCGTCGATGTACAACTCGAACATGCCCCGGCGCACCAGCAGTCGGAAGCGATGCTCTTTGGCGTTTTCGATACCGGTGACTGTTGCGCAGCCTTTTCCGGTGACATCCTCGGACTTAAATTGCATCTTCCCCTCGATGGTTGTTTGTAGAAGACCGATGTGGCTTTGGCGGCCTCTGGCCTGTCCGATGCCCAACAGTATGGCCACTGACTGCTCAGGGCTTTGTCTGAAAACAAAACCGGCAGCGGGTATGACATTTATGCGTAACGGGCCGGTTTTGATTCGTCCTTCAAGCACAATACCTTTATGTAAATCGAACTCTTCGCTCAAATATACGATCTGGTAATTGCTATTCTTGCCCCGTGTGTTCAATTCGAACGTGTTTATTTTCAGCGTTAGAGGTTTGCCTTTCAATGCTTCGTTGCCTTTCCACCAGCCGAGTCGTAAGTGACCATCCTTGTCAACGACAGGTTTGCGCAGCGGCAGCATCGTGGGCCTCCACTTGTCGGACGAAAAGGAAGCGTAGTTGCTGATCAGCAGTTCATCCTTGCCCCGCGCCCACGCAGCCAACCACGTAACCGTCTTGTCCGTCGTGCCGCATAGGCGATAGGCTTCGGTGTCTGGGGCAAAGGGTCCGCGCGGACCGTCGCTGACCAGTGTGTACATCGAATACCCCTTGCTGATGTACTCGCCGGCACCTCCGATCAAATAGTATTTGCCCCCGATACGCTCGCAGCCGCCATACTCCATGTCCCTTTGGGGTGTATCACCCCATTTCATCTCGGCAGGTGGCAGGATCTCCCAATCCATACCGTTAGGCGACTGCAACATTGCTGGAGCACGGGTCAAACCCGACTTTGGCGTTGCCACTGCGTACCCCCAATAACCTGACTCAACTTTGCCTTTTACTTTGGGGATGATGTACATGTGGTCCCATCGGCCGTCTCGGACGTACCATTGCGCGTCCGGGCGATTGCTGAAAAGATAATTCCAGTTTTTCAGATCGGGCGATTCGTAGAAGCGCAAAGTGTCCTGCCCCTCCGGCCGCGCTACGCCATGGTTCATTATGAACTTATCGCCGCATCGCGCGATAAAACACTTGAAGAATCTGCATCCCCTTGCGGATTCGCGTTCCTCGATGGGGATGTCTTCATCCTTCCAGTGCACGCCGTCCGTTGACGATGCGACAAGGCAATGTTTTGCTTTGAGGCCCTCATGGCCTTCTTTATTATACATCATGAATGAGTAGTACTTCCCGTCGTGCCAAATCACCGACGGATCCCACATTGCGCCTTTTTGGGACCGATAGATCATCGCTTGAGCCGGTATAGCTATCCCTATAAGTGCAAATAAAATGATGTATAACTTAATGTAGGGTTTGCTGAACAAAACTTAACTTCTTTATATACAAACAGATACATTCTGTTTATAATGTGCCAAGTGGACGGATTTTACGGTAAATGAGCTAAAACGCTTGCATTTGGAGAACATGGA
>SDBT01011597.1_pt1 | contig 14174 bp, 13 predicted proteins | sample 2277101 | NCBI WGS metagenome assembly SDBT01 (sample SAMN10404973, study PRJNA504765) | marine sediment metagenome | isolation source: marine sediment core GS10_PC15, 103 cmbsf | place: Arctic Ocean: Southern Knipovich Ridge | collected 2010 | reverse complement strand
GATATGGCTGCATTTAGTCTTTATATTGCTCACATGATATCAACTATTGAGGGAGGAATAGTAACCACCAATAAACCAGAATTTGCTGAAATTTTACGTTCATTGAGATCTCATGGAAGAGCTTGTAAATGTGTTCAGTGTGTTTTAAATACTAATTCTGGTAATTGTCAGAAAAGATTTAATAATGAATATGGTGGTGATATAAGATTTATTTTTGAGCGCATCGGTTATTCGGCTAAGATGAATGAAATAGAAGCAGCTGTTGGGCTTGGTAATATTGATATATATTCGGAAATTCTCAGCAGAAGAAGACAGAATTTTACTTATTTAATGAGTAAATTTAAAAAATTCAAACCTCTTCTGGTAAGTATAGAGGAAGGACCTAATGAGAGGATTGGACCACATGCATTTCCAGTTATTATACAAGAAAATAATAATTTTTCCCGAGATGATTTGGTACTTTACCTGGAAAAAAAGGGGATTGATAGTAGAAGCCTCTTCTTATCTATGCCTACTCAATGTTCGGGTTTTAAATTTTTAGGTTATAGTTTAGGAGAATTTTCTAATGCGGAATATATAGGAAGAAATGGGTTGCATATAGGGATACATCAGGATATAGAGAAAGAAGATTTAGATTACTTTATCGAAATTATTGAGGAATTTTTATCGAAGAATTGATAGAGGGATAACTTATACTATATATTTTAGTGGATTGTTGAACCGGCAAATTGATAAGTAAATAATTAAGAATAAGGAAGTTAATAAAAATGTTTGAAAAGTTAATTATTAATAAGATTAATCAAACTTTAAGAGTAAAGCAAGATATTTTAAAAGACAATGAGATGATAAAAAATATTGATGAAATTGTCAAAGTAATAATTAATGCATATAAGGAGAATAAAAAGGTTGTATTATTTGGTAATGGAGGAAGTGCAGCCGACGCTCAACATCTTGCTTGTGAACTGGTAAGTAAATTTTATCTTGAGCGAAAAGCACTTGCATCAATAGCTCTTACTACAAATACATCGGAATTGACCGCAATTGCCAATGACTATAGCTTTGATCGCGTTTTTGCCCGGCAAGTTGAAGCGTTAGTTAACCCGGGAGATATTGTTATTGGTATTACGACAAGCGGTAATTCGTTAAATGTAATTGAAGGTATCAAAGAAGCAAAGCTATGTGGAGCAATCACAATTGGTTTTACCGGGGCATCTGGCGGTAAGTTAAAAGAAAATGTTGATTATTTGTTAACAGTACCATCTAAAGATACACCGAATATTCAAGAATCTCATATTATGATTGGGCATATTATCTGTTATTTAGTTGAGAAAGAATTATTTGGGGGTCAAAATGATTATCAAGCCTAAGGAAGGAAGGCAGTTAGTAGATTTTAAAGAGCTAAGTGAATATAGAGACCTATTTTATTTTCTCGTTGCTCGTGATATAAAAGTATGTTGTAAGTAAACAGTATCGGAGTGTATATCTTATACCGGGTGATTTTTTAAATGAAGGGGAGATCTCTATTACATATGGGGGTTGATACTGTAGGGATAGCTCATTTGATACATGCTACAGAACGAGATGTAGTTGTATTTTAAGTCTCTGATGGCATGGACTCCGGAGGTGTTCGCGGCAACTTTTCATTACAATGGCGTTTCGATGGGGTACGTCCAAGGTTACATTGGGCCGTAAGAACTAACTATATTTGCGTTTCTCACTCAAATATAATATAATTTTCTTAAGTTCATATCTTGAACATTGATCGGTCGATTGTCCAACTGGTAGATTGACGCAGCATTGTTTAACAGGAGAAAAAGCTGGTGCTGTTTCAAAAATATGCAAGTGCTTAAAAATTCCATCGAATACAACTGCAAGGATACCTGAAGCACATATTACGATTGGGCATATTATATGTGGGATAGTAGAAGATCAATTATGTGATATAAAGTAAAAGGAGGGCATTATGTCAATATTTATAATTGCGGAAATTGGAATTAACCATAATGGAGACGTGGAGATTGCAAAACAGTTGATTGACGGAGCAATATTTGCGGGATGTGATGCAGTAAAATTTCAAAAAAGAACGGTAGAGAAGGTGTATTCAAAAGAGGAGTTGGACAAGCCGAGGGAAAGCTCATGGGGAACTACAAATAGAGAACAAAAAATTGGATTGGAATTTGGCAAGAAAGAGTACGATGAAATTGATAAATATTGTAGAGAAAAAGGTATTTACTGGTTTGCGTCTGCATGGGATATGGATAGTCAAAAGTTCTTAAGACAATACGATCTCAAATATAACAAGATAGCTTCTGCAATGCTTACACACAAAGGATTACTGAATATGGTTGCAGAAGAAAAAACACACACATTCATATCTACCGGAATGAGTGTAATGGAAGAAATTGAAACAGCTGTTAATATATTTAAAAAATCAGATTGCCCTTTTGAGTTAATGCATTGTAATTCTACCTATCCGATGAAAGTGGAAGATGCTAACCTAAATGTTATTCCAGCATTGCGTCAGAAATTTAAATGTAACGTTGGCTATAGTGGTCATGAGGTAGGATTGATAATTGCATGTGCTGCGGCAGCGTTAGGAACCACATCAATAGAACGGCATATAACTCTCGACCATAGTATGTATGGCTCTGATCAAGCAGCTTCTGTTGAAGTTATGGGATTTTATAGATTGGTAAAGTACATAAGGGCGATTGAGAATGCAATGGGAGATGGAGTTAAAAGAGTAACTGAGGATGAGGCAAAGATCAAGGCTAAACTGAGAAAATATGTATAAAACTGACTCTACCTTATTAACTAAAGATATAAAAAGCGTTGCGATTGTAGGTTGTGGCAATATTGCTGGATATATTGATGATGATGATAAAAAACGCCACATCTATACACATGCAAAAGCAATAAGCATGATTAAGCAGCTTAAGCTTACTGCCTGCTGTGATACAAATGAAGATTGTTTAACAAGATTTGCAAAAAAATGGAACGTCCCAGGGCAATATTTGGATCTGCAAAAAATGCTATATGAAGAGCAAATTGATATTCTGGTTATAGCTACGCCAACCAAGGATCATTATAGAAATGTGATTTCGGCATTTTCGAGCAAAGTAAAGGCAATATTTTGTGAAAAGCCTCTTTCCTTTGAAATTGAAACCGGCATTGAACTAGTAAAAAAAGCAAAAGAGTTAGATAAAATACTGGTCGTAAATTATATGCGAAGATGGGATAAGTTCTATTCTGAATGCAAAAACTTATTAGAAAGTGGAGAGCTAGGAAGAATAGAAACAATTGTTGCCTATGTTGATACTGCTCTCCACATGAATTCTATACATATGCTTGACATGCTTATTTTTTTTGGGGGTGACGTTTTTTCGTGTGCGGGGTTCCTGGATAGGGTTAATACTACTAGAATTGTCCATGGTGAGAAAGATTTTGGAGGTATTGCTCTTTTAAAGCACAAAAACGGTATTGTTAGTTTTGTAAAAGCAACCGGGGAGTCCAACAGAAACCATTATTTTGAGCTTGATATCCAATGTACAAAAGGCAGGCTCCGGATATTAGACGATGATACCAAATGTGAAGTCTATAAATTTGATGAGAGCCCCCAGCACAAAGGTTTGGATGAATTACGCCTTTTTCAAACCAAATTTAATAATGATAATAATGAGCGGGTAGTCAATTCCTATCGCGATATAATAGATTGTATAGAGACCAAAAGTGAACCCGCATTTTCAGCTGTAGAGGCGCTGAAGTCATTAGAGATAGTGAAAATGATTTACAAATCAGATAAACTCGGCAATGTTCCTATTTATTCGTTATTGGGAGGACAATATGAATAACAAAAATTTAGTAATTGATGGTGGAAAACCTGTAAGGTTGAATGATTTCAAATCAAAGTCTTATATTACTGATGAAATGAAATCCAGAATTATGAAGGTAATAGAAGGTGGTAATTTATCGTGTTTTATCGGATCTCCGATTCCCGGTACTAAAGATATTATTGCTTTGGAGAGTTACGAAGTAGGGAAATTAACTAACTCCGTTTCTTTTTTGGGGGGGGCAAGTGTAAGACAGTTTGAGGCATTGTGGTCAGATATCCACAAATGCAAATTTTCCATCTCAGTTAACTCAGCTACTTCTGCTCTTATTACTGCATTAATGGCACTTAATGTTGAGCCTGGCAGTGAAGTTGTTTGTTCCCCGTTTTCTTTTACAGCCTCTGCAACAGCTATTGTTGCTGCAAATGCAATTCCAGTGTTTGCAGATATTGACCCTGAGACGTTTTGTCTGTCCTCTGAGAGTGTTGAATCAGCATTAACTGAGTCAACCAAAGCCATAATGCCGATTCATTGGAATGGTAATGCGGGCGATCTTTCGTCCATACTTTTAATAGCCAAATCTAATGATCTATCAGTAATAGAAGAGGCTGCTCAAGCTCCAGGAGAACTGTATAATGGTAAATACTTAGGAACACATGGCGATATAGGAGTTTTCTCATTTAATCAGCCGAAAAACATAATGACTGGAGAGGGTGGTATGATCGTTACCGATAACAAAGAAATAGCTATTAAGTGTCGTTTGATAAGAAACCATGGGGAAGCCATAGTCGATGATTCGTATACTAATGAAATGGCGATGAATATAGTCGGATATAATTTTCGCTTAGTTGAACTCCTTGCCGAATTGGGGACCGCCCAAACAGAACAGTTGGAATACCTCAACAAGATTAGGCGGGAAAACTATATGTACCTAGTAGATAAATTAGCTCAAATTGTTGACGAATACATTATCCCACAGAAAATCACGCATATAGACTCCTATTATCCATATACAGCCGGATTTAGATGGTTGAGTAACAAATCCGGTATACACAGAGATTTGATAGCCAATATATTACGAACAGAAGGCATTCCAGTAGCCAGCGGGATTTCAAGGCTCATGTCAGATAACCCACTATTTCAAAGACAATTGGCATATGGGAGGAATGGTTGTCCTTTTTCATGCCATTTATATAAAGGAAGGGGAACATATTCTATTCCTGAGTTGCCAAATGCAAAGAGACTGCAAAATGAGGAATATTTGGGTTTTTTTCAGATAGGTTGGCCGAATACTAAAGATGATATGGACGATATTATAAAAGCCTTTGAGAAAATATTACATAATAAACAGAGACTTAAACAAGAATCTAAAAATCTATCAAAAAATGAATTTATTTCAGGGAGGTAATTAAATATGAAACCCAATGTTGTTGTTGTAATTCCCGCACGTGGGGGTTCCGTAAGAGTTCCAAAGAAAAATATTAAACTTTTAAACGGCAAACCGCTTATAGCTTTTGCGATAGAAGTTGCAAAAAAATCTGAATATGTTAACAGAATCATTGTTTCTACAGATAGTGATGAGATTAAAGAGGTTGCACTTCGTTATGGTGCCGAGGTTCCGTTTAAGAGACCTGCAGACATTTCGGAGGATGTTCCCACAGAGGATGTTATCCTTCATGCGGTTAATTGGTTAAATGAAAAAGAAGCATATTTAACTGATATAGTAGTATGTTTAGAGCCTCCAGCACCTTTTAGGAAAGCTGAACATATAGACAAATGTATCAACAGTATTGTTGCAAATGAAACTATTGACTCTGCTATAACAGTAAATAATGTTAGAGGTAACCGACCAGAATGGATGTTATATATAGACGAGGGTAAGTTTATTAGACCATATACAAATTATTTTAGGAAACAAGGTGAGGCATTACTAAAATTTCCGGCTAGTCAGGAATTCGAAAAATTATACCAATGTAACGGAGTGGTTTTTGCCTGCAGGGTTGAAACGCTCCAAAAATATAAAAGCTTGGTCGGTAAAAAGTGTGCGGCGGTCGAAATCGATTATAGTGAAATATTTGACTTAGATTACCCGGAAGACTTTGAAGTATGTGAGATACTATTGAAAAAACAGGGAGCGTAAAATGACGAATTATCTTGAGGCTAATTATTTTGCTGATGAATATGGTCCAGACAAGTACCCGCAAAAGCTATGTGATTTTTTAATTGAACGCTATTTTAAGAGCAAAGATAACTCAAAAAAAACTTTACTCGATATCGGGTCTGGCAAAGGCAATCATCTAGTGGGTTTTACAAGGAGTGGGCTAACTGTAAAGGGATTGGACAAAAGAAGAGAATGTATCAAGACGTTAGCCGATTACGACATCCGGGAATGTGACTTGGAAAATGATCCCTTCCCTTTCGGAGACAACTATTTTGATTTTGTTTTTTCTAAATCTGTGCTAGAACATGTATACAACATGGAAAATATAATTAAGGAAACCTACCGTGTCTTGAAACCTGGTGGTATTACTGTACAATTAACACCTGATTGGGCTACAGATTATAAACATTTTTGGGATGACCCCACTCATGTCAAGCCTTTTACCAGAAAGGGGCTGAAGATAGCCTTCATTCTGCAAGATTTTATAGAAGCTAAATGTGAAGGATTTTATCAACTCCCTTTTTTCTGGAAATATCCGAGTCTTACTTTTATTACACGTATTATCTCTCTATTGCCGGATAGTTTTAAGTGGCAAGATAAGGAAGAAAAAAAACAACGTATTCTTATTCGGCACTCTAAAGAGCGTATGCTTCTTTTAAGTGCCAGAAAGCCGTATCAAAAATGAAAAATCCTATCGGAATCATGCAGGGGAGATTATCCACTCCTGTTAACGGAAAAATTCAGGCATTTCCCTGGGATACTTGGAAACAAGAGTTTTTTAAAGCCAAAGAAATTGGTTTGGATATGATTGACTGGATTGTAGAAGCTGATAAATTATATGAAAATCCACTTTTAACTAACGAAGGGGTAAAAACTATCACTTCATTGATGTCAAAAACTGGGATTAGGATTGGGGCTGTATGTGCTGATTATTTCATGGATCGTCCATTTACACGATGTTCTGATTCGGAGTTAAAAGAGCGCCTAGATGTGTTAGAATTACTAATAGATAGTTTAAATCGGTTGGAAATCAAATATTTAGAGATACCTTTTGTAGATAACTCCGCTATTAAAGATAGCGCAGAATTGCAGCAAATAGTGCAAATTATTAAACCCAAGTTGAAAAAAGCTTACAAGCTTGGGGTAACTCTTGCTTTTGAAACTTCATTACCACCAAAGATTTTTTGCACTTTCCTGAAAGATTTTAATCATCCCGCTGCACGGGCTAATTATGATATGGGGAATAGCGCCTCTTTAGGTTATGATCCAAAAGAAGAGTTGGAATCTTATGGTGAATTAGTAGTAACAGTTCACATAAAGGATCGTGTCTTAAAAGGGGGGACGGTCCTTCTTGGGCAAGGCAATACAGATTTTGCTACATGTTTTTCTATGTTAAAAGCAAAAGAATACTCTGGGCCATATATTCTTCAAGCGGCAAGAACTGACAATGAAATTGAATCCGCAAAAAAAAATATATTATTTGTAAGAAAAATGGGTAAATAAATATGTCAAAAGGAAGAATACAAATATTATTTATGGGTCTCGGTGGCATAGGGCAAAGGCATTTGAGGAATGTTTACGCCAAATTTGGTGACGAAGCAAAAATACTTGCTTATCGCATTCGAAATTTAAAACATACGATATCTTCAAGTCTGACTATTGATGAAAGTACTGATTTTATTCAAAAATACTCTGTTGAAGTTTTTACAGAATTGAGTAAGGCTCTAGCCCATTCCCCTGACGTTGCCTTTATCTGTAACCCAACCAGTCTTCATGTTTCTTCTTGTCTTGCAGTAGCCAGAGCCGGTTGCGATTTTTTTGTGGAAAAACCTCTATCTCATTCTTCGGACGATATTGAGGAGTTAATATCTATTTGCCAATCAAAAAAGCTTGTCAGTTTTGTAGGTTACCAGCTACGTTTTCACCCATGTTATGTATTATTAAAAAGGTTAATCTCTGAAGGAGTTATTGGAAAAATATCATCAGTTCATGCAGAAGTAGGAGAATATTTACCTGATTGGCATAAGTATGAAGATTACCGCCAGATGTATGCTTCAAGAAAAGATCTGGGTGGCGGGGTTATCCTGTCGCAAATACATGAAATTGATTATTTGTATGATTTATTTGGTATGCCCAGTAAAGTAGTTGCCTTTGGTGGACATCTAAGCAACCTGGACATTGAGGTGGAAGATTTAGTTGATGTTTTGTTGGAAATGACATTTAAAGGGGAGATTCTACCCATATCACTTCATATGGATTATATTCAACGACCGCCATCGAGAAGTTGCAAAATTATCGGAGAACTGGGTAAAATCATTATGGATTTGACTAATCTGAAGGTTATTATTGAGAAACCCGGGAAAGAAAAGGAAGTCCACAGTTTTAACGGTTTCGAACGTAATGAACTTTTCATGAGTGAAATAGACCATTTTTTTGAATGTGTCACCAAACGGCAACAACCTGTGGTAACAGTTAAAGATGGACTTAATAGTTTAAGGATAGCTTTAGCGATTAAGAAATCAATTGAAACTGGCAAAATTATCTGTCTCAAATAAAATCAAAGGAGAACTAATGAAGATAAATAAATTATTTGATCTTAGTGGACGGGTAGCGATAATTACGGGAGGTGCCGGCTTACTTGGCTTACAGCATGCTGAAGCTATTGCTGAAGCCGGAGGGTGTCCCGTTTTAGTTGATATAGACGAGAAAAGAGCCATAGAAAAAGCAAGGAAAATTTCTGAAGAATATCATGTAGATTCTGCTGGTGTCAAGACAGATATAACAAATAAGGCTGAAGTAGGGGCATTGTTAGATGCTGTCTTAAAAAGATTTGGACAAATCGATATTTTGATCAATAATGCAGCAAATGATCCTAAAGTAAAAGCTAATGATGAGAATAAAGTGTGGAGTAGATTTGAGAACTTTTCACTTGAGAATTGGAATAAGGATATAGCAGTAGGATTGACCGGAGCTTTTTTATGTACACAGATAATCGGTTCTGAAATGGCAAAGCGAAAGGGCGGTGTCATATTAAACATTTCTTCTGATCTTGGATTAATTGGCCCGGATCAGAGGATATACTCAAAAAAAGATTTATCCGACGATAAACAACCTGTTAAGCCTGTGAGTTATCCGGTCATAAAGAGTGCTCTCATAGGTCTGACACGTTATGCAGCTACTTATTGGGCTGATAAAAATATCAGAGTGAATGCGATATGTCCCGGGGGTGTCCAGACGAATCAGCCAAAGGATTTTTTGGAAAAATTGTCGTACAGGATCCCGATGGGTAGGATGGCACGAAAGGATGAGTACAAAGGAGCGATATTATTTTTAGTTTCAGATGCTTCTTCGTATATGACAGGTGCTGTTTTATCTGTGGATGGAGGGAGAACTTGCTGGTGAAAATGACTTATACGACTATTATAAAATATAATTACAAGACAATGTTAGAGGTGAATGATGATGAAAAGAACTTATGAAAAAGATTTATGTGGGATTTGTGGAGGTGCAGATTTTATTAGATACCCATACAACGATCATAATCGGAGGATTAAGAAGTTTTCCTATTCTTACAAATATTATGTTTCTCGCTTAATTTCACCTATAGTGAAAAGGAAAATATTTAATCCAAGTTATTATAATAGGATTCGTTTTATTAAATCAGGGGTGATTTTGCTAAATATTTGGGCAAATTATGCTACGAGTGTTGAATTGTTTTCCCCCCTTTATGATATCAAGAGATGCAAAAAATGTGGATATGGGGTGTATGATAGGCAACTGGATATGAAACTCCTGCATAAATATTATGATACATATGCACCTCATCCTTTCGCGATTTCGTCTAACGAATATTATAATGAAAGCCTATATCTTGAAGATATTCGTTCAATAGGACAGTATAATTTTGTCAAGGATGAACTTAGAAATTTTTCCAAGATTAATATGCTTGAGATTGGAGCTGGAGGGGCTTTATTCTCAAGATTATTAAGAAAAAAGCATCAAGGACAAGTCTTTCTAAATGTAGTTGAGGCAATGGATTTTTGGGTACCATATTACAATGAATTAGGAATAAAATTAGTAGGAAAATTTTTCCCGGAAAATGAAATAGATCAGAAATTTCAATATATCCATGTTTCCGGTTGCCTTTTATATCTTTATAATTTGGTTGATGCAATAATCAAGCTAAGAGATCTACTGACAGACGATGGATTACTATTTATAATGGATGAAAATAGTAATTCTGAATGGTATTCATTAGATCGTGTTGATACACCCACCATCCATTCTTTTACAAAAGAGTCTTTGGCTAAGCTCATGGAAAATTACAATTTCAATGTATTACAACTTCAAGAGTATGGGTTGACACATAAAGAGCAATATATGAAAGAGAAAGATCCTGATAATTTTGATAAAAAAATACTTGAGGATGCAAACTTGTCTGTAAGAGAAAAAATTCCTCGCGAAGGTGGAAATTTGTTAAGAGGCCTTTTTTCTTTAAGAAAGAATGTAGAAATCACTCCTTAGGAATATATATGAAAAACCATGATGAACAGTATTAAATATGATCACACATGTAGAACGTCAGGCTAGTTATGTGGACTGGAAAGTGCAAAGGATATTATCAAATAGAAGAGGAAACAATCAATTTATTTTAATTTATTAAAAGGTTATTATAATTATCTTGAGAATGAAACCACTAAAAACTTCTAGGGTGTTTATTATAAAAAAATGTAAGTTTTAGAGATGGCAAGCTTATTTAAAACAAGGAAAGGATCTAAGTTGTGAAGGTTAAGTTGTTAGTATTGGATATTGACGGAGTCTTGACCGATGGTAGAGTTATCATTGATTCTTTTAATAATGAATACAAATCTATCAATTACAGGGATTTGGATGGAATAAACTGGCTTAAGAGGCAGGGATTAAATCTTGCTTTGCTGACTGGGGAAAACACCGTCTTTGTAGATACTATAGCAAAACGTTTTGGTATTACTAATATTATAAAGGGTACAAAAGATAAAGGAAAGGCACTTGCTCAGTTATCGGAATCTTCCAAGGTGCCTTTGAGCAGTATCTGTTATATCGGTGATTCAGAAAGAGATGCTGCTGCCTTAAAGCTTTGTGGTTTAAGTATTGTACCACAGGATGCCAGCAAAAAAGCGAAAAAATCTGCCTTAGTTATTTTGAAATCAAAAGGTGGTTATGGTGTGATTTGTGAAGTAATAGAATATTTAATTGAAAATGATTATCTTGAGGCATCGGATCTTAAATCCGATGTGGATCGGAGTTTCTAATATGAATTTTACGTCAAAAGATTATTTACCAAATTCAGAAAAAAGAATTGAATATCTTCGAAGAATTGTTAATGGGAGACCAGTCGTAATACTTGCTGCAGGTCCTTCTATTAAGGACCTTGAAAAGAGAATTAGTGAGCTTCGCCCTGCAGATATCTGCTATTTCGGTTTGAACAGCTTTACTGTGCAAGAAACGCCGATTTTAGAACAAATTGATAAACACTTATCTATAGTTATGTGTAGCAGCCGTGAAGGTATACCAAGAGCCATGAAAGACATCGTTGATTTCTTAAATAGAGATGAGGATAACATGTTTGTATCTTCATTCTGGCGTGATACATTTGAACTGATGGATCGTGATTTTGATCTGAATCAATTCCTCAGTAAATACGACAGAAAGCTCATCTTTTTCGATTTGAGTTGGGAAAGAACAGTTCCAAATAGTGAATACCCTTTACATTTTATTGTCAGTAATTCTTTGCTGGGATTGATTCAACTGGCAGTAATCGGCAAAGCATCAAGAATAGTACTCTTCGGTGCCGATGGTGGATGTGGAAAAAATGTTAAGGAATGGTATTATCGGCAGGAGGATCCTGGTCATAGAGGAAGTGCTACGGGTGAATATATAGTTAGCCCACGGGAAAACCTTATTAATGACACTAATAAATACTTTAATTCCATTGCGTCGATAGCAATAAGAAATATCTACAAAACTTACAACCTTGCTTCTATTGATATATTAAATTGCTCTGAAAATAGCTTTTATACTCCCTTTCCTAAAGTGTCATATGACGACGCTTTCGATTATCTTCTCAGAGGTAAGAAATTCCAAAGAGAAATGGATTTGCGTGTTCCAAAAGTATCTGTCATTTCAACATTTGTAAATAGGGGAGAGCTTGTAAAAGAAACAGTTGAGAGTATATCCAATCAGTCTTACTCAAACTACGAGCATATTATTGTCTATAATGAGACTGATGATAAAACCCGGAGCTTGGAGCAACAATTTCCGCATATCCGTTGGATTTCTGAAAATAATATTGAGTATCTACAGGCGTTCAAAAAGGGTATTTCAATAGCGGGGGGGGAATATATACTCTATCTTCGTATGGGCGATGGATATTTAAATCATGATTGGTTTAATACTTGCGTAGAAGTTTTGGAAAATAACCCTGATGTTTCTTTAGTATGGGGGCTATCCCAATATCTATTAGAGGATGGTGCATTTGGACGAATAGTAGATGCTCATTTTTTTAAGAACTCCCCATCACAGGGAAAAGAATTTATCTATTATTGGCTTAAGAAAAAGATCCTATTTCCCGAAGGAAACTTTTGTGTGAGAAAAAAGGTTTTGGAAGAATGTTTTCAATTCCATGATTCTAAAGCAAGTGACGAACGTGAAGCCTGGCTTGCTTTCAACTATAGATTTAATATATCAGGCTACCTGCCTTATTTTGTTCCTATCGTAGCGAATTATTTCAGAATACAGAGTGATGTTAAGGGGCAAAGGCAAAGTTCAGATCCGAATGTGCAAAAGTGGATGGAAGATATTGAACAATATAAGAGAAAGCTAATCAGTCGAAAAACAGCTCACCACTACAGAAATGGATCAGGTGAATTATTTTCAGGCGGTTTCAATCGCAGAATTTTCTTATTTTTTAATATATACAGGTATGTTAAAGCTAAACTACCATATGCGTGGCTTGTATTTTTTAATAAGGTTTTAAATTATTGGAAGAAATACCGATGGGGCATTTTTAAGGTGGGAACTGTTAAAGTCTGGCATCGATTGATAAAATCTTAATAAAACCGAATCTCTAAGAGGGAGAACAATGCAAAATAAACCTAAAATTTCAATCATCAGTCCATCCAAAAATACTGGAAGATTTGCCAAAGAGACGATTGAATCAATACTGGCACAATCCTATCCTTACTGGGAACATATTATCGTTGATGGTGTATCCATAGATGAAACGCTGGATGTGATTCGACAATATCCCCATATACGATGGATATCGGAAGAAGATAGTGGTCCTGATGAAGCTTTTCGAAAAGGTCTGGCAATGGCTAAGGGTGAATATATCATGTTCTGTGGTATATCGGATGGTTATTTAGACAGGAATTGGTTCAAGAAATGCGTGGACATTCTGGATAATCACTCAGAAATCGCTTTAGTATGGGGCTTGCCACAATACATGTCAGAGGCTGGGGCATTGGATCGCATTGCATATGATTACTTTTTTGATTACCCCCCTCCCCAGGGCAAGGATTTTATTTACTATTGGTTGAAAACGCATTTTTGGCTTACGGAAGGAAACTTTTGCGTGAGAAAAAATGTTATAGATGATGGTTTCCCAATAGTTGATCCAAAAAGAGTTGGTAAAGAGTGTGAATTTCTTTCTTTCAATTATAAATTTAACACCTTAGGTTACTTGCCATACTTTATTCCTGTGGTAGCCAATTATGGGAGAATTCACTATGATGCTGGAGGTCAGAGACAACTGGCAAGTGGACAGATGCAAATGTGGGTTGAGCGATATCGTAATGATATTGAGAGATATAAGAAACAACTTATAAAAGGAAAAATAATTCATCGGTATAGGGATGGATTTGGTAATGTGCTACCAGATGAGTTTGATCTAAGAAGATGTCCCAATCAAGTCAGGTTCCCAAAATTTAAAAAGATTATAATTAATTTAATACGCCATATCTTGCCTCATCGATTAAGACAAAATATCAAAAAAATTTTTAAATACCATGCTTAGCACTATGCTAAACTGTTGAATGGAGGATAAATGTTTTTCCCGGAAAGGATTAGAAGTATTCGAAATACTGACCGCGTGCTGGAAATAGGTCCTGGAGGTAGTCCACATTCGAGATCTGATATATTATTGG
>SDBT01011596.1_pt1 | contig 14175 bp, 10 predicted proteins | sample 2277101 | NCBI WGS metagenome assembly SDBT01 (sample SAMN10404973, study PRJNA504765) | marine sediment metagenome | isolation source: marine sediment core GS10_PC15, 103 cmbsf | place: Arctic Ocean: Southern Knipovich Ridge | collected 2010 | reverse complement strand
CCTATAGCCCCTATAGAAGTAGCGTGTATCATGATACACCTCGTACGGTTAAAGTTACAAATACCATTGGGCAGTATACGTCCAAGCCTATAGAGATGGCAACTCCTTACTAGAATAATATATGAAAGTGTCAGAATAGACGGGCTTTCTGAGAAATTTATTACTCGGATCCATCCTGGCTTTCTTGACTATTTGTAATAATATGTGCTATTATTGTTAGGAAACGGCCTCAATGGACCTTTGAAGGATTTTTTGGTATTTTTTCACTTGAATGAAACATTTTTATACATACGGGGATATGATTATGAATAAATTATTATTGAGTCTACTTTTTATTGCTCCAGCAGCAATAGCAATGGATCAATCAGCATCAGCTGAAACTAAATCAACTAAAGCGCCTATTACTGCTTTTGATCTCGCAAAAAAGCCAGCCTTTGTTGGAGACACCCAAATTACTGATCAAAACCTTGCTGAATTAATGGGTAAATCGCCATTTTCTCCTGCAGAACAAAAAGTAACAACGGATTTTATGCAAAAGCATGCCTCACTCATCGGGCTTCTTGGCTATTTACCTGAGGTGCAAGAACATGAGGCAGGAAAATATCGCTCTAATGCAAGCCCATTATACCAAACAATGAATGAATTAATTTCTGTGCTTGGACTTAAAAGCCAGGGACAAGGGCATAACTATGCATTAGAAGTTCCAAAAACAGATTTATTGTTAAAAACTGCCGGCCCTGCTAATAGATTGTGGAACTGGCTTGCATATAATGATCAATTTCCATGGAGCTTTTTCAAGAACCGTGAAAAAGCTCAGAAGCAAGGGAAACTAAAAGAATTTTGGACGAAGATTATTGAAAATCGCCCAGAACATCTTTACCAAACAGTGAGTAATGCAGCCTATTATCTTCGCGCTATGCAAGCAATTAATGAGCTCGATCTAAAAAACATTCGAATTGCTCCTACTACTCTTGCTCATATTCCGGGCACACCGCTAAAACCGGTTTCGGATAGCTCATATGTGGTGATCCAAAAGCGGATTGCGCATAAATTAGTACGTATTAAAGAAAAAATTGATGGTAAATCAGTCCAAAAAATTACTTCTGCGATTAAAAATCTTACGTCACAAGCAGTGGTAGATTTTATGCGTTTGATCGTGGCGGCAGGGATTTGGGATACCCGTTCTAACTTAGCGGTAGATGAGGCCGGAAATATTGTGTATTACGATCTTGAGCAACCTAATCGCATGAGCCCTGCAAATTTCTATAATCCTGTCGATTACCCAGGGGATGTGCGCACGGGTATTTTACAATTAGCAGCAGGTGTGCAAAGTGGAAACGGTAAGAAGCTGCCTGGCTATATTGGCAATAGTATTTTGCGTATGGCTTATGATCAGGGATACAAAGTTGAAAGTGATGCACTGTATAAAGCCGCACGCGGATTTTACCAAGCTCATGCAACAAACTTTGAGAGTTTCTTTAGCAAGTGCCCTGAATGTGACAAACAGTTGAGGGTGGCATTTACACCGGAATCATTGGCGGAAGACGTTCTTGAGCAAAAGGCTCCAAAAACTGAGGCAACATCTTCTAAATAAAAAATACCACACGAGTTACACTTAAAATTAAATCAAGAAGGGTCTGAGTAATTTACTCAGACCCTTCTTATCTATAGAAATATTTGAGTATTACGCTTGCGCTTGATGCCGTTCAACCATTACCTGGTGTACTCTGCGCGGCGTAGCTTTTTGCACTGAGAAGGTGAAGCCTTCATATTCAGTTTTCTCACCTTTTTTGGGTAACCGTTGTAACTTTTCTGAAAGGAAGCCTCCTAGTGTGATGGTGTTTCCTGATTCAAAGCTGATATTCAGAATCTTCCCAAGATCTTCTAGATCAGTGCTTGCATTAACAAGCCAGCCATTTTCTTTTACTTTAATAATATCTTCAGTTGCTGTTTCATATTCGTTGTGTATCTCGCCAACAATCTCTTCAATTGCATCTTCAAAGGTTACCAGACCGGTAATACTACCAAACTCATTAATTACGATGGCAATATGGCTTTTCTTCTTTTTGAACTCTTTGAGTAATTGATTAGCCCGCATACTATCAGGCACAAACATGATAGGCCGTATGTTTTCCACAATTGGTTCTTCATCGTTTCCCGTATGGGTCAAGAGAAGAATATCTTTTTGGTGCACAAAACCGATGATATTATCATGTTCAGCATCATAAACCGGTAAACGAGAGAAATTATGCATACCAAAAATTTCTACCGCTTCCTCCACTTTAGTGGATGCATCAATTGAAACGATATCTCTCTCAGGGACCATTATTTCTTTCACTGCAATTTTGCCCATATTTAATATATTGCGTAGCATGTCGGTCTTCTCTGTTTCCATGAGAGCCTTCTCTGATACGTAGTCGATCATAAATCGAATCTCTTTTTCAGAGCTGATGGTTTGGGCCGTATGATCTTTCTTTGCAATGCGATACATCACAAAATCAGAGATTTTGAGCAGGAAGGTCACGAAGGGATACATAAGATAAAAGATTCCATTAGAAAACCATAATGTTGATCGAAAAAGGTTTTCTCCATGGGTTTTGGCAAAGTTTTTTGGGATAATTTCACCAAAGATGAGAATCATGCTTGTGGTGATAGCAATGCCTAATGAAAAAGCGAGCCCTTGGGAAAGATTCCATTGGGCAAAGAGATTTTCTATAAGTCGGGTTGCTAAGGCTGCAGCTGTTACATTGGCCAAACTCACCGCTATCAAAATAGTAATAAGCATTCGATGAGGGTTTTTTTGCAAAGAGAGTAGTAACGGCTTATACCGATCAGAGACCGTCTCGCTCATTTCTTTGAGTTGAAAGATTGCAAGAGCGGTAATGCATGTTTCCAAGAAGGCAAAAAGTGCTACGGTGAAGAGGGCTACAAAAAAGCCGATGAATTCAAACGTTATCGAATAGGGTTCCATAGATTGTTTTTACTGAATTTAAAGGTATTTGGGACTCAGGAGAGCCCGTTTAATTATTCTGAATCTTCTTCTAGTGTATCATATTCTTTATCGAAAAACGATTCCAGCTTTTTAGATCGTGATGGATGGCGGAGCTTGCGCAATGCCTTCACTTCGATCTGTCTGATACGCTCTCGAGTTACTGAGAAATCTTTCCCCACTTCTTCAAGCGTATGCTCTGAGGCTACATCGATCCCAAAGCGCATCTTGATCACCTTTTCCTCGCGAGGAGTGAGGGTCTTAAGAATTTCTCGTACGCGCTCTTTCAGATCGTTGCTTGCCACGGTATCAGCAGGGGATACATCATCCTCAGATTCGATGAAATCTTTTATATAAGCATCATCCGAATCACCAACCGGCGTTTCTAAAGATATTGGTTCTTTAGAGATCTTGATAATATTTTTAATCTTTTTCTCATCAAGATTAAGCTCTTTTGAAAGCTCAGCATGCGTTGGCTCTCTGCCATGCTCTTGCAAGAAGGAATGCTTGATTTTATTAATCTTATTAAGCGTTTCGACCATGTGAACCGGCACACGAATGGTTCGTGATTGATCGGCAATAGCACGTGTGATCGCCTGGCGAATCCACCATGTTGCATAGGTAGAGAACTTATATCCACGCTCAAATTCAAATTTTTCAACTGCTTTCATGAGCCCGATATTTCCTTCCTGAATCAGATCCAGGAAATGGAGCCCACGATTAACATATTTTTTGGCAAAGTTGACCACAAGGCGCAGATTGGCTTGCGCAAGATCATCTTTGGCGGCTTTATCTCGTACTTGCGCTTTGGTGAACTGCTTGTAATATTTCATCGTCTCTTTGTAAGATATCCCAATCTCACTTTCGACTTTTTTAATCGCCTTTTTAGCAGTTCTTTTTGCCGTCAGAGCTTCTTCGAGTGATTGCTTTTGCTCATCAGATGGCTTTTTAGCCTTTTCCAACTGAGCTATAAGAGGCTCTTGTGCGCGGATGATTGCTTCTTTTTCCTCAATCTTATGCACGCCTTTTTCAATTTTCTTGCCAAGTTTGCGAATAAGTTTGTTGGAGAGCTTGATAGATTTTATCGTTTCAACAATAGCTTCTTTGTTTTCTTTAACCTTGGCGAGCATCTCTTTTTTCTTAGCACCAGAATCAAGGTCGCCTCGATAGCTATTATAAATCGTATGCTCATTATCGATTAATTTTTTTACTCTTTTGATGGTTTTTAAAAGCTTTGTTTTCTCGGCTTCAATTCTGGGTAAATTTTCCTCATCAAAATCCGAGAACTGAATAATATCTTTTAATGCAACAGTTTCATTTATAAGGCGATCCCCAATTTCAACCATTTCTTTATGGATCAAGGGGAATTGGGCTACCGCATCGATTGATTCAGTTTTACTGTTGGCGATCTTATCGGCAATAATTTTTTCAGTAACTTTATTAAGCAACGGAATTTTACCAATATCACGCAGATAACATTTCACACCATCGGTAAGCTGTGCTGATTCATCAAGTGTTCGGGGAATTGTTGATGGATCTTGTTCTTCAAGTTGTTGTGCTTCTTCTTTTATAAGCTCAAGCTTTGCTTTAAGTTTAGAAGGGCCTTCTTCATCTTTTTGAATTTCAAGGTCTGTATCAGGTGTTTGCAGTTCATCAGCCATCACAAGATCCACATGCGCTTTTTCAAACTGCTTAATCAGCGCATCTGTTTCTTCATTAGTAAATTTGTGTTGCTCGGTCAGATCCATCACCTCTTCATAAGCAAGTGCACCTTTCTTTTTACCCTTTTTTAATAGGATTTCGATGAACTCTTCTTTAGTGAGGGTTTCCTTTTTTGATACTTTTTTTTGCCGAGGAAGTTTTTTTGTCTTTGGTGGTTGTTTTGGCGCAACTGCCTTTTGCATGGTGACCTTTTTGATAGCTGTTGTTGATGGCTTAGCTACTTTTTTAGATATAGGTTCCTTCTTAGCTTTGCTAGGCTTTGGAGGTTTTCCTAGTATAACATGTTTGATACGGGAAAATAAGCCGTTTTTCTTTTTTGTAGTAGCTTTTTTGGCAACAGTCTTTTTGGTCGTACGTTGACTCGTTGTTTTTTTAACAACTTTCTTGCGTGAAGTAGGTTTTTTTGCCGCTTTCTTAGCAGTTTTTTTAACTATTTTTTTCCGAGAAACAGTTTTTTTTCCTGTCCGTCGTTGCCTTTGTGTAGACTGATTAACTACTTTGCTAGCAGTTTTCTTTACTGCTTTTTTAGCAGGTTTACGTATTACTTTTTTAGCAACTTTTTTTGTTGTGCGCTTTTTTACTACTTTCTTTTTAACAGTTTTCTTTTTTGCAGCGCGAGAAGTAGTTTTTTTAGTCGAGCGACGAGTTACTTTTTTAGTACTTTTTTTCTTTTTAACCATTCAATTAACCTCTTTTAGTCACGGTTACTTCTCATCAAAACAGTTTTTTTCAACTCTTGGAACTCGGCAAGCAGCTGTTGCACCTGCTTTGTATTACCAGCTTTTTGAGCGGCAGTTATCTTTTCCTTAACATTGCTTACCATAGTTTTCCAATGCTTTTTATGAAATTCTTGGATGAGCAGATCAAAGGTTCTCGCTTGATGGTTGTGAGGGGAAGACATAAGAATGCTATTCACGAGCTGTTTGTCTTGATCGCCAAGCTCATCAAAGAACTCTGGAAACTCAAGTTGAGGATTTTCCTGATGGTTTGTTTTGAGTTTGCCAAGTATTGATTTCAATGGTGGTGCAAAATAATCAATTAAGAAATCCGCATTCGCTTTTTCCAACATTGTGAAATCCATCATGATAGCGCCAAAAAGAGTACGTTCTAATGCTGAATGTTCTTGGCGTTGCTCTTTTGGGCTATCTTTTTGAGCAATAGGCTTACGGCTGATTTGCCCTGCAAGCGATTCGCGCGGAATATCCAATGCGATTGCTGCTTGAGAGAGCAATAAATCACGCTCAATAGGATCATCTATGTTGTTGATAATGCTGATGAGCTTGTTGGTTATCTGGAGCTTTTCATTGAGCGTTTTAGCCGCAAAATCCTTTCCTATCACATCAATCATGAACCGGAAGATATCTTGCGCGTTCCGGATGAGTTCATGAATGTTGCCACCATTTGCACAAAATGATGCTGGATCTTGGTCTACTGGAAGGCATACCACCTTCAGCTCTAAATTAGCATTCCAGGCTATTTCGGTCAAGCGCAAGATTGCCTTCTGGCCGGCCTTATCTCCATCATAGAGCACATAAAGCTCTCGCGCATATCGCCCAAGAATCTTGAGATGTTCATCGGTACAGGCAGTGCCGAGGGTGGCTACGCAATTGAGGATTCCTTGCTGGGCCATTGCGATACAATCAGTGTACCCCTCCACCAAGACAGCAAAGCCTTTTCCCTGGATTTCCTTCTTGGCCTGATCCAGCCCAAATAGGATTGCTCCTTTGGTAAAATAGGCATTTTCTCGAGAGTTATAATATTTGGCTCGCTCATCATGGGATCTAAATATTCGGCCCCCAAAACCGCAATAGCGACCCAAATGATCCTTGATAGGAAAAATAATCCGCTCTTCAAAGGGAGAATACATAATGCTACGCCCTTCAGAAAGGATATGGGCATCCAATAGATCAGAGGCTAAAAAGCCGCTTTTGCTCATGGCATGGATAAAATTTTTCACGGCTCCTGGGCCGCCTGGGAAATAACCAATGGTATATCGCGTAGCGCTCGCATCCCCAAAACCTCTATCGGCCAGATAGGATTTGGCTTGATGAGATTTACTCAAATTATCACGGCACCAGCTGGCCACTGCCTTGCATAGCTCGAAATACCGCTTTTTTGCATCCGCATTGGTATGGGCTTGCTTGGCAGAGGGGGCATTAAACTCTTCAGGAATATCGAGATTATATCGATCGGCCAGATGCTGCGCCGCTTCTAGTTGTGAGCAGTTTTCAACTTTTGAAATAAAGGAGATCACGTCTCCGCCTGCTTGGCAGCCAAAGCAGTAAAAGATTTCTCGATGAGGGCTTACCGTGAAAGATGCAGTTTTTTCGCTATGGAATGGGCAGCTCCCCTTCAGGTAGATACCGGTCTTTTTGAGCGTCACATACTCATTGACCACATCAGCAATAGAAATGTTTGATTTGATAAAGGAAAATAAGCTCATGGAATTATTATACGTGAGATTTGTTGGAGCTCCAAACAAATCCTGCAAACCCAACCATTGCGATCCCTAGAGCAATAAACTGATTAACCGACAACCAATCACCGGTCATTTCGACATAGACTCGATCGGCGCGCCAGAAATCGATAAAGAAGCGGCCAATGCTTGTCAGAATGAGATAGAGGCTAATAAGTTGGCCTGGATTAGTATAACGCTTTTGTGCATCGAATTTCATGAATAGAAAAATGCCAAAAAGTGTTATAGCTGCATATAGCTGTGTTGGATGAAGCGGCATGCAGATCGGGGCTAGGCTTTTTGGATGTGTGTAGGTAATCGCCCATGGCAGATTAGTATGGATGCCATAGCAGCAACCGGCTAAAAAGCAGCCGATGCGAGAAATACTTTGCAATAATGGGGCATAAACAGCTGCTAAATCAAAGACGGGTAGCACTGCGATATTTTGCGAGCGTAAATAGAGCGGCACGCAAATAAGAATCGCAATAATGCAGCCTAAGATCGAAAGACCACCTTGCCAAAGCGCAAAGAAGCCGAAGATAGTTTTGATTTGATGCTGTTCGCTTAAAAAATAAAGCAATCGGCCACCGAGTAGACCTGAGACCACACCAACCATAATCGTATCGCTTAGCTGATCAGTAGAAAGAAGCTTCTCTCTGCGTGGATCGCGTGTTACCAGCCATAAGAAGAGCAACAGGCCTATGGCAATCATGAGTCCATATGAATTAATTGAGAATGGGCCATAGATATGCAGAATTTGTGGGTACATTATTGCTCCGTATTTTTTTGTTGAATTCTGAAAATCAATAATGAAATAGCAGCGGGTGTCATACCGGGAATTCGGGAAGCCGCTTCGATATTTGCCGGTTTATACTTTGCCAGTTTTTGGCGCAGCTCCATAGAAAGCCCATCCATTTGAGAAAAATCAGTTTGAGTAGGAATTTTTAATTTTTGATATACCTGCGCTTTTTTAATTTCTTTTTCTTCTCGTTTGAGATACGGCTCATAAATAATCTGAGCATGAATGGTGATTAATGCACGATCAGAGAGCTGCTTGCCCATTTGCAATGCATTGCGAATAGCTTTTTTATTTGGGGTGTTTCCGCCAATAAGCTCAACTAATGCTGCAGGTTTATTTTTATATTGCTCTTTTAACTCGGCCAAAGATTGATTAATCAATTCCCGCTCTGTGCAGAATGCATCAAACATCTCCTTGTCTACAATGCCTAATGCATATCCTCTATCGGTTAATCGCAGGAATGTATTATCTTGGCGCAGCATAAGCCTGCGCTCTGCACGGGATGTAAACATACGATATGGTTCATCTACACTCATGGTTACCAGATCATCAATCATTACACCGATGTAGGATTCATTTCGGTCTAAAATAAAGGTTTGAGGTAAACGGCTATGGTTCGACACGTCGCCTAGCTCCTGCTCACCACGAACGGTTTTAATATTATCTTTAATTTTTTGGTTTAATTCTTCAGAATTCTCTCTATCCGTTCGTGGTGAGCAGCCTGAAAGGCATGTCGAACCATAATGGATAGCTAGGGCAGCATTCACGCCTGCCACAAATCCTTGGCCAGCAGCTTCTTCATAGCCGGTGGTCCCATTGATTTGGCCAGCCAGGTATAATCCTGGAACTGTTTTAACTTCTAATGTGTGGTGCAGCTGATGCGGAAGCACAAAATCATATTCTACGGCATAGCCGGCTTGCACAATCTCAGCATTTTCAAAGCCTTTGATTGAGCGAATATATTCCTCTTGCACTTCTAATGGCATAGCCGTCGAGATCCCATTTGGGTAAATCCAATCAGATTCAAGACTTTCAGGCTCCACAAAGATCAGATGGCGATCTTTATCAGGGAAGCGGGATATTTTATCCTCGATAGAGGGGCAATAGCGGGGTGCTGTGCCCTCAATTTCCTTTGTGAATATCGGAGACTTCTCAAAGTTGGTTTTTAAAATCTCGTGCGTCTGTGTGTTTGTATGAGTGATATGGCAGTCGAGTGTGTTGACAACCTTATGAGGCCAGAATTCAAAGAGGTAATCTAGTTTATGCGCATCTTGCGTTTCCATTTTGCTAAAATCCAAGCTACCGGCTTTTAATCGTGGAGGGGTACCTGTTTTAAGGCGTCCCATTTGGATATTTTGATCTTTTAAAAATTTTACCAAGCCGGTGACTGCTTGCTCGCCAACGCGGCCGCCTTTGGTTTTTTCATGGCCCACATGCATGAGGCCACGCATAAATGTGCCGGTGGTCAGGATCACTGATGGGGCGTAGAAATTTTCGCTTTGGGCTGTGCTAATCCCCACTACTTTCCCATCTTTAAGAATAATATCTTCAACCTTTGCTTCAATTATTGAAAGGTTTTCTAAGTTAAGAAGAGCTTCTTTGGCCAGCCGATTATATTTGTGCTTATCAATTTGTAGGCGCAGGCCATGGACTGCCGGCCCTTTACGCGTATTGAGCATACGTGCTTGAAGGTATGTTTGCGTAGCAAGCTTTGGCATAAGACCGCCAAGAGCTCCCAGCTCAAAGACAATATGCCCCTTACCCACGCCACCTATGGCTGGGTTACATGGCATGAGGCCAATCTTATCAATGCTCATGGTTGCGAGCAGGGTTTTGGCTCCCATTTTTGCAGCAGCATGAGCCGCTTCAATACCGGCATGCCCACCACCGACGATAATGACATCAAACTGGTTTTTTACCTTGTCCGCCGTAGCCTTATCACGAGCATGACTTTTAGGCGACGTAGGAATGGCGTAGGTTGCTTTATTCATACTATTATTTTAGCATATCCGTCGTTTTGTCACAAACTAACTGGAGTGCGTAATCCGCCGAAGCCTTGTGCGTAGGAGGAATACCAATTAATAAAAAAAGGCGCCATTATAGGCGCCTTTCAATGATCAGATCAGAGACCTCCATCTCCCTCTTAGAATTTTCACTTCGAAGACCGATCATCCTGAGCCTGTCGAAGGAGATAAAATTTTAGGGGAGGGGATACAGAAGTTGGATTATTTGCGTTTTAATCTTGTTCGGATGGCTACAATGGCTTTTGGTAAGTTAAGTGAGTTTCCACCATTTTTGTTCATATGCTCTGTGAAATCTTTAGGTAGACGTCCTTGGAACTCCGTGAAAGCATCCCCAATTTTTTTAATTGTTTTAAGCGATGCTCTTGAGGTATCGACTTTCATTAAATCTTTGCACAAGTTGTTGAAGTTTTTATGAAGACTCTCCAGGAATTTTTCAAATTTTTCAAAGGTAATATTATTACCCAAGAATGTTTTATATTCATCGATATATTTTTCAAAATCAGATTTTAAGGTTTCTTTGTCTCGAATCTTTTGATCCATAATTTCTTTGAAACCAATAAATCGCTCTAAGCATCTTTGAAAAGATTCCTTATCTCCCTTTGGCTCTAGAAAGGATAATTTAAGAGTATTTAATACATCAACAATCTGATACATGCAGATATGATCAAGCTTATGCTTAGGGTAACAACGTTCAATAAAGTTTTCCGCTAATTTTTTTGCACGGTTTAGAAAAGCTTTTGTGATGACAACTGTTTTTTGATTTTTTTTGCGTTTCGCCTCTACCGCATGAGAACCAGAGATAGCTACACAGCCACAGATAACGAGAAATTTTTTCAGTGTTGAGAATTTCATGGGGATCCTCCCTGTTGGGATAAAGTTTATTTTATTTACTGTTAATTTCATTTTGAACACGTATCATCTAGTCTGCCTTATAGGGAAAGAGCTGTCAAAAGGTCCTTAATAAGGGCTTATCGCCCGCCTTAGGGACTGCTGTCTTGCCTAAATAAGACCAGTTGATAGTCTAAGGGTCATGAAAGTAATGATGCCCCTTTTAGCCCTAATAACAGCTGCTATAAGCAGTATCACCATAGGCTATCCGTTCATCAGGCTAGCCAAGCGATTTTTTTGTTCAGATGTTCGTCCGTATACCCCAGAAGAGCATAAGCAGAAAAATGGCACCCCTACATTGGGAGGCTTGCTTATTATAGGGGTAATTCTGGCAAACAGTCTTGTCTTTATTGGTTGGGAAAACCCTCTAGTAGGGGTTATTGGTTTGACCCTTACTAGCTTTGGCCTCCTGGGAGCTTGGGACGATTGGCAAAAGATCAGGAAAGGGAAAGGAATTAAGGCCAGGACCAAGTTTGGCCTTCAGTGCCTTTGCGCTTTTGGAGTCGTGAGCCTCTGGGTGGGCCTTTTGCATCCGGCTATGGCGATATGGATACCATTTTTAGATCTATCGGTTTCAGTGGGATGGTTCCTTATCCCTTGGGCGATGCTCGTGGTGATAGCCTGTGCTAATGCGGTCAATCTCACTGATGGCTTGGATGGATTGGCTACTTGGTGTTTAGTGCCTAATTTATTACTTCTTTGCGCAGTAGGCTGGCAGATCATACCAGCGATAAGCCTACTGGGAGCTATTATGGCAGGGACTTTGATTGGATTTGCCTGGTTTAATAGCTTTCCAGCCACTATTTTCATGGGAGACGCAGGAGCATTAGCCTTGGGAGCAGCTCTAGCTATGGTGGCTCTTATGCTGCGCATAGAGCTGATTTTGCCGATCAGCGCTGCTATCTTTATGATTGAGGTGATCTCAGTGATCCTACAGATAGGGTCTTATAAACTGCGTGGTAAGCGCTTATTTAGAATGGCGCCTCTTCATCATCATTTTGAGTTAGCGGGGGTTACTGAGCCAAAGATCGTGATGCGGGCTTTAATTATGACAATCTTGTTGTGCTTTTCGACCATAATGATTTTCTATCAGTAATACCAGCATTCTAATAATAGTTAAATAATGAAGTCGAGAACCTCGATAATGTCAGCCGGTGGTTGACCAGGTATTATCGGTTTTTCAAGTTCTTGCACTACTTCTTTGGCATGCTCAAGCATACTTTGGTATTCATCAAGATATAGCTTCATAAATTTAAGCTTGCTTGAGCAAACTGCATCTTTCATACCTTTTATGGATGGCTCAATTTTGGCTATTATAATATTAAGTTTTTCATTTTCATCATCAATAGATTCCGCGTGGCCGTCGTTACAATGAAAGCCATTAAAGAGTATATAATCTAATGTCTTTATGATATTAGCTGGATCTTTGGTGAAGGGGAAAGGGCGTTCTTTAGCTATACTTTTTGCCCGTAGTAGCACACTATTATAACCTTTGAGTAGGTTTTTAAATTGTTTGACATTTTTGGTTGTAATCATTTTGGTTAGATTTTTATTTTTTTGTTCGATCTTAGTAACAAGAGGGTTTGTTACTAGAGGAGTTTCTCCAGCAGGGCCTTTTCCATTAATGGTAGGAGCATTATTAGTGCGCAACCCATAATAAAGAGTCCCGATTATGCTCCCAACTACTAAAATAATCAATATAGTTTTTTTCATGACTTTTTCTCCTAGATATCCTTATTTCTAAATAGTATTCCAAAGAGAGCAATGAAAATACAAGTAATTAAGTGTTGCTAACTTATTTGATGTCGCCAATGAGTTTGTACCCAATACATAATGCATCCAGCGATCCATATAGTCGCATAGAGCAGTAATGAACTGATGCCATATATAAAGAAATTGCGAATGCAGGCGCCTATCAGAGCTGAACAACTAATAATTGCTAAAACCGGTAAAATCAAATCATGCAATGTTGCTTTGTTGCGTAGGCGGTGAGCAAAGAGAGCTAATGCACTAATAGTGAATGCGATTGATGATCCCAGTGCCCCTACTTGCTGCAAGGGTAGCTGGTCTCCCCAAGTGTAGAACAAGAAGACAAAGCATAATGCTCCTTCAGCGAGCACTGCTGCATAGGCGATATGGTTTTTATTGAGTGAACTTAAAAAACGGCTGAAGAATGTATGTTTATGCTGAGCGAGTGTATAAAGATTCCAACTATTGCTAAATATAAGACCATAGGCGGATCCAAATGCTGATGAGGCTATTGCTAGATGGAGAAAGCCTTTAAACATTATAGCGGTCTGTGGGTTGGAAAAAAGTTTTGCAAGCAATGCAGGATACGCACCGAGGTAACTTGCTTGAGCAGCGAGTATTGTGCCTAGGTTGCCCCAAAAAATGAGCTGGAAAAGCGTTGCAATGGCAACTGCTATTAAATATGAATACAGTACCGCACGAGGTGCATTTTTTTCAGGATTTGCAATAGAGCGGCTAATCGAAATGGTTACTTCAAAGCCAATGAACGCATATAAAATTAAAGGAATGGTTGAAGGAATTCCTGCATAAATGCGGTAAGGGATGCTAAAATTTTGTACGTTGAATAAAAACAAGCCACTTAAGATAGCAAATGCCATGGGAATTAATTTTAATATAATGAATCCCATTTGGATCTTGCTTCCACGGCGCATGTTCATCATATTGAGCAGCACAAAAAGGATGATCACAAATGCATCCATACCAACCGTTGAATAGGGCCTTAATGCAGGTATTACTGTTTGTATAAGGGAATTAGCCACATGAATGCCGAGTGTGGCAGACCCAATTTTTGCGGTGAAATAGCTCCAGGTACTAATAAAGCCAAAGAATGGAGAAAGATCTTCCCGCGCAAAACTATAAAATCCGCCTTCAGGATGCTGTTTCACTAAATGGGAAAGCCCTAAAACAAGCGGAAGTAATAAAATACCAACAAGTGTGTAGCTGAATGCACCGAGTGCGCCTGCAAATTTAGCCAGAAGAACCGTATTGATAAATAAGCCCGATCCAAGGATCACATTGATATTAATAAAAATGGCCATCGGTAAGGATAGTTTATGCTTTGTTGGCATGTTTACTCCTGATAAAAAGACAAGAAACATCCATTCTAGCCGCTTGTTACTTATTTGTCACGCTATTGCTTGTAGCATACAATGCGATAGATCGAAAGGGGATCGCTAGAGAAGCTGCATGTTTGGAGCGGTTACAGGAATCAAAGTTCACTCCAGATCACTATTGGGAGACTGACGATGAAAGCTGACACGAAAGCAGA
>SDBT01011595.1_pt1 | contig 14176 bp, 10 predicted proteins | sample 2277101 | NCBI WGS metagenome assembly SDBT01 (sample SAMN10404973, study PRJNA504765) | marine sediment metagenome | isolation source: marine sediment core GS10_PC15, 103 cmbsf | place: Arctic Ocean: Southern Knipovich Ridge | collected 2010 | reverse complement strand
GGGGTGGACTACATATATATCGGAGATATTGGTGACAACGCCCGCAAACGAACTTCGATAGCTATCTATCGCGTTGCCGAGCCGGTCGCCGATACCGGACAGAGTCCGGTTACAGTGACTCTTAGCGGGATTGACACTTTTCCCATGCAGTATCCCGATACCGCTCATGACGCCGAGACCCTGATGGTTGACCCGGTAACTGAAGATATCTTCATTATTACACGCCGGCGTGGTGGAGAGCAGGACGCAATGGTCTTTCGCAAGGCGGCGCCGCATATTCCGGATGTGATGACGACTCTTGAGCTGGTGACGACGATTGCTGCTGATGATGATATTAAAGGTGGTGACATCTCTGTCGGCGGGGACATGGTGATTCTTCGGCAGCACTCCCAAAACCATTCATCGTACGGCCTGTTGTGGCTTCGTCCCCGGGGCGGTGATATAGGTGATGTTTTTTCTGATACACCCTGCCTGGTGCCTCTGGTCTGGGAAACCCAGGGTGAGGCGATTGGTTTCGATGCGGACGGCTGCGGATACTATACACTCAGCGAGGGGCTCAATGAACCAATTTATTATCACAGCCGAATTGGACAATGTCCGCTGCTTGCGATGTCCGCTGATTTTGATGATGACGGCGATGTTGACCTCGGCGATTTTGCCTGGCTGGCTTTAAAGTGGTTAACCACAGGCTGCAGCGAGCCGAACTGGTGCGGCGGTACAAATATGACCCGGGACGAATCTGTAGATGAAAACGATTTGATGCAGTTTTTTGGTCATTGGCTGATTGACCCTGCGCTAATGCTGCATTTGAAATTAGATGAATCCAGCGGTGATACCGCTGGTGACAGTTCCTGCTATGGCCGAAATGGTACGCTGATAAATATGGAAGATGCTGACTGGGTGGCGGCAATTGAAAGGCCTGGCAATGCCCTTGATTTTGACGGCGTCGATAAGTATGTACAGATAAACAGCTATAAGGGTGTAACCGGCTCAACTCCCCGCACGGTTGCAGCGTGGATAAAAACAAATACAACTGGTGAAATTGTAACCTGGGGCATGAACACAACCGGTGCGAAATGGTTATTCCGCGTACAAGATACCAACGGCACCGCAGGCGCAATACAAGTTGAGGTCAATGGCGGGCATATTGTTGGCAATACGGATGTGCGCGATAACGCATGGCATTATGTCGCGGCGGTGTTAGAAGAAGGTGATACCGATGTCAGCGATGTTAAGCTCTATGTGGATGGAGTTGAGGAAACCTCTTATAGTGCCGTTTTGCCGGAGCCTGTCAATACAGCAAGTAGTGCTGATGTAAAGATAGGAGTCTTCATCGGCAGCGACAGATATTTCACCGGCCGAATTGACGACGTGCGAATATACAACCGCGGGCTAAGTGCTGAGGAAATCCAGACGCTGGCAAATTAGATTGCGGCCGATGAAGGCCGTAATGCGTCGTTGAAGGCAGGGGGAAATCGCTCGTTACTGAACTTGCAAGTAGTCAGTCCAAGTTACAATTCGGACATGAAGAAGTGCGGAGCAGGCTGTAATCAGCCCTTAACCTCTATGTTTGTTGTATAAAAATTTTTTATCTTGACTTTTTTATTTAAGTTGATACATTAGGTTAGCATGTTATTTTGATGTTTTCATCGGTCATTAGAGAGTTATTATGGGTATTGTGGATAATTTTACAAAAAAGGTTAAAGGGCAAGGTTTTTCAATTGTTTTGCCTGAGGGGCATGATGAACGAATTATCGAGGCCGCCCGGCAGCTCAAGGATGAAGATATTGCCCAGCCGATAGTTTTGGGTAAGCCGGAAAGAATAGAGGTTGCGGTTGAAAAAGCGGGTGTTAGTATTGACGGTATTACGATTGTAAACTCTCGGACAAGTGATAAGCTTGATGAATATGTCGAGAAATATATCGAGGGGCGGGATGATATTAACGCGGCGGTAGCCAGGCGGATGGTGGCCAAGCCTTTGTTTTACGGCGGGATGATGGTCAAGAGCGGCCAGGCTGATGTCATGGTGGCAGGAGCGGCCAGCGCAACGGCGACGGTGATACAGGCAGGTACTTTGACGGTTGGTTTAGCTGAAGGAATTAATACTGTATCGAGTTTTTTTGTTATGGTTATACCGGAATTTCTGGGCGAGAAGGATAAACCTTTCATTTTCGCGGACTGCGCGGTAAATATTGAGCCGACAGCGGAAGAATTAGCGGATATCGCGCTGGCATCGGCTCAGAACTGCAGACGGATTCTGGGAGAGGAGCCTTTTGTGGCTATGCTTTCATTTTCCACGAAGGGCAGTGCGTCCGGGCCGAGCGTTGATAAAGTTAAAGAGGCGTGCAGGATAGCTCAGGATAAAGCTCCTGAGATCGCGATTGACGGTGAATTTCAGGCTGACAGCGCGATTATACCGCGAGTAGCGGCGAAAAAGGTCAAAGACTCCAGCAATGTTGCGGGGAAGGCGAACGTTTTAATTTTCCCCGACCTTGATTCGGGGAACATCGCTTATAAGCTGACTCAATATATGGCAGGTGCCCGGGCGATAGGGCCGTTTCTTCAGGGATTCGCAAAACCAATATCAGACCTTTCGCGGGGGGCAAGTGTTGATGATATAGTATCAACCGCGGTATTAAGCCTGGCACAGTTGTAAGACAAAGGTCAAAGAGAATATCTAAAAACGAAGGAAGCAATAGGAAGGCCAACATGAAAGTGTTAGTAATTAACGCCGGCAGCAGTTCGATTAAGTATCGCTTGTACCAGATGCCGACGGCGAAGATTTTAGCCAGAGGCGTGGTCGAAAAAATCGGCGAAGAGAGTTCGAAGCTAATGCATCATTATGACAACAAAAGTCACAGTGTTGATGTAAAAACAGAGAATCATGAAGAGGCGATGGATTTGATTTTAAAAACACTTGTCAGTGAGGAGTTTGGAGTTATAAAGGATGTTTCCGAGATTGGCGCGGTTGGTCACAGGGTTGTTCACGGCGGTGAAGAATTTACCGGCTCAGTCGTAATCGACGATGATGTGACAGCATCTATCGAGAAGTTCGCGGACCTTGCTCCGCTTCATAATCCGCCGAATTTAATTGGTATTCGGGCGGCAAGAAAGAAGCTGCCTGAGGTTACGCAGGTGGCGTGTTTTGATACGGCGTTTCATACGACAATTCCCGAAGTCGCCTATATGTATGCACTGCCTTATAAGCTCTATGACCAATACCGTATTCGCAGATACGGATTTCACGGGACATCGCACAGGTATGTTGCACGAAGAGCGGCGGCTTTGTTAGGTAAAGACAAGTATGATGTAAATGTTATCACTTGTCATTTGGGTAACGGCTGTTCCATCACGGCAGTTAAAAATGGTAAATCCGTGGATACATCGATGGGCTTTACTCCGCTTGAAGGTGTTGTGATGGGAACTCGTTCGGGGGATATGGATCCGGCGATTTTGTTTTATCTCGGCAATAAAGGCTATGATGCCGAATCGCTGAATACGCTTTGTAATAAAGAGAGCGGTTTGTTAGGTATCTCGGGAATATCCAATGATATGCGGAATTTGCTTGAGTTGGCCCGGAAGGGAAACCAAAAGGCTCAACTTGCCGTTGACATATTTTGTTATCGTATTAAGAAATATATCGGCAGCTATATGGCTGTTCTCGGCAGGCTTGACGCGATAGTATTTACCGGCGGAATCGGTGAGAACGCCTATAGAATCAGGGCTGGTATCTGCAGCGGCTTAGAGAAAACAGGCATTGAAATTGATGAGCAAAAGAACAGAAAAACAATTGGCAAAAGAGGTGAGATAAGCACAGAGAGCAGCAGGGTCAAGATGTTTGTTATTCCGACGAGGGAAGAGGACGTTATCGCCAAAGATACATATAAACTTGCTCAATAAGGAGTGCGGATATGCCAGAGGAAAAAACTTATCAGGTTATCAGCAGCGAGCAGATCAAGGCTCTTGAGGCACAGGGCTGTTGCGGGGAGGACTGGAAACAGGTTGAAGTTGCCGACGGATTTATTTCGGAGCGTATCAAGAATACTTGTTTTATGGGGCAGGTCAGGATAGGCGGCCTTGGTGGTACGGCCGAAAGTGTTCATGGGATTCAAAAGCCCTGCGGGATTTACAACGCCACGATTCTTAACTGCAATATCGGCGACGGCGTTCGTATCGCAAATATCGGTGTGCATATTGCCAACTATGACATAGCAGAAGGTGTCTGTATTGAAGATGTCGGTACAATTCAGACAAACGCCGGTGCTGCATTCGGAAACGGTGTCCGGGTTGAGACGGTTAATGAAGCGGGCGGCAGGGAGGTTATACTATTCGATGAGCTTAGCGTTCAGTTCGCATATATAATGTGTCTTCACAGGTATCGTCCGAAACTTATCGAGAAGTTAAAGGGCATCGCCGGTGCTTATGTCCAAAGCGTTCGGTCTGACCGCGGTAAAATTGGTGCCGGTGCCCGTATCTGCTCGGCAGGAGAAATCATCGACACTAACATCGGTCCGTACGCAACGGTTAACGGCACGTCAAGTCTGATAAACGGTACGATATTGAGTTCAGACCAGGCCCCGACAACGGTGGGGCCTAAGGTCGTCGCGGAAGATTTCATTATCGCCGAAAGTTCTTCAGTAACCGGCGGGGCGATTTTAAGTAAAGTTTTTGTCGGCCAGGGGTGCCGGTTGGGTAAACAATTTTCAGCGGAGAACTCGCTGTTCTTTGCCAACTGTGAGGCCTTTCACGGCGAGGCTTGCAGCGTATTTTGCGGGCCTTACAGCATTACGCATCACAAATCGACACTGTTGATAGCCGGGATGTTTAGTTTCTATAATGCCGGCAGCGGGACGAACCAGTCCAACCATATGTACAAGTTAGGGCCGGTGCATGAGGGTAAGCTTGGGCGGGGGACTAAGACGGGGTCGTTTTCATATATGATGTGGCCCTGCCGGACGGGACCTTTCAGTGTTGTATTAGGTAAACATTCGAGCACTTTCGATACGGATGATTTTCCATTCAGTCACCTGGAAGCAAGAAGTGACGGCAAGTGCAATATGGTGCCTGGTCTGCATCTGACTACTGTCGGCACAGTGAGGGATGGAGCGAAATGGCCGAATCGGGACAGACGAAAAGGGTCGGTTAAACGTGATATAATTTCCTTTGCCGTGCTTAGTCCTTATACCGTCGGTAAAATGCTTAAGGCAGTCGCCAAACTTAAAAGCCTTCATGAAAGTACGGAAAAATCGATTGAGGAAGTTTCCGTACATGGCGCGATGGTCAGACGGCCGATACTTCGCATGGCTCAGAAGTATTATCATACGGGGATAAAAATGTATCTTCTGGAGAAGGTTACGGCCAAAGCTGAAGGACACCTTCAAGAGTCGAATAGTGATTTAAATGAAGCATTTACAGTTGAATGTGATGCTGTATATAGTGATGAATGGGTGGACATCGGCGGGCAGATGATGACCCGGAAGAGACTTGAAAAGCTTGAAGATGATATTGAAAACGGCATCATTTCATCTGTGGAAGCATTTGCAGAGGAAACAGAAAAGATCGATCGATGTTATGACATGGACGAATGGGCCTGGGTCAAAAATACCTATAAGGAAGTGTTTGGGGTTGATTTAGAAAGTGCGAGTAAAGAGGAAGTGGTTGAGGCGGCAAAGAAGCTTTTGAAAGTTAAGAGCAGATTTCTGCATCTGGTTATCGCTGATGCCCAAAAGGAATTCGCTGAGCTTAGCCGATGCGGGTTTGGCGCCGATGGCAAAGCCGGTGATATCGAAAAGGATTTTCATGAGGTAAGAGGCCTTTACGAGGACAATAAGTTCGTCAAGGAAATGAAGGCCAATGTGGAGAAACTTGAGGTGAGGATAAAACGATTTGAGGAAAAAGTTATAAGTTTGTAACAAGCGAAATTAACAATAGATTTATTTTTTTAAAGGACCAATGTGATGAGAGTTATTATTCAGGAAGACTACAAGCGAGTAAGCACATGGGCTGCTGCATATGTAGCCGGAAGTATCAACAAATTCAAGTCAACGGCAAAGAAACCGTTTGTTCTGGGTTTGCCGACAGGTTCGTCTCCGCTGGGCATGTACAAGGAGTTGGCTCGGCTGAACAAGGCCGCCAAGGTCAGCTTTGCCAATGTCGTAACGTTCAATATGGATGAATATGTAAACATTCCCCAAGACCACCCTGAGAGTTATCATTTGTTTATGTGGGACAATTTCTTCGGTCACATAAACATTAAGAAGTCGAATGTGAACATTCTCAACGGCAACGCCAAGAACCTGGGGGCCGAGTGCGAGCGATATGAGAAAAAGATTAATAAGTATGGTGGTATTGAGTTGTTTGTCGGTGGTATTGGTCCTGACGGGCACATTGCGTTTAACGAGCCGGGCTCATCGCTGGCAAGCCGGACACGTGTTAAGACACTGACTGAAGACACCATTATCGCCAACTCACGGTTCTTCGGCGGCGATGTTAACAAGGTGCCCAAGACAGCTTTAACAGTCGGTGTGGCGACGGTCATGGACGCCAGGACGGTTTTGATTATTGTCAGCGGCCATAACAAAGCCCGTGCTTTGCAGCAGGCGGTCGAGTACGGCGTAAATCATATGTGGACGGTGTCCTGTCTTCAGCTTCATCCGCATGGTATAATTGTCTGCGATGATGCCGCGACAGTTGAGATGAAGGTTGGGACGGTGAATTACTTCAAGGACATCGAAAGAGCGAATCTGTATCCTAAAAAGATTCTCAATGGTTAATTGTTCAGTCGTGAATTTGGTTAATTTGGAATATTTGGAGACAGCTAATGTCAGATGTTGAAAAAAGAATTAAGGATGTTGTAGTAAAAACGCTTAAAGTTGATCTTGCCCGGGTAACCGATGAAGCCCGGTTTGTCGAAGATTTGGGCGCAGAATCAATTCAGAGTGTCGAGTTGTTAGCGGCTTTTGAAGAAGAGTTTGACATCGAGATGGATGAGGAAGAGGCTCTTGATGTTAAAACCGTGGGAAACGCCGTTGAGTTTATTTCAAAACTTCTTTAGACAGGATTTGACACGGATTCTCAATTTTTGTTTATATTTTTTTTACGGCAGAAGTTATTCGTGGCGCAGTGATTCTATCGGGTCCATATTTGCCGCGCGATATGCCGGGTACAGGCCGAAAGTTATACCGATCGCGCCTGATATCCCAAAGGCCAGTATCAGCGACCAGGTGGTTATGATGGTGGGCATGTGGCCGAAATACGTTACGAAAAACGGTATCAACGCACCCAAAATGATACCGATGACACCGCCGATTAATGTCAGCATGACAGTTTCGGCGAGAAACTGAGCGATTATATCACGTTTCTTAGCACCGAGGGCACGGCGGATACCTATCTCACGAGTTCTCTCGCTGACACTTGCGAGCATAATATTCATAATACCGATTCCTCCGACCAGCAGTGATATAGCCGCGATGGAGCCGAGCACGATACTGAAAATGCGTGTTACGCGTGCGGCCTGTCGCATCAGTTCCAAAGGAACGATTATATTATAATCTTTTTTTTCGTGAAGACGTTTTAGTAAGGTATCGAGTATATCGCGTATGGGCAGAACCTGGTCGATTGAATCAACCTTGACGGTAATCTTTTGCAGTTCGACTTTTTCAGCGCTTCTGCTGCCGCCGCTGATATTGTAGTTCAATTCACCGAACCGGGTTTTTGCGGTGGTAAGAGGGATATAAATACTACCCATAGCTGCAGCAGAAGTGGTGATTGTCTGGAGTCCTTTTTTATTTGCGAATCCGTTTTCGGAAGTTATGGGTTCAAGGGTGGAGGAAATGCCGACGATTCGGTAATAGCTGCCGCGGATTTTAACATCCTTTCCCATAGGGTCATCAAAGGTAAAAAGGTCCCTGGCTATTTGGTAATCGATAACGCAGACATTTTGTTGATAATGCAGGTCGATACTGCTCAGGAATCTTCCTCGAAGAATTCGAACAGGTGAAATCTCAGTGTACCAGGGGATAGTGCCGATAATTTTTACCGGTAGCTTTCGATTAAGATATTGGGCCTGCTGGTCTATCTCTCTTATCGGGACAGCGACGGAAATATTCGGTATAGTATTTCTAATGGACTCAGCATCGGAGTAAGTCAAGCCGTAGTTTCGGATTCTCTCGGCATCACCGGTATTGGCCTGTTCTTGTGGGGGCTTAATGGTTTCAATAATCAGATTTGTACTGCCGAGTTTTGCAATAGCTTTCTGGGTTTCACGGCTTGCCCCCTCACCGATAGCGAGCATGGCGACGACAGAACAGACGCCGAAGACAATGCCCATGGTGGTCAGGACCGAACGCAGGCGATGCACCCAGAGGCTTTTTACGCCTAATTTAATCGTTCTTTTAACACCGAACCAATGCATAATCAGCCTTTTCTGTTTATCTCCTGCCGTTCAATTCGCCCGTCGAGAAGGTGAATGATTTCCTCGGCCCTTTTGCTGATATTGTCGTCATGTGTGACAATAATGAGGGTTTTTCCGCTTTGATGTAAGTTGTCTAAAATAGTTAAGATTTCCTCGCCGCTTTGTGAATCGAGGTTGCCGGTCGGCTCATCAGCCAGGATAATTACCGGGTCATTTGCCAAAGCTCTTGCGATAGCGACTCGCTGCTGCTGGCCTCCGCTTAGTTCTGAAGGTCGATGTTTGACTCTGTCACCAAGACCGACCATTTCGGCGAGTTTTCGTGCCCTTTGTTCACTGGCTTTTTCGCCAATGCCCTGGTAGTACATGGGCACTTCGATATTTTCTATTACGTTAAGCTGTGCAATGAGATTGTAAGACTGAAAAATAAAGCCGATCTTAGAGCCTCTAATTGCAGAAAGCTCATCATCGTCGAGTTTTGAGACATCGCTGTCAGCAAGATGATAGGTACCGCTGGTCGGCGTGTCCAGACAACCAAGTAAATTGAGCAGGGTTGATTTCCCCGAGCCGCTGGGGCCCATAATGGCTACATAGCGGCCTTTTTCGATAACTAAATCGAGGTTCCGTAGAGCGGATACTTCGAATGAACCAAGGTGGTAAACCTTGCAAAGATTATCAATATCGACGATAGCCATCTATTCCTCCGCCAGGTACGATTCAATCAATCTCGGCGGATTGAGCAAAACTTTCTCGCCGGGCGAAAGACCCTGTGTTATCTCGACAAAATTGTCGTTAAACGCACCGGTTACGACTTCCCGCGGTGTCGGGCGATTGCTATTGGCCACATAGCAGATTTTTTTACCTTCAAGGTTGATTACCGTTTGGATAGGTATGCTGATCACATCCTTCAATTCTTCAATAATAATTTCCACTTTTGCGCTCATGCCGGTTTTCAGGAAGTCATGTGTGCCGTCAATACTCACATCGGTAGAGTAAACTTTAAGGTCGGGATTCATCCAGTCCTCCGGGTCGGCCATTGGTGCTTTCTTTATGACTTTGCCGGAAAAAATCTGCCCAGGAAAGGCCGCTGCTGTTATTCTGGTTTTTTGGCCCGGAAGAATTTTATCGATCCAGGTTTCATGAACCCTTATCTCCACTTTCATCTGAGATGTATCGGGAATTGATATGATATTTTGACGCTGGCGGACCTCGGCTCCGATTTCAATGACCCTTCCGCGGTTCCTGGCCCAGTGGTCTGTTGTCGAGGAATAGATCACCTCTCCCGGGGCGGGGGCCTTTATCACACAGGCATTGAACTGTTTGCTGAGTTTGTCCAGACGCCTGGTTTCCAGGAAATAAGTAGCTTCCTTGCTGCCCAGCCTGGCTTGTGCCTGGGTGAGTTTTGACCTTGCGCGGGCTTCGACTCGCTCCAACTCGAGCCCGGCTTCGTGGTAGTCACTAAAATACTTTTCAGTCTGTTTGGGAAATTCATATTTGATGAACAATTCCTTGGCTGTTTTGGCCTGACTAACCTCAATTTCTCTTCTGTCCTTAAGTAACTTGGCGGCTTCTAAGTCACTGCGTGAAGCATATTCTTTTTTGTAAAGCTTTTTAGTCCATTCGAACTTGTCCTCAGCGAGGCTGAATTCCACCTCTTTGAGTTTGATATCTCCATTCAACTTGCGAATTTCCTGCAGAGTATCTCCTCCGATATTGGGGTCGTTAACCAGGATATTGGTGTCGTTAACCAGCGAAACAATTTCATCAGAATGAATCCCAGGGTTTTTTGTACGGCCGATAAATTTTTGGGCAACTGTCCTGCCGAGGTATTTCTGGAAGTCTATTAAGGCGAATCTTAGTTTCATTCGGCCGGCCTGAATGTCACTGGCGTTTTCTTTCTCCTGGATAAGAAGCGCCTCGTTGGCATCGGCATAGCTTGCCTTGGCGTCAAGAAACTTGATTTTCTGAGTGGCTAATTTTTCGTCAATTTGGGAAGAATCCAACTCTACGAGTACCAATCCGTTATCAACGTCTTCCTGGGTAATGAAGCTTCCCTCATCGATTAAGCTGATAATTGTGGTTCGTCCTTCAACCTCGGATTTAATGTCCTTCGAATTAAGGGCCTTGATATTACCATTTTCAATGACGCTGATGGTCAAATCGCTGCGGGTTACGGTAAACCATCCTGATTCTGTGTTGGAGTCATCAGGGTTACCCCCAAAGCTGCGCCAAAGCAGAAGGACAATTATAGCAACCGCCGCAACGGCAATAATCAAAAGCCTCCGCGGGTGTTTAGATGATACCGGTTTATCAGGGATTGTTTTATTTTGATTTTCCATATTGTTTGAGTTCTCAATTATCCTGATTGATCAAGTTTGCTGTTAGTTTGTACCCACATTCCATCCGGTCTTACCTGCAAGATACCGATATCCCGGAAAAAGTTTAACTTTGCGACCAAATGGTCGATTAAAGCAGCGGTTACATTGTTTTGCGCCGAGACAAGGGCATCCTGGGCTTCTAATAGATCACGTATCCTTGCCTCTCCGATTTCCAGGAACATTTCTGTGCTTTCCACACGTTTTTCGGCTAAATCCAGACTGATTGTTCGTATTTCGTACTGTTGAGCGGCTTGTTCGAGCTGCCGGTAAGCCTGCCTAACATCCAGTTTTACCTGGTCGACCTCATTTTCATAATCTCTTTGGCGCTGCAGCAGGGTTATCAGGGCTTCACGATAAGCATTGCGTTCAGTTTTTCGATCGAGCGGCCAATCACTTTCAACGCCCAGTGAGTAAGTACCGTTGTGAAACTGCAGTCGGGTAAAATCAGTATCAGGTTTTGAAGGTGCGCTTGCACTTCCGATGAGATTTAGTTCCGCCCCGAGATTATCAGCCGCTACCATAACTTTTCTTTCCGCGTCATTGACCTGGTCTTTAATGTTGGCCAAATCCAGACGAATAAGTAAGGCAATTCGAATTACCGATTCCAATATATAATTCGGTTCGCTTACCCCGATGTTTTCCAAAGCCAGCAACTCACCCTGGTCAAGTACGATGTTGGCGTCTGTGGGCAAAGACAAATCAATCTTGAATTCATCGAGCTGCTGCTGATACCTTTGCCGGTCACCAACGAAGCGGTCTTTGGCAGACAACATTCTCTGCTCTGCCTGGTCAACTTCAAATGGCGGCATGATGCCGGCTTTGGCCTCCCACTGGGAACGTTCTTTTGATTCAAGGGCTCTTTTGTAATCATTCTCGGCATTGGTTACAGTGTCTTTTTGCTGCAATACCCTGAAGTAATCGGATACCGTGGAGACGACGAATTCTTTTCTGAAGCGGTTGAATCGGCGTATCTGGTATAAGGCGTTTCGCTCGGCCTGGGTCAGATTTTCCTGGGCGATTTTTCGTCCGCTTCCCCGCAAAAGAGGCATATTTAAAGAGGCACTTAGTACTGAGCCTAAGGACATTTGTGGGTCGCCGGTTAAAAAACGCGCCCAGTCGATTGCGATATTGACGCCGATGGCGGCACCGTTGGCTAACAACCAGCTAAAGCCCACATCAGCGTCATAGTCTATTGTTTCGTCGGCACTGTCCCTGGTATAGCCTGCATCAAAAGTGCCAAACCATTGGCGGGTAAACTGATATCGCGCCAATGTCAAATCCAACGCCGACAGATACAACTGCTCCTTGCGTGTTTGATATGACCGGTTATGAGCGGTTGCCAGCTTGACGGCATCTTTCAGCGACAGGATACCTGATGGCGGGACTGATACAGTAGTGGGAATATCGTTGGGAGAGGAGGGCACATCGCTGATTTTATAATTTGTCTTTGTGCCGAAAGTATCCTGCCATTTGGTGTCGAGAATCTCGTAAACTTCCTTGTCCGCATCAGCTTTGTAATGCTCGGTGCTGCAGCCAGCGACGATAATAATGCTCAGTGGTGCGCAGAATGTCCAGATTAACGTTTTTTTCCACAAAAATGCCAAGATTGTGTCCTTTTTTTTCATTATTTTTCTAAGGGATCCGAAGACTATTCCGGATTATCTGAAGATATACCATTATACACAAATAACTTACATAATAAAAGAAAAAATGTTCAGTAGGCCCAAGTTAGATACTGACTCCCCAGTATAGACGCTTAAACAGCGATTTTCGTTGCATAATTCTTTCAAATTTTTTTTCCGGCCTCACCCAGCTCTTTTAATTGCCGGTTGAGTGGGTTACAACACCTGTTTGAAGGTTTTTAGCCGACCCCATACCACTTTTTTATTGCCTTGAGAACTTCCTCCTTGCTCACTGCCGCCATAAGGGCCGTCTGAACCTTTTTGCGCTGCGGATGTCGTCTGCAGTATGCAACGCTGAATTTGCGAAAGTACCTGACCGCTTTAGTTATCTCATGTGATGAGGCAATCATTTCAAAGTGTCTTAGTATGACCTGGCCCTGTTCGGTTAAAGTAGGCTTGGCAGGTTTTGGTTTTCCTTCAAATAGTGCCCTGACTTCCTTGAAGATCCAGGGGTTGCCGATAGCGCCGCGGGCAATTATTACGCCGTCAACTTTGCAGGTAGTTAAACGCTGCAGGGCGGATTCGGCATCGAAAATATCACCGCTGCCGAATATTTTTGTCTGAGGGAATCTGCGTTTAACTTCGGCGATAATACCCCAGTCGGCTTTGCCGCGATAGTTTTTGACTACGTCTCTGCCGTGTATCACAAGTGCGTCAACCCCCTGTTCGGCAGCCTCAGTACATATTTGCCGGAAATCCTCCTTTGCCGCGTCGCTGGAATCAAAACCTGTTCTAAGCTTCATAAGAACCGGACAACTTACCGCGTCGCGCACCGCCTTATAGATTTCCATTACGATATAGGGCTTTGTTAAGAGGAATCCACCCCTTCGGCGTCGAAGCACCCGTGGAACGGGGCAGGCGAAATTGAGGTCGATTAAGTCATAGCCGATTTTTTCAAATACAGCCGCTGACTTTGCCATAGTCTTGGGGTCGTTGCCCAAAATCTGGGCACCTACGGGATGCTCGTTATCGTCAGGGTTGAAGATGTTTTTTTTTATTGCGGCGGGGTGGAGAGCTGTTTTATCAAGCATCACGCCGGTAAAGACAAGTGGCGATGAGAATTGACGAGCGAGTATTCGCATTGGTTTATCGGAGTAACCGCTCAAGGGTGCCTGAAAAAAAGGCATATCGAGATTAATATTTCCGATGTTTAACATTAAACTATCGCATTTGGGTATATTATCATTCGCAAATGCCCGGCAGGTCAGGGTATGTTATAACATCGGGTGGTTTTAGGCAAGATGTATTGAGCACCCGGCGGAAAACAAGGTTTTACATAACTTTTACTTTTCGTAACTGTTTTATAAGATTATAGTTAGAGTGAAATATGTTGAAGGGTCGAGAAAATCCTGCAGTTGTTGTCAACTTTTTAGTAAGTCCGGTGTCTTAATATATAGAAGGGTCACGTTTACCGGTGATTTTGGCCCTGTGTAAATTGCAATTAATAAAAATGAAAGGGAGATAACCATGGGTAAGCAAATAAGTTCAGCAGTGTTGGCGGGGTTTTTTGTGGGGTGTGTCGTTCTTTTAGTTGTAACAGGTTCGGCTGGTTCAGATGGGTCAGGTAATAAGAATTCCGAGATGTCACTGCTGGCAACTACATCCGAAGGTATTACGATAGAGTTTTATCCGCCGGGAGGCAGGAGCGGTACATTAGAGGCGGAGCTTTATGAGATTGACGGCAAACTCTTAGCTAAAGTTACACG
>SDBT01011594.1_pt1 | contig 14177 bp, 14 predicted proteins | sample 2277101 | NCBI WGS metagenome assembly SDBT01 (sample SAMN10404973, study PRJNA504765) | marine sediment metagenome | isolation source: marine sediment core GS10_PC15, 103 cmbsf | place: Arctic Ocean: Southern Knipovich Ridge | collected 2010 | reverse complement strand
TAGATTACATAATCTTAATTTATCCAGTTGTACTAAAATAACTGATGAATCAGTGAAGTTATTAGGTAGATTATATATCCTTAATTTATCACATTGTGATAAAATAACTGATAAGTCAGTGAAGTTATTAGGTGGATTACATATCCTTAATTTATCATATTGTGATAAAATAACTGATAAGTCAGTGAAGTTATTAGGTGAATTACATATCCTTAATTTAGCATATTGTGATAAAATAACTGATAAGTCAGTGAAGTTATTAGGTAGATTACATATCCTTAATTTATCACATTGTTATAAAATAACGAATGAATCAGTGAAGTTATTAGGTGGAATACATACTCTACATTTGTCATATATTAATAAAATAACTTATGAATAAGTAAAGTATTTTAATATTTAGATAATTAAATGATAAATAATATAAATAAAAATGATAAATTAAATATAAATTATAGTTAATTAATAATTATTATTTAACATGAGTTTATGTATATATGAAGATATTTGCTATAATATTAAGTATATTAAGAAAATATATGATATAAAAGGTGTATTAAACATATACCATAAATTATATACAAATATATTTTATATTTACATACAAAATAATATTTGTATAAAAGAAATATATGATAAATTACCTATGATATGGATACATCATGAAAAATTAAATCAAATAACAATAAATATAGAAACTTTCAATGAAATGAATAATATTATATATTTAAATAATATAAATTATTGATATATAGAACCTTGATCATATACATTAAAATATTGATAATGTGTATTTCTATTAATAGGATTATATGATATTCTTTCACTACTTTTATCTGATGATAAAATCATTAAAATATTTTTTTTTGTAGTAAATAAATGTTCTATTTGTGTTATTATACTTTGTGTTGCTAGTATATATTGCTTTCTATCGTTTTTTATATTTATATCACCATCTATTTCATCTAATTTAAGTAGTTGTAAAGATAATGATTCAATCCATTGTTTTTGTTCATCTAGTATGGATGGCAATTTATATGATGGTTTATTACATGTATTAATATACTCCATTGCATTATCCAAATTTATGTCAAATTCTGTAAACATTTAATATATTTTTTATATTTATACTATTTTTATATTATTTTTTTATATTTATGCTATTTTTTATATTTTTTTATATTTATACTATTTTTTATTATTATAGTAATCTATAACATCGATGTTCTTCAATTAAATTAAATGTTATATAGACAATATAAAATCAAGTATATCCATTGTGTTTTTAATTTATAGATTTTATCTTGAGTGTATACATATGTTAATGGATATTATTATAGTTTTATTATTTTATATTTATTAAATAAAAAATTTTAAAATTATGGATAAGATTGTGACCATATAATAAATATTTATTTTTATTTTTTAGTATAAAAAATGATTATTAAAAAAAAAAATACAAGAATATATAATTTATTATATAATAGATTAATTATTATACTACAACTATATCACTATGCAAAAATACAAAGATTCTGTTAATAATATAAAGATGAATAAGAAGATGTTCTTAAAGATAGCGATGGTATCTGAGTCTTCCGATTCAGATGAATCACCATCCGTATCTCCTCGTATATATAGTATATCTGATATATATAAAATAATGATTATCAATACTCTTAGGGATCATAAGACGAAAGGGACTACGAAAGGGATTTCTAGAATAATTATTAAAAAATATATCAGGGCTAACTATATTATGGATAATTATACAGTAAGTACACAGTTATTCAATACTACTTTTAATAAAATACTAAAGCTATTAGTTAAAGATGGATCCATTATTCAAACAAAACAATCATTCAAACTTCCTCCCGCCAGTGCCGTTAAAAAGTCTCTGAATGATTTTTCATCTATCTTATCAACAAATACAAGTACAAAAATTAAAGAAAAGACCATAAAGTCGATTATTTCTATTGCATATAGATGCACTGGACTCACAGTTCCAGGTAATCGATGTAAGCATAAGAAATCTGGTAACAAGAAATGTCATTGTCATAATAATCAGATAGGTAGGATTCTGGTTAAATGTGATGCTCTTAAATCAGATGGTAAATACTGTAATCGTAAAAAAATTATCTCGGTTTACAAAGGTATTGATGGATGTATAATGTATGATAAATACTTATGTTGGTCTCACCATGGAAAATTTGTCAATGCTGATCAGGACAAAAGTACATTAGATAAACTGGTTAAAAAGTTTACTAATGTATCATATCGAACTAATATTGAAGGCAATTGGTTCCATCAAACCACACATGTTAAATGTATGGGATGTAAAAAGATTGAAGGCAATACGCATGGATTTTATTGTTCAGATTGTACTCATAAGTTTTCGTATGATATTATCAATCGATGTAATGGTATTACAAAGAAATGTAACCAGTGCCGTCATGAGAAAAAAATGAAAAGTATCGATGGTAAGTATATATGTAATAAACATAAGTAAAGATAAAAAACAAATAAAAATATAAATATATAAGTGTAAATAACTATAAACAAAAACTAAAATAAAAAATAAAAACAATAAAATAAAAAATAAGAATTATATTATAGGGTGTATATACACCCTATAATAATTTATATGATTTAATATATCACATCTTTTATATTTTTTTCTACTATTTTTCTGATGGAATGATATGGAGGGGGGGGTGGGGGATCAATATTATTATTATTACCTTATTGTATTAATTGTAAAATATATGACACAAAAATGAAAAATATTTTATATAATATAAATATATAAAATAAATGGATATATACCTGAAATATGAACGGTCTGGAGTTTTAATAAATAATATAAATTATAATATATATAATGAAAATAATAGAAGATTAAATATTACAGTATATCGTAATTCTATAATTAATATATTTAAATATATAAAAAATAAATATAATTTATCATATTTAACTATTATATTATCTATTATGTATTTTGATATTATTAATCATACACAACATAATTTAAAATTGGACGAAAGTAAATATATAGCTATTATTTCATTAAAATTAGCTATGAAATTAACTGAAATCAAATCACATAAAAATAAAAATAAAGATATTTATAAGTTATTCGAAATTAGTAAAAAATATGAAGACATTAATTTTATAGCATTAGAACTAAAGTATATTAAATTAATGAACTATACATTTATTTTTCCAAATATACATATATTTTCTGATTTTTATATAGATTTACTTGAGGATATTACATGTATGCAACAAATTGATATAAACAATTTATTATTATTTACTATGTATCATGAATCTATCATAATTTATTTTCCTTCTTTAATTTCTATATCTTGTATATTTATATCATATTTATTAATTGATACTATAAATATATTAAAATATATAACCATTTTATTAAATATTAATAATTATTATACTATAGATGATATTATTTATTGTGCTAAAATAATTTTATATACATATAATACAATAGAACCTACGCCATATATAAAAATACAAAATATAAATAAAGTATATAAACTAATTAAATCTATGAATAAATATAAAATGTCATATACGCGATTAATACAATTATATATACCTGATGTAAATAATATATATATTGAAAATAAAATGAATATAATTAAATTAAATAAAATTAAAAAATATAATAATATATCAATACATTTAGTTGATTATATAAGTAATAAAAATATAGTAATGAAATGTATTAGGAAAAAAATATATGCAAAAAATAACGAAATATCAGATGAGTTTATTCGTGAAGTATCTATTTTATCATTAATTAATAAATGTAATATATACGATGGTAACAATTATTTTACACTATTATATAATATATATATTGATCCATCTTATAAAAAAGGATACATATATATGGAATATATAGAAAGTACACTTACTGAATTAATTATACAAAATACTTTATCATATAATAATAAAATTAAATATATACATCATATATTATCAGCATGTAAATATTTACATAATATAAAAATAATACATCGTGATATTAAACCTGATAATATTTTAGTCACTAAATATAATACCATAAAATTAATTGATTTTAATTGGTCCCGCCCATTATTAACTGATATAAATAAATATACTGGAGGTGCAACAACTATATATTATAGAGCGCCTGAATTATATAATATGGCTAATAATTATAATGAAAAATGTGATATATGGTCATGCGGATGTATATTAGTTGAGATGTTATCAGGTAATATATTATTTGATGATAATTCCGAAATATCTATATTAAATAGTATTATAGATATATATGGATCATATTTCATTACATCCAATATATTTAACCGTAAAACTATTTCAGATAAAAATCAATTAATTAATTTAAGTAATCATATGAATATAATATATAATGATAATAATAAAAATTTAATAATATTTTCTAGGGAAATGCTTGAACCTAATTATAAAATAAGAGCATCGGCGAATAAATGTTTAAAATCACAAATATTTGAACAATAACATAAAAAAATATAATTATAAATATCTATATAAATATTATACATATATTTTACATTAAAAATGATTATAAAAATAATAAATTTATATTTATATTCTAAATATTATAATGACTACAATTTATAATGAAAATCAAATATTAAAAAAAATTAATCATGTTCATGTGTACAGAAATGATTTAACTAATTTTAAATTAAATATAGATCCAGTATGGTGTGGACATATTGATTCTACTTATATATATAGAATTAATTTAAATAAATATATACTTAATAATGGAAATATATCAAATTGGATAGCATCTCCTATTATAATTAATTCCAATAATAAAATATTAAAATTTAATGAAACTATAATATCTAAATCTAGTGCATTACGCCTATTTTGTGATGTTAAAGTATATTTTTGATGTATTTATACTATTATTTTCTTTTTTTGTTCTAGTTTTATTGTTCCCTTTCCCTCGTTATTTGTTCTAATTTAGCTTTTATATACATATAATAATATTGAAACTTATCTAAATATGGATTATTATTACTTAATACATAATCACAATAATCAGGGATATGAGTAAAAACATATATATATGTTTTATCACTATATTTTCCAAACTCTAACTTATAATTATCATATATATCTGGATTATTTAGTATATCATTTATTTTATTTTCCTTTATTTCATATTTGGTAAGATACGCACGTTTTATTTTTTGTTTCTTTGGGTTATGTCCATTTATTTTCATACAATTTACACATATATTTCTTTTTCTTTTTAGTTCATTTTTTTTATCATCAATATTAGATACTTTTTTTAAAAAATATTCCGCAATATCAGTATATGATGAATGGTAATATCCATTACACATATCACATGATACTTTTTTATTCATTATTAATATTCATATTAATATTAATATTAATTATTTTTATTTTCTTATTCATTTTTTTATAAATTTGAGTCACAAGATATTTTTTACAGCGTTTATAACTTTATTGTTTATTATTATGTTTATATTGTTTATTATTATGTTTATATTGTTGTTTATTATGTTTATATGGTTATTTATATTGTTTATATGGTTGTTTATTGTTTATTCTATATATAGCTGCATTGTTGAATTTATTTAATTTATCTTTGTTTTTAATTATTTCAATTATTTTAGTTTTAAATTTATTTATTTTGTTCTTATCATTATTATCATAATCTATTTCACCATATTCATTATCATTATTATCATAATCTATACCAGTATATGAATTATGATAATATGGTGAAAATCCTGGCATTTTACAATAACATATAATAGTCGTACATTGACATATATTTTCAAATGGACTTGTTATTATGTTATCACTAAAATATGTATACATTTATTGTTATTTTATTCAATATATATCTTTGTTTTTTATTATTGTTTATATTTTTGTTTATTTTTTTTATCATTTTGTTTATTAAGTTTATATTGTTGTTTATTTTTTAATCTATTTATTCTATTTCTAGCTATATTTTTTTGTTTAGTCAGTTTATTCTTTCTTTTTATTATATCTATTTCGATATTATCATTGCTTAGCTCCATTTCTGTTTTATATCCAAGTATCAATACTTTACAATTATCTAGTTTATTATTTTGTGTGTATGTAATTATACCACATTGTTCTTCTGTCCGGACCTCATAGATATTACATGTATATCCCATATTAAGTATTAATTCTTTTATTGTATTTATTTTACTATTCATAAGCATTATATATTATTTATGTTTATGTATTATTTATTTATTTTTATCACTTTTATAAAAAAATATTAAATAAAATTTATATAATAAAAATATAAAATAAAAATAAAAAATAAAAAATAAATGAATCAATTATCCATTCGTGATAAGGAATTATATCCAGAAAGTTTGAAATTTACATTGGATCAGCTTACAATTAATGAAAATCCTAATGTTGTTGGATCTACTGCCTATATACAACATAAATATCCCAGTGATGTTGATGTGTATGAAGTAGTTACAGTTAGTATGAATCAGGATAATGCTGTTAAATTTTATGCATCACAGATAAAAAATATTATAGAAAAAATTATAATTAATGAGAATTTATTTTTTGCCGATATGAAAATAGGAATAGATCCTAGATTTGAAGTTAATTTAAATAATACGAATATACAAGATAGACGAAATATAGCATTAGATTTTTTAAAAAATAAATTAATTGACGATAATGTATATCTAAAATTGTACAAATTAGCAGATAATAAGGATAAATATTTTAATTATATACGAAATTTTAGAATTTTAAGATGGACACAAAATGAAATAATAAAAGAAAAAAAAACATTATCTGGTGATAAATTTATAACATTAAATATGGCAGTACAACAGGATGCCTTAATAAAACTAGATGTTATAACATGGATTATTTCAAGATATGTATCAGTTGAAGTATTTTTTAACTTACAATATAAAGATCTTGGGACAGGACAAATTATAGCATTTCATCAAATACCGTCATATGTACAAACTATGGTACATGACATTGAATTTTATTCGCAGCCATCAAAATATAATCCATTAAAAGTAGCAAAACGTATGTGGTCATTATCAAGAATAACCGAATGTTCAGATCTTTTAAAAGAAATTAATCCATTATTAAGTTCAAATTCTGCCGCTCTTAATCAAATAGTAGGGGATATAGAATCAATAGATATTATGTTCGATGAAATTAATGAAAATGTATTAACAACGAGTGATATAGATAGAGTATTTTTAGAAATTCTTGGATTTCAAAAAAGAATTGCTAATCATGATTTGAATGTAGATTTTATTGAATCTAAAATTCAAGAAATATATGAAATATATGATAAATGGGATAAATTAGGAAAACCATTATATGAATGCGATGATAATAATAAATGTTATTGTTTGCAGATAAAAAATATGTTAACCATAATAAATATTATAGCATCTATATTAAAAATAGATATTATAGAGAAATCAGATAAATTTTTGAAGCAAGTAAATGCTATGAACATTACATGTAATAATCCAAGATTTATTAAAATATAAAATATATAAAAATAAAAAAATATTCATTATATTCATTTTTAATATATCTATAAATTTGACTAATGTTATATATAATCATTTATTTATAATTATATCATATCTAATGTAGTTATAATCATATTATATTATTGATAATATATAGTATATATTATCAATTGTTACCAAAAATATCTAAAAAAATATAGTATATATAAAATGGTAAAAATATGTTTTTGTGCAATATTCAAAAATGAAAGTAAGAATGTATATAGATGTTTAAATGGAGTAAAAAATGTTATAGATTATATATCAATATGTGATACTGGATCTACAGATAATACAATTGAATTAATCGAACAATGGGGAAATGATAATAATATACCAACACAAGTACATGTACGAGAATTTGTTAATTTTGGCTATAACCGAACATTATCAGTAAACCTTGCCAAAGATTCATTTAAGTCAGCGGATTATTTACTTCTTATTGATGCAGATATGGTATTAAAAATAAATAAAACATGGAGCATTTCAAAAGATACATTAGATAAATCATCCTATATGTTTTTACAAAAAAGTGATTCTATTGAATACTGGAATATTAGATTAATTAAAGCAAATTTAAAATGGGAGTGCATAGGTGTAACACATGAATATTGGGAATGTAGTAATTCAAATATAAACCGTGGAAAAATAAATAGTTTATGGATAGATGATAGAGAAGATGGCGGGTGTAAAGATGATAAATATGATAGAGATAAAAAATTATTAGAAGATGCATTAAAAAATGAAGATCTAAAAGATGGATTAAAGGGGAGATATATGTTTTATTTGGCTCAAACATATAAATGTTTGAATAACTATAGTAAATCTATATATTGGTATCAAAAACGAATAGATCATGGTGGATGGTCTGAAGAATTATACTATTCTCAATTACAAATAGGATTAAATTGTGAAAGAATGAAATCATATGAACGTGCCATTGGTGAATATTTATTAGCGTGGAATATGCGTCCTATAAGAGCTGAACCATTACAACATATTTCTAGTTTATATCGTGAACAAAGTAAACATTTATTATCTTATACTTTTGCTAAAATTGGTATAAATATACAATATCCTAGCAATGATACATTATTTATAGACTATAAAACATATAAATATTTATTCCATAAAGAAATTTCTATATGTGCTTATTATTTAGCTCGAGATGAACATGACAATAAAATTAAAGAAAAATATTTAACGGAGGGTAGAAACGCTGCGTCATATATAATAAGTTTAGATACTGATATATCACATCATGAATCTAAATTAGCACATGATAACATTAAATTTTATATATAATATATCTATAGTATTTATTTGTATATACAAATGAATATTTTTATTTTTAATGATTTATATTTTTTTATATTTTTTATGATTTATATGTTTTTTAATTTATATTTTTATTGAGTTGGTTAATGCATATCATGAAGTTGAGGTACATCATGTGGGGGAGTGGTAGATTCTTGAAGTACAGGTTGAGTGGCACTAGATTGTTGCTCACTAGATTCTAGTTGTAGATCTGGTGGTTCAGAAGTACTTGATTGTTGAGGAGTACTAGATTGTTGCTCACTAGATTGTTGCTCACTAGATTGTTGCTCACTAGATTGTTGAGGAGTACTAGATTGTTGCTCACTAGATTGTTGAGGTACAGGTTGAGGAGTACTAGATTGTTGAGGAATACCAAGGGGGAAAGAGTTAGGTTGATGAATTCCTGGAGGTAAAGAGTTAGGTTGATGCATACCTGGAGGGAAAGAGTTAGGTTGATGAATTCCTGGAGGTAAAGAGTTAGGTTGATGCATACCTGGAGGGAAAGAGTTAGGTTGATGAATTCCTGGAGGTAAAGAGTTAGGTTGATGAATTCCTGGAGGTAAAGAACTAGGTTGGGACATACCTGGAGGGAAAGAGTTAGGTTGGGACATACCTGGAGGGAAAGAACTAGGTTGAGTCATACCTGGAGGGAAAGAACTAGGTTGAGTCATACCTGGAGAGAAAGAACTAGGTTGAGTCATACCTGGAGAGAAAGAGTTAGGTTGTAATGATAATGGCATAGGTGTGGGTAAAGGACTAACAATAATATTAATAGGATCAGTAATTTCAATAGCATTATCATCATTGATCATCATACCATGTTTAAGTGCATAATCTTTATGTTCGGACGGAAGCTTATATACTAATTTTCCTTCCGTTTGTTTATGATCACATGCAACTCCCATAGCTATTTTATTAGACCCAGGATTAATACCATTCGGACAATATAAAATAATATTAGATACAGTATCCATATAAATGTTTTTACTAGGATCCACCTGAACTACATTTAATGTAGACAATTGTGGATTCATTCCAGGTCTACCTATGTTAGGAGCACTTGCCTGGGGAAATCCACCTGTGCTTTGATTAGTCATTAACAATTTTTGAACGCTTTTAAGTTTATAATGTGCTTTACAATAACTGTGTAGACCCGGACCTCCTTCTTTACCACATGGTACTCTCTTGGATGGATCAGGAGATTTTTCTGGAACATACGGGCATGGATTAACTACATCTTTTTTCTTTTTTGTACGAGATTGTAAAGATGTATTAGATGGAAATATCGGAAATTGTCCCATGCCTGGATTAAATTGAGCACTTATTTTAGAACCCATGGGATTCATAGGGGCAGTTGATATAGGTAAATTAAGAGAATTTAAACATTCATCCATTGTAATATTACACCCCTTATTTTGTGCAATTTTAATAAATGAAGGTATAACAAGTTTCTTAATAACATCTGCAGAATGTTCACTAATTAATTGAATATAAAACTCATTAATAGATTTTGATTGAGCATCATTTTGACCCCCTGGTTGAGCACCAGTAGGAAACCCTGGCTGAACATTAGTATGAAACCCTGGTTGAGCACCAGTAGGAAACCCTGGTTGAGCACCAGTAGGAAAACCTGGCTGAGCGCCAGCAGGAAACCCTGGTTGAGCTCCATTAGGAATACCTGTCTGAGCGCCAGCAGGAAACCCTGGTTGAGCTCCATTAGGAATACCTGTCTGAGAACCAGTATTAAAATTAGGTTGCAATTGAGTTATCGGTGGAGAAGTTTGAGAGAATTGGGGAGGTGTTTTAATTTGTTGATTATTAAAATTATTTAGTTCAAGTGTATTGCTCATATTAGTGGTATATATTATTAATTGATGGGATTATAATTTAACTTATAATATTTTTTTTTTTAATCATTTTTCGATAATAAAAAAAAAAATAAATGATGTAAAATTATCATTTTTGTGATGAAAAAATGATAAAAATATATTAAAAATATATTAAATATTATATATATTTTTATATATAATAAAGAAATTAAGGAATTATATATATTTTTATATATAATAAAGAAATTAAGGAATTATATATTAGAAAACGAAAAAATACAATAAAAATATTTAAATATATAAAATGAATAAAATTGAGATAATCGATAATGTAGATGATAATATAGTTGTGGTAGATCCAACTATAGATTTATTTATTAAAGATCCAATTAAATGGATTAATGGACTTAGATATTATATATATTCAATTATATTACCAATGTCATTTTCTCCAAATGATAAAAATTATGAAATAAATAGAGAAAAATTAATAAATGAAGATGCTATGGGTATATGGAAAAAGGTATTTACACATAAATCTATAGATGCTAATGGTATAAATAATTATGAAACTCTAGAACATATGGGTGATACAGTAATGAAAACATCATTTGACTCAGCTGTTATACAAAAATATCCAGATATTGACGAATACACAATATCTTTGATGAATGCTACATATGTATCAAAACTTATACAACGAGAAAAATCTATAGAACTTGGATTATATAAATGGATTCGAATAGTTATACCTATTTCGATAGATGAACATGAAGATTTACTTGAATCTTTATTCGGAGCACTATTTAATATAGGGGATAGAGTATTAGGTAAAGGAAATGGATATAGTCTTTGTTCTAATTTAGCAAAAACTTTATATGATGTTGATAATATAGATTTAAATACGGTATTAGCACATCCTAAATCTGCTATTAAAGAAATAATAGAAAAAATGCATTGGCAAACTGGTAAAGCCTTAAATTTTGATGAAATAGAAGTTATTACTAAATCTACTTATAAGAATATCACTACATGGGACATACGTTTATATTTACCACAATTAGCATTAAATTATTTAGATAATATGAATCCACCAATACCATATCTTAAAGATGAAGATACCGGAAAAATGGGATTATTATCAAAATCTGAAGGATCTGACAAAAAAATGGTATTACAAAATGTATATGAAGTAGGAGTAAAGAATTTAAAAGATTGGTATAGTATTACACGTGAATGGGCATTTGAACAATCATTTATAGAAAATAAATCAACTTTATCAAACACCGCTAACAATAGATTAATAGCAGATAAATTTATAAATATAGATTATGTTACTTATAATAGATCTAATAATGTATATATACAAATAATAGGTATAGAATCTACTGGTAATAAAATAATATTAGTAACTGTATTAGGTGATAAAAATGTATCCAAGAACGATTTAATAATATATGCTAATAATATATATGGAGAATTTGGAAAGCAACCGCCCTTAAATATATATCCATATTCTATAAATAAATAAAAATATTAAAACCTTAGAAAAATATTAAAACCCTATAAAAATATTAAAACCTTAAAAAAATATTAAAACCTATAAAAATATTAAAACCTTATAAAAATATTAAAACCTTATTAAAATCTTATAAAAATATAGAAATATGGATGCCGATGAAATATCATTTGTTTTAATACATGGAGGATATAGTCATCCTGAATCCAAACAAGTTCTGGAGTATATAGATAATAGCAAAATTGAGGGCATTACTAGAATATGTATAGGTAATAATAAAATAAAAGAACAAATAAAAAACAATACTAGAGGTATAAAAATAAAAGAAGTGCCATCATTATTAATATGTAAAGAAAATTCAGTAGAAGTTTATTCAGGGGTAAAAGAAAATATTCGTTATGTAATAAATGAACTTAGAGATATAATGTTAAGTTCAAGTGAATCCCTATCTGATGATGATAATTTAGTAGATTATCATAGTGATTATCATAGTGATTATCATAGTCCATATAGTGATTCTGATTAAAAAATATAATATTATTTAGTGTTAAAAATATTTTCTTTTTCGTCTAAAAAGAAAATATACTAAAAAAATAGATATAATATTATAAAATGTCAAAAGAAAAACAGACGGTAACTACATTTAATAGACAACTAGATAGATTATTAGGATTAAGTCAAAAAATTATAATAGCTATATTAGAAATTTCCGAAGATTGTGACTTAAATAAAATAGTAAATATATATGATGATGATTTTATTGATTATAAATTATATAAGCATACTCAACATATAAATAAAGAAATAGGATTATATAAAAAATGTTATAAAAAAATAATGAAGATAGCAAAACAAAATAATAATATGACAAATATTATAGATACTCATATCGGGCTAGTGAAGGATATGTATAATGAATATTGTAATTCTATAATAAATATTGATTTTGATATTGAAGATACAAACATAATAATAAATGATAATTGGATTAAGAAAACTAAATTGATATTATGTTACAGATCTAAACAAGGAGAAAAATTACATGATATTAAAGGATATGAATATGCGATTAGGCTATCTGATATATACAGATATGCTTTATATTTAGAAGAATATTTCGAAGAAGATGATGATGAATATAATTATGCAGATTATTATTTATTATATTTATATAAAATATTTAAATCTTTTGCTAATAAAGAAGACGATAATATATTATCACAATATATTAAAATTATAGAAGAAGATTTAGGAATTAACACATCTAATAATGATAATAATAATATGTTTAAAAATTTATTTAATAATTTATCTAGTGATTCTATAAATAGTATGAGTGATATGACTAGTACCATAATAAATAATATATCAAAATATATGGGAATAGAGGAATCAGACCTTCCTGGAAAGGATGAACTTAAAAATATATTAAGCGACTTTAATCCAGAATCTATGTCCGAATTAATGGGATCTATGCAAAATATGATAAATTCGGATGAACCATTTGATCCATCCAAATTACCAGATTCTTTATCTAATCTTATGTCTAAAGTAACTGATATGGCAAAAAATGCAGCCTCTAAAAAATCTACTAACTCTATGCCATCACCTACTCATTCGCCATCAGCTAGTTCTTCCAGTGGTGGTGCAACCATCACAGAAATTACTAACCCTATCAATACTAAAATATTAGAAATTAAACAACGTGATGAAGATAAAGATGATGAAGATGATGATGAAGATGATGATGAAGATGATGATGAAGATAAAGATGATGAAGATATGTATGTAAATACATAACAATATTTAATCATATAAATAATATAATATTATTATCTATATTTTATTTTATTTTATATTTTCATATATTTATGTATTTTTATG
>SDBT01011592.1_pt1 | contig 14177 bp, 15 predicted proteins | sample 2277101 | NCBI WGS metagenome assembly SDBT01 (sample SAMN10404973, study PRJNA504765) | marine sediment metagenome | isolation source: marine sediment core GS10_PC15, 103 cmbsf | place: Arctic Ocean: Southern Knipovich Ridge | collected 2010 | reverse complement strand
TGCGGTCGCTGCTCATTGTAATCCCGACGCCACGCTTCAATCTTCTCCCGAACATCTTCCAATGTCAAGAACCAATGCTCATTTAAACACTCCAGCCGGAATCGAGCATTAAATGACTCGATAAACGCGTTATCCGTCGGCTTGCCCGGACGGCTGAAGTCCAGCTTCACTTTGTTCCAGTACGCCCACAGGTCCAGGTCCTTCGAGATGAACTCCGGACCGCTGTCCACCCGAATCGATGCCGCACGACCATAGATGTCTACAACCCGCTCCAGGACACCGACAACGTCAATGCCTCGTACCCGCCGGGCCACATGTAACGCCAAGCTCTCACGCGTGTGATTGTCCACTAACGTCAGCACCCGAATCCGCCGGCCATCGTAGAGCTGATCCGAAACAAAATCCATCGACCAGCATTCGTTCTTCCGCGTAGCCATTGGTCGAATCTCCCGCTTGAAGCACGCTACACGCCGACGGGGCGGCTTTTTTCGTAAACATAGCTGGTCTTCACAATACAATCGATACACTCGTTTATGGTTCACACGCCAGCCCTCTCGACGAAGCAGAATATATAATCGCAAATAGCCATATCCCACATGTGCGGCCGCCAACTGACGAAGTCGAACCCGCAGGGGCTCCTGTGAGTCGGCCACACTCAAATACCGAACCGTTGATCTGGCTATCTTGAAGATCGAACACGCCCGCTGCTCGGAGATCTGGTACGCCCTGGCTGTCTGATGTACCAGATTCCGCTTGGCGGCGGGCTTCAGAGCTTTTTTGACAAGGCATCCTAGAGAATCTGCTTGTCCAACGTCAAATCCGCCACCAAGCCCTTCAGCCGGCGGTTCTCATCTTCCAGATACCTGAGCCGACGAATCTCTGCCACGCCGAGGCTGCCATACTTCTTCTTCCAACGATAAAACGTCGCTTCCGAGATCCCCATCTTCCTTAGGATCTCCGGAACAGGCACTCCCGAGTCAGCCTGCCGCAAGACAAACGCCTTCTGCTCTTCCGTGAATCGCTTCCGGATCGAGTGGCTGCCGCCGTACGCCCCAGACCTCAATCCGGTGGAACATGTGTGGAACCATACCAAGTATGGCGACCTGGCGAACTATATCCCGGACGACCTGCTGGACCTGGAACTGGAACTCGATTGGTCCATCGACCAGACCCGTCAGCGTCCGAAACTGTTGCGGTCGTTCTTTCATGCCGCCGAGTTGGAAATATGACTTGTTACGTCGGCAATTCAAAGGTCAATAATTCGTGGAATTCGTGTTCTGCTTTTGTAGCGGTTCACTTGACAGTCTGAACCGTGGCGATTAGCTTTCCGGCCATGGATACGGAAAATATTAAACGCGAATTCGCCAGTCGATTCGGCCAGGCTGCCGCGGGCGTTGTTCGCGCTCCGGGCCGGGTTAATCTTATCGGCGAACATACGGACTATAACGACGGCTTCGTTTTGCCCATCGCCATCGAAAGGCAAACCCTCGCAGCCTGGGCTCCTCGCGACTACGAGCGGTGTTGTTTCGTCTCGGCCCAGCAGGACGAGCCGGTCGAGATAGACCTGTGCGAAGCCATCCACCCCGGCAAGCCGGCCTGGGGCAATTATTGCAAGGGAGTCGCCGCAGGGCTTATCGAACGGGGCCTGGAGCTGGTGGGCACAGACATACTGTTTGACAGCGACGTTCCCCTCAACGCCGGGCTGAGTAGCTCGGCCTCGCTGGAAGTAGCCACGGCAATGGCACTGCTGGCAGCCTGCGAGGCAACGGTTCCTCAAAACGAACTAGCTGCGATGTGCCAGAAGGCTGAGAACGTCTTTGCCGGTGCGCCGTGCGGCATCATGGACCAGTCGATATCCATTATGGGTCGGGCCGGACATGCACTGCTGCTGGACTGCCGGAGCCTGGAAACCCAACACATACCCTTTGATTTCCCCAAGACAACGCTGCTAGTCTGTAACACGCAGGTTTCACACGACATCGGCGATGGCGGATACCTCGCCCGGCGGGCACAGTGCGAGGAGGCTGCGGAAATTCTGGGCATCAAGACACTGCGTGACACCGATATAGCTGCGGTTGAGCGGGCTTACCAGGCCGGGATGCTCGATGAGACGCAGTTCCGCCGAGCTCGCCATGTTGTTACGGAAATCGCCCGGACACTCAAAGCAGCCGACGTCCTGGCCGGGGGGGGCAAGTCCGCCCCAGTCAAGTTCGGCAAGTTGATGTACGCATCTCACGAATCGCTTCGCGAAGACTTCGAGGTCAGTTGTGAAGAACTCGACGCTATCATCGAAGCCGCCCGCGGGTGCGATGGCGTCTTCGGTGCCCGTATGACAGGCGGTGGATTCGGAGGCTGTGCGATCGGACTTGTCCGAACGGAGAACGCCGAGGACATTGCTGAGGTAATTCGCAAAAACTTTGCGGAAAAATTCGCAAGACAATGTCCGGTATTCGCAACAGGTTCAACTGACGGCGCAGGGACGGTGGAGTAGTACCGTTTTTGAAAACGATTTCGCTCTAATGACCTGCTCCCCGAAAACTTCTATGAAGCCGGGTTTGTCAAGGTCAATTTAAGGTCCGATTGGTTTAACCTTCTATTCAGGATCTCGCAGCGGCGTTCTCACGCATCGAGACTGCGGACCCATTCAACGCTTACGATGACGCCCATTCTATTCGACAGGATCAACAGCTCCCAAGAGGTTTGGCAGGCTGTCATCATACAATCGATCTCAAACTTGACCGTCCAAGTCGGCATTACAGAATTCCATTTTCAAACTGCCACATTACACAACTTCAAGCAACACTTGTCGCAGCCGATCAAGTAATGCCCGCAGGCTTTCACTGAGATCACTGAAGTACACGGGTGTGGCAAAGACTGCGCAGTCTGCCACACGGATTCCCTGCACACGCGAAGCAAAGTCATCCTCAATGACGCACCGACCCTCGGACTGACACACGCCCCAGCCCCTTTCATCGCACTGCCGACATCGCTCGATATTCTTAGACGGAATACTCCTAATCGGTTAATTATTACTATCTTGAACTGATCCTAGCTGCTCACATAATTCATCAAAGTAGGCTTTGTTTTCCTCAAACATCGCCGTAATATTCAAGTCATATGGGCATTTCTCTTCACACTTCCCACACTGGATGCAATTTTCTAGAGTTTTCATAGCGGATGCCAGTTCGCCTTTGACGATGCTTTTGGAAGGTAAACGCAGACCCAAGGACTTCAGGATCGTTATGGGCACAATCTGCACACCTTGCTCACAAGGCATACAATACTCGCAACGCCTACAAAACCTAGATCCCGATTCCTTTCTTATCTTCTCCATCTTCTGACGTTCCTGGGGAGTCGCAGGAGTATTTTCCTCAAGTATCCTGACTACTTCCCTAATCTCATCAGGAGTCTCTATGCCAACAAGGGGGACAACATTCTCTAAACCTATAAAATACTTGAAGGCAAGGAAGGCATCCCGAATGTAACCGCCTGCCATGGGCTTCATGGCGATAATACCCAGATCATGTTTATGAGCATTGGGCAGGGTGCTTTCTGCTTCACAGACTATGAAATTCAAAGCGATCATCACAGTTTCAAAAACATCTGTTTCTATTACATCGTTGATGAACTCCACGCCGTGGACCGTGGCTCCAATGTGCTGAATCTTCCCCCGATCTCGAGCCTTATCCAATACAGGTAATAGATCCAGAGACTTCTTCAGAGTCTCGTCATTCTTGATAAGGTGAAATTGATAAAGATCGATAGTTTCTATCTGTAACCTTTTCAGGGACTTATCTATTGCTTCATTCATCTTTGCGGGTGTAGTCGGAAGGGCTTTGGTAGCTATGACCAGATTGCCTCTACGGCCCCTTATCGCTCTGCCTATTTTTTCTTCGCTGTCTTGGTAGACTGTAGCTGTATCAATAAAGTTTATACCAAGGTCAATAGCGGTACGGATACAACGTTCAGCCTGCTCATAAGAGACTCGGATGATAGGAATACCTCCAAAACCTACTTTGGAAACCATCAATCCACTTTTCCCAAGACGAATCTTGTCCATCACTTCTCAGGTTTTTAACAGAAGAATAGTTTACACGAAGAATCTATCCACACTCTTTCAATAGCCAAACGGACGCTTTCATGCTTATCCGGGATTTTCAAGATGATCTCGTGCCCACGGTAATCGCGGGTTTTTCGATAATTCTATTCTGTCTCTATGTCCAGTCAATGTTGTTTGCTGGGATTTCCCTTATGGACGCCAGCCCACGACCATCGCAGGCCTTTTAGATAATTTTGTTACGTCTCCGGACATTGTCAAGCTCATTCCGGACGCCAGCAAGCAGGTATTGGCCTGCCATGGAACCGTGATGCTGCCCGAAACGGCATCAATACAGGTGTTTGGTGCAGCTACAGACAGACCGTCGCTACGACGTCCACGGTCAGAGAACCATGCTCTCCTAGCGAATTCTCGCGATCGCCCAAGGTTACGAAGATCTTGACGACCATCAAACTCTCCGGAACGACCAACTGTTCCAGGTCATCACCGAACGCGGAAACGACGACGAGACGCCCCTGACCTCGACGTCGACCCTCTGGCGACTCGAAAACCACGTCGGCCGTAAAGAGATGGTCAAGATCGTCGAGACCTTCGTCAAGCAGTTTATCGACTCGCACCCCCGGCCGCCGGAGCAGATCGTCTTGGACTTCGACGCCACCGACGATCCCCCCTACGGCAAGCAAGAGAAGCGATTCTTCCTCGGTTACTATGACAGCTACTGCTATCTGCCGCTGTCCGGGCTAATTCGTTCTGGCGGCACGTACATTACTTCTTGACGTTACAAAGACATGCGATCCAGTACCGGGGAACAATTATCCGGCAGCGTTTTCCAGCTCCAGTTCTTCGGCAAGGTGGCATCTGACGAAGTGGTCGGGTTCGATCTGCCTCAGTTCGGGAACCTCCTGCTGGCATCTGTCTCGGGCGTAGCGACATCTGGGGTGGAACGCGCATCCGCTGGGAGGGTTGCTCGGGTCGGCTACCTCTCCGGTCAGCAGGATGCGCTTCGACCGTCGTTTGGGATCGGTAACGGGTATCGCCGAGAGCAGCGCCTCGGTATAGGGGTGTTTCATCGCCTGAAACAGCCTGTCCACATTCGCCAGTTCCACCAGTCGGCCTACATACATCACGGCCACGCGGTCGGATATGTGCCGCACCACGCTGAGGTCGTGGGCGATGAACAGGTAAGTCAGGCCGAACTGCTGCTGCAATTCCTGGAGCAGATTGAGCACCTGCGCCTGCACGGACACGTCGAGGGCTGAGACGGGTTCGTCCGCTACAATCAACTTCGGATTCAGCGACAGGGCTCGGGCGATCCCGATTCGCTGGCGCTGGCCACCGCTGAATGCGTGCGGATACCGCCTCAGGTGCTGGGGTTTCAGACCCACCTGCACCAGAAGCTCCCGGACGCGGTCTTCCCGCTGCCGCCTGTTCTTCATGCCGTTGACCAGAAGCGGCTCGCCGATGATGTCCAGCACCGTCATTCGCGGGTTGAGGGAAGAATAGGGATCCTGGAAGATCATTTGCATGTGGCGGCGCAGCTGTTTGAGTTTGTCGCTGGAGGCCCTAGCTATGTCCACCGTTTCGTCATTCGGGCGAAACAATACCTCGCCGTCGGTGGGCGTCAGTGCCCTGAGGATGGTCCGGCCCACCGTGGTTTTGCCCGAGCCGCTTTCGCCGACCAGCCCGAGACACTCACCGGTGTACAGGTCGAAACTGACGCCGTCAACCGCCAGGACGTGCCCGACGACCCGGTTGAACACGCCGCGGATAATCGGAAAGTGCTTCTTGAGATTCCTGACGCGCAGCAGCGGTTGTTTTTCTTCATTCATCGTGCCGTTTCCCCGTGGCGCAGCAGACAGGCGACCTTGTGTCCCGGTTCGATTTCCAGCAGCAGCGGCGGGTTGCCGCGGTCGCAGCGCCCGGCGACGGCTTCCTCGCAGCGCGGATAGAACGGGCAACCCGAAATCCTCGTGAAGGGGTCGGGAACCGAACCTTTAATTGCCTTCAGCTTCGCCTTGCGCTGGTCGGTCATACCCGGAATTGATTTCATCAGGGCCTGTGTATACGGGTGCTTCGGTGCGGAAAATATCTGCTCCGTATCGGCCTGCTCCACGATCCGTCCCAGATACATCACGGCCACCCTTTCAGCCGTCTCCGCCACCACGCCGAGATCGTGGGTAATCAGCATGATGGACATGCCAAGTTCGGCCTGAAGGTCTCGCATAAGTTCCAGAATCTGCGCCTGGACCGTTACATCCAGCGCGGTTGTCGGCTCATCGGCGATCAGCAGCGCCGGCCGGCATGAAAGCGCCATGGCAATCATCGCGCGCTGTCTCAGCCCGCCGCTCATCTCGTGGGGATACTGCTTGAAACGTTGAGCTGCGTCGGGAATTCCCACCCGTTCCATCATGTGCACGGCGTGGGCTTTCGCCTTCGCTTTTTTCATTTTGGTGTGCAGCCTTACCGCCTCGAAGATCTGGCTGCCGACCGTGTGGACCGGGCTAAGGGATGTCATCGGCTCCTGGAAAATCATGGCGATTTCTTTGCCGCGTATCCGGCGAATGGCGTTTCCGTCGGCTTCCATGTCGGTCAGCACCGCGTCCTGGCCGTCGTGGTGGAAAACGATTTTGCCCGACACGATCTGCCCGGGCGGCAAGATCAGCCGCAATACCGAAAACGCCATTACGCTTTTTCCGCAGCCGCTCTCCCCCACGACGCCGACCGTCGTTGCGCGGGGGATCGCCAGGTCAACTCCGTTGACGGCGTGGACGGTACCTTCATCGAGGAAAAAACGCGTGTGAAGGTTTTCTATTGTCAGTAAATGTTTCACGTCTTTTTCCATTTTCCTGTTACGGCCTTCGTTCCGGCATTATCTCGCATACGGGTCCGCCGCATCCCGCAGCCCGTCGCCCATGAAGTTGAACACAAGAACCGTAAGTATCACGAAAAACACCGGCGCCAGCAGCCAGGGCTGCTGTTCCAGCGCCTGGATGTTTTGCGCATCTTTAAGCAGCACGCCCCAGCTCGTAATCGGTGGCCTCAGACCCAGGCCGAGAAAGCTCAACGCCGTCTCACCCAGGATCATCCCCGGCACGGCCAGGGTAAGGCTGACGATGATATGGCTCATGAATGAGGGCAGCAGGTGTCGCCACATAATCCGCCGGTTACTCGCCCCGGCAAGCATCGCAGCGGTTGCGAAATCCTCTTCCCGCAGGGAGAGAATCTTGCCTCGCACCACTCTGGCAAGGCCGGTCCAGCCGATGAATGAAAGCACGATAGTAATGCCAAGGTATACCTGCAACGGCGACCAGTCGTCCGGCAGCGCCGCCGCCAGGGCCATCCAGAGTGGGATTGTCGGAAACGACCGCAGAATCTCGATAAACCGTTGGATAAGGTTATCGATCCATCCGCCGAAGTACCCGCTTATTGCGCCGATCGTCAAGCCCAGGACAAAACTCATAAACACACCGACCAGCCCGATTGTCAGCGAGATTCTGGCCCCGTAGAAAATCCGCGACAGCATGTCACGGCCGAGGGCGTCGGTGCCCAGCAGGAACAGCGTTCCCCCCTTATCCGTTCCGACCAGGTGCAGGTCCATCTCAAACAGCCCCCAGAATCGGTATGACTCGGCCCGGACGAACAGCCGAATCGGATAACGTCGCCTCCGGTCCTCGGCGTAAATCTTTCGCAGCGTCTCCGGGTGGCGTATGCCCTTCAGGCCGTAGACGAACGGCTGAAGGCTGAATCCATCTTCGGAGAAAAAGTGCATCCGCTGAGGTGGGGCGGAAGCATAGGCTACGTCGCGATGTTCCAGCGTATAGGGCGACAGGAACTCGCAAAAGACCGCTGTCAGGTACAGGCCTAGAAGCACCATTGCCGATATCACAGCCAGCTTGTGCTTGCGGAACTTCCACCACATCAACCGCCACTGCGAAGCTGTATAAAGTTCCTGGCCCTGAGCGTCCACGCCCTGCAGAACGGCCTCAGCTGCTTCGTCGTTCGGTTCGTTCTTTTCCGCAGTCGCCATCAACTATCGCTCCCGTTTCTCGTAGCGAATTCTCGGGTCCAGCCAGAGCAGCAGCAGGTCTGAAATCAGCGTGCCGATTACGGTAAGGCTGCCCAGCAGCATTATCATGCTGCCGGCCAGGTACATGTCCTGGTTCTGCAACGCCCTCAGCAGCAACGGACCTGTCGTCGGCAGGCCAAGGACCACAGCCGTGATTACCGACCCGGAGATAATGGCCGGCAACAGCCAGCCGATCGTACTGATCATAGGATTGATCGCCACTCGCACCGGATATTTCAGCAGCAGTTTTATCCGCCCCACACCCTTGGCCCGAGCGGTGATTACATATTGCTTGCGAAGCTCGTCGAGCAGATTGCCTCGCAGGATGCGGATAAGACCGGCGGTACCGGCCAGACCGATGATAATCACCGGAATCCAAATGTGCTTCAGGAGGTCGATAACCTTGCCCCAGTTCCACGGCGCACTTTGGTACTCGGCTGAAAACAACCCGCCCGCACTGATGCCGAATACCGAGTAACCTATATACATGAAAATCAGTGCCAGCAGAAAGCTGGGTGTGGCCAGTCCGATGAATCCCAGGAACGTGAACACGTAGTCGCCGATGGAGTATTGCTTCACGGCAGTGTAAATCCCGATCGGGATTGCCACGGCCCACGTGAACAGCAGCGTCGTTATCGAGATGGCCATCGTCAGGAGGATTCGCTCGCCGATAAGCTCCGTTACCGGACGATTCCACTCGAACGACATGCCCATGTCCCCTTTCAGCAGGCCTCTCATCCACTTGAAATACTGGACATACATCGGGTCGTCCAAATGGTAGCGTTTTCGCAGCGCCGCGACTTGCTCTTCAGCCACCGTCTCGCCGGATTCCTCGAGGGATGAAATGTAAGAAGTCAAATAATCGCCCGGAGGTAACTGAATAATAATGAATGAAAGCACCGAAACCACAAGAAGCGTCGGGATAACCCAAAATAGACGTCGGAGTATCACGGTAAACACGGTCTAATTCTCCTCGATTGAATAGCATTCCGGTGCGGTGTTGCCCGGCGAGCGGAACAACCACCCGTAGACTGCCACCTCCGGAACGTTGCGAAAAGCATTCGAGACAAGGACGATTGTGGGTACTTCGCCGATTGTCCCGATTACCCAAAGGTTCTGAAGGTTCAGATCGATAATCTTTTTGAACAGGCGAATCTGCTTGGCTTCGTTCGCTTCCGGTGTTCGCTGGATTTCCTCGTACAACTCAATGCAGCGGAGCATCTCCGGTGTAGGTTTTTCGCCGGCCTTTCCTTTCGACCGCCACCAACGCGCATAATCAATGCCTTGAATCGATCCCGGGTTATAAGGAAAAAAATATCTCGGGTCCATCAGAGGCATCAATTCATCGGCAGCTTGCCATACTCCGACGTCATAGACCAGTGCATCTTTGCGAAGGCATAAGAGCTGCCTCGCCTCCTCCTTGATTTGCGTTTTTACGCCCACGGCTGTCCAGTAGTCCGCAATCAGCTCCGCGTCACCCATAATACCCAAAATCGACGTCGTCTCGATGTGAAGTGTCAGCGGTTTACCATCGGGCCGCAAACGTATGCCGTCGGCGTTTTTCTTATCAAGCCCCATCTCGTCCAACAGACGATTGGCCAACTGCGGATCGTACTCAATGTACGCCCGCTCGTACTCCGGGCAGTAGTAGGGCGACGCCCGCGGCGGGCAAAGCTGACGAGGCGTGCCGATTCCAAAAAACTTGGCCTCGTTTATTTCATCCCGATTAATCGCATGTGATAAGGCTATCCGGAACCGCCTGTCATGAAATATCTTTTTCAACACCGGGTCCTTGTGGTTCAAGTTCAAGCCCAACTGGAGCGTCCCGCCCCCCCCACTGATCCAGTGCAGGATCCGGTAGCCGCCCTTGCCGCGGTTGGACATGAACAGCGGATAGTTCCGGAAGTCCATGTGCCTTGCCTGCATCCCAATCTCGCCGTTGATTGCCTTGAGGTTGATCGTTTCGGGGCTGTATATCCCGTAGGTCACGCGGTCGATGTAAGGCAACTGGTTGCCCTCAGGATCCACCTTCCAGTAATACGGATTACGCTCGAAAACCACCGGCCGGGCCGGCGGGGGCTGGGTCATGACCCACGGCCAGAGCCTCGGGATCTCCGGGTTGAGATAGCTTCGCTTCTCCCAAAAAAGCTGATACCAGAGGTCAAAGCTCTTCTCGCGGGCCATCTGCTCCAGACGCTCCTTGGGGACATACTTCGGGTGAAACTGCTTAAGGTAATGCGCCGGGAAAATGGCCCAGTAACTACCCTCGGCTAGCTTCTTCAGAAACAGTCCGTGCGGTTCTTTGAACTTGTAACGCACCGTGTAATCGTCCAGTTTCTCCAACTGAAACAGCTCCCCGCCGCGGACCCATGTCCGCCCAATCATGGGGGTAAGCTCAGAATTCTTCACGACGTCCTCGTACCAGAACATGATGTCGTCGGCCGTAAAAGGCTTCCCGTCAGACCAGCGCACGCCCTTACGCAGCCAGAACGTGTAGGTCCGCCCGCCGTCGGTAATCTCCCAACGAACGGCGAGGTTCGGGAGAACCTTTCGCCCCATCGGCCCCCAGCGAACCAGGCCCTCGTAGGCCAGTCTGCCCTCGTAAACGCTTATGTCGTCGGGACTGGTGCCGAACCTTACCCACGTTCCACCGTAAGGCCCGATCTGTTCCGGCGGGATGATTACCAGGGGATTCTCCGGCAGACGTTGTGCGACCGGGGGGAGTTCGCCAGCCTCGACGCGCCGCAGCAGCGACGGGGCCTCCTGAAAGTTCCGCCCGCGACATTCGGGCCATTCCGCAATAGAGTGCAGCTTCTTTGCCTCGATGGGATTACGGTTCGGAGCGGTGAGCTTCTCCAGCTTTTCCAGTTTCAAGAGCGACACTTCCGCGAAGCCGGACATCTGCCAGGAAAGATAGGCGAGAGCCTCCACCAGCAGAACGAAACCCAGAAATACCCCACACAATGCTGCGACAAACCGTAAACTCAGCTTCAACATTTCGGACTCCTGCACCCGTCGGCGATAATAATTTAAGAAAGACAGGTCCTGATGTCGCATAGAATTTTCTGTCGAATGACCAATAAGTTATCAGTACTGTCCGGTTAACGATTTTATTTTTCGAGTAACAACTTTTCAATCAAAAAGTTATAGCAAGTTTTGAACGTGATCGACTTGAAATCATCCGTAGACTTTGGCCATACATCTTCCGTTTTGATGTGGAAAGGATTGGCCAATGTATACAGGTCGCATTGTGTTTTCTCAATTGATGGCCTTCATGCCTATCCCGGATTTCAGACGTTGTTTTCGTCGGTATCGCGGCAACCGTCGCGTGCGAACCTTCACCTGTCTCGACCAGTTTCTTTGCATGGCATTCGCTCAATTGACCTTCCGCGAGAGCTCATCGAACTCCGGGCCGCTGATGAGATATGAGCATGTCCCCGAAAACTGGGCGCGGGTGTAAGGTGGAATCGTCTCTGGGTAGAGTATGGCCAAGGAGACGATCAGATGGCAGGGAAGCGAAGGCGTTTTACAGCGGAGTTCAAGGCCCGTGTGGTTCGGGCGGCGTTGCGTGAAGACAAGACACTGTCTAATGGATAAACCCACTTACGTTTCACACATTGTTTGCTCGTTCATGTTAAACACCTCCGGCATGACCACTCATTGGCGGTTCGCCCACCCTTTGAGCGAACCGCCAACATAACCAGACCTCATGCGGAGGGCCTGTCAGCGGACCCTCCGATAAACCTTTAGGCCCATAGGCCGACACGAAGGGGAAAGGTTTACGATAGAGGGTCTGCGTGGCCCGGAGCGGCGCCTTGTGTTATGCTGCTGCCTTGTGATACTATCATTAGGAATCGACTTGACTGATTGGTCCAAGTTCTTGTGGCAAAGATGGTTCGCCACATTGAATCTGGAGTTGCTATGATTCACCTCCTGTTCATGCTTTTGGCATTGCTTGTCACTTTCGCTGTAGCTAGTGGAGCGGAGCCGGGCAAATCACCATTTCCCGCTCCCATTCAAACGGTGCTGGATAACACCAAGCCGCTGGAGCACCCTCGCAAGGACCGATTGCCGCTACTGCTGTGGCCAGTTCTTGGAGGTTCTGTTGACGATGACAAACTCCAAGAGGTAATCATCCACGAACTGGATCGGCGCGGCATCGCCATGATCGCCACCTGGGACTACGACAGTCGAAAGACTTCACTGCCCAGAGCGCTTCGCATTGCACGCATCCAGAAGAAGCTCGGCTTGCTGGTCGTGATCAACGCCAACCCTTCCATGCACAGGTTCTTCAACGGTAATGAGAAGACAGCCCATATTGATATTGCCGGAAAGCGGTTCTTCGATGATTCCTTCGGCCCGCGATACAAGATGGGCTGTGCGTTTGCTGTCGACTTTCGCTACCCAACCATGACAGAGCGCATCGATTTCTTCGTGCGTGCCTACCATGCGGCGGGATTGCCGCTGGACTTGGTCTGGGGTGACTGGGAGATAGATGGGCCGCATGAGTTCAACCGTTCCTGGGATACGGCCAAACGCTGCGTGGTCTGCCGCCAGAATATCCCCGAGATCGACAATTTCGAAGCGTACCAGAAGGCAATGCGCGTCAAGCGAGGGGAGATGACCCGCCGCTGTTACGCCGAACCGATCCTCTCACGCTACCCCAAGGCACTTGTCGGTAACTACGCGGTCTATCCTCACGGCGGGTACCGCTTTTGGTATGACTACTTCGAGTATTTTGAGAACTACCATCCCCATATCCTCGATCAGCGAGCGAGATACCGCAAGTGGTTCGAGGAGTTCGCTCTTACAGGATATACCTTTGCCATGCCGGTGGTGTATCCCTGGCACGATACCTTCCTGTGGTATGATTTCGAGGATCCCGACTACCGCTGGTTCTACAACATGCTGCTGGTGACCTCGAATGCATGCAAGTACACCGACCCGACCATACCCATCATCAGTTTTGTTCACTACCACACGATCATTGTTGGGCAAGAGCTAGACCCATCCGTTAAGCAAATGAGCAAGCACGCGTACCAGGAACTGCTTTGGCACATGTTATTGCGAGGCGTCGATGGCCTGTTCCTTTGGAGTGGCAAGAAAGAATGGGGCGAAGAGACCCGACTTCTGCACGAGACCTACGTTGCGAGCCTTGCGTATGCAGATTGGCTGAATCACGGCATTCCGATTAACTTTGACGTTCCCAGGCAGGCCGGACCGATTGTCTCTGGCTTGAGAATGGGCAACCGCGTGCTGGTCAGGCGGACTGATTTTGGTAAGCCGCAGCCCAGCACAGTCACATTGCATGTCGAAGGCAAGACCTTGGAAGTGCCCCCTGTGACCGGACGATGCATCATTCTTGAGCTTCGATGAATACCCACTGCCTGAACATGGCCAGCACAATGTCATCAAATTCCACGATATCCATGTCAAAATCGGGTCCGTAGCACATCTTCACACCTCCAGCTTCCCACCTTCAGGCGGTTCGCCCAAAAAAAGCGAACCGCCAAGAAGACTGAAGGTACCAAGCGAAGAACCCTCCAGCGGCCTCCCGATAGACCCTTGACAGCCGGACTGGGGGTTTCGGGGTCCAAGAGGGCCTTGCCAGGGCCTGCAGATAAGGTAGAATCACCTACAAGGTCCGCGATTGTCGCGGGCCTATTGGGAGGTGTCGGGGCAGTGCGTTGGCTGATGCCAAGGAGATTCACATGCACACGGTGACGAAAAAGGATCTGATAGATCAGATTGCCCTGAAAACCGGCCACAAGCGTACTGCAGTCAAAAAAGTCGTCCAGCGATTCCTGGACGAAGTGACAGCGGAGCTTGGCCACGGAAACCGCTTGGAGTTCCGCGACTTTGGTATTTTCGAAACCAAAATACAAGCCGCTCGAATCGCTCACAATCCAAAGACGCTTCAGCGCGTACACGTGCCGGCCAAACGTAAAATCAGGTTCAAAATCGGGCGACTGATGAAGCAGAAACTCCAAGAAGGCATGACTGCACAGAAAGCAAATTCCACCAGATAAACGTCCTGCACAACGTCTTTCGCTA
>SDBT01011591.1_pt1 | contig 14178 bp, 18 predicted proteins | sample 2277101 | NCBI WGS metagenome assembly SDBT01 (sample SAMN10404973, study PRJNA504765) | marine sediment metagenome | isolation source: marine sediment core GS10_PC15, 103 cmbsf | place: Arctic Ocean: Southern Knipovich Ridge | collected 2010 | reverse complement strand
TCAGTACCCTGTGGCCGAGATGAAGAAAGATCCGAGTCTCTTCGCGGGGGGGGGGGGGGAGAGAAATAACGAAGCAATGTCCTGCGACCAGCGAAATACTCACTGACCCGCAGGAAGCAACAAAAAACTATGATTTCCGAAATGTTCGTTCGAATTTCGACGGCTCATAAATAACATAAATGAAATGAAAAATCTCAACCTGTATTCGTGACGCGCTCAGATTCCCTACCGATGGACCCCCGTTCGTGCGAACAGATGGAGGATGAGATTTTCGAAGCCGCCGAACGTGCCTACGAGAATGGAGAAAGTCCAATGATCTGGCGTTGGCAGATCGACGGACTGTTCAACTCAGATAACCCTTCGAAACTGCATTTGCGCCCTGGCACGGAGCGATTCGATCCACGATTCAAACTCGGATCACCACCCGCTCCTCTCCTTCCATTGCCGAAACGACCGAGACCCGTTCCCGTTCCCAGCAAGGAACCCACAAAAGCAACTCGCGGAAAGCGGCAAAAACTTTAATTTCGAACTATTCCCGTTTATAAAAAATAATCAGCGCGTGGCCATTAAGTGAGTTTCTTTAAAAAGGACTTGGATCGCGTACGGCACTCGTGCTCCGATGAATCACGCCTTCTCGGTCGTCCGCGGGAAGTATTCATCGAGCTTTTCGAGACACACGGTTTCTCCTTCCTCCGTCAGACCATTTCGAAGATCTCGCACCGTTTTATCGAAGTTCGAGCAGAGCAAGTTCTCTATGAAGTGCGCGAGCACCTGCGGATCTCCTCCTTTCACGCACGTGTCCCAGCAATCCGAATCTACGTCCAGATAATAAATTGCTAAGGTCCGCTTATTGCCGAGGTCGCCCCCAAAGATTTTGTCCAGCTGGAAGGCAAAATTGCGATTTTTACTTCTTTCGGGAGTAACCCTCAGGGGTTTGCGATGTCCGTCGTCGCCGTCGCTTCCGCTCGTCTTGGCGATTTTTGCTGTGGCACGGTGAGGGTCCGCGGCGAAGAAAAAAAAACCGTGATGATCGTGCGGTTTACCTGGCGGTACGCGGTTGATTCCTTTGATCCAGTCGTAGTTTACGCAGACTTCCCAAAGATGGGTGAGGACTAAACTTTCGCCTCCCTTATTAATTTCCTCCTGAAGCTTCTCGATGAAAGGTGCCGCTTCGTTGGTTTCACTGACGAGCTGATAGGCCCCAAGCTTGGCGACGAACGCCTGCCTGGCTATACGGTCGCATTTGTTGAACATATCCTGCTCGACCCCCCCGATAAATTCGAACACGGACAAGGCGCATGGCATGACGTCACAAGTTAATTCATCGGGTAAGATCTCGTTCTTGAACTTTGTGACCGCCGAGGACATAATGAAAAATTGATAATGATGGTCGAGAGTCTGCAAATAAATAGAAGTTCTTCCCGAACTTCTTTGTTAAGGCGGGGCGCAATAAATTTTTCGAACTTCTCTTCGGACACTCTAACGCCACGCGTTGTATTCCGTTCGTGTGAACCCGTTTTAAGCATATATTTTTTCTTCCTCTTCACCGCAATGGCGACGATCAGATGGCGCAAGATATGGACGATAAATCCAGACATCGCCGGCGCACCAGAGCGTCCGGCATCTCAATTTCGGTTTCACTACTGTCACATCGGTACCGCTTTTTCGTGCGGCGCTTTCCTTTCTGCGGCAAAGAAGTGGACTGTCATCGACGTACAAGGACGGGCAACGCCCATTCCTATGGCTCCGTTGTGCTACTGGAAAGGCGCCCTGCTGTATTATGATCACCGCACGTTAGTGCGGTATCACGGCGATCAACGCAATTCGTTGAACCTGGAAGATTACTTGAACCGAGAGCACGGGATCAACCACTGCGGACACATTCTTCGTGCCATCCCGCTGCTAGAGGACGCGATCGGCATCATATTCAATAATTATTTCGTCCTTGTAAAAGAGGGCGGCGACGGAGTGATGAAGGCGGTCGTGTCGTGGGCCTGTTTTATCAATTCCTGGGAATGCGTCCCGTTCGGCGAAGGATTCGTCGCGGCAGAAGGGAAGGAGGTATCCTATTGGCCTGATCCGCGCAGCCGCAAACGGGTCATTTTGCGCAAGGACACGCTAGTCTCCTATTCGAAAAACAACTCGTCATATCCCTTTCCGCGCGACGTACAGTTATTCGCAGGCGAGCGCGTGTGCACGGTGTATCGCGGGGAGTTGTGGGAACACACGGAGGAGGGCGCGCGCATTTTCTCGTGTCTTCCAGCGTTAAGCCGCACGCACTTTCATCAAGTCGGAAAGTGCCGCGGGCGCGCATTTGTCTCCTGCATGTGGACACGGCCCGACATCCTTTGCCATGCATGGCTTTACATGGGATCGGGGCGATTCGAGGAGGGCCCGGACCATCGCGGGTTCTGGTCCGCCGACGGAAATCGGGCCTACGTGTACGACGGTGAACTGACGTGCTACCTGGCCCTCGAGACTCCCGCCACGCTGCTGGACCTGTGCGCGCGCGCGATCCCGCATGATTATCCGCATCTCGCGTGCTTGCCTAAGGAGTTGGAAACGCGCGTGCAAAATTACCGACCCTTGAGACGTTCGTTCATCCACTTGAATCAACCAAGCTTATGATTTTAATAAAGACGATTTAGTGGAAAACAGTGCGAAGTGACCCAAGTTTATGCATTCAGAAGTCCATTGCAATGCCGACGATCCGATGGCGCGAATTGTGGAAGGTAGACCCTCATTCGCTCGGCTCGTAAATGGTGCTCGGATCGGGCTGATTCTTCTGTCCGGCCTGGGTCGCCGACGTCGCGCCGCCCGGGACGGGGCACATTTCCGTTTTAGACAAGTCGATGGAGAAGTGGAATTTCGGGGTGGGCGTCGGGAAAGGGACGCCCCCCCGAAAACAGAGCTCGTGCGCTGCGCCCCCCACGGGCCCACAGGCCCGCTCAATAGCGACCCCGCCCACGGCAATCCGAAGGTCGGCTTTTTGAGTGACGCAAACACGTGTCCTGGAATGTGGCAAACGCGTTCGTAGCATGCCGTGCACAGGTCGTAGTTTTCGCATTGCAAGCACTTGTACCGCCTGCCCTCGATCGGAGTAGCATGGCACTCGTCGCACCGCGTGTCTTTGTGAACGATAGGAGCGACGTAGAATTTTGTTGGGTGCATCGTCGATTTTTGCCTCGAACAACCATAAACCGTCGGCAAGTCTCTTTAAACAAAACTTTCAGGGAGACACGCGGAATTCAATAAAATAATTTCTTTCCATAGCAATGTCTACGATCACATGGCGTAAATTGTGGAGGGTGAACCCGTTCGCGAACGAAGCGACCCTTGTCTCATCTGCTCTGCTCGTAAATGGAGCGATGCGCAAGCGTGCCTTAACCTTCGAAGTTCGACTGTAACAATTTCAGTCAGTCAGTCACGGCCAAAAAAAATACAAGAGATGAACGAAGAAGAGCTTCGCACAGACGTTTTTAATGCTTTGTCCGACTTCGAATTGATTATCAATGATCCGATGCAAGAGACCGAGAACAACATCTTCACATTCAATGAGATCCTGACACGACTTATGTTCTATGCTGCGAGTACGAAGGGACACACCAAGCACTCCCTTTCCTATATCCGATTGCTGAGAGAGCTGAAAATCCTTGCCGCCGTTTACAAGAACACGGGGGAGACCGAAAGCGCCGCGTTCAAAAACAAGCTCGCTAGTTTGTACGAACGCGCACTGGGTGCTTAAAAACAGAACGTCTGAATGAACGCGCGCGAATTTTTATTCTGAATCCGCAAGGCGACGCCGTTTGTGGCTCTCCGTTCGCGTCTCAATAATTCGCAACTCCAGTGTCGTCACGTAGACCGGGGCGTTGGACGCGTTCACCTTGGCGATGAGCAGGACCGCATTGTTTATGGGCTGTACCCGCACCTCGCGGACGAATATCTCGTTTGCCATTTCGACGCGCAGTAAGTGTTGCAGCGTGAAGTGCGTGTCCGGGGGCCAGCGCACGATGACGTTGTAATGGTCTCCGTCCTCCTCGATTCGCCATTCCTGACTTCGTATGGGCACGCGCAGTGACAGCATGATCTTGGCCACGTTCAGAACGAGCTGGCGATCGGCTTCGCATATTTTCTCGGCGGGCAGCGGATCGAATTCGATCGTCACGGCATTCTCATCAGCCATCCTATCAATGGCAGACTCTTCCAAGGTTCTCGATATCCCCTCCAATGACTCGCGAGCAAAACGATGAATAGCGCAAGTCCTAGTATGCAGAAAAATAGCAGTGCCACGTCCGTAAATTTTTGCCGTCTGGGAATGGGCGTATACATGGCGGCGGTGATCTCCACCCACGTCCTTTGCCGAATCACCGGCGCCAACCTCGTTGGTTCCATCATTTCGATCATTCCGCACCGCACGCTGCAGCCGGGGATGACCCGGCGGAGGGCGTTCTTCAGTTCGGTGATGTCAGCGCCCTCGCTGTCGAGGTCTAGGTAAAACCGGTGCGCCCCGTTGGACCCCTCCTCGTGATCCCGGGACACCTCGACCGCGTCCGAGATCTGTCCGAGTTGCGCGCATTTTATGAGCGCCGCGCGGATCCTCGCGTGCCAAAACTCAAAGTCAAAAAACGGGTATCGGTTTCGTATGAAGTCATGATCCCCCTCAGAGACTCTCGGTCGCTTGTCGTACACAGAAGGATTGAAATTCATTTTCCTGCGCTGCGAAAAAATGATGTTCCCTGCACGAAATTTTTTTCAGGTTTTCCCTTTTTTGTGCGCAGTTTATTTTTTCGGCCCACATTTTCGCGATGGCAGAGACGTCCCAGATCCAAATGCAGCGCGAGCGCCTGCTCGCCGATTTCAAGAAGGAGGGGGACGAGATGCGAAGCTACGTTAACGTCCAGGGAATCACGGTGTACGGGATCTTTCTCGGCAAATTCACACCTAAATACACGGACGAGAGCGGCGAGCAGAAGGCGTTTGAATGCGAAAAAGTCAACATCATGCCGTGTTCCTTTCATCGGGCGAGCCTCCCGGAAGACCAGCAAAACGACGAGAAGACCACCCTCGTTGTGTTTCCGCCGAGTCACCGCCGAAGCGAACCCATCCCCGACCGTCCCGCGGATGCCGAGTGGCCGGCGACCCACGACCTTCACCTGAAGCACCCTTGCTGGTTCATCTCGGACGACAAGCAGCGCTCCGAGCTGTCGACGCTCCGACCGGGCGACCCGGTGAAAGTGGCGGGTGTCTACGCTCGCGGTCGAAAGCACTCGGACAAGGAGAAGAAGAGAGCGGCCGCGGATGGGAGGGAACCCCGACCCACAGCGGCGCAGCTCAAATTCGGAGTAATGCACAAAGTACGCGATGTCAGCGCCAAGGATCTGTACGCCGCCTTGCGCGAAGACGGGGGGGTGCGGACAAGTCGGTTCGAGCCCCCGGGTTCATCCAACAAAGAAGGCACAATTTCCGACGAAGACCCTGCCAAGATCCTGATCGTAAACTGGGGCGACGAACCTCCACGCCCTGGAGAACCGCTCTTGGTGCCACAGCAGCCCAAACTGGACGCCAAGAATTGGAAGTACGAACTCGGGAAGAAGCCAACGGCGCAGGCTTCCCCCGAGAAGGAAAAGGCAATTGCGAGCCTTTCCTTCGTCGCGACGCAGGAAATCGGGGAGCCCTTGACTTCCCAGAATTTCTTCGTGGATCTTACGGTATGGAATGACGCGCTCTCTGTCTTTGGCATATCGGACGTGCAGAAATGGGCCGCCCTCGCGGCGCGCGTGTTCGAGGACCTGCCCTACATCCTCTTCGGGGGTGTGAACGGTCAGCGGACCCGGAACATGAAAATCAACTCGATGGGCGACGGGGGCGGCAAGCAAACGTTCGCCTTTGGGGTGTGTCTGACCGCAAGGTGCATCCTCACCGACGTCGCGGGGCACTACGCGAACCAAGTCGGCGTTCCCGTGTCGAAGGTCTACGTCCAGCGCAGGTTCAAGGTGGGGCCCGCCGAGCCCCACGAGACCACGTTCCCACCACCCGACTTCGCCTGCCTGGACTGCTGCGAGGATAAGGAGGAACTCGTCCACCACCCGTCCGTGCGATTCTTCGCCCTCGCCGCGTCGTATTATCAGGGCGTGTCCAAGCTCAGCGAGGGAGAGGGAGATGCACTCATGCGCGTGCTGGATACGGGTCGGTCGAACGAACTTCCCAAGGAGCACCCGATGTTCAGCGTCGTGACAGGCACGCGATCCGTCGATGGGGCCGTGACGAGCGTCGTCTTTGCAATTCGCGACGACCGGAAGACGACAGAGGCCGAGAAGAAGCGACGCGCGGACGCCGTGCGGCTGTTCTTCACGGGAGAGCCTGCGAGTATCTCCGACTCTGCTCCCGCTCTCGATCCCGTCGATGATGATGATGATGATGGGTTGGACGAAATTAGCGAGCACGAGCACGAGCACGAAAACAAGTCAGAGATGGAGCGAGAGCGGGAGAAGCATCCAGAGCAAAAGCAAAAGCAAAAGCGAGTGCGGAAGGAACTCGAATTTCAAGATGACCCGATGGAACGCGAGCGGAAGAAACATTCAGAGCCAGAGCCAGAGCAAAAGCGAGCGCGGAAGGAACTCGAATTCCAAGATGATCCAATGGAACGCGACTCCAAACCCGAGGAGCCACGAGATCAGCACAGGAAGCGCTTACATCGCGAGGGCCGGAGGGAAATGGGACAGCCCAAGAAAAGAAAGCATTGACGCGAAAAACATCCCTACACAAAGCACCCAATCTATAACGCATTTCAAGAGAAAAAAAAAAGCAAATAACACCCCCGTTCCCTTTTGCACGTGCGAAGAGTGTTCTTCCTTTATTTCTTTGAAGTGATGTGTCTTATCGCAGATGAAGTAATGCATTCTTCGTAGTTGTTACGGTCCAAGTCCAAATCCAAGTTTTTAAAGCATTCCTCGTAGTTGGCAGTGATCGGACCGAGGTTTCCAGGTATTCGCGCTCCCATTTCATATGCATCTTCTTTGGGGCCGTCGCAACCCGCGCACACTTCCCAGTCCGCCCGCTGCGGGTCGTCTTCGTCCGCACAAATGTAGTAGTGGATATATCCTTCGTCGTCGGTAATGCGCTTCAGCCAATGCTGGATGTTACCCGTTCCGTCCGAGTTGACCATGCTATGAACACACCGTTGTCTATGACACACCGAATTTCAATAAAAAAATGTAACGACAAATATTGAGGTGCCTCTAGTGCAAGCATTTTTTTTTTGAAACAACGTCCCTCATCGCGGAGAAAGCAGCTTTGTGATCATCGCCGCACAGACGAAGGTGAAAAAACACACGCGAAGGGTGAAGTAGGTCGCTTTCACGATCCATTTTGCGAAATTGAAAAGCATGACGGTATTCGCACAAGGAGGATCGCGGAGGAATTGCCGAAACCTTTCGGCGTCGGCGTACGCGAGCGCACGCTGGCGGTGCACGCGTTCGTCCCCGAGGAGCAGCATCACCACGTCGGTGTGCTTCATAATCCTTGCATTGTGCATCGCCCCGTTGTTGAGATCGGCGGGATCCACGCGCGGGTGCGCAAGGAGTAGTTTCACCACGGCAGTGTGCCCGTGCAGACTGGCCAGGCGGATCGCGCGATTTTGGCCGGCTGCGGGGTCCACGTCGGCGCGCTCAAGAAGCAGTGCGGCCATGGGAGTGCGCCCGTACTTGCAGACCCACGCGAGTGCCCTATTTTCGTCGACTGCGATATTCGCGCGCGAGTCCTTGAGGATCAGCCTCACCACTTTCAAGTGATCAGAACGCACGGCCCACCACAGTGCAGCGCTGACGCTAGCGGTATCCACGCGAGGGTCAGCGAGGATCATTTCCATCAGACTCGCCCATCCATGTCTGGCAGCGCAGATAACCGCACAGTCCTTCCTGTCGGAGGGATTTGCGCGACCGTCCAGGACCAACAACTTCACCACTTCTTTGTGTGGTGCCATGCAAGCAAGGTAAAGAGGTTCATTGGCAAGGGCGGTGGGATCCACCCGCGGGTTCTTCAGGATGTAATCAACCGACTTCTCGTATCCATGAAAGCATGACATCCGAATCGCGTAGTTATCGTTCCAGGCGAGATTGACGGACCGCCACGCCAGATCCTTCCAGACCTTACAGACGAGGCAAATTCGCAGGAGGTCTTTCTTGGGATGACAGAAGGTGAGCACGTGCGTCAACATCTCCGCCGGGAGCGCGGCGTTGATCGATGTGCGTTGATCCTGGGCATCGCGTCGGGTTCCTAATTCTTCGCGCATGGTTTCGCCCAGCGAACGCCAAGCAAGCGAGACGCAAAGCGTCTCGGTCCAGGCTGAAGGCACTGAATATTTTCATTCGAATTTCGACGCGATTCATGGGAAAAAAGGAAAAAAAAAAGGAAAATATGTCGTTCGCCGAGGGAACGCGCCCCATGTTGAAAGAGGATGACGCAACATCATTGACAGATTACGTCCGAGGGGCTTCCGAGGCTGACCATTTCAAATTAGTGCTTGATTGTGTTTGCTTTAACGCGGTAAAATGCCTAAAGTGCCTCTTGGAAAGGGCCGACGACAGGACAATAGTAAACGCCCTGCACAACGCGTGGCGACCCAAAAATCACGATATAATCTCCGTTCTGGCCACTCATGCCACTTCAGACGCGACCTTGCGATATGCAAAGGCGCTCGGGGCGTTATACACCGACGATGTTCCCGCCGTCTTGAACCATGTCGGCGGGAGCGCCAGATTAATATATTTGCTTCTCTTCGCATGTCAATAATGTGACGCACCGAACAGCGCTGAGGCGCTCGTCCATATCTGCAACAATGAAGCATGGGTCTTCGCAGCGCTCCACGGCGCGCAGTTCGCCCCGGCGGATTCTCGCGTGTCCAAAGCACTGGACAAGGCCATCCGAGAGAAACACGACGCGAAAACATGTGGCGTTTTAACACTTCGTGAATGGATTGCCTCCTTTATTTCTTAGGAACTCCGCGGCAAATAAAACGCCACCCATTTTTTTTTCACTCGCGAAAAGCCTTTGCAGTCGTCGTCGTCACGGGAGATCAATCGAAGAAGCAGAAGAACCAGCACATCGAAAATACGATTGTGAACCCCACCATCATGCAATAATTGCATTGGCGTTCTTGCTCATCGAATTCGATCGTGTTCACGCGCACACTCCCGCGAAGAACTCTCACCACCCCTGCGCGCCCGGCCACACGGATTGGCCAATGGTCACGAGCATCGGGGTTTACGCGTGTATCCAAGGCTAACAGCGCCACCACCGCGGCGTGCCCATTCTCGCTGGCGACGACAATTGCCTCGTCGTCGCGGACAGATGGGTCTACGCGTTCATCTGCGAGCAGCAGTTCCACTACATCCGCCCATCCAGCGCGAGCAGCGAAAAAAAGCAGACCCCCGCCGTTGACGGAGGAATTGGCTCGACCGTCTGCAATCAACAGCCGCAGTACCTCCTTGTACTTGTGCATTCCCCCGAGTACCGGTGAGAAATTTCGCATACTCTGTACAGTAATCGCGTGGAGAACCTGCCTAATTGCCCCGCTTTCGCAAGCGGCTGGATTCACTCCCTTACAGGCCAAAAGCCGCTGCACCGCCTCCACGCACCCTCTTTCGCTGGCTTCTCGAATCGCAAAGTTGTCGCCCCGAGTGATGTCGCTTGCATCCCACGCAATATCATTCCACATGTGACATACGAGGCAAACTCGGCGGAGGTCGCGCACGGGATCGCAGAAAGACAGCACGTGCATTAGCATTTCCACCGGTAGCGCGGCGTTTATGGACGTGCGACATTCCTCGGCGTCGCGTTGTTTCCCTAACTCTTCGCGCGCGCATTTACCCAGCGAATGCCAAGCAAGCGAGACGCTTTGCGCGAACTCGTTCCAGGCGGAAGGCGTGAAAACGGATTCTTCGATGGAAGCAATGCGCCGTTTCTTCGGGTCGCCCTTGTCGCCACCCTCCGGGTGGCCGACCTTTCGTTTCATCGAATTGAATTTGGTGCAAGGATTACTTCTTTTTCTTAAAAATTTCCAGTGTCGAATCTGCAATTTTTTAGAGGTTAGTGTGTGCGCAATGGACGCCTTCCTCCCCGATGAAGTGTGGCTCCACATATTCACGTTCGCCGCTGCCGAGGACTGGATCAAGGCCGGGGTGCACCGCACCTGCAGGCGGTTCGCCGCGCTGCTGCGAGACGAGAGGCTGTGGCGCGAGTGGTGCGACCGCAGCGCCGGTGTTGCGCGAATCGGAGAAGAACCGTGGAGAGACGCGTACGCGCGCTGGTTCGAGCGGGGGCGCGCGTACCGCGCGGCCGTCGACATGGGACAAAATTTATTCGTCACGGGGGGCGCGGGCGTGGGAAAGTCCCACGTGCTGAAAGAGACGGTGTTGCGGCTGCAAGATCGCGGGTGTTGCGTGGCCGTGACCGCGGCCACGGGTATCGCTGCTCTTCAGATCGGGGGAGTGACGCTGTGCAGTTTCGCCGGCACGGGCCCTGAAGTAGGCGGACGCGAACGTATGATCAATCGCGCCTTCGCGTCTTCCCACGTGTGTCGGCGTTGGAAGAAAACGCGCGTGCTTGTCGTGGACGAGATTTCTATGATTTCTTCTACGTACCTAGAAGTGATCGACGCACTCGCACGACGAGTGAGGGGCATCTGCCTTCCATTCGGGGGTATCCAAGTTATTTTCTTTGGGGACTTTTTTCAGCTCCCGCCCGTGGCAGTCGCAGTTTCACGGGGCGCGGCGCCGTACTGTTTCGAGTCGGACACGTGGCATAACGCCATCCAGAAAACCATAGAATTGAAGAGCACGGTTCGCCAGGCCCACGGGGCGTTTTCTGAGCTCCTCGGTCGGGTTCGCACGGCAAGGTTGACATCCGAGGATGCCTCACTCCTGCGTTCGCGCGTGGGGGCGACGCTGAGCATGCCCGAAGGCGTGGAGCCGACGCGCCTCTTTCCTTACAAAGCGGGCGCCAATGCAGTGAACCGTGCGCGACTGTCAAAATTGAAGACGGAGGAGAGGACATACGAAGGGCTCGAGGGGAGAGAGACGTACACAAGATCCACGTACGTGGTCGAAAGGGCGGCGCGCGCCGCCCGCGCGCTCGGCGACAATTGTCCCGCGCCGCGAGAGCTGTCGTTGAAGGTGGGCGCTCAGGTGATGCTGGTTGCCAATGTCTCTCCCCGGGAGGGGCTCGTGAACGGGTCCGTGGGAAAGGTGACGGGGTTCGCCCCTGTCACGCACCTTCCTTTGATCACGTTTTCAAATGGTGTGCGCGCGCGCATCGAGCTCTGGAAGTGGATGAACGAGGATCCGGGTGGCGAGTGGGCCGTGGCATACGCACAGCTGCCTCTCATCCTAGCGTGGGCCGTAACGATTCACAAGTGTCAGGGCACCACGCTGGACGCCGCTGAGATGGACCTGGGAAATGTATTCGAGGACGGCCAAGCGTACGTCGCGCTGTCACGCCTTCGTTCCTTGGACGGGCTCAGGCTTCTCTCGTTTGACTCAAAGCGCATTCGGGCAAACCCCCGGGTCGTCGAATACTATCGTAACATGAACGCTGCGCGCGATGATTCCGGGAGCGAGGAAAGAAAAAGGAAATTGGAATCGGAGGCGGATAAACACATCCTCGCGTGCAGTTCGAAAAGGGCGCGAGTCCCCGATGAGTATTGTCACAAATAAATTTTACACGTCCAACGTATCGTGGTTTCCAAAATCGTTGACCGGATACCTGACGCGGGAGTGAGCGTGGACGTGGGGCGGGGCGGGGCCAAAAAACCATGCCTGTCACGCACGAGAAGGTACAACATGAACGCTGCTTTCGTCCCGAATAACAAGACGTGAACGACCCCCGCGATTTCACCGGGAACAAAGTAAATCAAGAGACAGGTGCACGAAGAAAGTGCGAGTAATTCCCTGTCCGTCAAGGCCCGCATAGATCAACGCTCTTTGCGATTAAGGCGGTCCGCGGGTCCGCTTTTTTTTTCCTGTTTAAATTCAGAATCGCGGCCAAATTTCAATATTCAATATTCGATATTCGATATTCGATATTGGACATTCGACGCACTTTTCACGGGGGAGGGAGTGGGGCTTGCACACTTTTTGTGATTTAATGCGCGTCTCTGTGTCTGTGTCAGGGTCCATAGCGGCGGGTAAGACGAACCTGTGCAATCGACTGAGCGAGATCACGGGAATGCCAGTTGTCCGGGAGAGCGTCGACGACAACCCCTTCTTGAAGGATTTCTACGCCGATCCACACCGATGGAGTTTAGTGCTTCAAATGTACTTCCTCAGCAACCGCCTTAGAAGCTACACCGAACGAAAAAATTCACCTGGTCGCGAGGAAGTCGTCCAAGACCGCACGATTTTCGAAGATCCCGTGTTCGCGCGCGCGCTCGTGGCGGGCGAGCAAATGGAGCCACGCGAGTTCGCCACGTACAACAGCATCTACGAAGACATCACATCGCACATGGAAATACCTCCCGTTGTCGTCTTCTTGAACGTCTCCCCGGAAACTTGTCTGGAACGCATTCGTAGCAGGCACACCGAGCCGAGCACGCCCTTGCCCATTTTTTTTTCTAACACACGCGCATTCCAGAGCGCGCGCGTGCGAGCAGGACAGCGTCACGCTGGATTACCTCCGCAGGCTGGACATCGAGTACGCGCACTTCGTCGAGCAGATGGCAACGCGAACGCTGGTGATGCGAGTGAAGTGGGAGAAGTTCGGCGATGCGCGCAAACTATGGGAGCGCGTGTCTGAGGAGTTTGCCAAAGGAGAAGGGCCCCGTCTCGTGGACGTTCCGAGCCTTCCTTTACCACATGAAAAAATATGAGGTTGCCAAACAAACAAACAAAAAAAGATATCGCGTTTATTTTGATTTCGCTTTGGCCTCCGGGCACGTCTTAGAATAGTGACCCTCTCTGTGACAATACGAGCACTTGGGACGCCGCTTGCTAGACTGCTTGGTAACGCCGTGGTTACCCAAGGCGGGGGTGATCCGCGAGGAAGATGCTTGCAGTGCGCGGAGCGCCCTCTGCATTGATGCGGCGTCATCTCGCTGCGCGGCAGCGCTCTTGCGCAGCGCCTCCGTGGTGATGCGCTGTGCTTCGATGCTTTTGCGCACTGCGATCTCCAGGATCTTGATGGCATCGTCGTTCCGCCCGCTCGGGGCGCACGTCAGCGCGCAATTGAAAACGCAGGTGGCACCGCGACAGGTTTGACACGGGACGATGCACGATGCGTATGGGGTGTACGCGCAGGTCTGCACCTCAAGGGCGTCCTTCAGAACGAGGCACCATTGCTCCGCGTAGTGCTCACGCGTGCACTCAATGCAGTACTTGCTGAGAGAGTTTTCCTCGCAATAGCACGGGTTCATGCAGAGAGTCGTGGTGCTGGGGCAGAGCCTTACGTTGACGACGGTCCTCGCGAAATTTGCGCACCGCGCGCACGGGAGCGGATCCGCGCTGGAGGCCTGCGCGCGCGCCTCGGGTCGCGTAAAGTGCGCTTCCAGGCAGCGCGCTGCCAGCGTGGTTGGGGTCGGTTGCGGTTCCTCCGGTATACGCAGCACGGGATTTATACCGTGCTGCCCGCACACCCCGAGGAAGAACATCTCGCTCGCGCGCGAGAACAGTTGCATCATATAATTTGGGTCCACGAGGATGCGCGCGCGTTCGATGTGTTGTTCGATAGAAACTAGCTCGGACGAAAAAACGGTAACGGTCATGCGCTCGCGGATGGCGCGCTCTTCCAGCCTTCTTAGCCGCTCATCATTCTTCACCGCTTCGTTGCGCACAATTCCTAACTGATGGTACTCCGTGCGCAAAATATTGAAGTTACCGTGCGCGTTCTCGTTCTCGCTCTCGTTCGGGAACGCGTGCACCGACCTTGTGCAGATACCCCCGAACAGGTCCAGGTCCAGGGGTTCCGCGGGGGTGCAGCCATTTTCGTCCAGGGGCATCAGCGCAAGAACGGTGCTCGCGTCTTCTGGCTGCGGGAAGGGTTCCACGGGGAGACGGTCGATATCGATCAGGGGCATCTGCTCTTGCGCATAATCGACGCCCGTGTTTCCCAGCTGCACGAAGGGGTCCTCGAAGGCGCAGCCGTTTTCGTTCGGGAGTACTTGTAAATTTGCGCATTCCTTGAGAAGTT
>SDBT01011590.1_pt1 | contig 14180 bp, 14 predicted proteins | sample 2277101 | NCBI WGS metagenome assembly SDBT01 (sample SAMN10404973, study PRJNA504765) | marine sediment metagenome | isolation source: marine sediment core GS10_PC15, 103 cmbsf | place: Arctic Ocean: Southern Knipovich Ridge | collected 2010 | reverse complement strand
AATAAGGACAAAAAATCATTTTTTAATGATTTTCACTTTCAAGATTTTTATAAATTTCGTAAGTTTTTTCAGCTATCTTATCCCAGGATAAACTATTAGCATAATCAAAGGAATTTTTTCCCATTTTTTTTAATTTTTCCTTATTTAAAATTACATTTTCCATACAATCTAACAATGCTTCTTTGCTTCCTGGTTTATAGAAAAATCCAAGATTGTCAGGTAACTCTTTCAAATTACCTATTCTTGGGCAAATTACAGGTTTTCCAAAAGATAATGCTAAAATTACCGAACCACTAGTTGTTATTTTCTTAAAAGGATAAACTACAGCATCTGCGCAATTAAAAAAATATTGGATTTTATCATTTTTTATATACTCTGTGTAAATTTTAACATCTTCTTTAAGTTCTTTTTTATAATTATTCAACATTGTTTTTAGTTCTTCATTAAAACATTTTCCAGCAATTAACAATCTTACATTTTTTCTTTTTTTTATCAATTGTTTAAATGTCTCCAACAGATCTTTTACGCCTTTATATGTTTTAATCCCGCCAAAAAATAAGAATATAAAATCTTTTTTATTAAATTTTAAATATTTTCTTGCACTCTCTTTGGTAATATTATTTTCATAAACTTCAATATAGTTTCCATGGGAAACGATATAAGTATTTTTAGCATTTATCCCTAGTTTTTGCATTTCTTCAATCGAAGATTTTGCATGGACAATTTTAGCATCACATAATTTTGATAAAAATCTTCTAGCCCAGACACTATTTATGGGTTCTTCTTCTATTGAAATAACTTCGTGAACTGTCCATACTAGTTTAAAATTCAGTAATACTACTAATTTTAAAACAAATAGGAGATAAATCGAGAAAAATGCTCTAGTAAAAAAATTTCGAAATAGTTTACTATGGGTTGCGAATCCGAAAGGATATAGCCAATGAAGGTGAAAAATTGTAAAGTGTTTTAGCCGGTATTTAATTAATTTATATGGCAATAAAATAAGACTTAAAGTGTGGGAGTTTAAAAATTCAGTTTCAAGATAAGTAATAATAATATTCTTCTTTATCCTCAATTCTTTATAAAGAAGTTCTTGGTAAGGATTGTCATCCTTCGGGTAGACTAAAATTTTCATTTAAAAACCTCCGAATTTCCGTTATTGTATATCAGATTTTTATTTCGATTTAAAAATTCAGCTGGGAAGTTGTAACTCATCTCTTTTAATCCATAAAATATAAAGGTTCTTTTATGTATAGTATTTACATAACTAGAATAAACATAAGCATTTTTATCAATTGTTGAAGGTAAGATATCTTCTAGAATATTCTTTTCATTGATTTTAAAGAAATAATATGCTTTTAGGGTAGCATACCTATCTAGATAGATCTCATTTTTTGGGTTATAATATTTTGAAAGCCATTCTAATGATTTAACTTCGGACTCATGAGTATAAAATCTATCATGCGCTTCTCCGAAATTATTAAGATTATTTTGTGGTTCTCCGCCAAAGATTTGAGAAGTAAATCCAGAATATGGTAAAAAATAACAAATGAATATTATCGTCATTAAAATGATCCTGATATTTTCTTTTTTAAAAAGTCTAAATACTACTAATCCCCCAAGAACTACTGGCAAAGAGAGAATAACCAAAGCTTGTTGGTAAAGTCTTTCCAGGTTATATGCTATCGATACATAAGGTGCAAAAAGCATTGCTCCTACTAAAAATACACAGCCTAAAATCATAAGTATATACTCTATATCCATTTCTCTTTTTTTAAATTGAATAAATAAAAGATAAAAAGCTCCAATTATAATAAAAAATTTTATTGATTTTTTAGCGATTTCATGAGAATAGTATATTGTTTTTTTAGCTTTTTGATTGGCAGTCGGTAAATATTTTGGATATGTTGGTTTGAGTTTATACTCTTTATACTTTTCTGATGAATAATAATTTATATATGGTTTATTTATGCGATAATCAAGTGAAGTGTTATAAGCATAATCTTCTATATCTTTTATTGTATATGTTTCTACTCTCCCAAATAAAGCCATTCTCGCTCCCTCACTTTTTATCTCTTGTGTGAATATTTTCGCCATATTTTTTATTGTGTTGTACGTAACATCAACTAAACTGCCAGAAATTTTTGTCAACTGAACATTCCAAAGGAGGGTAAAAACAATAAGAAATAAAATCATTATCCCGTTGTTGTTGAGATAATATTTTCTCTCGCCTAATTTCTTTCCTTTCTCTTTCAAATTAAGCTTTTCATATATTCTTAAAAAGGGCTTTTTATTTTCAGTTTTTATGAAAATTAAACCCATAAAATAAGTAGAAATCAAAAGCGCAAGAGCTATATATGTAGTAGAATAATGGCTTACTATCATAGAGAAACCAAAAATGAGGAATAAGATTTTTTTAAATATAAGATTAATATTTTTATTAAATAAAACGAGTAAAGATGACGCAAAAAACAATAAAGCAATTTCTTGTCTTGCTAAAGCAGGCATCCCCTGCATAAACTGAGGTTGTGATATAAAAAAGAAGCTTGCCAAAAAAACAATGATACCTTTTGTATACCTCCTTAAAAACAAAAAGACAATAACTGGAACAAAAGAAAAAACTATCTGAAAAACCAACTTAAAAATGTATTCACTATTGATATTTAAAAAAGAATAAAAGATTGTAGGTAGAATTGTAATACTTAAACAAGCATTGTATCCATGCCCCGGAAAATTTGACATGCTCCAATAAAAATTTTCTTTTGTTGATTGGAACATTTGATATTCGAGGTGAATGTCAAAACCAGAAATATACCAACTTCTTAATGAATACATTAGCAAGAGTGAAATACTCATCATTAAAATTGCCCAAGGAAAAACTTGTTCGTTTATCTTATTTCTTAAAATTGCAATTAAAAAAACAAAAATTGCAATTCCTCCCAACATAATCATTGTAAGTATGTTAGGGCCATTATTATTCAGAATGATTGCTCCTAAAATCGAGAGAACTGGGAAGATGAGGGGAGTGATAAAGAAAATTCTGTTTAATGTGTCTAGCTTTGGTAATTTTGGTTTGAAGTTTAAGTCAGAATTTCTTTTATATGCTATGAAAGTAAAAATTAAAAGAAAAATATCAAAGCTGACAAGTAGGGAAACTAATGACAAGGGTTTATCAATCCCAACTAAAGGCAAAGTTGAATTAATGAATAATCCCCCAAAAATTAAAAAAGTAATGCTTAAACTAATCGAATAAACAAAATATTCCCAGAACCCAATTTTTCTAACTTTGAGCATCAGCATGATTAATAAGCCAGGAATAGTTGTTAGAAATATAAAAGAAAAAATCGCCCTTAGATAGAGGTATTGAATATCAAAAATGACTAAAATATTAACAATTATTCCTAAGATTAAAATTCCAAAAAAAATATTATTTTTGGTTAGTTTCATTTTTTATTTCTCTACTTTTTCTGAAAAAAATAATTCTTTTAAAACACCAAAACCAAAAATAAGATTTATAAAGACAACTTTTAAGGGCTGTCTTTTAATATTTTTTATTATTGGAATAATTATAAATAAAGGATAATAGGGCCAGAAGAATGTTAAGGGTAAAAAAATAATATACAATGGATAAATTAGTGTACCTATGTCGTAGCCAAATAAATTTTTCCGCCTGCCCGAATATTTTTTGTATAATCCTGCCCGTGTTTTTCCATAACTGAAAGCCCTTCTGATTTCTTGCTGTAAATTTCCCCAATCGTGATATATAATAGCGTCCTTGTTGTATTTGATTTTATAACCCAAATCAATAGCTCGCCAACTAAAATCGGTGTCTTCGCCACAACTTAAATTTTCATCAAAAAAGCCAACATCTTTGATAATTCTTTTTTTAAATGCCATACTAACGGTGCCTGTTTCAACTAAGTATTTTTTTAAATTCATTCTTCCTTCATCAATATCCCATATGGTTTTTTTGCCCATAGATTTAATTGAACCAGCAATAATAATTTTTTCTTCGCTGTTAATTGATTTAACCAGCTCAGTTAGCCAATTATTATTAGGCATACAATCAGAATCAATAAAAGTAATAATATCCCCTTGCGCTTTTTTAAGCCCTAAGTTTCTCTGTTCAGGAATTGTAATTTCCTTACTTTTTTTATTATGATAATAAATCCATCTTACAGAAGGGAATGTATTCTTTATATCATCTAGACTTCCTTCTGATGCATCTATTACCAAGATCTCAGTTTTTTCTGGTTTAGGGATTTTTAATAGTTTTTTAAGAGTGTTTTCTATTCTCCTATCACTCTTAACTATAATTATTATTGATATCATTTTAATTATTTTATTTTAACCTCATTAACATTTTGATAAACATCCTCAAATTTTTTTACAATTTTATTCCAGTCATAATTTTTAGCTTTTTCCCTTCCTTGTTCAGCCAATTTTTCCCTAATTTTTTTATTTTCAATCAACTTGTCAATCTCTCTGGCAAAATTTTCCGAAGTTGGTGGATTTATTAAAATTCCTGCATCTTCAATAATTTCATGGATTCCTATTACATCGGAAGCTATTATTGGAGTTCCGGAAGCCATTGCTTCCAATAACACAAGAGGAAAACCTTCATAGTCTGAAGCTAATAAAAATATATCAGCGTTTTGATAGAAGTTTATTAAATCTTTTCCAATTTTTTTACCATGTAAGATAATATTTCTCAAATTATTACTGGAAATATATTTCTCAATTTCCATTTTCTTCTCTCCATCACCTACAATATTCAAAATAGTCTTACTTTTAAGCAGAGACACTGCCTTAATTAATTTTAGAATATTTTTTTCAGTAGATAATCTTCCTACAAAAAGTAGGTTTATTTGTTCGTGTTCGTTATCTTTTTTGTTAATAAAGAATGCTTTGCTTACTCCATTCGGAATTGTCACAATATTTTTAAAAATATTATAATTACGATTGATAAGAATCCTGTATTTTCTATTTAATATAACAATTTTACTGGCGGATTTAAGAACTCTTTTTAAAAATATCCTTTTATATAAAGGAAGTAAAATCCCTAACTTTCCTGATGGACCTACGTCAGTATGAAAATGGGCAATATAAGAAAATTTTTTTAGTTTAGATGCGATATAAACAATCTCTGGTATAAAGGCCTGAGCAATATGTAAGTGAATGATAGAATCTTTAGGAATTGCTAATAATTTAAAAAATAAAGAGGGGATAATTGGAGTATGTGATAATTCAAAACTTTTAAGATAATGTACTTTAAGATTATTTTTCGACTTTAATTTTCCTTCTTTGCAGCCAATATCGGAAGTATATACTACTACTTTATGACCAACCCTGAATAATTCTTCGGATATTTCTTTGGCAGAATTTTCCATTCCACCAAGATGCGGTGGGTAGTAAGACACAACTTGTACCACTTTCATATACAAGCCTCCCTGTAAACTTGTTCAATTCTTTCCATAATTTGTTCCCAAGAGCATTTATTTTCGACTAACTTTCTTCCATTTTCTCCCATTTTTTTGCTAATTTTGGGTTTTTTAGCATTTTGACTATAACTTCTGCTAAATCTTTTGAGTTTTTAGCGTTATAGTTATTCTACAATTATTTTCTCTTACTTCTTCAGCACTCCAACGATATCTGTCAAAATTATTCTTCTTTTGTTTGGATAATCTTTGTTACAATCAAAAACATCCAACGGGTCAGCAGTTTTATTTGGCAGCTGCCTACCGAACGCTCCAGCTACATCTTCTTTTTTTAAGTTAACTAGCAAATCGGTTAACCAATTATTATTAGCGGGAATTGCATTTATTGATAATTTCACCTTATGACATGCAAATAGAGATTTTCCATCATTTTCACAATTTTGTTCCAATCATATTTGTCTTGTATTAATAATTTACCTTTTATTATCATTTTTTTTTGCAAATTGATATTTTTTATAATTCTTATTATTGCTTGAGCAAGTTTTTTAGCATCATTGCACGGAATTATTATACCACATTTATTATCCTTTATTTCTTTTGCAATACCTACAATATTAGTTGCAATGACAGGTGTTCCACAGGCCAACGCTTCTAATAGTACTATACCAAAACCTTCTTGAATCCCTGTTGAAGGTAAAACAAATAATTCAGATTGGTTATACAAGTCAACTAGTTTATTACTTTCTATAAATCCTCTAAATTCAACATTCTTTTCAAGCCCCAACCCTTTCGTTAAAGTCTTGTATTCTTCGACTAACTCTCCGCTTCCTCCCACAATAAGTCTGATATCCGGAATTTTTGTTCTTACGATTTTTATAGCTTTTATAAGACAATCTAATCCTTTATATGTGTGGTGCCTATCTAAAATACTTAAGAAGAATATCTGGTTTGGAATTTTATTAATATTTTTTTGAAAATATATTTTTGTATCAATTCCATTCGGGATTATCTCAATCTTATTTTTGTATTTATATAAATATTTAGATCTATTAATATATTCTGGTTGAGTAATTAAAATTTTTGTAGATCCTTTTAACAACAGTTTTAAAAAAACACGATTGTAAATTTTTACTAAAACTTTCAGTTTTCCTGCTGTTACTGCGTCATTGTGATAAGTAAGAATTAAAGGTTTTCTTTTTAAAAAAGATATTATCATTGATATGTCGGCACTCCATGGCGTAGGAAAATGAGTGTGGATAATATCGAAATTTTCTTTCAATAAAGCAAAAAATAGACCTAATGTTATGTTGGTGTTGCGTATTTTACCGATATAATTTAACCTCTGAACATTAATTCCATCAATTTCGGTTAAATTTGACTTAGGTTCATCGGCGCAAACAACTTTTACGGAATGGCCTCTATTAACTAATTCTTGAGATAAATTCAATACATACTTATCAACCCCTCCGATACTCTGGAAAAACCTAGCCGGAGTTTGGATAATTCTAAGCCTTTTCATTTTCTATAACCTCTCTCAATTTCATCAATAATCTCACTCCAATATAATTTTTCGCTAAATCCTTACAGGCTTCTTTCATCTTTCGGCCTGAATTATTTTCTAAAATTTTCGTAATTCTTTTGGCAATTTCTTCTTCATTGAGTTGACAGAAAAATACTTTTCTTCCTTCTTTGATAAGATCCCTGACGACATTATCTTTATGGTCGCTTCCTTCATGAGTTTCGAAAGAAAAATACTCCAGTCAGAGATCAAGTAGGTAAATTTTATCATAGACTTACCATGGGAGGCATACTCTGCTTTTTTAAGTATTATAAAATCTAAGAGTTCTAGATTTTCATGTTATTATATTAAGTTACTACAGTATCTTCATTTATTAATCGAAATTGTAATTTATTTATTTCAATTGCATATTCGGATGAAATTGTAGAAAGCGATTTATTTTCTAATATTGAATCCGCGAAAATATCTACAACCCTTTCATTTCCACACAAATATTTTTTATTAATTACCTTAAGACCTGATAGAAACGTACCTCTTAGATGCCCTAAAACCGCATGTCTGGACGTATTAAGTATATCAAGTGGTTTATGAATATTATCATTTGGAAGAGAAAAGTATATATCTCGGAAAATATCAATAATTCCAAGTCGATCCTCACCAACTATAATTAGATACCATTCTGATAGAGGTGCTTCAAAGTTTAAATACATAGATACAGGCATACCAATCTTGGTTTTAAAATTTGCTGTGACTAATGCGGGAGTATTAAGACCGGTCGTTGAATCAAATTTAACAGCATTGACCAATGTTAATCCTTTTGCATATTTATCCATTAGATAAAGTAAGTGGGGAGATTCGTCGAAAAATAAACCCCACGGGAGTTTCTCGTACCAGGATGGAAGTCTTCTGTTATGGTTTCCAAATTGGAATGCATATATTCCATTTATTTTCCCTATTTTCCCCATCTCTATGTCTCTATCTACTTTTTGTGAAGACTCAGAAAATTGAAAATTATGAACAATTCCTAATTTTAGTTTTTTCTCTTTTGCTATCTTAATTAAATCTTCAGATTCTCTAATGTCTGTCGTTAAAGGTTTTTCTAGTAATACGTGCTTTCCTTTTTCTAAACAAAATTTAGCTAGCTTGTAATGACTCAAAGGATCAGTACCAATCATTACAGCATCACATTCATTTAACCATTCTTCATTTTTTGTAGCGTCTCCTGTATAGAATTTGGGTATTTTATATATTTTTGCTAATTTCTTGAGTTTTTCTTCTTTTCTACCAACAATTGCAACAATTTCAAATTTTTTATTATTAAATAAAGCAGGGATATGACGATTACTAACAACCCACCCCGATCCTAACGATACAATTCTAACTTTTTTCATATGTTTAAAATAGAAATTGATTTATTCCAAGCAAATTCAGAAACAGCAATTTTCCTTGAATAATTTCCCATTTCCCTTAGTAAATTACTATTACTAACTATTTCTCTAATTGATAATCTAATTTCACTAACCTCCGGCTTTATGATTTTTACTAATCTTTTATCTACAAAATCTAAATAACTTCCCCCTGTTGTAATAATTGGTAATCCCGATGCCATTGCCTCAAGTATTGATAGTGGGAATCCTTCAGATCTTGATGGAAGAAGAAAAAGATCGCATGCTTGATAAATTTCTGCGACTTTAGGCTGAGCTAAATCTGTAAATATATGAACACCACTATCAGTAATCGGGGGATTAATAACGCCACCTCCTACTAAAACAAGGTCAAAGCTCGATTCTTTTGATTTTAAAACCAAATCCAGTCCTTTTTTCTGTACAAAACGCCCTACAAATAGTATTAATTTTCTATTCACAGGCAATTTATATTTTTTCCTCAATTGTGTTTTTTTTCTTGTGTTTACCGGATAAAACATGTTTGTATCGACCCCGTTTCTAAAAAAGGCTATTGGGGTATTAGTTATTCCTGAAATATATCTTTTTACATCGGAATTAAGCACAAATATTTTTCTACTTGAATGCATAACTATTTTACCAACAGATAAATATAATAGTGTCTGTACAAGATTTAAAATCGAACTTTTATATTCCACAAAACCGACATGCTCCATTAAAATTACAGTTTTTTTGTAATATTTCGCTATTATTGCGCCAAAAAAAGAGCCCAAATATATTATACCATGCAAAACAACTAAATCCGTTTTTTTTATTTCGTTTATTAGGACAACTATCAATTTTGGGGAAAAAAGTGGATATGGAACATGAAACCTTTTTTCGAATGGATTTAATGCCTTTACCCTTTTTATTCTAATTTTATCTATAAAGTTAATTTCCTTTTCACTATTTAATCTGCTAGTAACTATGGTAACTTCGTTGCCTTCTTTCATAAGTTCTTTTGCATGATTATATGCAACAATTTCTATTCCTCCAATGTGTGGTTGGAAATAATGAGTTATAATTAAAACTTTCATCTTATTTGTTCTATTCATTTTTATTTTTTTAATTTTTATCTTCTTTTTCTTCATAGCTAATCTTGTTGTCACTTCAAATAGTCTTTTTTCTTTTCCTCTTTCGTTGTACGGGTATATGGCATCAGAACCAAGGCAATTTTCATCTTTTTCATTTTGTTTAGCCTTAACCAAAAATTCTTTTAGTCATTAGATGAAGCATATTGCCAAGACCATCCTTAAGTGTACTAAGTTTAACCTCTCCTATCCTTGCTCTGTAAGCAATTGGAACTTCGGCGCACTTAAAGCCATTTTTATAAGCTTCTATTTTTAGCTCTTGCGAAAAGGGCATGCCAGAAGATTTAATATTCAATTTAGATAAAATGCTTCTTTTGAAAATCCACATTCCTGATTGGGAATCTTTACACGGTAATTTGAATAATATTTTAGTCATTAATTGAAGAATAAGATTTCCAAAATAATGGCTTCTGCTCATCACTCCTGGTTGTAGATTAGTCAGCCTGTCTGTGGTAATGAAGTCTAAATTTTCATCCTCCATCTTTTTAATTATTTTTGGCAAATCACAAAAAGGATAGGTTAAGTCTGCGTCTCCTGTAGCGATAATATCTCCTGTAGCATTAGCAAATCCTGCTTTGTAAGCATTCCCATAACCCTTAATTGGCTGGATGATAACTTTTGCCCTATGTCTATTGGCTATATACCTTGTTTTATCCTTCGAACCATTATCGATAACCATAATTTCTACTTCGTATCCCATTTTTTTTAATTCATTAATTGGTATTTCTTTTATTACGGATCCGATAGCTTGTTCTTCATTTAATGCTGGTATTACGACTGTTATCTTTTTAATATTGCTGGTTTCAATGCTTCTCCTATTAAAAATTCTCCTATCTGCAGCCCTCCTATCCGGAAATGGAACGGATAAATGATTCTCGAAATCTAACTCCCTAGACGTTTCCGTTTTCACACTTGTTGCTGCATTGTTTGCAAAGGAAGTATTTTTTAAGTGTAACATTTTGTTTTTTCACTCCTTTCTTAGATAAAACATCACTTAATAAAATTTATTTTTATACTTAAAACTTGCTCTTTCTATATATAAAATATTATAAAATAAAAGCCAACTATATTTAGTCGGTTACGCTATTAGCTCTGCTTTTCTCTAGCGTCCATATTTTAAGAAAAGCTTCTAAGCTCCTAAATCGTTATTTTTTATATATTAAATTTTTAGAGAACTAAATAAAGTCCAAGTGATTTGTTTATACTATGATGAATGAATGTTAATTTTCTTTATCAGGTTGAAGATAATTTTTTAAGTAGATATTTTATAAGTAGTGCTTTGACTATTTTTTTGAATATTTTTTAATGGCAGTTTTTAGGTAGATAGATGATAAGATTTCTTGAGTGGTTTTTTTGCTTAATAAATGTAAGAGTAAGAGAAGCAAGAAACAATAGTTAAAATAAAAAACTGCCAATCTTTATTTAGTTAAAAAGTTGGCAGTCTGGCAGTCGTGTCACTAAAAGTGATTTAGAACCATAACTTTGCGTCCTATCCTTTTGGATAGTTTACCTTTCTCAACTTCTCTTGAAGTATTACTTTAATACTTGCACCTTCCTATTAAAAAAGTTTTATTTAATATTAGATTATGCCATTACTATTTATTAAGGTTTGGATATTTATTATACCACATAAATTTATAAAAGCAAATTTTTTTAAAAATGTGTTATTTTAATAAAAATATTAAAAAATTACTCACCCACACTTTAATCCTCCCCCCTCAAGGGGGAGGAGAGAGATTCGATTTTTAGTTTCTTTCTGCTGACCCAGACGGAGCCCTGGTCTGCGATGATAACTGCCACATCCACTGGGCCGCCTATATCGTGCATATCTCCCGGATTAGCTATGATGCCATCGGAAAAACGCTATATTGCCGAAGTAGTCTGAACCATTAAAGTGCAAAAATCTATGGCATTCTGCAAGGTCATTGTCCCCCACTGAATAGCATACTATTAATTCCCCAGTTGTTTTTTTACCTCTTCTTGCCCCAGGTTTTGTATTGCTTCATTAACAAACTTTAGATTACTGATTCTTCCATCAAATCCTAAAACAATCCGAGAAACCACATCGTTTTGACCGATCCAGCTTGCTCCGTATTCTTTGTTTTTTTCTCTACTATTTCGTTTTTTCTGAACCTCACCAGAGATACAGCAAACAATAAACTTCATAGGAACTATCTTTATTGAAACCTGCTACTAAGAGGGCTAATACATCAATTCCCCCCATACCATTTTTCAAATTTTCTTGCAGATCTTTATATTGGAATTTAATCATAAAATTTTCTTGTTTAATTTCTAAGACCTCATAACCTTGTCGTCTAAGGTCATTATTAATCTTTTCTACCAGATCATCTAATCTCTTCTGCCAATCATATTTTTTATTAAATAGACTATATAAGCCATCTGCAGTATCTCTTACGTTTAATCTTTCTAGATCAGTTTCTTTTTTAAACTGTGCAATAAATTTACTGACATTTTTCATCACTCCACCTTCTGATAAAAAAGCCAGTCCGGTTACAATTATCCCAATCCTTTTATTCAACTGAAAAAGTTTGGAAGCATTATCAGTTCCGATACGAGCCATCCCTTTCCGGTTGCGATATGATTGCCGGCTGTCAGAAGCCAAAACAATTCCTTCTGGGATAGTGGTATTTATTCCTAATGATATATTATCATCTCCATTTTAATCTATTTTTTAATTTTCCTTCTTTTCTTCTTCGATTTTATAATAATCTTAAGTCAAAATTAATAAATAAAAACTAATTTAACTCGGAACTATTGTTATTTTTTTCATTCTTCTCCCATCCAAAAATGAATTTGTTGATTTTTGCCAATCAGGTTTATGACGACTTTAACTCTTTGCGTTGGAACTGTGATTGTGAAGTCTTCCGTAATTGTTTTATATTCATTGTTTTTTATTAAAACAGAATTTTTATCAATTATCTGTTTTTCTCTGTTTACATCAATATAAACTTCATATATATATACCATATCTTTGTTTTCGAGATTATGGATTGTGAATTTAAAGTTATTTTCTTTAAATAAAGTAACTTTGTTTGGAAGGGATAAATGGTCCTCGAAATATAGCTCCGTAAACGTTTCCGGTTTTACAGTAGTCGCAAGAATAAATGCCTCTTTTACTGAAGGCACGCATTCAACAATTAGAAAGCCTACTACAATAAACCAAACTATCAGAAGCAGTAATCTAATCCTCATTGTTAGATTGTAATTTATCTTTTTATTTCTAACCATTTTAGTTTACCATTCCCCTCGGTAAGTGCTATATTATTACATCCTCCAGTGTAATACTGCTCATATGTGTAAATAACCATTCCTGCCCAAATATCACCACTAGTAGTAATATTGCTCATATTACACTGCTTTGAATCTTTTACTGCAATTCCTGCTCTACCAATATTTTTTTGCTTCTAAATTATTTATTGTTATGTTATTACAGCCGATGAAATCAACTCCACTTCTTCCTAAATTCTCAACAAGTAAATTTTCAAAGGTTACAGTGTTGCAACCTATAATTATCATCTACCCAAACAGGAAGGTACACCATTTTTTGTTAAAGTGCTTAAATCACCCTGTTCTGAAGGTGGAACGAGGGGATTCATAGAAAGTAGTACAACTTGCTGTGATAAGAGCTAAAGACACTATTGGCACAATTAAATAAATTAACTTTACAATAAAAGTTTACTCCTTTTAGAATCGAAAAAATTTTATAGTGATGTGTTAATATGGTGTAAATCGTTTTTGCATTCCTGATGATTAGGATATTATTTAAGAAAATATTTTATTGATAATGCTTCGGTTATTTCCTGGATAATTTTAAAGGGCAGTTTTTTGGAGAGACAAAAATTCCCTGAGGTATTGCTTGTGGGTGATAGATTGAAAGATAAAACAAATTATGACCTATACTTTAAATAAAAACTGCCAATCTTAATTTAGTTAAAAAGTCGGTAGTCTGGCAGCCATGTCACTAAAGGTGATTTAGACCCAAAACTTTGCGTCCTATCCTTTCGGATAGTTTACCTTTCTCAACTTCTCTTGAAGTATTACTTTAATACTTCACCTTCCTATGGAAAAAGTTTTGTATAATATTTTAAATAGTGAGATAAAATATTATACTTTGTGAAACTTGGAAATTCATTATAACAAAATAAATTTATAAAAGCAAATTATATTTTTTTGTTATATCTTTTTATTTTTTGGTTGTAACCATGTTGTGAGGGCACGATGCATCGTACCCCTGCATTACCATTTTGTCTGCTTTTTGAGTTACAATTATTTTATAAGATATTTCGTTATATTAAAGCATTATTTACTAACTTTCTTTATCAGTAGCAATAACTTCAAAACCGCCGGATTCACGGTAATCTTGTTTCCTAATATAGTTCGATTGGATATACTCTTCCCATAAAATAATTCATTCGCATCGCTGTCCTCTTCGATAGCTGAACCCTGGAAGGAAGCTCCGATATATGCTCCCTTACTTATAGAATAAGAATATATTGAAGCTTTAAACTTATAATCTGTATCTGCTGAAAGAGACCTCCCCAATGGACCTGCGGCGATACCGGCGGTACCGCCCAGAGTAAAATTATCTTCCATAAACCCTTCCATTCCCCGTTCATTGGAAATAACTAATACCAGGGCGATTGATTGAATGCCTATCTGGGGGCCGATG
>SDBT01011589.1_pt1 | contig 14181 bp, 14 predicted proteins | sample 2277101 | NCBI WGS metagenome assembly SDBT01 (sample SAMN10404973, study PRJNA504765) | marine sediment metagenome | isolation source: marine sediment core GS10_PC15, 103 cmbsf | place: Arctic Ocean: Southern Knipovich Ridge | collected 2010 | reverse complement strand
GGCCAGGCCTGGACGACCAGCTGAAGCTGACGCCCCAGCAGGTGGAACAGATCCAGAAACTGCGCACGGCATTCCAGACCAAGGCCATTGACCTGCGTGCCAACCAGCAGAAGCTCCGCCTGGAGCTCAACGAGCAGCTGCGGGCTGACCGTCCCAATAAGAAGACCATCGATGCCACCATTGACAAGATCGCGGCCCAGAGGGCGGCCCTGGAGAAGCTCCAGGTAGGGAATCGCCTGGATGTCCGCGCGCTGCTAACTGATGAGCAGAAGGAGGTCTTCGGGGCCCGCCCCTTCGGGCGTGGTGGTAGGATGGGAATGGGATTCCGTGCCCCTCGCCAGGGGCTCCGCGGTCGCGGCGGGCGCTGGTAGGGCATATCAGCGGGATGACCTGTCGGGAAGGGCGGCGAGCTCTTCTCGGCAGTATTTAACCGAAAATCTCACGTTTCGCCGCCCTGTCCGTCCCATTCGGCTGCGGGCATGGCCGGCGGATCAATGGCTGACGAACCGGGATGGTGAGCGACAAGAACATGGCTGGTAAAAAATGGGTGAATCACGCAGCAAAACGGCGTTAACCTTCGATGGCGACCAGCGTCTAACTGGTGTCATGAATGGAAGACGACAAGACCCTCATCACCCAGTTTCTGGGCGGCGACCAGCGGTCCTTCGACCGGCTGGTTCTGCGGCACCAGGAAAAGGTCCGGCAGTTCATGTACCGGGCAACGGGAGATGTGGATGATACCAACGACCTGGCCCAGGAAGCATTCATCAAGGTATACCACAACCTCCACCGGTTTCGCGGCGGCAGTGAGTTCTCGACCTGGCTTTACCGGGTGGGCGTCAACGTTCTCAACTCCCATTTCCGCCGGCAGAAAGTCCGCTCCTGGCTGCCCCTGGGTGAAAGGGAAGACCCCGACGCATCGTCCCCTGGCGATGACCGGGACCACCAGTTCAGCCAGTTGCTGGCGTACCTCCCCCGGCTGTCATCCCAGGAGCGCCAGGTGATCGTCCTGAGGGGTTTGCAGGAGCTGCCGGTAGCCGATACCGCCCGTATCCTGGGCACCTCGGAGAACGTGGTTAAAGTAGCCTATCATTTGGCACGGAAGAAATTGAAGGAGCTGCTAAAGGATGAAAGATAGTATCCTGCCTGGAATTGAGGGCCGGTCGCCGCTGCCCGATTTCAGCGGGGGAGAAGACTTCCTCCGGCAGGTGCGGTTCGGCCTGCGCCGGCGGCAGCACCGCCGGGCTTTCGCAACCTCGGCGGCGGTTACGGCCAGCGCGGTGCTCATGTTTGTCCTGTCGTTCTCGGCCATCCAGCGGCAGATCGATGACGAGCTGTGGCAGGAATACCTCCTGAGCGAAGTGAGTGAGGAGGTGGTGGATACCCAGGAGTTGGATGACTTTGCCTGGGGACTGTACCTGGAGTCCCTCATGGAGGAAGAAAACCTGGACCTGCTCCTGGAAGAAATTCTCAACCTTGAGGGAGGCGAGGAATGGATTCAAGCCATCAATATAAGAGGATAGACCTATGAAATCTCAAACGAGCATCAAGATTCTGCTGCCCTTATTCGTGGTCCTCATGACCGTTTCGGGGGAGCTTGCCGGACAGATGGGGCCGGGCATGGGACTATACTACTCGCCCACCGACCCCTCCGCGCCATGCATCGATCAGCAGCGGCTGCAACGCCCCGGCGAGGCTAAAGCGCGTACCGGGCGGGATCAGCGATCCCAGGATAGACGGGCCGATTCCCAAAGAATGCGGGATCGGCTCAGCACGGTGAAAATGTGGAAGATCACCGAGTACCTGGATCTGTCCGAGGAGCAGGCCGGGAAGTTCTTCCCCCGCACCCAGGAACATCAGAAAGAGATGGACAAGCTCGGCCAGCAACGGCGGCAGCTCTACGTGGATTTCCAGCAGAAGATAGACGACGGCAAAGTAAGCGCCGGGGACGCAGACCGGTATATTGCTGAGACGGCCCGGCTGGACAAGGATCGTGTCGACCTGCGGACAAAGCATATCCAGTCCCTGAAAGACATCCTGACCGACGAGCAGCTGGCCAGGTTCGCCGTCTTCAACGAGTATTTCCGGAGACAGATCGGCCAACATCTTCGCAGGGAATTGGCACCGGAGGGAGCTGACCAGCCCGAAGAAAATGAATAACGCAGTAGAGACTTCCCGGATTCCTTGGCAGAAGTCTTTTCATATTGCTCCTCACTTGCCGTGAATATACAGGTAGACAATACTGTTCCGAATTCAACGGACCGCCTTCACTGGTGAGTTCCGAAGATCTGTAACCTCTGTTCTGATCCGCAGTTCTACTGCGACAGACTGTCGGCCCTCCCGGATTTTCCCCCTAAGTTCGGGAGGGCTTTTTTTTACGCCGGTTGGACGTTAACTCCTTGCACACGTTTACCCATTCTGGATAAGTTTTCTCCAACAGCATGGATACTATTCGTCTGAACAACATTTCGCTTTTCGCCCACCACGGTGTTGCGCCGCAGGAGCGGGAGCTGGGGCAGCAGTTTTTCATGGACGTTGAACTGGCCACTGACCTCACGGCCGCCGCGCAGAAGGATGATCTCACCCGATCCATCGATTATGAAGCTGTCTACCACGTGGCAGCCCGGGCCTTTACCGCCATCCCCTGCCAACTCCTGGAGCGTGCCGCCTGGGAGGTAATGACGGCACTGTTCCAGCGATTCCCGGCGCAGGAGATCACGGTGCGCATCCGCAAACCGTACGCCCCGGTTGACGGCATTCTGGATACAGTGGAGGTGGAGCTGTCGCGTCGCCGGGAGGAAGTGCTCGGTGGTTGAGCAGGCAGTGTTGGGAATGGGCTCCAACGCAGGTGATCGGGAGGCTTATCTTATGAGGGCGGTGGAACTGCTTTGCCACGAGGAGTCGGTTAACCTGGTGGCGGCCAGTAGTGTGTATGAAACCTCGCCGCTGGACGTCTCGAATCCCCAGGAGAATTATCTCAATCAGGTGGTGGTGGTCTCTACCAGGCTGTCGCCCACCGGGCTGCTGGCGTATTGCCAGGAGGTTGAAACGGTCCTGGGCCGCCCCCGGGAACATGCAGTGGGAGCCCCACGTACTATTGATATCGATCTGATCACCTACGGCTCCCTGATACATAACAGCGGGAAGCTGGTCCTCCCGCATCCCGAATATGCCCGGCGTAGGTTCGTGCTGGTACCCCTGGTGGAAGTGCTGCCTGACTTCCGGGATCCACTCACAGGACATTCGATCCGGCGGCTGCTGGAGGATTGTCCTGACACGTCCGTTATCCATCGCCGGGAAAATTTCCAGGAGGCGCCGTGTTAGGTAAAGCGTACATGATCGCTGTTGAGGGTCCTATCGGTGTGGGTAAGACCAGTCTGGCCGAGCTGGTGGCCCAGCGCCTGGACGCGCGCCTGGTACTGGAAGAGTTCGAGGAAAACCCGTTTCTCGCCGACTTCTACCGGGATCCGGAACGGTTCGCTTTCCAGACCCAGCTCTGGTTCCTTCTGTCGCGATACCGGCAACAGCAGGAACTTCAGCAGCTGGACCTCTTCTCACCCCTCCTGGTAACCGATTACATGTTCATGAAGGATCGGCTGTTCGCTTCTCTCACGCTAAATGATAAGGAGATGAGCCTGTACGACCGAGTTGCCAGCCTGCTGGAACGGGACATCGCCAGCCCGGACCTGGTGGTCTACCTTCAGGCCGATACCGACCGGCTCATGGCCAATGTCAGGAAGCGGAGCAGGTTCTACGAGGTGAACATGGACTGGAAGTACCTCGACGCCCTGAACCAGCTCTATAACGAATATTTCTTCCGATATGACCGCGGCTCGCTGCTGATTATCAACTCCAATGACCTCGATTTTGTTAACCGGCCGGATGATTTCGAGGAAATCATTACTCTCATTCGAAAGCCGGCAACCGGTACCCGGTTCTATAACCCGGCCCGCAGTATGTAGACTGCTATGCGTTCTCTTCTGATTATACTTCTGGGGGGGCTCCTGGTGTGGCTGATCTTTCGCTTGAGCCGTACGCTGAAGGAGTTCATGCCCGGCGAGCCCCGAAAAAAGCCTTCGCCGCTGGGTAATAAGAAAATCATCGATGCTGAATTTGAAGACGTAACAGAGGAAGACGGAACGAAGGAGAGTTAGTGTCATGTCCCGGCAATTTGTTTACGAAAACTGGTTGAATCAGAGCGATGGGCAGCTTACTCCAGCCCGGCTGTTTAGCGGCCCAGCCGTTCACGGCTGGGAACAAAAGGGTAAGATAGGCCAAGAGGGCATTCATGCCCTTCCAGAAGCGGGGGTTTGGACAAGCAGGTTTTGGAAGGACGTGAACGTCCTATCCAGGAGCTTCCTCGCTTCTATTCCCGGCCGTAAACGGCCGGGCCGGTGCGTCCCTGCCCCTGCCCACCGCTATCCGGAAGAAAGCCGGCATCACGAGAAGGTAGTGGTAACATTTCAGACTGCTGGAGATTGAATCATTCTATGAGGCACCAGATGAGTACTATGTCACGTTACAGCTTGCTATTCCTGTTATGGGTCCTGTTACCGTTAACGGCTGGCGCCCAGGAGGATGACAAGAAAGTACACGCCACCGGGATCGGATTTTCCTTTTCCAGCGGCCAATCCCTGTTTTTTACCCGGTCCACCAATCCATTCAGTACCAACCACACCTACCTGGCGGCCGGTTTACACATCGAGGAGGAGGGTATCGGTCTCAGCTATTATGATTATTACATGGATAGTTATTACGGACGGTCTGCTCCCCAGACTTACTACCTGGAGCTGGGGTATGGCTGGCGTCGGTTGTGGTTTCGGGAAAGCATGGCCGGCGGATTTCTCCCCCATAGTACTATCGAATGCGGCGCTTCCGGGTATATCGCCCGGATCGGCCGGCTGCGCAACTACTTCCGCGAAACGACGCTGCGCTGGGCGCCATACGTGCAGGCCGGGTTCGGGGCATCCATCCATACCGGCACGGCGATCTTTCGCATCGAAATGGGTTATTTATCTACCTTTTCTTATCTCCGGGAAGGCCTGTTCCCGGAATATCGCGGGGCTTATCTGAAGATTGTTGTCTCAAGCGGGCAGAAGCCACGATAGGTGCTGACCCGGCGAGGCTTTCGGCGCTAACTTCAAGTAGTACCGGGCGTCATTATCCGATGGGCCGTGAGCTGGAAATTTTGCCGGTGAGGAATAGTTCAGTTACCCATTTCCCACCCGATGCGAGTTAATTTCAGGGGTACCATTTCCTTATTAATGTATTGCTTCGGGTCCATACTGTCAGGTTACTGCAACAGGCATACTTTACCGATGCCCGTCATTATGCCGATGTGGCGTATCCATGTATATCTCTAATCTGGTCCTCCAGGGATTCAAGTCCTTTGGTCAGCGGACGAACATGACCTTTGGTGAGGGTATAACCGGGATAGTCGGTCCCAACGGCTGCGGCAAGACCAACATTGTTGATGCCCTCCGCTGGGTACTCGGAGAGCAGAAGCAGAGCATCCTTCGCAGCTCCCGCATGGATGAGGTCATTTTTCACGGCAGCCGGAGCCGCAAGCCGTCCAGCCTCAGCGAAGTTACTCTCACTATCCATAACAACAAGGCCACGCTTCCCCTGGAGTACACCGACATCGAGATTTGCCGCCGCATCTACCGCGATGGAGAGAGCGAGTTTCTGATCAATCGTAATCCCTGCCGGTTGAAAGACATCACGGACCTGTTCATGGACACCGGTATGGGAAGCGATGCCTATTCGGTTATCGAGATGAAGATGATCGAGGCCATTCTCTCCGACGTGGAGGATGACCGGCGCCGGATGTTCGAAGAAGCGGCTGGCATCAATAAGTACAAGAAACAGCGTCAGTCAGCCCAACGGAAGCTGGAGGCCACCCGCCAGGACCTGGAACGGGTCAACGACATTATCGGGGAAGTGGAGAGCCAGGTTAAAGCCCTGAGGCTGCAGCTGAAGCGGTTTGAGCGGCATAAGCGGGTCACCGCTGACCTGAAGCACCGGGAGCTTACCCTGTCCCGACTGCAGCTCCGGACGCTGCGGCGACAGATGGCGCCCCTCCAGGAGGCCCTTGATACCGGTCGCGACAGTCACCAGGCAGAGGCGGCCCTCATAGCCCGGGATGAGGAGCACCTGGGTCGGCTCCAGGCAGCCTTCAGCCGGCAGGAGAAGGATCTGGAGGCTGCGCGTCAGTCCCTGGCAGCGGCTGCCGGCCAGCTCAACGAGTTGAAGGAAAAGCAGCTGGTCTGGGGTGAACAGCTCCGCTCGACCCGCCAGAGCCTGGAGCGATTCGAGCGGGAGCGGGAAGCGGAGGTCCAGCACACCAACAGCTATAAGGCGGAGATCGCCCGGCTTGAAAAGGAGCTGGAAGCCCTGGGACCGACGCTGGATAAGATGCAGGCGGCCTTCGATACCCGGCGCTCTGAGGAAGAGGGGGTCACGGCTGATTTCCGGCAGGGGGAACAGCAGCTTCAGTCCACGCGGGAGAGGAAATTTAATCACCGGCACCTGATTCAGGAAGAGGAAGCCCGGCGGCAGCGTACAGCAGATATGATCCAGGAAAAGCGTCAGGAATTGGAACGCCTGGAACAGACCGTTGCTGAACGCAGCCAGGGGATCAGATCACTGGAGGAGCAGCGGGTTAATCTCAACCAAAACCGGGATGGACTGGAAGCACGGCTGACCGAACTGACTGCAGATCAGGAGGGAATCACAACCCAACTACAACAACTGGACGGGGTTGAGTCCCGCCTGCAGGAAGAGCACCAGCAGCTCACCACCCAACTCCAGGTACTGCAATCACGGCTGGAGATTTTCACCGAGCTGGTAGAGAGCCACGAAGGATATCCGGGCGGCACCCGTGAAGTGCTCACCGATATAAGCCGCTTTCCCGGTCTTCTGGGGACAGTGGCCGATCTGGTGGAGGTGGAACCAATCCACGCTCTAGCAGTGGAAACGGCACTAGGGCCGTTCGCGGCCTGCCTGGTTGCGGAAACTGTTGACCAGGCCCGGCAGCTCCTGGACTACGCCGCTGAGCACGGCCTGGGCCGGCTCTCGGTTGTCCCCCTTGAGAGGGTAGCGGCTAAGGAGGATGCGGCTGCTGGTATGCAAACCGCTCCTGGGACTCCGCTTATGGAGCTGATCACGGTTCCCGGGGAGCTCAGTGGTCTGTACCACCAGCTTCTGGCCGGTTTCTACTGGGCTGAGGAGGAGCCGGTATCCGCCGGGGACCTGCCCCGCAACGTGGCGGTTGTGACCCCCGCGGGCCATCTGGTTGGGGCAGTGCCGTTTCTGACCCATCTCGGCTCTCGGAAACCGGGGCGGGATGATGCATCCGGCCATCAGAGCGGCGCAATTGTCGGTCGGGCCGGCGAGCTGAATCGCCTGCGGCAGGCCATTACCGGGACGACGGAAAAAACGGGGGGACTGGACGCAAGGCTGGAGGAAGTCAGAGATCAGCGGTCGCAACTCACCGGACGACATCATGATCTTAAGGAAGAAGCGGACGCCGTCCTTGGTGAGGTGAACCAGCGGGACCGGGACCTGTCGCAGCTGGAGTACGAGCTGCAGCGCACAACCGACGACCTGGCGGAATTGAAGGCCCGGGTTCCCGAACTGAAAGAAACCGTCCGGGGCCTGGAGGAAAGCCTGGCCACCCATGAGAAGGTACTTGATCATCTGAAGGAGCAGGAATCCCTGCTGGAAGAGACAATCCGGCAGGCAGAAGCGGTCTATCAGAAGGTGCAGGCTAAGCGGGACACCTGGCAGGAGGAGCTGCAGGATCTCCGGGTTAAGCTCCTGACCGTTGAGAACCAGCGGGAGAACCTGGCCGGGCAGAAGCTGTCCCGGGAGGATGCCCTGGCGGCTTCCAGTCAGCGCATTTCCCAGCTGGATACGGACCGTGAGCAGTCCCGCCAGTCCATTGAAGACCTGACCCGACGGCTGGCAGAGGCTGAGGAAAGCAGCAAGAGCCTGGAGAAAGATGTCAGCGGGGAGCGTGTCGCCAGCGACAGGAAGGAAACCGCCGCCAGGGAGACCCGGGAGCATATATCCAGCCTGGAAGAACAGATCCGCCAGCGGCAGCATGGACGGGAAGCCGTCCTTTCCCAGCACCAGGAGCTGGAACTCAAGCTCTCCGATTTAAGGAAGGAGCAGGAGCTGATCCGCTCGCGCATTCAGGAGGTTTATCAGGAAGAGATCACCGATGAGGAGAGCGCCGGGGAGCAGGAGGATGAAGAGGTCCTGTGCGTCGGAATCGAGAAACTGCGGGCATCCCTGGAGCGTATCGGTCCCGTTAACATGGCCGTGGCCGAGGAATACACCGAGGAATCAAAACGCCTGGACTTCCTGACGGAACAGCGGGATGACCTGCTGCAAGCCGAAGAGAGCCTGAAGGAAACCATCCATAAGATTGACCACCACGCCCGCAACCAGTTCCGTGAGACCTATGACAAGGTCCGCCACCACTTCAAGCAGACTTTCCGGCTGTTTTTCGAGGGAGGAGAGGGCGATTTAAGGTTGGTGGGGGACCCCGATCCCCTGGAATCCGGCATCGAGATAATTGCCCAGCCGCCCGGGAAAAAAACCCGCTCCCTGCGCTCCCTTTCCGGCGGAGAAAAAGCCCTCACCGCCATCGCCCTGCTCTTCGCAATTTACATGGTGAAGCCCAGCCCATTCTGTATCCTCGATGAAGTGGACGCCCCACTGGATGATGTCAACATCGGTAAGTTCGCCAGGGTCATCAGGCAATTCGCCGGCGATACCCAGTTTATCATCGTGACGCATAACAAGCTGACCATGCAGAGTGCTGATTTCCTTTATGGCGTGACCATGGCGGAAGAGGGCCTGTCCAACCTGGTGTCTGTGGATCTCGGTGAGTATGCCTCGTAGAAACATCCTGACCCCTCTTGTTGCCGGATTACTCCTGATGGCGACCGGCCTCCAGGCCCGGGACCTCCCCTTCGATCTGGACCTGGGCCTGTTCCGGGCTGAGGGGAATCGCTCCCGGCTGGAAGTATATCTGGGTCTGGACCGGCGTTGGGTCACGTACGAGCGGGAACGCGGTCGGTATGCGGCTCACCTGGCCGGTGTGGTCCTGCTCAAGCAGCGCGGGCAGATTGTCCAATTCCGGGAGATGACTATTGACGACGTGGTGGACTATCTTGATCACGGTCCCCACGGCGTAATCCTTAAACAGGCCGCGTTCATCCTGACACCCGGATCGTACGATCTCCAGGTAGTTGTGGAAGACCGGCAGGGAAACCGGTCTGACAGCACCCTGCAGGTTGATGTGCCCGGCTATGGAGGCCGGGAGCTGGAAGTGAGCACCATTCAGCTGGCCGGCCTGGTTCGACGATCAGCCGGGCCGAAGGAATTTTTCAAGCGGGGGTTGACGGTCTGGCCTAACGCCGGAAGCATTTACGATGATGACCGGCCCCTCCTCTGGTACTACGCCGAGGTCTACGGCTTGACGCTGCTCGATACAGTAGAGATTCGCACGGGAGTCTGGCAAAACAGCACGGAAGTGATCTCCCTGGGCTCCAGGCGAACGCCGTCACCGTCCATGGTTTTCTGTGATTGGGGAGCGGTCAACCTGTCGGCGCTGACCGCTGGCGACTACCACCTCTCTCTCACCATTGCTGTTGACGGGGACTCAATCTCGGCGCTGAAACCGTTCCGGGTAGTGCGAGAAGCGCCGGCACCCAGTGACAGCGGCGACGTGCTGATGGGACTCTCCCCTGCCGGGTTGACTGACTTTGCCAGGGGCCTGAGACTGCTGCCGACCGAGCTGGACCCCCAGCGCTTCCGCTCAACGGACAGCACAGGCCAACGCCGGATGGTAGAGGACGCTGCCAGGGAGGTAGCGTATGGGCTGGTACAGGACTCCAGCCTCCATACCGGCGAGCTGCTGCGTCGCTGGAGGCAGGTGAAGGCCTATGACCGGGATCGCCGCCGGCTGACGGAACAGGGACGTACCATATTCCTTTACGGACCGCCCGCAGCTATCGAGACCTTTCCGGCTACAAGCATCATGCGGGAGCATCAAATCTGGACCTACACATACGCGGACAGCACTGATCCGTCTGGCCAAGCCAGCCGGACAGGCCTGTTTGTTTTCGTGGATCGTGAGGGCTACGGTGAGTTTACGCTGGTCCATGCCACCGCCCCCGGTGCGGTGCGGAATGAAGACTGGCGCCGCGAACTACCCTGGGTACCGGTCCCGGTTGATGAGCGGGCCACCCCTGCTGCGGAGGTCATAGAGGAAGAAGCGGCTGCCGCTGTCGTCGATACCGTTCGGGCCGAGCCTGCCAGTGGGGACTCTCTGGTCGTACCCGCTGCAGAGGTTGGTGAGGAAGACGTAGTTTCTGCACCCGTAGATACGGTTCGGGCTGAGCCTGCCGGTGGGGACTCTCTGGTCGTACCCGCTGCAGAGGTTGGGGGGAAAGACGTAGTTTCTGCACCCGTAGATACGGTTTGGGCCGAGCCTGCCAGTGGGGACTCTCTGGTGGTACCCGCTGCAGAGGTTGGTGAGGAAGACGTAGTATCTGCACCCGTAGATACGGTTCAGGCTGAGCCTGCCCTGATAGATACCCTGACCGCCCCTGGACCGGAGGCGCTTCGGGATACCCTGGCTGTGGGCACTTCGGCTGGTCAGCTGAGCTCTTCGGACACTGCGGCCGCAGACACCACCGCCATTGATTCCAGCCTGCTCAAACCGGCAGTGATCGACACAACCCGGATGCCCTGAGCGCAAAGCAGTGACCAGATTCGCAGCCGGAGTTGATATCGGGGGCACGTCGATCAAGGCGGGGCTCTTCGACGCCAGTCTGGAACTGGTCCACCGCTGCGCCACCGTTGACACTACTTCGCTGTCATCGGGGGACGAGTTGGTGGAACTGGTGCTGGCCAGCATTGAAGCCGGCATCTCGGAGCTGGACGGCGGAGCGGCCGGCCCGTCTGGCCGGGACAGCCGGACAGGCCTGACGGGGATTGGCATCGGCTGCCCCGGCCCCCTGGATATCAATCGGGGGGTGATCATCGAGACACCCAACACTCCTATATTGAACAACTTTACACTAAGAGACAGCATGAGCCACGCCGCGGGTGTGCCAGCATGGCTGGACAACGACGCCAACGTTTTCGCCCTGGGTGAGGCCCGCCGGGGGGCCGGCAAGGGATACCCTTACGTGCTGGGCGTGACCCTGGGCACCGGCTTCGGCTGGGGGATTGTCCTGAACGGCCGGGTCTATCACGGGGCCACGGGCACCGCCGCCGAGTACGGCCTGGCTGTCTGGCGGGACGAAGACCATAGCTGGGAGGACGACGTCTCCATCCGGGGACTGATGCGCGTCTACCGCGACCGTGAGGGTACGGCCGATTCGCCCGAAGAGATCAGCCGTCTGGCGGGCGAGGGTGATAAGGCGGCCCGGGCGGCCTGGGAGGAATACGGCCGGGTGCTGGGCATAGCCCTGAGCCACGGGGTGAACCTGCTGGATCCGCACGTCGTTGTAGTGGGCGGCGCCATGGCCGGGGCCTGGGAACACTTCAGCCCCGCCATGCATAAATCGCTGCACCGCCACATCTTCACCCTGCCGCGGGAGAATCTCAAGGTGATGCCGTCCAAGTTAGGCGGGCTGGCGGCCCTGTACGGCGCGGCCAGCCAGGTGCCTATGGCGGATGAATGACGCCGGTGCCGGGCCGTTGGCCTAACCCCCTGGATCTCCTTTTTCCATCCCTGTGCGTCCTCTGTACCACACCCCTGAATGGCGTAAAAGCTGTCTGCACACCCTGCCTGGAAGCCCTGGTGCCTACCGGCCTGGGGCAGTGGTTGGATGAGGCCGCCGTCCGGGAAGGGCTGGACGAGGCTTGGAGCGCCTTCTGGTACGATGAGGCCATGCAGTCGCTGATCCACCTGCTGAAGTACAATGGGCACCGCCGGGTAGGGGACCGTCTCGGTGAGGCGTTGTTCCACAAGTTGGAAGGGGAAGTTCCCTGGGACCGCTTTAACACCCTGGTACCGGTGCCGCTGCACCGGACCACGCGCCGGGAGCGGGGCTATAACCAGTCGGCGGTACTGGCGCGTACTCTGGGGAATCTGTCCGGCCTGCCGGTAAGTGAGCGGCTGGTATTGCGGCATCGCTGGACCCGGTCCCAGACAGGCCTGTCGGTTCAGGAGCGCCGGACGAACGTGGGCGGCAGTTTTCGAGCGACCGGGCCGGGCGGCGGCCGGAAAGTACTCCTGGTGGATGACGTACTCACTACCGGGGCCACGGCCTCAGCCTGTGCCCAGGCGCTGAAGGCCGTTGGAGTTGGCGAGGTTGCCGTCTTAACGGTAGCGACACCGCAAAAAGAGAAGTAACTTTAATTTTTGTAATGGAGCGGACTGTGTCATGAAAACTGTCGAGCAATTAAGCCTTAAGGATCAGCGGGTTCTTATGCGCGTGGATTTCAACGTTCCTCTGGATGACGGGGTCGTGGATGATAATTTTCGCATCAAGGCCTCCCTCCCGACAATCGGGTACTGCCTGAATCAAGGCGCTGCCGTCGTTCTCATGTCCCACCTGGGCCGGCCAAAGGGCAAGGAAGTTCCCGGGCTGACCATGTTGCCGGTGGCTGAGGAACTGGAAACCCTTCTCAAGCAGAACATTATTTTCTCTCCGGACTGCATTTCGGACGAGGCCATTGAAGTGAGCGGGCGGCTGGAGCCGGGGAACGTTCACCTCCTGGAAAACCTGCGGTTTTACCCCGGTGAGGAGGCCAATGAGCCCGACTTCGCCTCCCGCCTTGCCCGTCATGGGACGGCATATGTCAATGACGCTTTCGGCACCGCCCACCGGGCCCATGCCAGCAACGTGGGTGTGGTCTCCCACTTCAGCCAGGCAGGTATTGGATACCTGATGGCCAAGGAACTGAAGTTTCTCCGCAACCAGCTTGATGAGCCCCAACACCCCTTTGTCGTTGTCCTGGGCGGGGCCAAGGTGGCCGGTAAACTGGAGCTCATCCGCAAGCTGGTGGCCCGGGCGGACCGCCTGATCATCGGGGGCGGTATGGCCTTCACCTTCCTGCAGGCGCAGGGAAATAACGTGGGCGGTTCGCTGGTTGATCAGTCCCTCTTGGAGGAAGCCGGGGGTATCCTGAAAGCAGCCGAGTCGCATCACGTGCAGGTTCTACTGCCCAGGGACGTAGTAGCCGCGGAAAGCATCTCTAAAGAAGCGGTCTGGCGGGTAGTGCCCCTGGAGGAACTGAAGGCAGATGAGATCGGCGTGGATATCGGCCCCGAGACCTGCGTCGAATTCGCTCAGGCGCTCGAGGAGGTACGCACTATCTTCTGGAACGGGCCCATGGGCGTCTTTGAGATAGCCGCTTTCCAGACCGGGACGGAAATGATAATTTCAGCTATTACCGGGGCTACCGTCCGGGGGGCCGTATCGGTGGTGGGCGGAGGAGACTCGGCGGCCGCCATCGAAAAGATGTCTAAACACAAGCACTTCAGCCATATCAGCACCGGTGGCGGTGCGTCCCTGGAGCTGCTTAGCGGGAATGTCCTGCCCGCACTGGAGGCGCTGGCATGAACGACAACAGACCTATCATTGCCGCTAACTGGAAGATGCATAAGACCCCCCAGGAGGGGTACCATTTCGCCCAGGAGCTGGCCACAAAGGCCTTGAATCTAACCGGCGTGAAGTTTACCTTATTCCCTTCGGCTACAGGGCTATTTCACATCCAGGAGGCTCTTAAGGGCACGTCCATCGAGCTGGGTGGCCAGAATATGCATTCCGCCGGGGAAGGTGCATTTACCGGTGAAACATCGGCTTCCATGCTGCTGGCATGTGGTTGCCGGTGGGTGATCATCGGGCATTCGGAGCGGCGGCATATCTTTCATGAAACCGATAAGGATCTTCATGCGAAAATCCCGGCTGCACTGGATGCCGGGCTCAACGTGATTCTTTGCATCGGTGAACGCCTCGAAGAGCGGAAGGCCGGTTCCACGGGAGAAGTGATCAGGCAGCAGCTCCAGGACGATCTGGTCGGGATGGAGTCCTTTCCGATTGAGCGGCTGGTTATTGCCTATGAGCCGGTCTGGGCCATCGGCACCGGCGTGGTGGCTACTCCAGAGCAGGCCGGTGAAGCCCATGCCCAGGTCAGGGCAATCCTCCAGGA
>SDBT01011588.1_pt1 | contig 14182 bp, 23 predicted proteins | sample 2277101 | NCBI WGS metagenome assembly SDBT01 (sample SAMN10404973, study PRJNA504765) | marine sediment metagenome | isolation source: marine sediment core GS10_PC15, 103 cmbsf | place: Arctic Ocean: Southern Knipovich Ridge | collected 2010 | reverse complement strand
GCGACGGAAGTCCCTGTCCATTACCATAAATTTCTCCAGGCTTGCTTGTTAGGGTCGCTACTATACTCTTGCTCTGACCGCTTTGCGTATCCATGATGCGGATCGGGCAATTGGGGACACAAGCGTAAACGTCGATCGTCTCCTGGCCATTTTTGTCAGCGTGTCCTGGCCACGCATTTGGTCTAACGTCTTTGCTTCTTGCTTGCGATTGATACTGACACGACTTACCTTTAGGCCCGTCTGGGTACCCTGTATGGCCTTTAATTTGTTGGGTGCCAACTTGTACGCAGTCCGGCGAGTGACTTAGGATTACGTTTGCGGGCCAACGTCCTTTTGTTTCTTTGCCAGTATATCCATGTGGGTTTGTGATTGCGCCAAATGCACATGTTGGTCTGTCTGCCGGATTGCCCGCTGCTGTATTAAATCTTGCTTCAGTACCGATACGACCCGCGTCAATATTCAAGCCTGCGACGCCCCACTTGCGGGCGTTTTGGGCGTATGTTAATCCCTTTTCGAGTGGCTTCATTGCTAAGATGATTGGCTCGAATGATGGCTTGAGTGCTGTTCCGTATCCGTTCCATTGTTTTGCGATGTCTGTTACACCTATTTCAGATACAAAATTATTGCCCTCAGGGTAATAATCCTTGGGGCGATAATTCTCATCTTTATTGTGCGTCATCAGCCTCTTAAATCCACCAGACTTAGTTTGACCTATGACTTCCCGTTTTGCACCTGCTTCTTTGTCCAACGCTTTTGAAATGTCGAGTGATTTCGGAAACCCGCTACCATAAATCCACATCAAAGAGTCTTTAATAATCCAGCCCGCGTCTTCAATTGCACAAGCTACGCGGTGATACGTTCGCGTACCACCGAAACAGAACAACGTTGCGCCGGGCTTAGCGACTCGCAGGACTTCTTGCCACATTGCGACGTTATACGCTACGCCGCTAGCGTCCCATTGCTTTGACATAAAGTTTAATTCGTATGGAGGGTCTGTAATAACTGAATCAAAGAAGTTCTGCGGGAAATCTTTCAGTACGTCTTGATTCTTGCCGTGTATGACTCTGTTTAGCTTTATTTGCTTAGGTTCTTGGTTTTCGTTTTGCATATTACATCGCCAGATGTTTGGTTATTGTTTAATTATTTTACTCTTGTTTATTCGTCTTCAAGCAAGTCATCGTCATCGTCGTCGTTGTCGTCGTCATTGTCTGGAATTTCGTCGTCGTCAATGAGATTGGCGGCGGCTTCAAGATTTGCAATGTCTTCATCAGCGGCTGCTTTGGCTTCTTCTTCAGGGTCCATATCTTCTGAGAAAACACCACGACGCTGCTCCTCCCTAAGTAGTGTTTCGCCCGTAATCTGATTAGATTCACGCATCTTAAGGAGTAACTCTTTGTCACCACCGCCTAAAACAGTTGCTTCAAAGTCGTGGAAAATATCAACTTGCATTGTATCAGGCGAATCAATCTTGCGCCACTCAGATGCGAGTTCTAGTGCAGCGAGTATTCCGCGTTCTGCTGAAACGACCCACGCCTGTAACTGGCTCACTGTTCGACTCTCGTCGATTCGGTCCGTTGTCGCAGTAACTGGTACGTTCTTGACCATCGGCTGATTGCCCAAGACGCGCATCTTTTGTTCGATGTCTTCCAAGTCGTCTGCGCCTGCTTCGATGCCCTTGCCAGTCGGCTCGACGTATCTCAAATCAGCTTCTACAGTACTCGTAAGAATCATACGCTGCGGGCCAATTGCGACGCTACCTTGTTCTACTTGCTTAGCAGGAAACCCCTTGCCAAACAAAAGACCAAAACGAGAGTACTTCAAAATATTGCGCTGATCAGAATAACTTTGCCAATGCGCTAAGTTAAGCCACGCCAAATCTTCCATTGGCGGGTCCGCGGTTAAGAATCCCGTCTTATCTGCATAAATTGTTATCAACGGTATCTTGCCAAGCGTTGACGGGCCGCTGCGAACTAGATTATATTTCTGGAGATTCTCGTCGTCTTGTTGATGAATCTCCCAACCATCTTTGTTGAATACATTGATATAATTAACTTCTATATCATCATAGTCGCCATTCGGCTCAATAGCTGCTTCTTGGACTCTAATTTGCGTCAAATTTGTGACGCTGTTCAATACTTCTGTTTGCCACCCAATCAAGTCTACTGGCGATATATTCCAAAAGAATACTCTCGCACCCGCGTCTTTCTCGCCCTGTATCGTTATGTTTGCGATACTATCTGCTGTACTATCTTTAGTTTGATTTGAAGCTTGACGATTGCGTGCTGTAGACGTACCCTTACCATTTGTTGCAGTGCTGCTTGATTCATCATCAGGCGCCATATTGCTATGGTCAACGTAGATATGCGCGATACCAAACTCTATCAGATTCTCGATAATGCCCTTAGCAAAATCACTAAGAGTAGTGCCCATACCATCAACATCTTCTTCGAGATACGATAAGCCGTCTGGCAAATCTGTAACAATGACGGGGACCTTAAATGGTCGATTGCGCAATTTACTTATCGTGTCTTTCAACGCATTATATAATATAGACCTGTGGAGACGCGATGCGTAATCTGAGTCGAGTTCTTTAGCCTCTTGTGGAAGCCATTTCGTCCCTGCTTCGCGCATCGTTCGCGTCCCGCCGAGCAAGTCAAGAATAAGTTCCCACGCTTCTGCCATCAGTGAGTAGCCCGTACCCGGAACTGCAACGGGCGATACTTCGTCTTGGTTATTTGTATTTACTGAATCGTGATCTGACATTTATATTCTCAGGATGATTGTCGTTTGTGTGTGTTAGTTGCTAAATATTAAATATCAATCGTTTGTTTGTGTTTGTTTATGTTAATTGCTAATGCTGATGTTAATTGCTGACGCTAATGTTCTCAGATGTAAGCCATTCATTGAAACGGCCTATACATTCGTTGATTGTTTTAGCGGGCACTGCGAAACTTACGCCAGAATTCTGGCGAACAACCCATTTACCTGTGACATAAACACCAATAACTTTCCCATTAACACCGATGACTGCACACCCTGAATTGCCGGGGCTGCACGCCGCATCATACTGGACACGTTCTGCAAACTCATCATTCGGCCAATCTCTATAATGCGCACTTTTAGGGTTGCTGATGATTCCAGCAGACGCAGAGAACAGAATTGAAAACGGGTGGCCAAGTGTAATTACAATGTCGCCCCGTCTGATCGTATTAGAATTAATAGCGTCTGCAATCTGTAACTCAGATTCTATACAATAATTCGGGTCTGATATATCAACGACAAGAATCGCAAGATCATCTTCGGGGTATTTGTAAATTCTCTTGACTGAAATTCTTTCGCCGCCCATTAATTCTATTTCATACTCAGCATGAAGCAGGTCACGACTAACGACGTGCTTAGCTGTCATTATGTAGCCATTAGCTGCGTCAATAACAAACCCTGTCCCGTTGACACTGTTAATCGAGTTATTTGAATTGGTAATGCCCACGACTGAGGGCAGCGCACTCTCGATAAGCGATGGAAAGACGAGTGACGTTTTGTTGTGTAACGTGTGTCGTATGTCCTGCGTCTGTTGAACTAACGCATCGTATTCAATACGATGATAATAATCTACGTCGTTCGTTCTGTCGTCGAGACGCGACAAACTATTTCGCAATGCTAATTGGCGTCTTTTAAGACCCGATGTTTGAATCCATGAATTAGCAGCAAGTACAGAAAACATTATGAACACTAAAAGTTGCAATACGATTGCTGCATTGTTACTCAACTTTGTTCTAAGTCTTTCTAACCTTGTTACTTTGCGTGTTGTGTTCATCGTCGCCTGCCTTTGGTTGCGCGTATTACTCCTCGTTCGTTACTCAAAAGCCAACAGTCGGATTCGGACCGACGACCGCTGGTTTACAAAACCAGTGCTCTACCACTGAGCTACGTTGGCAAAATCAAACAGTTAGCGTAGTCCATGGTTATCTAACAGAAAACTGTTTGACGTACTGTGTATAATTATAATAACTGCCACAGTGTACTCACTTTATAAGTGGTACTGAATTAGGCTGAGTCACTGTGGCTATTTATAACGCCCGCTCCTATGATATTATTATATTATATTATATTATAATCAGAATGGTTGGAATTGAACCAACGGCCTCTTGTTCCCAAAACAAGCGTTCTACCAAACTGAACTACATTCTGAAACACCCGCTACATTTGAGCTTTCGCAACGTAATTCATAGCAAAGTTGGCTTAGCGGGTACGTTACGTTACTGTTTATTGTGTCATCCTTGACGTCACGCCAACCTCGAAAGTCTAACGTGTCGCGTTCCACGCTTATGATAAGCATTATCTAAGGACGAAACCCTTCGCATAGCCTATCATCGTGATTAACTTACTGAATCTGTTTCTGAGATTGAATTGTTCGTGACTACAACAGCAGTATTCAACTCGCTGCTGCTTGGAAGTAATTTAAGCCTACTCAATTCAAACTTAATCTCTCGCACAGTTGCTTCAATATCAATTGTTGGATACTGTAATTTAATACTCGCTTTGACTTTTTCCCACGTCTCTTGGTCTGTTACTTTTATATGCTCAAGAACTTTAACGTACATTTCAATAGGGTCACGATATTTCGTAACGTCTTTCTTCATTCGTCGCCAAACGAGCGTCCCTGTACCTGCTGCTGTTGCAGCAACACCGAGCGCAGGGAAGATCATAGACAACGCGCCTAAAATATCAGTGGCAGTGTCACCAGCATTTGCAATTGTTTCATGTGTGCTTTCTGATACGCCGACTTTCCAACCCGTTGTGCCGTCTTCTTTGGCATACGACTGACAACTCACTGCGACTAACATTACAAACGCTAGAAATACGCATACAAATATGCTTACAATTAGATTCATTAGCCTATTCTTTGTTTTACTCGCCATTGTTCGTCTCCTCTTTTTTATTGCTTGATTCTTGTTTGTCATTCGATTCTTGTTTGAAACGATACCAGATAAACATAATGCGGTTGCCGAGTCGATAGCATATAAATGACGCTGCTATCAGCGCAAAGATTTTTGTTGTGTGTGGCATAGTTTACCTTGTTATTCAGCAGTCCGTGGTTGTGTTTCGATATTCTACGTCGAACGCTGGGAATTGGGATTGAATTGCGTTGGTGGTTCTTTAATTTCGAGCCCTTTAACTACTTGACTAAACGGAACGCCCGCTGCTTCTAATAAATCTTTGACGAAATCAAGTTTCTCGACTGCAAGATTCTCCGCTGCCGCTCTAGCTGCATTGAGGCGCGTGACGTCTTTCATAATTAATCTCGCTTCTGCAAGCGTCTCCGCATCACGTTGCGCAGCCCATTCTTTGTCACTCATTACTTCATCGTTATGTGGCATGGTTTATTCCCGCTATTTATTGCTATTTATTGCTATTTTACTAATTGCCTGTTTATAGTCGCGCGTCACGCAAAAGACAACGTTCCGCTTGCGCCAGATTCTGAACTTGCTTGCATTGGTTTATCTACAGCAGTAATATTAATTACTACTTGGCCTGCTGAATCTGCTCTCAATTGCATTCCGTCTTTCAAATCAATTTGTTCGTCTGTACGAAGTTTCACATCTGCTGCAAGTCCATCTTTAATGTCTAGTGTGATTTTCATTACTCGCCTTTCAACTCGTTTGCTTATTGTTTGGTTATTACACAACAACAGGCTGAGCGTGTATCTCAAATCCATCACTCATTATGATAGTCGCGTCATCCACATCAGGACAAGAACTATCTCTCAGCGGTTGGTTTCACCCCTTCTGTTACTTGTGCAATTACTCATTATTGACGTTCGTCGTGGCGACGCTGTTTGCGGAGTTGCTTGTTCGCGCGTTTCTTGTCGCGTATTGATTGACTCGACTGATTGGACAGTGACTTTAATACTTGCATGTCGCCCGTCGCTGCGCTGTTCGCTGATATTTGCTGGCTTGCTGATAACTGGCTGTCGTCAAGTAAGACGTCCGACTCTTCGTCGATACTGTATTCATCTTCTGGGTTGTATTTGAATGACCTGCTCATAATTGTTAGCCTACACACATAACTTTATCTGGTTGCTTCCAATTTCCAAATGATAGATATGGATTGGTGCGATACTCCCAAGGCAACGGGCGTCTTGGCATCGGTATTGGCATTATGTCACGCCTGCCACACGTTGGGCAATGGCCGCAGTTTGGACAAACGTGTGGGTGCGTTGGTTGCGTGTCAAATGGATGAATATTGAATGGATGCGGTGGTTGTTTTGCAAGCTTGTCCATAGCTTCTTTGAACTTTTCTCTGAACTTTTCCGTATCAAATGTGTTTTCGCTTGTCATTTTATTCCTCTTGTTATTTGTTTCTCTGCAAACTGCTTCATAAAGTTATCAGCATCTTTGTCGTTTAACGCACAACCTTTAACCCAGCTTTCTTTTTTATCATCCCAACGTGCGTAGCAGCGTGACGCTTTGCCCGTATCTATATTAGATACCCAGTCACATAATGCTGTGTTTGTTTGGTAACCACATCTCTCACACTCAATAGCTGACATATTAAAATCCTTGATTACTCCACGCTTCTCCGCCACCAAGCGGATACTCTCGACACACCATATATCCGAACCCGTCGCTGATGTGAGTCAAGAGTGACTTGCTGTCTGCTTTGAGTATATCGCCTTCATTGTCACACGACACAGATTCAAAGTCGCGGATTAAGAACTTGCATTTACGATCAACGATTGTTCCAATATACCCGTCGGTTGAAACTAGCCTTGCATTGACAGTATTAATCCTGACACGCACTAGCGGATTCGACTTCGGAACACGCTCGTCTATATTGAACGGGCCGTCTAGTTTCGCACTAATAATATCCCAGTCTGACCCTGCTACGCTCGATGACTTCTTTGCACCGCCCGTCGCGTCGCCATAAAGAATTAATTGCCCTTTGTGAATACTCGCCCATCGTTCGACTAAGATATCACAAATCTTTTCTGTATTACTCGCCTGCTGTAAGAACACTTCGTCAATGACGCATGTTACAAGACCTCTATCACGGCCTTGATTGCGTTTAATTAACCAAGGGAACTTAGACGCAGGCAGTTCTTGCGAAATAGTGCAGTTGCCAGGCGTTCGATTGAAGTCCCACGAAAAAGCTAGCGGATAATTCGGGTCATATAAAATACGCTCGCCGGTTGGCGGTGTATTAAGCTCTGGGTCAAATGCATAATAGCACTTGCCCTCAAATGACACGAACTCGCCGCCGTATTCTTGAGCATACGCAAGACTTGCGATTCCACGTTTTGCTTTTTCTGCTTCTTCTGGGTTTATCTCAGACGTATGCCAAGTAAAAATGTCCCACTCGGGGTCATTCCGCATATCTTCAGCTAATTGAAAGTAATGGTTTCGCCCTTCAGGGACGCCCAACAAGATGGCTTCTCCGGGCCGCCCAAGTGTTGACAACGCAGGACGAACGTTAAGCTCCCATATTGTAGACTTCATATTGCCGAATTCGTCTCCAACAAACCCGTCGAGAGTTGGCCCCTCGATACGTTCTGGAACATCCAGCCCACAGACTTCAAGTATCGCGCCGTTCCATAGTTTTATGGTACGATATGAAAGACTAATACTTTCTCTGTTTCTCTTACCGTTGAACAACGCATAATCTGGAACCATCGCAACAATGTCGTCCCAGAAAATTTTTATTGCTTGGCGATGTGTTGGTGCAGCAAAAACGAAACGCCCTTGTGGCTTGTCGAAACGCATTGCACGCAAAATCTGACGTCGCTTAGCAATTTCTGTCTTGCCGCTTCGTCGTCCGGCGTGCGCTATATTGAACCGCTTCGGGCTCGTGAAGTATCGCCGCTGTTCAGCGTGAAAATGAAGCGGCGTCCATCGTGGCGTTAGGATTATTTGTTGGTCGTCTTGCATTGTTAAATTATTAAGTCGTTGAAGTCGTCTGGTGAAAGTTGTGATGCACCCGCTGCAATGTCTATGTCATACGTTAAACGCTTGCGGGCTATTTCGCAGTATTCTTCTGAGCAGTCGATACCGATGAACTTACGATTTGTTTCTTTGGCCATCTTGGCTGTTGTTCCCGAACCACTAAACGGGTCAAGAACGATGTCACTCTCGTTGCTCCAGCTTATTATGTGGTCGTGTGCTAATTTTTCTGGGAACGGTGCAGGGTGCATTTGTTTCTGAGTCTGCGGCGCAATGTCCCAAACATTATACCTCTGTCCCATCCCACTGACGCCATACCTCTTACCCTCGCCAGACATTCGCTTCATACTTCCGTCTTTATTCCTAATTGTACCCTTAGAACAGAATCAGGATGCTTTACAAGTCTGTCTTTCAACGGATTAAACGTTTTCATTGTACCTTTAATAAGCACAAACATATATTCAAAAACTGGTGCGTACCTTACTGCTAGTGCGCCTACTGCTGAAAATCCTGGCGTTGTCCAGATCATAGTATCATGGAGACGAAAGCCAATTTCCATGAACCAAAGAGCTTGACGGAAAGAAGTGCCCGTCTCTGACCCGTTTATTGTTGCGTCGCCAACGACCCATACTACAACGCCGCCCGGTTTAGTTACCCGATATAACTGCTTTGCGACACCCTCGAAGTCAAAGTTAAATCCTTTGTACGTTCTGAGATTATCGTAAGGCGGCGATGTGACAGTTAAATCAATGCACTGTTCTGGAAACGTTGCAAGGACATCTACGTTGTTACCACAGATTATTTTGTTTGTTGGTATCTCGTTTTGCATTGTTAGATTATTAAATCGTTGAAGTCATCAGACGAAAGTTGCATTGCATCTTGAACGTCATGCATATTCATTACGTCATTAGCAGTAGCATCGAGTTCTTTAAGACTTACTATTGCTTTTGGATATGGTAATGACTTGTAACGAAAGACACTCATCACGCTTCGCTTGAATTTTCGTGTTCCGTGTAAGAATATATCTGTGCTTTCTTGAATTCCAAACTCTGTATAAGTCACCACCAAATTTCTCTTCAAGAAGCTTACGACGATTTAACTGTGACCTAAAATTATCTTTGATCGTTGTATCGTGTATCTTTGGATTGCTGTGCAATTTATATTCTAGCGCACTTGAACTCATGCCTGTGTACATGAAATTCGTTGCTTGATATATACAGCCTGCATGGCTTTGCCCAATATCTGCAAAGCTAACAATTATCTTATTTAGCGGCAAGAGTTTTATACTCTGGCTTATCAGTATACTTGCTTCATTTGGTCTATTGTATTTAAGGCAATGACGGTTTAATTCAATAACCTTATTTGAATACCCGACACCTGCTAGTGACGTTCTAACCGATGGACTTGGCGGCGTACCATAAGAAACTATGCCACATAGTTCTTCGTTATTATCGCCACTGTCATCAGAACAAAGAAATAAGCCAAACGCCCAAGTGATACTTGGCCAGCGATGTGCGTAATGAATGCGCAAGATAAATTCTTCACAATCTTCTCTATAGATTGCTCGGACTTTGTAGTCTTGCTTCTTAGCTCGCTCATTATTTGGCTTTTCGTCGTGCATTGTAGTACAGTGTGCCAGATAACCAAAGAAATCGGAGTGCGAGAATCGAACTCGCCCCTCGCCACTGGATCGTGGCGCGTGTCTACACCCTTGACACCTCCTCCGAATTAATGTTCTAAGTTAATTCAATAGACGTGCGAAATTATAAACTTGTCAAAGATCATCACATCGCCGCGATGCTACGCTCGTTGACTGTTGCTTTGTTTACTGCCAATACTTCCGTCGATGATTCCATTGCCATGCTCGATCATAAGCATTACACAACAGAACCCAAAAGTTGTTCGCCGTATGACGAATCGCTGCAATTACTCTCGCCGTTCGTGTCTTGTATTCTGGTTTGAGCGTGCAAGTTGGCTGATACTTTGGCATAAACCTACCCTTGTTATCTCTGCTACAAATATTCTTGGGCAACGGTTGGATACGCGGCGTTCTGCGAAGTATGTCACATATGCTTTCTTTGTTCGATTCTAATTGTCGCGTCACTTCGCTACTATCTGCTACATTAATGATCTTGATCCTATGCGGTGTAGTAGTGTGCGCGTTAATATGTTTGTTAGCTTGCGTCCTACCATACGCAGTCATCTTGGTCATCATCTTAGCTGTGCCTTGCAAGTTTACTATCCCGCCCCGACTTTGATTCTTATCCAGATTTTGATTCTCGTTCATCGCACTGCTCCTCGTTTGTAGTTATGCTTGAATCTTTACTTGCATCACCTTGTTCTGTGTCTTTACTTGTGTCTGTTGTTTCTTGCTCTTGACCAACTGTTGCCTCAGCGGCCCGTAGAAATTCGTGAATTTTCTTGGCTTGTTCTGCTGGGTCGTCGTTCGATATGTTTTCCAAGTTGAGAAGTGCGTCGAGGCGTTCTGCTGCTCTCAACCTGTCACACATCTTTGCGGGTGCACCACTTTTGTCGAACGACTTGGCTCGCATGACATACTCGTACCACGAAATTTGTTCGCCCTTGTATTCTTCAACAGGAATATGATACCGTGCGACGATGCGTTCTCTAGCAGTTTTAATTAACCACTTAACTGTGCTACTTTTTATTTCTCTATCAACGTCTTTACGAAGCTTGTGCGCAACCATGCTCGTTGTCCACCTCTGCGCTATCCAGTCACAGACTTGATCTATTAGCGGGTCACTGTCTCTATACTCTCGTTGAAAGTCTGTCATTGTTGTTCGTTCGTCGTTGTTTACGTTCGTCGTTGTGTGTTAATCTTGGCGTGTTGGTGTGTTATGAAAACTCTGGATGCGTGGCGTGCCAATGCGTGTCGTGACTTGCCTCAAAGCAATCTTCGCAAATCACGATGGGCGAGTCTACTTCGATGGTTCTTCCACAATCGTCTGTCAGCTCGAAGTCTTTGCTATTTTCAAAGTCTTCTAGTGATTGTCCCTGCTCAGAACCGCAGACTACGCATGTGTTTGACAATTCGTTATAATCTATCTCGCTCATTATTTCATCACTCGTTGTTGTTTGGTTATCCATTTAATAGCTCACAATGCAGAGTTGGCGGCGTCACATCGTCTAGTTTCAAGACTTGGCCAAAACAACGGAAACATTCTCCCCCAATGCCCCTACCTCTGCATTCATCCTTGGACGACCCTGTATAGTCTGCTGAACAATCTCCAGCTTCTATCGCTGCGTCTCTGCGGTCGAGCTTTTCTTGCTTATCATAGTCTCTCATATCTAATTTAGCATCTTGGGCTGCTCGTCTGCGGTCTTCCTTCGTCTTAGATACCACAGGGCTAATCTTTTCACGTTGCTCTTTCAAAAGCATGTCATTTTCCTTGAGCCACCGTCTCGTCCACGGCGTTGCTTTTGACTCCCAAGATGCGTCTACCCGATAAAATTTGGGAATTATTTCACTGCTATAGCTTCTGCAAAAAGCATCAGATGGCCAACCCGGTCTTCGTGGTCTAAGATATAACGGCACATTAACATCTATTTTGTCAGCCATTTCGTTCCCTCTTCCTACTATATACTATAAGCAAAATCTTCTTTATTGCTACAACACTTATTTTGAAATAACCGAAAATCGCTGTTATTGACGTCTTAAACGCAGATAATTTTACTTGACACCAACCTGTCGATTCTAACTTCTTGTCAAGAAAACAGCCTGTTTGTTATCACTTTTCAGCACCATTTACTGCAAATGTGCGTTTCCATGCAAATAACACACATTCCTATGAAACATAATATACATTCTGGGACGTAACTTAGAGTTTGTGGGTACTATTTAGTGAAATACGAACCACAAGCACGTTTGTAGTTCATAGAATACACACAAACAAGCACGAGACGCACCAGAACGGCTCGTATGGCGTTGTTTGTGCTTGATTGGCGTGATTGTACGTTTTGAGTTGTTCGTCGCCCTACGTGCGTTGTGGCGTTAGCTGCCCAAACCCTGAACAAATTCAATAAACGATGCGACGCTCGACGCCACGTTGTATGGTCCAACAGTAATCATTGCTGTTACTATGGAACCTATTGTTAATCCCGCTATAAATTTCATTCGTTCAACTCCTCGTCAATAAATTTGATAATATTACTCTTAGACTCAGATATTCTGAATTTGTTTAGAATTGACTCGTACGCTGCACGCCAAACGTCTTCTCGTGTACCGACTCCTTTACAACTACTAATACAAGTTGGGACGCACATACCGCAATTAGTAGCACAATTCTCGTTGTTCCATTCTTGATATGATTTCATTCGTTCAGCTCCTCGTCAATAAACATTGCGAGTTCACTAACGCTCGGCGCGTCTTCGCTGTTGATTTCTTTTTGTATTGCTTTGAATGCTTGTCTCCAAGTTGCAGCACAACACTCTTTGTCCTCAGTAAGATCAAAGATTCGTTCATCTTGTTCTGGAAACCATCCTTCAAAGATTTTCATGTCTTATCCCCAGTAGCGCAACGAACATAGCGTAAATTAAACTTTGGATTCCAAATGTATTCGACGAGCGATGACAGTAGAAATTTGTTTAGGTCGCTGGGCCATACGTCTATTGATATATTTTGCCAGTCTGACCCAATAGGAATTGATTCAATAAACTTTAGCCCGCCATACACATTCAATGCAGGACCATACGCACTGGGTTGTTCATCACCATCGCCGTCTTTTACTGCGCTTTGAATAATAATGCACGCGACGTCACACTTATGAAATGGAATTACAACGTCGATATCCGCTACGTCTTGAATTACCGCATTTGGATTAGCAGCACTGCCGACGATGAAAGCATCGCAACGTTCGACGAAAAGTTTTACGCTTGTGGGTAGTTGTTTTAATGTTATCATTGTTCGTCTCCAAGCTCTTGCTCGTCTCCGAGTTCATTGTCAATAAAGTATCCAATATCACCGGGATGAATTTCGCACTTCATTTTATCTTTCACCCATTCCAACGCTCGGCGATACCAATATTCAGCGATCAATTCGCAGTTCGTGCAATTAAACATATCACAATCAACATTAATCTCGCAATCTTCTTGTTCAAATTTGTCTTCAAAGTTTTTCATTGTTCGTCTCCAAGCTCTTGTTTAGTTTCCTTGTTTAGTTTCCTTGTTTATTTATTTCTGCTTGCGTAGTGCCATAGAACTCATTATAAATCATAGCATTCGTGCCAGTGTTCAACTGACAATCATCGTTGTCACAAACATATTCACCAGTTTGAATAGGATTAATAAGTTTCAAGAGTTTTTGACATACGGGGCATGTCAACTTTGTATCTGTAGTATCTGTATTGCTTCCTAATTCTCGCTCGATTAAACTAATCACGTCGTCAACTGTCATACATGCGTCAACTGCGGTTTCGAGATGTTTTATTGCTTCTCGCCATCCATCACGAAATGCTTCTGGGTCAGTATTGTAGTTGCTCGGTGCCTTCGATAGAAACTCTTCACATGCTTTCATTTTGATTCTCCATCTGCACCAGACTTTGCGACTAATTCTTGTGCGATTCTGTCGTACATAGAATCTCTGTCTTTTTCTTTTTTATACTTGATTGACATTACAGGGTCGTGCTTGACGTTGTAACACAAATCAATGCTAAACGATTCTTTGCTGAGCGATGTGGTTGTTTGGTTGTTCTTTCGTACCCAACGTAGGTTTTGAAGATTAACAGTAGCAACTTTGTCTGATATGTATTGTTCTTTCATTTCTTGTCCCTTTCAATTTAGTTTGTTTTAGTTTAGTTTGTTGTTTGTTGTTTGTTGTTTGTTGTTTGTGTGCATTTCTACGTTCGACGTGAGTTTCTAGTTTTCATTCGCGGGAGGACGAATTGAAAGTCAGTGTACTACTGTGCTAGTACAATAGTACAACTATATTTTCCCGCGAGCACGTAACTTTCTACGCTCGTTGTGAAAATTTATTTCAAAGTTAGTTCTGTATATAATTCCCTTTCCCGCAGTTACTATATCAAACTGCTTATTCTGTTTACAACTTGGTTACTGCGTGTTTACTGCGTGTTGACAGGGATTATATAAAATCGCTCTCGCATAACTATATAATTAGCAGTGGTTTATAACCTTGTTTACCGTTTTGGTTACCATGTTGACAGAATCTCCACACCACTGATCGCACGCGAAGGCAGAAGTTGAATATAAAGATAATATACTACAATACG
>SDBT01011587.1_pt1 | contig 14183 bp, 13 predicted proteins | sample 2277101 | NCBI WGS metagenome assembly SDBT01 (sample SAMN10404973, study PRJNA504765) | marine sediment metagenome | isolation source: marine sediment core GS10_PC15, 103 cmbsf | place: Arctic Ocean: Southern Knipovich Ridge | collected 2010 | reverse complement strand
GGGCAACGATATTTTCGCTTTTCGAAGGAATCCGTTCGGCATCCATTATCAGTGAAACTTTTTTGCCCGAAAAAACCAATAGTTTCTTCCCCTCTTTTGCTGTCATGTAAGCAGACGGAATATCAAAATCACCGTCTTCGATCATCGGAAAGGGATAGATGGCACCGACTGCATCTGGATTCCTGGTAGTCGCGGTGATCACAGTGACAGGCTGCTTTTCTTCAAGCAGTCGGTAAATGTGCTGGTGTTCTTCAGGGTTATAGAAAACAAAATTCTTGGGCATGAGTTGTTCTTTGGCGATTTCACCGTAAAGAAGGATGATTTTCCCTTTTGCTTGTACGGATTTCAGCTCATTAACTGTTGAGACGCCCACCAGCTCCGCAGTACAGTTGCAGCTGAGCGTGTAGGGGCTGATGAAGGCATCAAATTCACATCCGTCCGCTCTGAGTTGGATATTTCCCTGCCGCATATCGATACAGTTGAACGGCTGCACCTCGGTCTGGAAACCGAAATTCTCAACGCACTCTTTAAAATAAATTGTTGCGTCGCGATTCCCCTGGCTGCCTACCCACCGGGTGGGAATCTCAAGGCAGAGTTTATTCAGGTATCTTTCGGTTTTACGGACGAGTTTGTATGAGGCCATTTTTTCTCATGAACTTTTTTTCTAAAAATTCACACAAATTGAATATATGCTGATAAAAGAGGAAGGAAATTATATCAAATATTAACCGGTTGAAAAACGGTTCCTTGTTCTTTAACAGGCTTTTTACTTGGCGGAGCACTTGACTTCATTTTATAAGACGTATGGTTATTATGCAGAATAATTAATCTAATTTCAAGCTGTGAAATGAAAATGAAAGTACCTGTGGGATTGTGTTTCTTATCACCCCAATCTCTGGCTCACCTGCTTTTCACCCCTCTTTTAAACACTCCAGGGGCGCGTGGGGGATGACGAAATAGAATAAAAGTTCTACTATTAAGGCATGAACACATTAACCTTTCCTTTATCCAACCGTCTAATGGTGCTCACCGCTCCGCACGCTGCCAGCGCGCTCATGCTCGAGCTCTCCGCGCGACTTTCTGTTGCCGGCGAACTGCACGTGCTGGATGGCGGCAATCGTTTCAATGTCTACCTGGTGGCGCGTGCTGTCCGACGCTGCACATCTGACCTGACCGCCTCTCTCGGGCGCATTCGCCTCGCCCGTGCTTTCACTTGCTACCAGATGGCGGTGTTGCTGGCGGAAACTCCTGCTGATGGTCTGCCTACCCTGGTGATTGATCTGCTGGCAACGTTCTATGACGATAACGTCAAGCTTGCCGAAAGCCAGCGCCTGCTGGTGGACTGCATCCTCCACCTCAAGCGCCTCAGTCAGTTTGCCCCGGTGGTAGTCAGCGCCAAGCCGCCAGCTCCGCTGTGCACGGAAAAAGAGGTACTGGCGGATGCCCTCCAGGCAGCTTCTGGCGGTTCCTGGCACTTGGAAGCGCTGCCTGCTCCTAAAATGCCCACTCTGTGGGGGGAGGAGGCCTGATCCATGGGGCGCACCTTACCTTCCATCACTCAGGCTTTCATTCAGGAACAGGCGGCCTTTTCCCGCTTTCGTCGTGCCCTGCGCCGCAGCGACCAGCTTGCTCTTGATGATCTGTTTGCCTCTGCTCGCCAGCATCTCTCTGCGGCTGCGTATGCTGCCCATGCCCTTCCCATGGAGACTTTTCTACTCTCCATGCTGCTTGAACAGCATAAGGAGATCCTGCGCCTGTGCCAGCAGGTGGCCGAGCTTACCGGAGACCTGGATGCCTGACCACGTTGGCTGGTTGCTCGATCTCTATGAAGATGATCGTGAGGGCGTTGTCCTCTGGTTGATTGGCGATGACGGGGGGCGCTGCCGCCTGCGGCAGGAATTTCCGATTACGTTCTATGCCGCGGGTGATCCTGAGCAGCTGCGCGATTTACAGCGTTACCTGCGGACCCGGCCTGAAAAACTGTGCCTCTACCGCGCCCAACGGCGCGATCTTTTTCATGATAAGCCTCTCACTCTGCTGGCGATAGAAATGAGTGCCCCCGTTCGTCAGCCGCGCCTCTTTCAGCAAATTGCTCGGCGCTTCCCCGGACTGGATTATTATGACGCTGATCTGAAAATCACCCTGCGCCACGCTGCTCGCTGGGGCACCTTTCCCCTGGCACGCTGCTATATCAGCGCGGACGATGAAGGTGTTGTACGGGAACTGCGCGTGTTGGATTCTCCCTGGGACCTGGACCCCCTCGATGTGCCCTTGCGTGTGCTTTCCCTCAAGCCGGACTGTGATCCGGCCCACGCCCAGCCCCGCGCGCTCATCGCGTGCCATGATGGGCATGAATACTGCTTCTCCCTCCAGCCGGAGCGCCCTCTGCTGATCAATCTGCGTGCCCTATTGCGGCGGTTTGACCCTGACCTCCTACTGACTGTCAGCGGCGATACCTGGCTGCTCCCGCTCCTGCTCTCGCTTGCCAAAAAGCATAACCTGCCTCTCCCTCTCAACCGTGAACCGGGGCGTGACGTGCTGCATAAGAAAGAGGGCACCTATTTCTCCTACGGGCAGATCATCTACCGTGGGCAGCAGATTCTCCTCTACGGGCGCTGCCATATCGACTGCCGCAACGCCATGATGTGGCAGAGCTATGATCTGGAGAGCGCGCTTGAATCCGCGCGTATCACTGCCCTCCCCATCCAGATCGCCGCACGCGTGTCGCCCGGCACAGGCATTTCCTCCATGCAGATCACCACCGCTCTGCGTAACGATATTCTTGTCCCCTGGCGCAAACAGCAGGTTGAACGTTCCAAGACTGCTCTTGACCTGATCCGATTCGATCAGGGCGGGCTTGTTTACCAGCCCATCACTGGGCTGCATTTTGATGTTGGGATGATCGATTTCATTTCCATGTATCCTTCCATCATGGTGCACAGCAACATCTCCCCGGAGACGCCCTTCCCCGACCGCCTGGGCAGATCTGACCATCCCCTCGGCCTGGTGCCGCTCACCCTCAAGCCCCTCCTTGAAAAGCGTATCGCGCTCAAACAGCGTGCCCTCAGCCTGCCGGTGTGGGATCCGCGCCGCCGTAAGGATGAAGCCCGTTCATCGGCTCATAAATGGCTCCTGGTGACCTGTTTTGGCTACCTGGGTTACAAGAACGCCCGTTTCGGGCGCATAGAAGCTCATGAGGCCGTCACCACCTGGGGGCGCGAAGCCCTCCTGCGCGCCAAGGAAGCCGCTGAGGAAATGGGCTTTCGCGTCCTGCATATGTACGTGGATGGCTTATGGGTGCAGAAGGACGGCTGCCGTGAACCGCGTGACTTTCAGCTCCTCCTGGAGGAAGTTACCGCTCGCACCTCCCTGCCCATCTCGCTGGACGGCATTTATCGCTGGGTGGCTTTCCTCCACTCGCGTGTGGATGATCGCCTGCCGGTGCCCAACCGCTATTTTGGTGTTTTTCAGGACGGCAGCGTCAAAGCGCGCGGCATTGACCTGCGCCGGCGTGACTCCGCGCCTTTTGTGGCTGATGTCCAGCGTGAGATGCTGCATTGCCTGGCGCGCGCCCAAAGCCCCGCTGATCTCCAGCAACAGGTGCCTGAAGCGGTGGATATTCTTCGCCGTCGGCTGCACGCTCTGCGCGCTGGCCGTGTGCCTCTTGAAGACCTGCTTGTCGGTAAGAAGCTCAGCAAGGAACTCGCTGGATACCGGGTGCTTTCTCCGGGCGCACGGGCTGTCATGCAGCTCCAGGCGGCCGGTAAGTCTGTCCGACCGGGGCAGCGTGTGCGCCTCATCTTCACTCGCGGCGGAGCCGGTGTGCACGCCTGGGATTTGCCCCATCCCCCCGCCCCGGCCGCTGTCAATGTGGACCATTACCAGGAGCTCCTCCTCCGCGCAGCCGCTAACCTGCTCCAGCCCTTTGGACTGGATGAAGGTGCGCTCCTTATCTGGGTGCGCGCTGATCTTGGCTGCCAGCTCGAGCTGCCCCTGCGCGCATGGCGGCGCCGCCGTCCGCCCACGATCTTTCAGCTTGATTCTGTGCCGCATTACAAATAAAAAACGCACTCAAAAAGGAGTGCGTTCAATATGATGTGTGCGTATTTTATTCGTTCACTTCATAGATATTTATGGTTCCCTCATTTCCGCAGGTGATCAGTTTGACCCCGTCTGGCGAGAAAGCGATACTATTAATCACCTCTGTGCTGTCAAAGCGGAATACCTCATCGCCATGGGGCACAGTGAAGAACAGCACCCCATCCTCCGTGCCGGCTGCCAGCAGTCCGCTGTCTGGAGAGAATGCGATTGAGCTGTAATAACTCGGAATGGCGTTCTGCCGCAGGATCTCCCCACTGTCCGCGTCCCACATTGTCAGCACTGGCAGAAAATCGTCTCCGACCATACCGGCTGCAGTTGTGGCGATAACCTTTCCATCAGGGGAGATCTGCCTTGAGGTCACGAAATCCTCATGTGAAAGCGTGGGCCCCATTTTTTGTGTGGCAATATCCATTGGCTGAACGATACCGCGCGAGAACCACAACAGTGTTTCTTCATCTGGTCCAAACTTCGCGCTGTAAACGGGAGCCGCGGTCTCAAATCCGCTCAAACTGCCTATTTCTGCGCCGTTGGCTGTGGCCCACAGGATGATCTTGATATCATACGCCGATGGCGTTCCGAGCAGGCTGCCGTCATTGTTGAAAAATACGTCTGAAAAGGGGAAGTCAGGCACGATGCTTACAATATCCGCCTGAGTGAAGACATCAAATAAGTGAATTTCTAACCCATCCTGGGAATAGGCCACAGTTTTCCCATCCGGTGACACGTCATACACGGCAATGTACTCATCCAGAGAGAATTGGGCGATCACCTCACCATTTGTGCTGTCATACAGGGCGGCGCTTTCGGAATCCATGATCCATACTGCGGTGCTGTCATCAGTCCATTTCGCTCTGATATAATCGGTGCCCACCGATGCGGAATAGATTGGTTTCAGCGCCGCTGCGTTTTCCGACGTGATTACGACAGGAACTGGCTCCTGTTCAGGAACTGGTTCGCTTGATTCTGCGGGAACAGCCGGGACTTGTACGCAGGCGGTAGCTGCAAGTAAAACTATCACGATCAAACTAAGTTTACGGATCGTTTTTTTCATGGTTCACCTCGCTTATATTATATTTTACAACGTTGCGAGCCCCAGGCTCTTCCGCAGCCATTGTTCAAAACTGCTGCGTAATGAATCTAATAAGCTGGCTTGCTGTTTCACGACCCAGTCGCCGACGCTGGCCGCTGCTTTTGCTTTTTGTGCCTGCAGCCAGTTCTGCATCTTGGATTGCAAGCCCGCGCTGGCCTGCGCGGCGCTGTCTTCCATTGTTTGAGTGAACGATTGTTTGATATCGCTTGGATGTCCGCTGATCAGCACAGGGCGCTCGCTTACCAGCAGCGCTGTGCTTCCGCCCGCATCAACTGTCAGTTCAACTCCATTTTTATGTTTTAATGACGTGCTGTCAGCGGAAAAGGCGTGCAGGTTATATCCATCTACACCGCCAATCACCATCGGCAGCGCTTCTTCACCGCTCTGTGCGTACCAGGCCAGCAGGGACAGTTTCCCGTTGCCGCGGAAACGTAGAGCGAATGCGTCAATACCAGATGGCAGGCTGCTGCCTTCATACCTGCCGCCCAGTGTATGTGATAAATTTGCGTATGTTTGCATTGCGATCATACCGGGTGTGTTGTTCAGCGGGTCGAAGGACCAGAATATCCGGTCGGCTTTTCCGAAGGATAAATATAATCCGCTTGCGCGTGCCAGATAATCAGACGCGGTTACTTCTGGCAGAGTTCCGCGTATGGTGGCTTCATCTGCCAACATTTTATTCGAGAAGCGCAGCCCATGCACCCATAGCGGCTTATCACCGGCTAGTTCGATAAAATCTGCTGCGGCGTGCAGACTGTCCGCGCCTGGAATTCCGCTCAATTGGATCGGCATGATCCCACAGGAATCAACCGCGGCGTTTTCTGGGGCGGTACCTAATACTGGCAGGGATAAACTGATTACATCGAACGCGTACCATAGGTCCATGTCATTCAACGCCTGCAGGTAATTAACCGGGTGAAAGGCACACTCGCCCGTGAATTCCAGTTCGCCTAAAAGGACAATATCACTTGCCTGCGTGGATTTGATTACGCTGTACGCGATTTTCAACATCTCACCGTATAAAGCCGGATCAGGCGGCGCGCTGGGCGATTCGGCGCTGGGGAAGGTGACCATACCCCACTGTGCCGGGTTGTTGATCACACCACCAACCTGCCAGTGGTCCACATTGTTGCCGAACTGCTGTACAGCCGCGCGCACATAGTTTTCCCAGTTTGCCAGCAGTTGATCGCGGTAAACGGGCTGCTGAGGGTATAAATGGCTCAAATATACAGGTCCGCCGCTCAGGACAACCACAGGTTTCACACCATGCTTTACCAATCGGTTGAATAGCAGGTTGAAATCTGTATATCCATCATCCTGGTTAACTGACCACGCGTATGCGCCCGGCGACAGTTCGACCGCGCCCCAGGGCAGGGCGACCTGTAGCATGCTCACTTGCGCTGCTTCCAGTGTGTCCATAACCTCTGGATTTTGGCTGTTCACGGCGATCCATCCGCTGCTGTCGTCCATCCCCAACGCGCTTGCGCCTGCCAGAACACTGGCATCTGTGCGGAACCATGCGAACAGCGCTGCCGCTGCTAGCAGGATAGCAATTGTTTTCAAGATAAATTTTTGCATAGTAATCTCCTGATGCACGCCTGTTTAAATACCTGAAGTGCATCTTTATAGTTGCAAATCCTGTGCCAAAACTAACCGGAGACTTGTGCAGCTAACCGCTTGCCATGCGAATGGTTCAATGTATACTAAAATAAGAAATCGGGAGAAGAACCAATATGCAGACATCAAACACCTCAACGAAAAATAAGGCCCTGCCCCAGTTTGCCGTGCTGCAGCTTTCCGGCTGCGCAGGTTGTGAGGTCTCTCTGCTGAATGCCAGTGAGTGGATTGAAGAATTCGATCTTGTATATATGCCCCTGGTTGTGAGCGCCTACGAGGTCCCACCTGTGGATGTACTCCTTATTTCTGGTGGTGTTCGTTCTGATGAGGATCTCTACAACCTGAAGCGCGCTGTGCGCTGCTCCAATAAGATTGTTGCTGTCGGTACCTGCGCTATTTCTGGGGGTGTGGCCAACCTTGGCAACCGCGATGAAGTGCGTGAATTGTTCATGGCGCAGAATGAGCGCCGTGATCTGCCCCGCCTGCTTCCTAAGAGTCAGCCGGTGGACGCCTTTGTCGATGTGGACCTTTATTTGCCTGGCTGCCCACCAACCCCGGAACTGTTCATGGCGATGCTTTTCGATGATAAAGAATTCAAACCATCGAAAATAGTTTGCCAGGAATGTGGGCGTAAGAAACTGAAAGATATGAAGCCTAAACACCTGACCGGTTTCCAGAGTGGGGAGGTCATCCCGGATATCTGCCTCATTAACCAGGGTTATCTTTGCGTCGGCTCTTCCACGCGCGGCGGATGCCGCGCTCTCTGCACCCGCCCTGGCCACCCTTGTGTGGGCTGTCGCGGACCTTCTGACATGCTCATTGAGAAAGATTCAACTGCCTGGCTGGAAAGTATCCAGCGCGTGTTTGCTGCGCTGACTGATATTCCCGCTGATGAGGTTCGCAAAGAGCTTGTCTCACCCCAACTCGCGTTGTTTTTATTTCAATTTTCAGATTATGCTGGCACAGGACGCCCTCCGCGCCCCAAGGAAAAGGTGCTCTGATGACGATCCTCACATTTCCTTTATCCCGTATCGAAGGTCACGCGCGCGTTGAGATCGAAGTCCATAACGGTGAGGTTCTCTCCACCCGTTTCCAGGCTATGGAAAAACGGGGTTTCAGCCTCATGGTCAAGGGAGTACCGGCGGAACAGATGCCGGTAATCGTCCCGCGCATCTGCGGAGTATGCTCCACTGCCCACCATGTAGCGTCAGTTAAAGCGCTTGAAGATGCCTACGGCGTTCAACCGCCGCCCCTGGCAGGCACCATCCGCGAACTGCTCATGCTTGGGCAGCTTATCCAGAATCAGGCAACATCCTTATTTGTGTTCACCATGCCGGACAGGTTGGGCGCGGATAGTATTTTTCATATATCTGTAGAGGAAGCGGATAAAGGTGTACAATTCAATATAGCCAAGCGTGCGCTCATGGTACGCCAATTGGGCACCGATCTGATCACGCTGGCAGGTGGACAATTCATCCACCCGGTAAAAGCCGTGGTGGGCGGCGTGAGCAGCGGCGTTAATCCTGGAAAAGCCGCCGCTTTCCAGAAACGCTTGAAAGCCGCGTTGCCCACCGCCTGTGAGCTTGTTGATATGTACTGGGACATTTCCATGCGGATGAAGGACCGTATCGGCACATGGGGCGATGACCAGCCGGCCTACTACATTACTTCCATCCGCCCCGAGCAGCCTAACTTCGATACAGATAGTATCCGCGTCATGGACCCCGCGGGTGAATGCTGTGAAGAATTTACTGCCGCGCAGTTCCACGATACCCTCACTTATGAAGAGACGGATTATTCTTATGCCGGGCGCACTTCTTACAAAGGCGGCGTTATGCGCGCCAATTCGCTGGCCCGCGCCAATATGACCCGCCGCATGGGCACACAACTGGCAGATGGTTTTCTTAAGCGGCTGCGCGATGAATTCGGTCATCCTGCTCATCCCATCCTCCTTTTTGACCTCTGCCGCGGGATTGAGCTTGTCTATGCCGTCGAGCGCGCGGTGGAATTACTTTCCTTGCCGCTGGATGACACCGACACGGATGTGCCCTACACCCCGCGTGACGGGGAGGGTTGGGGGCTGGTCGAAGCGCCCCGCGGACCGCTCATCCATCACTATGTGATCGAAAACGGGAATATCGTTGTTGGGGAATTTATCATCCCCACTGTGCACAATATGCTTGCTATCGAGCGCGCCCTGCGTGTGGCAGCTGAGCGTTACATCACTGCCGACAGCGTTAATCTCGAACTCGAACACGCTGTGGGGCGTGTCGTGCGCGCCTTTGACCCCTGCATCGCCTGCGCGACGCATTAATTTTTAAAAAATCTCTCCGCGACAGCCACTACATCGCGCCCTATGATCGTAGGCGTCAGCGTAATCTCCCATTGTTTCTGTTGTGCATGCGCTTATCGGTTAGTGTGTGCGGTAGTTACGCTTTTTTTATCGCGCTCAAGGTGATGCTGGCAATCTTGTTTTCTAGATCCGACAATTCAAGTTTGTTTTCCTCAACCATTGTCCGGACACCTTCGTTCTCTGTGATCAGGTCAGCAGGATAATACTTACGTTCGGTGATCTCAATATTAGTGAAGCCAGCCTTACGCATTTTTTCCAGATAAATCTCCTCATCCAGCGCGCCGGACACACAACCCGCCCAGGCGGATAGTTCCTGCGTTAATGCCTCTGGCAGGCTGCCGTATGTCACAATGTCCGAAATATTCAGCACGCCGCCTGCTTTAAGCACGCGGTAAGTCTCACGGAATACTGCGTCTTTATCGGCGGAGAGATTGATCACGCAGTTGGAGATGATCACATCAACTGAAGCGTCCGGCAGGGGGATATCTTCAATATACCCATAGCGGAATTCCACGTTTTGAACACCCAGCTTTTTGGCGTTCGCTCGCGCCAGGTCGAGCATTTTCGGGGTCATGTCCAGGCCGATCACATGTCCTTGTGGACCCACCTTCTCCGCTGCAAGGAAGCAGTCAATCCCTCCGCCTGAACCGAGGTCGAGGACACTCTGCCCGGGAGCCAGACTCGCAATGGCGGTTGGGTTCCCGCATCCCAGTGAAATGCCTGTCACGCTTTCCGGCAGGCCGCTGATTTCCTCGGCGGTATACAGGTCAGTGGCTTCTTCCGAAAGCTCGCTGGTTGAGCCGCAGCCGCAGGAACTTCCCTCGCCGCAGCAGGACACGCTGTTCTGCTTTTCTAATTGTTTTTCTGCCAGACTCCCGTATTTATCCCGTACAACCTGTGTGACCTGGTTTGCCTGATTGGTATTCTCTTCCATTATTTCTCTCCTTTGAATTCAAAACTTATAAGTGTATGACGATATAGGCTGAAAAAAATTACTCACTTTCGAATTTAGCCATCAGCTTTCCGCAGCAGGAAACCACGCTGTCCTGGTTGGTGCGGTAAAAAACATGCTTACCATCCCTGCGGTTTGAAAGCAGCCCGTTGCGGCTGAGGATGTCCAGATGATGTGAAACGGTCGGCTGGCTGAGATTAAACGCCTCCACGACCTCACTGACCGTTTTTTCTTCTTCCAGCAGCATTTCCAGAATTTTTTGGCGGGTGGGGTCAGCCAACGCTTTACAGAATTCGATGCAGTTTATCAGATCAGCCATAACATATAGATATATATAAATATGTCTATATAATAAAGTACAAATCAGATTTTGTCAAGCAGGAAATACTTGAAAGGTTTTACAGGTGAAATAGCTATTAATTTCTGTTTCGAAATGCAACCTGCACATGGCTATAAAAAATTAACAGGATTGATGGATGGAATTTCACCCCTGCCTTTTATAGGTACAATCGGTAATTTGGCTACTCCCCAATGATTTTTACCAGCACGTGTTTCCTGCGTCGCCCATCGAATTCGTAATAGAAGATTTGCTCCCAAGTGCCGAAGTCTAACTGACCCTCTGTGATCGCCACCATCACCTCACGTCCCATGATTGTGCGTTTCAGGTGCGCGTCGGCGTTATCTTCCATCGTTAGGTTATGCTTGTATTTGTCGGTCGGCGCGTGCGGCGCCAGCCATTCCAGCCATTCTTCATAATCCTGGTGCAGCCCGCGCTCATCGTCGTTGATGAACACGCTTGCGGTGATGTTCATTGCATTCACCAGGCACAGCCCTTCCTGAATGCCGCTCGTGCGCAGGCACTCGTTCACCTGCGGCGTGATATTGACCAGCCCCCGCCGCTGGGGGATATTGAACCATAATTCTTTGCGGTAATTTTTCATGGCGTCTCCTTAAATATATTTGTGAATAATCCTAATATTATCCCGATATTTCATTATTCGGAAATCAGAATTAATAAAAATACTGATAAAGAAGATTCTTTTTGGTAAATTTAACTGTAGCTGTTTTTGGATATATATATGAATGACGGTGAATGTACATATAACTTTGATAAGAGCATATTTTTATCAAGTAAATCACAATTCTTTGTGCTATAGTAATGAATAGGATACTAATTATTAACCGACATATGGAGGAAAAATGGTAGGCGAAGCTAAGAATAAATTCTCGGATTTTTTCAAAAGAGATGACGAAAAAGAAGAAACAAAGAAAACGACATTACCAAAATCTGTCAAAAAAGCACCCCCTAAAAAAGTGAAGCGAACTGCTAAGAGAACAACACAAAGGGTTTGGGGCGGACTGGTAAGAAGTCCACTGCGGGTGTATATGACACGACTGCGGCTTCCAAGGGAAAAATAGCAGCCGCCAAAATTAATAAAGATAAAGTTGTCATGCATTCCAAAACCCACCAGGATCTGATCAATGCGGCTTATAAAGCGGCTGAAGAATTAAAGATCGCGCCCTGGGTGCTGCTCCGTGCGGCAGAATGGGGTCATTTCACCGATGACCGCGGCAAGAAATACGACGGTCCGATGATTGATGATATCGATACTCTCGATGATGCTCAGAAGAAAGCACTTAAGAAAGCATTAGGTTTGTAAGCAAATAACACACGAAAATAAAAAGGGCAGGATTTTCCTGCTCTTTTTCTATATGTCATTCTGCTGTCCATAGACGGGAATAATCTCGGCTTGCCTGAGAAAAAAGAAAATTACGTTGATGGAATCCATGAATCCGCAGTGGAAAGACTTAATTGATAATCGGTATTCCTGAGCGATTAAATAAGAATCTTACGGGATATAATTAATTTGATATGCCGGAAAAAGACCTCTTTACCCCCCGCATGCCAGAAGTGGATGTCCGCCCGGAGATTGACGCTATCTTCTCCCGCGCCCGAGTGGCCGCTGCTCAAACCCATTTTGGCAATAACGGCATTGAGCGCCGTCAGGTGATCATCATCACCCCCGGCCGGCTGCTGGTCGCCAAGGACTGTCCCCTGCCGGAGGATATCCCAGTTGAGCAGATTGCACTGCTGAATGAACTGGTGCCCCCGAAGCCGCGCATCAACATCGCTGTGCTCGCGTACACTTATCTTAACGCGCTGAAAACGAATATCCGCCGTGCAGTCCCCTTTTTTGATTTCCTGCTGGATCTTGCCGCAATCGGGCATATCGTGTGGGTCTTTGAAGGTCACTACAGCGCGCTGGCCGCTGGCTGCCGGGAAGCGGATTTGCTCCTCGTTGATAGTGGAATTTTGCCTGCCTTGGAAGAACACAACCCGGATTGGCGTGCGCAGGCGCTTCGGGCTATGCGTGGTAATACAGTTAAACTGATTGCCCGCTCGTAGGTCTGCTTCAATTGACTGGATTCATTAACAACACATAAAAACCCCTATCTATTTAGATAGGGGTATAGTTTTTAAAAAGTTCTATACTCTTACTGGTTTCGATTGTAGAAAAGATCGTAGGTTCTGAACCCATCGTTGATATTATAGAAAATGATTTTAATCTTTTCCTGCCACTGTAGCTCATCAGGGATGGTTAATGTAACAGTAAATGAGTTGCCTTCTTGAGTGTCGATGCCGGCCACTTCATATAACGTGATTGCTGTGGAGGCGCCATCTTGCATGAATACGGCAAAACGCTGTCCCGCAGGGAAGTAGCGTGTCTGCACGGTGACGGATGCCCCCTTCACTACAGACAGGATATCAAAGGTGGGGAATCCTGGTGGCAGGTTATTATACGACGTTTCATTGGTGTTAGTGAAGGTGGTGTTCGAAGTGCCGGTAGCAGTCTCGTTATAGAACCAGTTGTAGCTGTAATACTTGGATTCGGTCACGCTCTCAAACCGCACGGCTATGATATCTTCACCAGCCAGCTCATCTGGGATGTAGAACTTTGCCAGGAATGAACCGCCCTCGCCGGTGGTGATCTTTGAAACCAGATATCCGTTGATGCCCTGTGTGCCGTTATATCCCATCAGCACATAGACTGTTTGGTTTGCCGGGAAACCTGTTATTTGGGTGGTCACCGAATCATTCTTTACGACTGCCACGATCGAAGTGGTCGGGGCAGCAGCCTGCACGGGCGCGATGCTGGCTGCAATTAATCCGATCGCAAATATGAGTGCCATTCTTTTTTTCATAACTTCCTCCTCAATAATAGAATTTGCCTGAGATCAATGATGATCAATAGTTGGTTAAAATACTGGCGGATGCTCAATTATGTACATCCATTATAGCTATTTTAAACAGAATATCAATCATCTGTTATGTATATAGGTGCAAGAACTATGCCTATAGGCTAATTTCCTAGATCCAGAGTGCCTTCGTTAACGTATCGCGTGAGCTCGTCCACACTCAGGTCTTTAATGCCTAATTTTTCGATCGTACGCCCGCGCCGGTAGTAATCAGTTTTGTGGATGATGCAGGCCAGGCGGATGATGCTGTCCATTGCCCGCACCGAGATACCATACTGTTTACCGATTGATGCGATTGGCATCAAGCTCATAGGCACATCCTCAAAAATATAGCGGTGGTTGAGGGTTGGCGGGGCTTTGATGCCATAATATCCGCTCTGGTTGTGGATTGATTCATACAGGTTGTTCCCCTTGACGTTGTATGCTAATTCCAGCCATTCTGTAGCCGTACGAGCGCGGATGCTTAATGCGGAAGCGACGGTCACCCGTTCGCGGTCCAGCGCTTCCAGGACGATTGCTGTGGAAGGAGTTACACCGTCGATATAGAATTCAAAATCACCGTGCGTGGATTCAATTCGTCCGGCGTTCAAAATCGTGAGCGCGGGGTGAAAGATAGCCCCCATATTGTTCAGACCAGTATGCAGTACGTTTACCCCATCTATAAACTGTGGATAAACATCTTCGATCGCTTTCAGCACTTCTTCTGTATGTGTCGCTGGCAGTGCTGCCATCGGCACTGCTTCTTTGATGCGGAAGATGTGCCCTTGCGCGGGTCCATCTGCTCGGCTGGCATAAATAAAGGTTTCCGCTTC
>SDBT01011585.1_pt1 | contig 14183 bp, 15 predicted proteins | sample 2277101 | NCBI WGS metagenome assembly SDBT01 (sample SAMN10404973, study PRJNA504765) | marine sediment metagenome | isolation source: marine sediment core GS10_PC15, 103 cmbsf | place: Arctic Ocean: Southern Knipovich Ridge | collected 2010 | reverse complement strand
CACTAAATCGCAGATCGTTATTATTGGTACTAGGTGGGCTCCCAAAGACCTAATCGGCTGGATACTTGAAAACGGACCTGGCTATAAGATAATGAGCAGGTCAGCACTTGAGAAACCAGGTCAGATTGGAGAGCCTGCCACTAAAGATCAAGGTGGAGTACCTATCTGGGACCGCTTTAATGATGAGGTGCTAGCGGAACTTGAGTTGTCGATTGGGATATTCATGTTTCACATGCTGTATCTTAACATACCAACTGCGTCTATAAATCAGGTGTTCAAGCGAGCATATATCAACTACTACGATAAGATGCCACGAGATCTATTGTTCTGTACGTCTGTAGATCCCGCTCCAAGTGATCAAGCAGCTACTAAGACGGATAGTGACTATAATGTTATACTCACAACAGGATTGAATCCTGAGAATGGTGAGATATACGTAGTGCACTATGATAGAGACCGCATAGATCCAGGTGATGTGATAGATCGTATATTCAATCACTATCGTGCGTATAAACCTCTTGTAGTACGTGTTGAGGGCGTGGCATATCAGAGGACATTGTGTTACTGGATTACTCGTAGGCAAGAACAGCTGGGAGAACGCTTCTATATTGAAGAGATTAAGAATGCCCGTGTGAGTAAAAACGCCCGCATCCTAGGTCTGCAGCCGTGGTTTGCTGCTGACAAGATATTCATGAAGAAGGAGCACACTGATCTTGAGCGTGAGCTATTATCGTTTGATCCTAGTAAGAAAGCTGGTACAGGTCACGATGATGTTATAGATGCCCTGTCTATGCAGATAGACTTCTGGACCAAGATGTGTGAGAGTGCTAAGCAAGAGAAAGAAGAGAGCGAAGTTCTGGACCCGTTCTCAGGTACATCTATTATCAATGAGTTGCTACAGAGGCCCATAGATCTTGTGAGCTATCCTAATGATATAGGTCTTTTGGGTGAGCGAGCTGCACTACTAGCACATAGAACTGACTATGCGTATAATTGAGTTGTTCGATAATCGAACAACACGGAGAATTTTAGATGGCACGAAAAACTCCAGATGAGTGGATAGAAGAGATTGATGCTGCGTTGTGTTATCGCGAGATCTTCGGTCGTGAAGCTGCGTGGAATAAACTTGAGATGAATTACTTAAACGATCCTCAAGGTGATACTGCTGTCGGTCCGAATCTTGTGTACGCGATGGGTGATGCGCTTGTTAGTTCTCTAATGGTACCTGATCCTGAGTTTGTTATTAAAGCTACGAAGAGAATTGGCCTTAGTAGAGCTCCGATTTTAGAATCGTTAGATAACTATCTTGTCACCAAACTACGGTTCAAGCAGTATACTGATATATCTGTCTTAAGAGGTTACCTATACGGTAACATGATTATGAAGATCGGTTATGATAGTGAGTTTGGTTGGGCTCCTTATTATGATATAGGTCAGGGAAATAACTTAATGGGCATGACCTTTACACAGTTCAATAAGAAGGGGAATAGGATTGAGACGCCTGATACGCAACCAGGTTGGCCGTGGATGCGGCCCGTTCTATCTCACAACTTTGTAGTTCCATGGGGCACAATATATCTTGAAGATGCTCCGTGGGCTGCACATAGGATATTCAGGCATATAGATCACATTAAGGCGGATCCTAAGTATGTGAATAAGTCGCGGCTGACAGGTATGATGAGCATGGAAGACTTCATGGAGTCTCATCTTACTCCTGGGTCTCGGCAGCAAAAGATAAAGCTGAGGGGTATTGCTAAGTATCATAAGAAACCTGAGTTTGTAGAGATGTGGGAGATACGCGACCGCTTAACAGGGGAGATTCTTGTGGTATCTCGCGATTATGATAAGTATCTTAGGAAAGCACCTGACGCTATTCAGATGGCTTGTGGTATGCCGTTTGTAGGTGCGACGCTTAATCAGCATCCTCGTAGTTTCTGGACTACGCCTCCTGCGTATTATCTTGGGCAGATACAAAGGACACAGTTTGATATTAGTCTGCAAGCTGAGAAGCAACGTAGGCTCGCTGTTCTTAAGTTCTTATTTCGTAAAGGTGAGATAAAGAAAGAGGCACTAACACGCTTGTTATCTGCAGATGTGGGCGGAGCTGAGGGAGTGGATTCGAGCTTTCCTCTTAAAGATATCATTGTGCCTATTCAGACAAGCATCAACTGGGACTCTGTAGCATCTTCTGAAGCTAATAGGAGAGAGGCTCGTGAAGCTGTTGGTATGAGTAGTAATCAGGTGGGTGAGTTTGCTAAGGGTCGTAAGACAGCCGCTGAAACTAATGAGGTTGCAGGTGGGTCGGGTAGGAGAGAGAGTAGAAGAGGCCAAGCGGTTACTGGCTTCTACATTGATTGTATTAGAAAAGTTAACCAGCTGATATTTGCGTTCTGGACCATACCGCGTGAAGTCATGCACGATGAAGGTTTTGAGAATGTAACGGGCGCTGATTTAGCGGGTGAATACTTGTACGAAGCTAGTCTATCTACTAAGAGAAATGTTAGTAGAGCACAACGTAAGGTTGAAGCACTTATGTTAACGGCGCAGCTTGCACAGCTACCTGGGACAGATCCTAAGGCGTTGTATCAGCATCTGGCGGATGCTTCATCCGATCCTGCTTTTGAAAGAATACTAGCTCCTGTCACCTCAGGTGGTGGGCAGCGTTCTTCCGCCGCGCTGCCCACATCACCTCAGCAACAGTTACCTGCTGGAGGGAATAAGTAATGCCAGTATACGATTATAACTGTACGTGTGGAGTAACTAAACATGATGAGTTTGTTACTCATTGGGAGTCTGAGGTTAAGTGCGATAAGTGTGGTGAACTTATGAAGAGACAGTTTCCGCTACGGTTTGCCATAGACATGTTGCCTAAGGACGGACTTTTCCTAAAACACGTATGCCCTGAAGGTAAAACTTTTCACTCTAAGAGCGAGTTAAAGCGGTATGCAAGAGAACATAAGTTAGAATTAGGAGCACTCCTTTGAGATTAACTGGAGTTAATTATGGCAAGACCTACTAGAAAGTTTATTGTGTTGCTTAGTGATAATCAGCATCCGATTGTTACTTTTGAAGGCGACTACATAAACAAGCGTGAGCTAGACCTGTGTATCAGGGCGCTCAAAAAGAAACAGAGAGAGATAATCCGTGAGTATCGTAAGAAGAAGATTATCGCTGAACATGAGGCAAGCAAGAAAGGTCAGGTGGCAGATGACACCGGAAGAACTGAAAAAGCAGAGAGCGGACGAAGCGACAGTGAAGGAGCAGGTAAAGAAGGACGAAGTGCTGAACCAGCAAAAGTCGCAGTTGCAGCAAGTGGTGGGGGAGGTGCTAGCCCCGATACAAGCGGGGTTAGCGGACTTGCAGGGAAAGTTCCAGGGGTTACAGGAGCAGCAAATCCGAGCGGAAAGTAAGACTGCTAAGACGCCCGAGGAAAAAATGGACGAAATGCTGAACGATCTGAATAGCGATGATAAGTATGATAAGTTGAGTAATAAGCAGATGCTTGATGTTATTAGTACGTCGCTTGATAGCGCTCTCACAGCTAACGTACAAGCTGTGAGAGATAGTATCGCAGAGGATATGAAGCCTACGTTTGATAAAGTTGGGACGCTTGAGAAGGCCACTATGCAGATCATTGCTAGCATAGGCGTTAAGGATGCTCGTAGTGAGCATAAGGATTTCGATGAGCATCTTCCAGAGATTAAGGAAGTGCTTACTACGTATCCAGGTATGGATTACAATGACGCGTATTTGTTAGCGAAGAGTAAGAAGGCAGGAGCGTTGCCTCCAAGAGGACAGATTGATTCAGAGAAGCCGCAGTCCACTGGGGCCGTTCCTCCTCAAGACGCTGATCCTACAGCAATGACTAATAACAACATGCAAGCGATGGCTGAGAGAGGTAAAGATTCAAGAAGTGGAAGACAGTTGCACGGGAAAGCGGGCTTTATGGCCCTAGCTGAGGCAGCTGCAGATAAAGTTTTGGCAGCTCATGATTAGTTGTTATGCTAATCGTTATGAGTTAGTTCACCCAAGTGAATTTCCGTAACGCGCTGTGATCGTCGACTAGAATTATAATTAGGAGATTTACAAATGGCTACGCTTCCATCGCTGAATAGACAGTTGGAAGACGACTTCGTAAACACTTGGTATGAGATTCGGGCTCAAGTTGTGGATAACATTCTTGAGTCCACGATCTTCTCTTTAGCTCTTAAAGAGTTTGGTGCCATGAAGTCGCAAATGGGTGGCGAGTTTGGGTGGACTGATACCGTTGGGTATGGTACTAAGTCTACACAACGGTTCCAAGAAGGCAGTACCGTTTCTCAGAGTACTCCTCAGTTGGATACGTTTGCTCGCTTGAATTGGCGCTTCTTCTGCGTCGATGTAAATAGGTCGCTGATTGATGATGCGAAGAATACGGGTAAGTATCAGATTAAGTCGTATCTGACTCGTAGACTTGGTGCTGCTCGTGACGCGATGGTTCAGGATCTTGAGACGTATCTCATGCAGTATGGAGCGTTTTATGCTGCACCTCTTCAGATCAACGGCCTGATAGATATTGTGGCACCTAGTTCGGCAGTCACACCTAGTGGTGCTGTTGCTGCTAGCGACACGTATGCTACTGGTACTAGCAACGGTGCTATTAACCGCACTAACACTTGGTGGCGTAATTGGGTTATGGCAGATGGGTTGACGCAGGCTAATGCTAATAGAATCGCAGGGCCTACGAATGAGCCGTACGATCTGAACTTGGTATCAGATATGGACCACTTCTTCAATAGCATATCTGCAAATGCTGAGTCACCGAACTTCATCTTGTCAGGTCAGTTGCTGTACGAAGCATATGTTGCTGAGATGAGGGACAGAATTCAGATTGTTCGTACTGGGTTCAATAAGACAGCGGCCGACTTGGGATTTGAAACTGTGACATTCAGAGGTGCGACTTATGCTTATACAGATAAGATCACCACGTTGAGAATGGACATGCTCAACATGAACTACATAGATTTCAACTTCCATCCAAACGTGTGGTTTGAGATGACTGACTGGCGTGATACGGCTAATCAGTTTGAGCGTGTCGCGTACATCGTTAGCATGACTCCGGGGCTTGCTACACAACAGCCTAGAAGACATGGAACAATGCTTTACGCATCGTAACCAGTTGTTCTAACATCGAACATGTGATAATGACATTAGTTGGAGATTTAAGAAATGGCTGACAAACGGCTAATTAGCGTGCCTCTCACGGATATTCGCACGAATGATGAAGAGGTTATCGGGGATTTGTACCCTCACAAAGGCAAGGTCTATCGGTGGGTTAAGAATGCAGGTGCCACTGATCTGACGGCTACTGCGCCTTGTCTCACCTTACCGACATCTGCTATAGAAGCGATAGGAAGTAGAGTGGTAGCTCCATCAGGTGCTGGACCGTCTACTGCTCTTAGTGGTGCTATATTGAATATAGCAGGTGCAGCGATGGCCGCTATAACTAAGAGCGGTAGTGATACAGGTGACCACGGGTGGATTCAGGTTCAAGGTACGAAGAAGGTTAGTATGACTCAGAGTGCAACTGCCGATGATCAGTTGGTTGGAGCTATCTCGATTGCTACTGTCGCAGTTGATAGTGCTTGGGCTAGGTCTCAAGCTCCTGTAGATTCAGGCGGTCTTGCTCCTATGCACGTTAAGAGTGTCAGGCTAATCAGACTTCACGCCACAACTGGGGCCGCTACAGCGTACTCAGCTTACGTTGACATTCAGTGTCTGTAACAGTTAGATAGTGAAAGGAGCGATTCATGAGAATTGCACTATGTATCCACGTGTTTGATACAGTGGACTTTGATGTGTACTTCAATCACCTATATCTTGTAGCGAACTGGGGTAAGAAGTACGATTTAGTATTCATCGGTAAGAAAGGGTTGCAAGCTGCGCAGGCACGAAATCGGATTATTGATAAGTGTCTTGAGGAAAAGTGTACTCATGCGTTTTTTCTTGATGGCGACCATCTAGTAGAGGCAAGCTCTTTAGATTATCTAGTAGAGTGTGCCGATGAAGCAATGGTGTCAGGTCTCATCTGTAAGAAAGGTGAGCAGTATCAGCAAGTAGCTTGGGAAGTCCATGAGGTAGAAGGCAAGGATAACTTCTTCCAAGTCACACTACCTCTGGACGGCCAAGTTTATGAAGTACATACATGTGCCTTCGGTTGTACGTTGATTAACCTTGAGAAGCTTAAGAAACTGAAGAAACCGTACTTCAGAGATACTTGTCTTGATGGAGTTAATATTCGTAGTGACATTAACCTCTGTAAGATGTTCAGAGATATAGGTGAGAAGATGTGGGTAGATACTCGTGTTCTTGTAGGGCACATAGGTCAGAGGCGTATAGTGTATCCTCAGAACGCTGAGTACTACAACCAGAATCAGCAAATTGAGGATGACCAGCGTCTTCTTAGGGTTGGTCAAGTTGGTGATTACTTTGATAGTCGGAGGATATCACCGTGAGAATGGTATTTATAACTAATCCGTGGGCATCTGCTATGATAAGGGGTGAGCAGATAGCGGCCCGTTTACTAGATGCCGTGGTATATCAGTATACAGATGTAGCAGCTGAGAATGTTAGAAAGGACGATGTCTGTATATTTGTTAAGTCTTTTCCTGACTGCGAATGGCCTACTCTTATGAAAGCGATTAAGGTTAAGAAGTGCTATTTGGATATAGTTGATAGTGTAAATGCTCTTAGTAGCGCTCGTAGTTCTGATGTAGCTAAGAACATGGATCTTGGTGTCATAGCGATAGGTAAGCTGTCTCATGAGTATATTTCAGAGTACCTAGGCCGAGATGATATAATACTAATACCGGAGCATCACTGTAACTTTGAGAGTGTTATGCGAGACGAACGTGACGTTTTTAAGGTGGGTTTCTGTGGCTATGAGGATAACTTCCATTTAGATCCTGTAGTGGTTGGTAGAGCGTTAACTAGTATAGGTGCTAAGTTCATCTATAACATTAACCCTGAAGATCGAAATGTGTGCTGTAGGTTTTATGCTTCTATAGATATTAGTCTGTCATTTAGATGTCAGATGGACCCAGCTCTGGCTAAGTTGAAGAACCCGCTGAAACTTGCAAACGCTGGCTCGTTTGGGATACCTACTGTAGCGTACCCTGAACGGAATTACGTTGCAGAGTGGGATGGTTGTTTCGCTAAAGCCGAGAATTTAGATCAGATTGTTAGAGCGGTAAAGGTACTTATGGAGTCAAAATCTGCTTACGAGAACTTATCAGGTTTGGCTTACGAGAAGTCTAAAGAGTATCATATAAAGAAGATACTTCCTCTCTATAAGGAGTTACTAGTATGATTACCATAGCACAAACTTTTGCTAAGTATCACGCTAATAAATTCGTGAATAGCACAGATGTGGTGTATGTGGATATACTACCGAATAAGGCTGATACACTGTTAGAGATAGGTGTAGGTAACGGCGGTTCTATGCGCGCGTGGTGTGAGTTTTATCCTGACGCTAAGATCTTCGGCATTGACATGAATCCTAATTGCAAGAATGTTGATATTGGTAGAGCTACGCTGCTCTTAGGTGATGTTAGTGACGTAGAGTTTATGAAACGTGTGGTTAGTTCTTTACCCATGCTAGATGTCATTATAGACGACGGAAGTCATAAAGCTAAAAATCAACAAGACGCGTTTAGTGTTTTATTTCCTGTGCTCAAGTCAGATGGTATGTATGTTATAGAGGATCTTCATGTTGCTACTGATGATAATTGTTTAGACAACGGTTATCCAGGTACGTTGCTTTTCCTTCGTAATCTTCCCTATGAAGTAAAGTTTTACTTTGAGCATACTGCTGTAATAAGGAGGAGATGACATGATTAAGTTAGACGTATGTTGCGGGCAGTATAAGTACGAAGGTTTTACTGGTATGGATATGCGCGATGTCGAAGGTGTAGATATAGTGCATAATGTTTGTGAGTTTCCGTGGCCGCTGGAAGATAATAGTTGTAGTTCTTTACTAATGCGTCTTGCTTGGTCGTGTATAGAGCCTAAGTATAGAATACAGCTGATGGATGAGTTCTGGCGTGTTGCCGCTCCTGGTAGTAAGCTGCAGATTGTAGATCAGTATTATAAGGGCGATAGGTGTCATCATGATCCTATTTGTTACAGTTGCCCTAATGAGTGGACGTTCCTATACTATGATCCTAGGAGTTATAAGTACAAAGTATATGAACCTAAGCCTTGGAACATACTTAAGTATGAGTATCACGAACGTAGTTTGTTAACTGTTCTGCTCACTCCTATTAAGGAGGTACAATCGTGATAGCGCTGTTCAAAGTGTTTATGTCGAAGTATGCTTCTCAACGTGTGGCTAAGGTTCTGAGTTCGGGTTATATAGGTGAAGGACCGCTCGTTAAGGAGTTCGAAGATGCGATTAGTCACTATATCGGAAATCCTAATGTTGTGTGCGTGAATAGTTGTACTAGTGCTCTTATACTCGCATTGAGACTCTCAGGTGTTAGAGTAGGTGACTTTGTAGCTACTACACCTATGACGTGTTTAGCGACTAATGAAGCGATACTTGCATTAGGTGCTCATCCTGTGTGGGTAGATGTAGATAGTAATACTGGAAATATGTCACCTAGTTCACTAGATCATGTGCTTAGAACTTGTAATGGTATCAGAGCAGTTATATGTGTGCACTGGGGAGGTTTCCCGTGTGACGTGCAGAAGATAAATGATGTAGCTCGTGATTGGGCTATCCCAGTTATCGAAGATGCCGCTCATGCTTTTGGTACTGAGATTGATCACACTAAGATTGGTAATCACAGTGATTTTGTGTGCTTCTCGTTCCAAGCTATTAAAACTGTAACGTGCGGAGATGGTGGTGCCTTGCTTGCTAGCAACGCTGATGTTGCTAAGCGAGCTCGCTTGATGAGATGGTTTGGCCTAGATCGTGAACTATCATCTGACATGAGATGCTGTCAGGACCCGGTTGAGTTTGGTTACAAGATGCAAATGACTGATATAGATGCCGCTATTGGGATTAGTAACTTGATGCACGTAGATGGTATACTTAAAACCGCTCGTGAGAACGCACAGTACTACGATGATGCTTTTGAGAATATGATGAACGTACGTGTTGTTAATGTACCTGAGAACATCAATCCATCTCGCTGGTTATATACAGCAACTGTGAATGACGCACCTGAGTTCATAGCTCACATGAGGAACAGTGGTGTTGCGTGTAGTAAAGTACATGATAGGAATGATACTAAGACCATGTTCGATGGTAGTCGGTGTAGTCTACCAGGTGTAAACTCATTCGACAAAGACCACGTGTGCATACCAGTTGGATGGTGGGTCACGAAAGAACAAAGAGATCACATTATTAGTTCAGTTAAGGAGTATGAAGATGGCTGATTCGCTAACAATAACTAAGTCTCCTAGGAGAGTGTTCTCTAAGATTTTGCAGAGACTCTTGAGAGGTACTAGTTATATCACTGCTGCAGATGGTAGCTTGCACAGCTTGAATCTCAGGAGATGGCAGAAACGCGTGTGGTACGCTGCATCTGCTGATCCTGCTGTGGATTCAGGTAGCCAAGATGAGTTTCCTGTGGAAAAGGGTGACCTCGCTTACCGTGAGGATACTGATGAAGCGTTTATATGTAGTGTAGCTCCTGCAGCTACTACCGATGCTACGTTCATTCAGATGCACGCTTAAGAGGTGATAATGTGGCTAAGACACGTGCTCAGATAAAGACATCTATAGACTTCAACACAGGTAGGGCTACTGAGAAAGATGGTCTTATAGATGATCTATGCGATCAGGCTCTCAAGTTGGCGATTGGTAAGCACCCGTTTCGAGATGCACAAGATGATCCCACTATTATAGCTATCACGGAAGATGCAGTGTCTGTAGACATATCAGCTATAATGAATCTCGTTCACATAGTAACCGCTCGGATTATTCAGGATAGCGGTACGCTGAATTTGCCTTTGCACATGAGAGACAGGACGTGGTGGGATAGGAATGTTATCAACGCAGAGGACAATCAGAAGGGATGGCCAGCTAACGGCTTGAGATGGGAATCTACAGTGTTGTTAGAGCGTCCCGCTGAGTCTGATCTACAACTGCAGCTTATAGTATCTCAGGATAAAACATTTACTAATGATAGTACAGAGACGCCAGTTAAGATACTTGACACGTTCATAGTTCAATATGTTACTGCGTTTGTGTTCTTATCTGTACAGAATTTGCAGAGCTACGCGTTCTGGAAGAACATAGCACTCGGTTTCAAGTGGGATGAGGGAGTTGTAGGTGGAACACTTAGACATGCTATCATAACTGATAGGTATGATATATCAGAAGAGATGCACGCTCAAGCACCGTATGAGATGGGTCACCATAATAGAGGTGTTGCTATTCTAAACGGTTTAATTAACTACGATCTAGCAGGTAATGCTATACCTCACGATCTGTTTGGTCAAGTGATTACGTGGTTTTAGTTAGGAGATAGTAATATGGCTGAACAAGGTTGGGATGTAACTAAACCTATTGACCATACTAAGGTATCTGTGTTACCTGAAGAGATTAGGGGTCTTAGGTCGTCTATTAAGACCGTTATCCAGAAGGAACATGTAGCTCTTGGTGCGGCTAATAGCGGCGGTCAGCATCTCAAAGGTGCGGCTCGCGTGTATTTAGACGCAGATCTACCAGGTACAGACCCTGAGAGTAACAACTTAGATACTTCAGCTACGTCAGACGATGGTCGCATTGCTGTTGTCACTGCTGCGGCTACCGATGCCGAGAACACTCTAAAAGTGTATGTAGCTACAGCAGCAGGTATAAGTACTGGCTGGGAAGACATTAGAGTAGCTGAGGCCGGGACGTCTCACAGAGTTCGTTTAGCTAATGCTGTAAGTATACGTGGTTATCGTGCTACTGGTGTGTCAACTACCATTAGCCTCATTAAGGTTAATGCCAGTAACTTACCAGAGATTGGTAGTGGATCGGTCGCTGTAGTTATGCCGTCGGCAGCACCAACCGCTGATGGTCAAGTTGCTAATAAGAAATACGTTGATGACCTTGCTATTTCTGTAATTAAGGCGTGGGTACAATTTGACGGTGATGATGCCACAATTCAGGGCACGGGTTTTAATGTATCAGGCGTAGTAAGAAACTCTGTTGGCAATTATACGGTTACATTTTCAGACGCGCTTGCCAATAATGATTATGCTGTTGCCGGTTTTTGTGCCGATGCTACGTCAGGGGCTGGTATGGTCTGTAACCAATCAAATTCAAGCCCGGAAGCTACAACCACGATAGAAATTGAAACGTGGGATACCGAAGCGGCTGCTTTAGCAGATTATGGCAGGGTTCATGTAATGGTTATAGGCGACCAGGTATAAATGAGTCAAATACTTGTATATCCTGTTCCTACAAAAGGACTGAACACTAACCAGGAGCCTACTGCGTTCTCTGATGCGTTCTCTCCTTTCTTGAAGAACGTATATGTAGATCTTACTAAGTGTCGTAAGCGTAGGGGTATATCTCAGATCGGTAGCTCTTCTCTCCCGCTCTCAGGTGTGGGTATGAAGATGATAACGTATGTAGATGCGAGAGGTAATAGGCATGAGATAGCACTTACAACTACTCGTGCATATCTATACGATGGAACGAATGATGAGTGGGATGATATTACTCCTAGCGAGGTACTATCGTCTGCGGATTCAGGTTGGACAACAGCCGGTGACGTAATTGTGTCTCATGATACTGTTGTGAAAAAGGAAGGTACTGCATCTGTTAAGATGGTTATGGACGCTGAGCATACTGACGGCGAGAAGCTGATGTACGAAGACTTTAGTGCGATAGATATTACAGATAGAAATGCTATAGGTTTTTGGTTTCGTAGTAGTGATGAGTTACCTTCTGGAGCCGTGGAAATTGTAGTTAGTGAAAATGCTAATGGTTCTAAGACTAACGGTGTCACTGTAGCTATAGACAAGGCATCAGGAAAAGGTGTATGGCACTACTTTATAATCCCAGTAGACCTAAGTGCAATGAACGCAGTTATATCTATAGGTATATATGCTAATGCAACTCTTGCTAGCGGTCTTGAGATACACATAGATGATGTCAAAGCTCACGTTATTTTCGCTGGTGGGGCGTCTAACTTATGGTCTTACAGTTTGGCGACTGACACTAACGAGTTCGGCAACAACGGTGGTATGGCACTTGTGATAAGTAATGGCGTAGATGATTTACAGTACTTTGAAGGTCAGTCAGATGATAAGTTTCAACTACTAGTACACGCTTCAGGGGCGTCTCATACTGACGTGGTAGCTGAGTTTTGGAATCACTTCATGCTCCTGAACTTCAATGACGGCGATCAGAATGTTAAGTCACTGTTGTACTCTGCAGCAGGTAATATAGATGATCACACATCAGATAACGCAGGTGCTAATACTTTGACAGATACTATCGGTCAGATACTTAACGCACTGAAACTCGGTTCGTCACTTATAATATATTCTGAGGATACTATTACTGTAGGTAGATACTACGGTGGGTTAACTATATTCACGTTTCCCACGTTAGTATTTGGTACTGGTGTCGTAGCAGCTAATGCTGTGCTTAGTATAGCGAATGTGCATTTGATTCTTGGGAATGACCAGAAGGTATATGCTTACTACGGTGATACAGATATGGTGCCGATAGGTGAGGCTATTGAAGACGGCTTATTTGCAGCTCTTGATGTGAGTAAGAAGGTGCATATAGTATCCGGTCTAGACGCAGGGAAGTACAAGGTACATTTCTTTATACCGGGTTCAGGAGAGTCCGATTATGCTAGTATGAGTTACTGCTTTAACTATAGACAGTCTCATCTGTCCTGGGAGTTCCACGACTTCTCGAAAACTGTCAAGGGTTTTGGTAGTGTGCTAGCAGCATTTGACTGGTACTGTGACGAAGATCCTATGAAAGATGTGTTCTGCGATGAGACTGCTTTGTACTGTGATGATAGTTCTGGGCAGTTGGGTTATGAGTTACCAGCGTTCATATCTGACGATGGTTATGTTTATAAGTTAGATGAAGCATCGGACGGTAAAGATGATGATGTAGATATCGCGTTTGAGTTATGGACCCCTGAGTTCATAGTTAGTGCCGAGGAACAGATAGGTAGGTGGGTGTGGTTCAGTTTTCAGGGTTACAGTGGTGTTATCAATTCTACTGTGACTGTGCAGTACAGTACAGACCGAGGTGACAGTTGGACGGAGATAACTGATTCTCCTGTAAGCCTGAATCAAAGGTGGACTACTCATAGGTTACCTATAGATGTAGTTAATAGAAGGATAATCTTTAGATTCTTACAGACGTCTAATAAAGATGTGCAGCTACGTGGGTTGTTTAAGTGTGCTGTTGAACCTCAGTCTGAGAGAGACTAATGGCAGATGATATAGAAATACCGTTTAACTTTCCGCAGATACCTGATGATGCTTCAGAGCAGATGCGTCAGTTCTTGGTTGAGTTGCGAAGGATGATTACTGATCACTTTGTAGCCGATGGCGGGCCTAAAGAGTTTGTTAGTATGAACATTGTTAATGGTTTTATAGTAGACTCACCTACGCTGGTTGTAGATGCAGGGAATCATAGAGTGGGGATAGGGGCGACGACGCCGGATTATATACTTGATATTGATGCTGGAGAGATAGATGACAATAACTATGATGGTTTGAGGATAATTGACACTGGTTGGGATGCGACCAGTCATCCAATGCTTGAATTCTATAACTCGCATGTAGACTTCAATGGTTCTTTAGTAAGGATATATGGTGAAATAGGAAATGTAGGAACGAATTCTAAGTTATATTTTGCTGTGGCGGATAGTTCTAAGAATCTCCAGAATAGAATGGTAATTGATAAAAGCGGCAACGTTGGCATTGGGACGACGTCACCTGATGAAAAACTTGAGGTTGTTGGAAATGCTTTGATTACAAGCGGTAAGGGGTTTATAGGTACAACAAGTGATATGTTGGCCCTTTTAAATATAACTGGAGATACCGCTGGTATTAATGACCGCCACGAATGTTTATGGATGCGTGGTAAGGTAGGAGCTTGGATTGTTCAACTCAATGTAAGAGGTCCAAGGTTAGAAATAGGAGGTGGTGCTACCTTAGATACTACG
>SDBT01011584.1_pt1 | contig 14185 bp, 7 predicted proteins | sample 2277101 | NCBI WGS metagenome assembly SDBT01 (sample SAMN10404973, study PRJNA504765) | marine sediment metagenome | isolation source: marine sediment core GS10_PC15, 103 cmbsf | place: Arctic Ocean: Southern Knipovich Ridge | collected 2010 | reverse complement strand
AATCTTCATCGCTCTCTAACCTTGAACCGTGAACCCCGGAAGTTTGAACCTGAGTAGTTACAGTAAATGAATCTATCAGTTGATATTTATTGTCTTTGGCTATGGCCTCCGCTCTCTCAATTGTATAGCCTATCCCAGATGGACTCGTTCCAAGAAGTCTGATCAAATATGTCAAAAGTCGAGATTTGACCCCCTTCACGCACATTTCTGTCAAGAATGAAGACCTGACCCCGTTGTTTTTTCTAACTTTATACCTCACCGCGGGGTTTGGCGGGCATCACCGGCCGCTGAACGAAGTGAGGGAACCGAAAAGCGCAGCTTTTCAACGGTCCGTTGTGCATGCCCTGGTTCGGTGCAGATTCGTCACCTCTCAAGTAAACGCGGGTCACTCTATCGCTTTCCAGTGTCGCCCCTCCGCCAATGATCACCGCAGCAACGTCGAAAACATATCGGCCAGAGCATCATTCCCAATCGATTGACCACCGCCAGATGATCCCCTATATCTGTCGTCGTCGTAGTCTTCCTCTGGCGGACAGTTTTCCTCGGCCTCCGATAATCGCCGGCGAACGGATTCTATTTGCCTCTCAAGCCCGAGGCCGGTCTTGTCTGCTATTGCTTCCAAGCTATAGAGTTCATCGCTAAGAAGCTGGGGGTCATCATCATCCAGGTGGTTGTCCACTATGTTTTCTATTACTTCAATGATACGGTTGCCATCTTCTGAAATGCGCACATCTGGACATAGTTCTAGGAATTCGCTCAGACAAGATACATCCGATATCCAATATACGTTCTGATAAAACGACTCCTTTGCAGCAATCAAGAAATCAGTTTTGAAATCGGTAATGCAGTCCAAAGCTATTACCTCCTTCACCAAGCGAAGGAGGTCCCCATTCGGGGCTTCAAAGTCCATTATCTGAGTGGTTAGCTCCACCAGAGCCTCCCTGAACATGTCCTTAAGAAAACCGAATTCCCGCTTCTTTAGAAGCGAGGCCACAAAGGCCAGCCTCTCGACACGACTTAGCATTGCGCGCCCTTTGTATGTCGAGCGTCCCTGATCAGATGAGTAATTTACTAGGGTGCATGGCCTAGCCGGTATGGTCTCCTTAAGGGCGGTAAGCAAGATTTCTTTTATCTGGCCCACAAGCCCTATCGCCATTCCCTTTTCACATATCCACTGAACCTGTTCGAAGAAGCACGCGGCTTTCCCCAACCCTTCGCACAGAGTCGGGTTCTTTTCAAAATACTTGTCAATGAAGTCCTGCACTGAAGGATTATGGAATGCAACAATGTCATTTCCGCGGTCCTGCCTCAAAACGATGAAGTTGCCCTGCAATTCAGACAGTGCCCGACGAAGTTCTTTCTCAGTAATTTCAAGGCCCAGTCGAGACACGAATCGCTTTGTCGCAACCTCGAAGTCCTCGACAAATACCTGGCGAGGCAACGTTCTAAGGACAAGTAGCATCTCTCGGGCAGTGTCGGTGAGGTGGTTGCTAAACGCCTGTTCCCAAATGAGAAATGGTTCTTGCAGATTCCGCAAGAACACGGCCGGGTATTGAGCAGGCCGCTCGCATCCAACCCACATTGGGTCTGTCATATACTCCACGATTCTAGGGTTGTAATTAGGATGGTCTATTATCTTAAGGTAAGCTGTCTGTTTCACTATTTCCTCTACATAGTCAGCAGGCAAACCAGAGAAGTACAGATGATTATATAAAATCTGGGCTCTAATAGGTCGAGTGTATTGAGACAGATCCACGATACACTGGGGCCTCTCTAAGATTGGGTCATTTAGCAATTCATACGTGACCTGCGCTTGATGAAGAATGTATTCCCTCGTCGTAAGAATAAGCTTGGATGATTTCGTGTTCCTGACAGCTGATATGAAGTTAACCAACCTATGATCTTCATTCTTCCGCAACTTTTCAGCCAATGATGTTCTGCCGAGAAAGTCATCATAAAGATAGACTCTAGGTCGTTGGCGGTCAGGAATACTGTAGGCCTCGCTTATGTCGTACGAAACGTCAACAAATTCATAGTTGTTTCGAAGGAAGTGGAGGACGAGCATCTTGGCGAGGGTCGTCTTTCCTATGCCGGGAATGCCAGCAATTACTACATAGTTGTGATTCTTTAGTATGTCCAAAGCCTTATTAAAGCTTTGATTTGCTACGTAGAGGCGCGCTTTATCTCTAATATCGTGTAATGTGATTCTAGTTTGGTTGATTATCCTGCTATGGAGTACCTCTTCTAGCACCGTTATGCTGGATAGCCATAACTTAAAATGCTGTCTTTCAACATCTGGGAATAGTCCCAATAAGTTATTCAAATCGTCTTTGCCGTAGACATCTTCGGGCCCTTTCACAAAGGGAGAAAGCTCTTCTTTCAGGTGATTCTTATTGGCTGGTGATAGTGGCACTGATGTCGCCAATAGATATCGGTCTGGCTGAAGCTTTTCGATCTTTACCCTTTCCTTTGATCTCAAGTGAGACAAGAGGCCGCGAAAGCCGGTATCGACAAAGTGTTTTGCTTGCACAATGAGAGACATCCCATCGGCTTCAGAGTACCGAAGATCTATTCCTCCATCTCTGCCAGTCTTGAACGTCTCTAGCCGAATCGAGAGTTCTGCTTGAATCAAATCCCTGACAAGATTCTCGAAATCTATCGGTGAGAGAGTATGGAAAGCATAGTCAGGCATGGCGGTACCACCCCGGAGTTAAGGTTCTTCGCTGGTTCATGTTGTTGCACCGAACAATTGAGTGAACGGAATTATTTCCAAAATATCAAATACAATGGAAAGAATTCAAGAATATTGGTAAAGTCTTTATTTTTATGATGTAAAGCTTTGTCTAAGGTATAGCAATAAATAAATCAACACAAAGTAAATGAATCTATCAATTGATATTTATTGTTTTGGCTATGAGCTCCGCTCTCTCAATTGTATAGCCTATCCCAGATGGACTCGTTCCCACAAGTCTGATCAAATATGTCAAGAATCGAGATTTGAGGCCCTTCACATTAGTTGCTTTACAACCAGCCCCCCCTCTTTCCAATAAAAAGAATCAAACGTTGACCCCATTAATTTTCTCACAATACTTATTTACTTAAGCCTGCCCCATCCATTGACCGAACTCATAAATGTGGAATTATCCCTACATATAAAAACGGTATGATGAAGGTATATCATCGCATTTGTCAACATATTTAAGAATTCCCTTCACCTGGTAGGCAGCACGTAGAGTGATTGGATCACCACCATCAAATTGTGTGTTGTTCCAGTTCATTTTTGTTAAAGCCAAAATCTCTTTTGCTAAAAAAATGGGAGTCTGTTCTGTGTGCTCGCATCGGAATAAAAGGGGCCTTGGTACATACATTCCAGGGTAGGTTGAAAAAAACTCCACGCTTCCACGAGTATAAAGAATATGTGATCTTTCATCAAAATTTAGAAATGTCCCACGTAATGGTGGATATGATCCTATGAAAGAGTCGAGTTAATGATTTGCTAATACTAATCAGATCAATAAGATCTATATTGTGGTTGTGTATAGCACTCAAAAATCCGTCAATTTCATCCGAAGTGTATGTGGAACTTTTATGAATTACGACACGAGCCGGAAGGTTTTTATGTTCTCCCTTATACAGTGAAAGCGCATTATCTAAAAGCTTAGTCGCATTATCTCTATCAAGGTGCGGTTGTCTATCCTCTTTGGATATATTGGCTGGTCCTCCTCGCACTATTACGCCTTGCCCCCGTTCATTGAAAACTTGAGCCACACTTGTCTGAAGAGTCGAAGCATCCAAGGTTTTATAAAAACTGACCCCGACATAACAAGTTGTAAATTCTGTGGGGTTCCGATGCAACCGCCACGGGATCCCTTTTGCCTTATAATACAAAGCCGTGTGAAGATTCCAAGCACGTGTGGCCTCATCTTGAGTAGGTTTCTTTTGCTGCGGCCGGCCTTTTTTTTTGTGACGTCTTTTACTTTCATCATACGTGGAAGGGATAATAAGCTGGACGGGGACTTTAAGGTCCATAGCTTTTGATTTCAGCAAATGGTGAAAGTTCAATATTCCTACAATTTTATCTCTTTTCTCCTCTTCAGATTCTTCATCAAATGCGGCATCAAATGGAAATAATGTTATATCGACAAGCGATTGTGGCAAAGCGCAGATAATCACATCAATTTTTTGCTCCTGTACCATGTAACTCATTTCACCATAGAAGAGATTGGCAGATTCCCTAACTATTTCATTTAGGTTATTTTTTTTAACAAGTTCACTAAAATTTTTCGATAATATAGTTCGCTGGAGTCGGGAGTCCATAATTAATGTGGACTGAAAGGCAGTATCTTTACAAAAGCCTGGGAATTTTGGAAATAGATTCGGTTGTTTACTGGGTTTTGCTGAAATCTCATTTCGACAATTTTCCAACCACCTTTGTACACCCTCTATCGTCTCTGTTGTGCCGATTATTCCGGTTCTTATTTCCTTAGGAGCAAGTGTGCTAGCATAATCTACGGGGCCGTAGTTCATTAATCCAAAACGGATATCAACATGCTCCGAAAGCCCAAATTCAAGTTTTGGTTCTTGGAGAAAGTCTACCCTCATCGGTCATCCAGCTCAGCACCAAACAATGGGAGTTGATTTAAATCCATTTCTGAGACTTCCACTTCCTCTTTTTCAGCTTTTGCTAGCCAGGTTTTATCATCTAGACCAGCCTCAATATCAAAAGATAACAATGAGCCAAAAGTCAAAAAAGGGTAAGGTTTGGTAAAAAGATTAGGTTTATCTTTGAGATAATCTGCCCACATAATAACCTGCCCCAAAACTGCCGGATTACGTTCAATTTCTTTCATACGCTTCAAACGATCTTCACCGTAATGATCCCTACGAAAACCGTTCCAAGTAAAATGATAAGTTGGAGTTATCTCTATGTACCATTTATTGTCAAGTCTTAGAAATCTTTCAAAGAAGGCAGAGTGACGGCAATAAGCAATTTCGGAAGGATTCTTTTTTTTAGGATAACCTTGAAACACTATACGATGTGTTTTTTGTAGCAAACTCTTATATGACAATATGAAGGGAGTTAAATCTTCGGTAGGTAAAAAAAAGTAGTATTCCTTTCTTTTGTCAAAACGAATATTTGGTTTGAGCTTTTCGGCGAGACAATAATTCATAAGTTGGACAAATTCACGATATGTATCGATATCATCGGAATAGGCCCATTCATCTGTATCAAAAGGCTCGATACTACCAACATCGCATATTTCGTTCCATGGATACTCCTCTAAATTGTGGAAACTAAGTATTCGTTTGTTTTTCAAAATCCATTCACTCTTAGCATCCACCTCCATTTCCCTAAATTTTCGCCAAATAGACCCTGAAAAACGATATTCCGTTTCTGCTAAGTAAAGTTTACTGGCAAAGCTTTCAACTTCGAGTAGATTCGAGTAAAGAGCTTCGTTTTTGGGAAGAGGAGAAAGATAGATGCCGGAATCTTTTGGTTTGGCTAAAGAAATGAGTTGATTCCGGCAGTTGATATCAAAACGGTTCTTGATCTTATCAAAATGAATCTTCCGACTCTCACGTTTTGATAAATCCTCAAAATAGTCTTTGATTGAAACCCAATATGCTTCATTAGTAGATGGTCTAGATCTAACCAAAATAACTGGGGCATTTCCTTCAAGCCAATAGTTCAGATCACGAGCTTCACAAAGATAATCGAAACCTTCAGGAGTCTCCACCTGGAAGTCCGTATAAGTTGCTTTACTCTGGACTTGAATTATTAAATTCGAGACTTCGCCTGTTTCTGGATCGCGTAATTCAATATAGCCGTCGATTCCCGCTTCGAGACCGGTAGGATGCCAGAGAAAGCCCATGTCAACGACGACCTTATGTATGAGAGCTATTCCTTGCTCGCCTATAATGTCACTTTTGCCTATTCTTTTTCTGGTCATGTTTGTAAAAGGGGACGTTGGTTCCAAAACGACTTCTCGAACAGGTAAGCAAATCTCTTTCTGAAAATGCTCACGGCAAGAACTTTACCATCTGCTAATTAAGGGGTCAACCTTATTAAACCTTGTAACGCTAAAAATAGCGCCACCTTGAAAATCGTTTTGGAACCAACGTCCCCCTTCACGTACTCCCGTTACCGGGCTTGCACGTGGATTTCACTACCGGACCGCTGGCTAAGCTTTAGCCGGATGGCATTTCCCCGCTACGGCGAGGTCACCCACTGGGTAACATCAACCAATTTCATCCCGATTTACGTGGAATCCCAAGGTTTCGGGTTTGCCTTGGCACGACCTGGCGGGGTTAGATGCTTTCCTGCAATTGATCGGTAACTGCTTGATTTAATACTTTTTGAGCCTCGATGAGCTTTTTATATTTGGATTCGATTTTTTCTAAATTCTTAGATAATACTGCTTTCAGTAAGTCACCTTCTATTTCAGCAATATCGATTCTTCTATAATAGTCCATAGTTTCTTTAAGATGTGCTAAAACGATTTTTCCTGTCAGGATAGGATGGTTGTTGGTCACATTCGCATCTTCATATCTTGTACCATGTTCAAGCTCAACATCTAAGCCTTTCCGAAACTCATCAAGGGGAATATCCATTCCTTGAGTATTCACAATATTTAGGATAATAGAAGCTTCTTCCTCCGAAAAATTTGGGTCTGTTAACTCCGACCAGTCTCTCAAACCGAGTTCATTGCAAACTCTTTTTACCTCTTCAACGGTTACATATTCCGGCAATTTCATCATTTCCTCCTTTCATGAAGCATCTATCAATTGAGTGATAAGAATTATTTCCAAAATATTGGATATAATGGAAAAAATTCAGGAATATTGGAAAAATCTTGATTTCTATGATAGAAATTCTGTCTAAGGTATACAAATAAATAAAATAAAATCACCATAAAGTAAATGAATCTATCAATTGATATTTATTGTCTTTGGCTGTGAACTCCACTCTCTCAATTGTATAGCCTATCCCAGATGGAATCATTCCAAAAAATCTGATCAAATCTGTCAAGAGTCGAGATTTGAGCCCCCTCACAAGTCTCGGGATAACCGGCAGGAAAAAGCGCCAGCTTTTCCCTTGTCCGAGTTCACCCGGTTGTTATCTTCATATGCTTGGCAAAAGAGCCTTAACTTTTTACAAATATTTTTAGATCCTCATTTTTGTATCCGAAAAGCCCCATAAGCTCCCTGCTTCTTCTTACAATGGAATTAGCATTTAGTTTTGTTTCAACAAAATACTTCGAACCTGCGATCTGTTTAGGGTATTTGAGAAGGCTGCTATTAGTGCTGAAATATAGCATTTTGGAGCCTCTAAGGGACAGGCATCTCTGGTAACTATCTTTGTTTTGCTCATACAATTTGTTGGCAACTGTTACCAACAGATCCTGCCAGGTTCGTGGCCGATAAGTTTCGCCAAGAAAAACGAAGCTATCAATTGTCCGATTAATATAATTATCGGATAGTGGCAAGCCGCGTGTAGGAGGTACGGGTAGTGGGAGATGATCACCTTTAATTCTATCGGCGGGAGTATCTGTGTAACCACCACCTACAATTGCCAGAAACTTCTCTACATCTGCTACTTCGGGGCGGAAACCGGAGAGCTTTTCTGTTGTTTCGATAAGGAGCTCGACAAGAAGATCATCTGGATCCCGAATAATTTTATGCCATGCCCTTGGCAAAGCAGCTTTCAGGGCAGCTTTTTTCTGCTGACCTTTATATACTTTTTCCGCGCTTTCAAAGGCTTGTCCTGAATCAATGTTCCCCTTCGACAAGAACTCAATGAATCTTTCCGAGATATCGCTGGGCTCCTGTTCCAATATATCGATTGTGTAAAAACGCCTCTCTTCCCAGCTTCCTTCGCTTAAAGGAAGATAGAACCACCATGTCACACCATTAGTTAAGATGGAAAGCTTAACACCTTCCCGAAATGAATAGCTGAGTAACTGTTCTTGATGTACCTCTAAATTCTCTGCTATGCGCTTCACCTCAATGAATGCTTTGTTCACATTTCCGATTCTCAAAGAGTAATCAACTCTTTGCGAACCAATAGTATACTCTGGCTTGACTTCCTCAACATCGAATGGATTCCAGCCTAAAAGTGATAGCAGTCGCAAAACAACGGCCGCCTTAGTGGAAGCCTCATCAAATGATCCTATACCGCCACTACTTTTTAGTCCAGCAATTGTTTTTGTGAGTTCAGTTTGCATGGCAAATTCCTTTTAGAATTGTGAAGATAACGTTGCGGGTGTGGGGCGCGAGGAACGAGCGTCCCTACCACTCCCAGAAGAAATGGGGTCAACCCTTGACATATGACAATTTATCCAAATCTCTTCATACCTTTCCTCTGGGACTTTATCATTCTTTACTTTCCTTTAAAACCTCTGGTTTACTTTGGCCATTGCGGAAAAGCTCAGCGTTCTTCATCTTGTATCCTCGGTGCTCTGACTCTAACCCGTACAATACGTGCAACAAGTGTCACATGTCAAGGCCTGACCCCAAGTCTTTTACTTCTCGCCAAACCGATGCTCTCAACTATCCTCTTGGTAGGCATGCTCACAAAAGTTCGCTCTGCCAATGCATTTCCTCCTGGGGAATTAGGTTATTCAATACATTAGGTTATCCAAGCACAGCCCCTTTTCAGTTGTTACTGCCTCCTCCTCAAGCAAGCAACTATTGGAGGTCAAACAAGTCGCCTGGTGTAAGTTCAAGTTTGGTCTGGAAGTCAAATTCGCCCTCTCTTAATAGAGCATAGACAGGATTCTGCATGACAAAAGTGGGCCACTCGTATTCGGCTTTTCCATTGTCTAGCACTCCTACGAGATAGTAATCTTTCTTCCTTAACGCAGCCTCCTGCAATTCAAGCGCCGTCACAACGATCTTTCCATTCCTTGTGAATGTCTTCACCTCCACTTGGACCTCTCGGTTATCAAGTTTGCAGAGGAAGTCATAACCACAACCTTGTTTTGTCATGTCTGAAACAAGAGTAAATCCCTCCCAACCACCTGGGAGCTCAAGCCTTCTCTTGACTTCATCTTCACCCCTTTTACCCCTTTCTTTTTGTTCAGGGGTGACTTCAACAATCTTTATTGTCGGTTCGCCTCCTGCAGCTTGTTGACCGCCTGGAACCACCCCTCCTGTCGGGTCTACCTGAGTTACCAGCTTCTGGATAAACCCCTTTGCCTTCTCTTCTAACTTTTGGCTCTGCTCAGATAATCTCTGCCCTATAGGCCCCTGGTCAATTCCTCCTTGAGTATGAGGTGATGGACTCACTTTGGCTGGCGGCGGCGATTTTAGAACCTCCACTGGAGCCACGGCAGCTTCACCTGACAGCATTGCCCATGCCATCTCCTGAGCCTCTTTCGAAATACCCAATTGATAATAAAGGAATTCTTCCATCTCTTGGCGATTACCCTTTACATTCTGATACCGTGAGGCAATTCTGGGAAACAATCCCTTCAAATCGTCGGTAATCCCATCAAGGAAGATTGGGATCAAAGCCTCGCCCAATGCATCTCCATCGAGGTCCAAAACGGAGATATTCTTGATTCCAGACACATACAATACGTAATGATATTCCTCAACAGCCCCTGGTCTCTCAATGAGAACACTTTGGAGGAAGAAATTGGGGTAGTTGACATCTCGCTCAATATTAGGTTTTTCCAGTATCTTAAACCTAACCGTTAAATCAGGAGCCGTCAGCACTCTGAACCTCTCCTTGAGCCTCCTGACAACTAGATCTGGGTGTTTTCCCTTTTCAGATTTAGCAATTATCGGTGCTAAGAGACTATTCGCTAATCCCTTAAGAATCTCTTCCTTAAGGTGGTCCGCATCTACCGATTCGTTCTTGGATAGAAAAGTCTCAGTAACTGTCTGAGCAGCCTGCAGTCGAACTATGCCGGCCTTCTCAAAAAACGTGGGGTACGGGCGGTCCACATCAAGGAAATCTATGTCTCCCCTAAATGCTCTTTCAATAGCCGATCCAGGCTCTGCGAAGTAGAAGGGTTCACGGGAAAAGCTCACACCAGATCGAGAACGAACAGCGAGTTTGATGCCAGAAGGAAAATCGAAACCCTCTTGATATTGGTTTAGGGAACGATATATCTCTTGGATTGCCCCACGCACAAGGCGCCATCGTCCCCTGATGTCTATTATCTCCTGTCTCCCCCATTCTGTATTTAGTTTTTCCCCAAGAATGAACAATGCGGTCATCAAAGCGTGGGAAGAAGCAGAATTTGCGTCTTCCAGAACCTCGATCCCAAGGCCCTGTAATCTCGCTAGTTCATCAATCCCGTCCACGACCACATAAGAAATTAAGCTATCCCCAAGTTCATCACCTGAAACTCCAGTGGAGATCAAACGTCGGGAACTAAGTCTTAAGAAACACTCGGATTTACTTGCTGGGCCTAAGGATGATGGTAACCATCGGAAGGAGTTTAGTTGTTTCGTTATATACGAACCGATTTGAATCGAATGTCCACCACCACCGCGGCAGAAAACCGTATCATTATGGATTTCTTTCAAAGAATCGATTGGCAGACTACTTGTCAGATTTCTGAGTCTATCACTCCATCTTTCAATTCCATCTTGATACTCCTTTTGAGCAAGCTCACATACCTCCTTCAATCCTTCCGGCAGGCTCAGCAATTGAAGGACTACTTGAGAATCATGTTCACAAAAGAGATCCTTCTCCGAAATATCCCATAGATTCTCCGATCTCAGAGTATTAACAACAGCACGATTCTCATCAATTTGACGTTCTCCTGTAAACCCTTTCTCACTGGGTCCCAGAAAATCACCTTCAGATAATATCATCTCCTCTTTACTAGCAACCACACGTGAGTATTTAAGTAATTTAGGGCAGTCGGATAAACCCATTTTATTGAGGAAATCTACCCACGAATGCCGTATGATACCACTTTCAGATATGAGGTTCTCCAAGAACCCCTCGTCGACACGCCTCAGTCCGGATGTGCCTTTCAAACAACTGTATTCGGGAAGAAATGAGTCCGGCCAATAAGCCAAGAAGCAAGGAGCGAATGCGGGAGTTTGTTGAGTTTGGCCGTTGGCTTGCTTGAAGATCAAAGGTAAGGGTAGTCTGCTAACCTCATTCCAAAAAGTCGATGAAATTATCTGGCGAGTACTTTCAATGATCTTGTAAACAAAGATCCATGCATCCTTTAGATCTTTAAGATCAATAGAGAGAGGATTGCTATAAAGCTCTGGCAAAATGCTGCGCACCGCGCGAGGCAAGAGCTCAGTCGCCTCAAACCGAACAATACCGAATCTGTCAAGGATCCAGCTTTCGATTCTATCTTCACCTTCCGTTAGAAAATGACTTAATTCACTATCTAGAAACACAAACCTCTTCTTAAACCAATCGGGTTGATGAAGGTTAGCTGTATCCCCTGGTGGTGGCAAGCAGATAACAAGGTCACTATTTGCTTTTGGGACCGGAGTCACCACTGAATCTCTGGTCAGTAAGAGTTTTCGCCCTTCGAAAGTTCCACGTTCGCGCCTACTAAATTTATCATCTTCTGCCATGTATGAGTAACAATCGTACCACCATTCAGCACTTTTACTTTTAAGAGAAGCACTCTCGATAAGATCTATTAGTGTTTCATCTTGTAAAGATTTTACCTTTGCAAACCGCAGAAAAGCTCTAGTGTTTTTCCCATCCTCTCCAGGAGAAAGGAATGCCTTTTTTCCATCTACGACTTCGCCTAGGATCTCTGAAAAATGTCCTTCCCAAAACCCACTTTGGTCTTCACTGGGAGGAACAGCAACTTCAGCTGGATGGAGTAATCCATTGCGTGTAGGGAGAAAAGCAGCCTTCCGTTGACCAAGTTCTTCAGAGAGCATCGAAGAAAATTGGGAAGCCTGACCCGTTGAACTTGACTCGTTAGGCACGAAAGCATCAAAGATCGTGCTGGGTTTGAATTCATCCAATAGCTGAGTAAGGAAATCATTGGCAGCCTTGTTGGCTGTTTTTTTAAGAAGCCACGTGTTGTACTCTCCCGACATAAGTCTTGTTCTGTCTGGTTTTACATAGAAGTCGCCATGGATAACAAACCCTAGTCCCACTTTTTCTTCAGTCGGGAAATATACGTGAAAATTAGAATTGGCATCATGTATAGGTTCCCCATCCTCCAGACGAACAGATAGAACTATCTCTGCCTCCTTAAGGGCTTTGATAGCTTTAGGCGTTTCAGATTGGTTACGTATACTGTGTGGAATTTCGAAAGAGAGTCGCCTTTGGAAGAATGACTCGGTTTCCTCTTTTTGATTAATATTGCTTACTACCGATATTCTATCATCAGCGTGTTCTTTTCTTGGTCCACCAGGGACTCGAACCAGACCAATACATTGGTCATGATAGTAAACCTTGGCTTCTGTGATTGACCTTAAGAAAGGAAGTAATAATCGGACTTCGTTGTTCAAAAAAACGAGAAGTCTTTCACGGCCCCTCTGATTGGCCAAGATTGGATTCGGCCCTAACTCCTCCAAAACCCTAGAATCGATTTCTGGGTCTCTCGCAGGGAACCAGAACATTGTTGTAAATCCACCTTCGAACTCTAATCTGCTTAGCTTGTCATAAATGGAAGCGCCTTGTCCCAGGTTGTGTTTCTTGGCTACCCCTGGTATACACATAATTGGACATGCTATCTGCCCGTGCTTTATCCAGTCCTGATAATGTTCTTTTAACGAAGGATCTCTCTTAAAAGCCTCTTGAAAATGGCCCCAGTTCAATGCCCAAGTGAATTTGACAGCAAAAAATGCCTTCTCCTCCATTCTTACTAGGTAAGGAGATGGAGTTATGTCCAGCACTGACCGAAAGCCCAGGCCTTTGTGCCCTATACATGTACCGGGATCTTTATCACTCCAGCCATCAGCCAAGCTCCTAAAATTGTCCACTGTAAACCAATTCCCATCATGGATAAAAGCTAAACCCTCCTCACTCAATGTGAATATAGCAGTTCTTGCACCTGCATCATCAGCGTTCTGTAAAAGCTCATACGGGGCACGATTTCTGTAAAGTTCTCTGAGGTCTCTTTCATTCCGGGCTTTTTCCCTCAAATATTTGAGGTCCGTTAATTTATGGCCGGGCTTGAATTCCGCTTCCCTAATCTTCTCAAACTGGCCTTGATCGAGTGGGAATGAGCTATTTATAAATTTTTGGAGTTTCTTCATAAAAGCGGCTCTCCAAAAAAGGGAACGTTGGTTCCAAAACGATTTTCAAGGTCGCCCAACCTTCAGCTTTACAAGGTTTAATAAGATTGAACCCTTAATTAGCAGATGGTAAAGTCCTTCACGTGAACATTTCCAGAAAAAGATTTGCTTACTTGTTCGAGAAATCGGTTTGGAAGTCGCGGTAGGGATACCGGTTACCCGGCACCCCCCGCACAGATCCGGACATGAGGAATTACCTCATCCGGCTCCTACCTCGGGTAATAACGCAGAGGCAATTCTGCCTCTCGTACCCGCTCAAGACCGCTTAACAAGTCTTCTGGCTCGACGTAGGTACTTCCTCTTGGCCGTATCCGGGATTTCTCCCTTCGTGCCCGTTTAGAGTTCCCCATATCGACCCCCTGCTACTGTGGACAGTACTTGTCGGTCTCAAACAGGTTCCCTTTGGTCATCGGACCTTTCCTCCACTACCTCCGCAGGTCCGTGGCCAGGATATCCCTGGTTGAAGAACCTTTGTTCGGCGGCTTCTCAGGTCCTATGGGCCTGTCCTACTGCTCGGAAGCGTACACGCTGGTGTTACGGCCTTCGGCCTTCCCCAGCCTGACTGACAGCGAAACCCTTCGCCAATCATTTCCGAGCTCTCCTCTCCGAGGCGTAAGCTCTACGGGCTGGAAGCGGAGCCGAAGGCCGGCTTCCGCACATGGAGCAGGTCTCTGACTCCGGGGAGCTGGACTGGCACTCGCGCTATCGCACCAGCCCATGTTGCCTTCCCCTCCGCTCGACGTGGTCGGCACTCCCAAACGGTGATTTCGGAGCTCAATACTGCGCCTATGCGTTCCCCTGCTAACGCTTCGCCACGCCATCACTGGTCGTCGACGCATAGCTCGGGGCCGGAGTCCGCCTCTCGGACTACTCCTTACTCTGTAGTGGACTTTCACCACCTACTCAGTGCAGGTTTTAACCGGCGTTTTCTGGACGTCCC
>SDBT01011582.1_pt1 | contig 14188 bp, 13 predicted proteins | sample 2277101 | NCBI WGS metagenome assembly SDBT01 (sample SAMN10404973, study PRJNA504765) | marine sediment metagenome | isolation source: marine sediment core GS10_PC15, 103 cmbsf | place: Arctic Ocean: Southern Knipovich Ridge | collected 2010 | reverse complement strand
TAACAGCATTAGTACCAAGGCTGCGATACTTAGCCCGATAGACAATCTCTCTGCAGAGCCGTACATAAAGAATAGCCCGAAAAGTCTGAATGCCTGGGCTGCCAAAAAGGCAAATAAGCCCCAAACGGAAGGTCTTAGACGGCACTTAACGAGATCGTGGCGCCTCGACCATAGGATATAAACAGCAAGAAATGGGACTAACAATCCACTGGAATATTCATCACTTCGCTGCCAAATATTCCAAAGATCTACTAAATTGGGCCAGTAAGACCAAAGGAAAGCAATTAAAACTAAGCCAGCCGCTAACCACGGCAGGATATTTATTTTAGGTGACTTTGCCCAGTTTGGTAATTTTTCATTTACTTTATCGCGCTGCGATTGCAATACTTGCCGTAATCTGCTCATATTATTTTTCACAACATCCGATACGCTGCTGACCGAACTTTTCAATATCCCCTCCGGCTTAAACGGTATGGCCTTTTCTTCCACGACAGTATGACTTCGCACAACAGCCTGGTAATCAATTACACATCGTCGGATTTCACAGTTTCCCCCGACCTTAGCACTATCCCAAAGAACGCTATTTTCTATGAGACTATTATTGCCGATACTAACGCCGGAGCCGATTATCGTAGGGCCAAAAATGATGACTTCTTTTGAAATAGTAGCTTCATCCATAATTACAACCGGCCCATAAATTCGTGCGCTGTGGTCAACCTTTGCACTGTTGGCCAGCCAGATGTTTTTTGAGCCGTTTAATTTTCTACGAGGTAAACCTATATCTGGATCGCAGCTGTTCTGAAGGTAATTGGCAATTGCGGAAAGATATTCAACTCGATTTCGAAAACTTCCAAGCGGCTGCTCCAGCGTTGCGGCATGTATAGTTTTGCCACCTCGCAGCATAGCAGGAATTAGGCCTTCTTTAATATCACAGTAACCTTCCTCGGGGATATATTCCAAAACTGAAGCCTGGCAAATATAAATTCCTGATGAATGGTTTCCTGAACCGTTATTTTCCAGTTCCGGTTCGAGCATAACCGTCAGATCAGATTTACCTGCCTGGTGAGCTCGTATGAGCATATCAACATTTGGCGGAGTCAAAATTGCGGCTGGAAATACTAAGAACAAATCATCTTTGTCACCGTTAGAGGTGTCACGGATACATCCGGCAGTGCCGACGGGCAATGATTCATCCAGGAACTTTAATTGCATCGAATTCACTGTGACGATGGATTCTTCCAGCAGTAAAGCATCTCCATTGGAGCAAACAGTAACTTGTTTTATCCCCTGACGGGACAAATGACGCAGCAGATGTTCAATAGCAGGCCTACCTGCTACCGGCCACAGCGCCGTCGGCAGCTGCGATGCCAAGGGACACCTGCCAAAATCACGACTCCCCGCCAATATAATAACTTTAACGTTTTGTTTATTTATACGTTGCTTAGTCATCATTATTTCTTAATATGAGTTCTGTCGCTCCTTATAGAATTGACAACAGAGGCTTTCTTTACTTTATTTTTATTAAGCTACCATCCTTAACCATAAAAGCATTAACAGAAAAATTTACTAACTCCTGGTCATCAGCAGAGTCAGTATAAAAATTTAACACACGAACATCTTTGTCTTGAAAATAGCATTTTAGATTTTCGATTTTTCCCGGACCAAAATTAGCTGTATCGGGAAAGTTGTTGTTAGGGTCTAACGAACATATAACGACCGCGTTTTTCTCAAATCCCATTCGAGATACAAAGGCAAATGGAGCGGAGGTACTTATAACACAGTTCTCAGCCTTGAGCATTAATTCAAAAACATCTCTATTGATATTTGTAAGAAATACGGATTGAACAATATTTTGTTTTTCTTCTTCGTTTAATTCCCCCTCAAAGACGTTAACTATTTTTTGCTTAAACTTCAGGTGTCTGATAAGACCAACCTTTCTGACTAAATACCAACAGATTAGATTTAATAAAGATGCAACCTCCCACTTCTTTGCCAGTGTGGTTACAAGCCTTTTACTGATTTCTTTAAAACTGTTTACCTTTATTAAGGTTCCATCAAGGTCAAAAACGTTTAGATTATCAGGTTGCATAGTAATCTCTTGAATTCTTGGTTCTTAATAATGCGTAGCGATATAAGGAATAATCCACTTTAATCTCCTCTGGTAGGAAATGATTTGAAACAGTAGCGGTTGTCACAGATGATGCACCATGTTTTAGTAGCATAGATTTCACTAGTTCCAAAGTAGTGCCAATAGCTATATCATCATCGATGACCAATACCCTCTTGTTTCTGACATCAAAATCCACCGTGAGTTCGGCAACCATTGTTTGTCTTATTCCGAGCCTGTATCTTATAAGTCTTAACAACACGTCAACATGTCTCATAGGATTTGCAAGCCACTTCTTTTTGAAAATGACTTGTTTTAACCTATTATCTTTTGACACCGTTGAAGCCCTTCTTACTGTTACGAAATTTATCTCGGAAGAACCATCGAATATCTCAACGAACAGTTGACTCAAATATTTGCCAGCGTTGGGAACAAAAACAATTATGTCAAAGGTCTGACTCTTTCGCGCAAAATACTGCATTATGTTACTCAGGTCGCTTTTGATGTCGTTATCGTCTCTCTTTAGAATTCTGTATGGCCACAATTTCATGATCGCAATAACTGTTATCTACCGTTCGATTTACTACCTTTTCTTGTGATCAGGTCATCAATAAATTCTTGAACCACCTGGAGAATCTCGTTAGAACCTTGACCCTGAACAGGAACAAAGGTTTCAGCCTCCTTAAGTTTATCCGGCAATTCATTGACTTCGTACGCTACCAGTATCTTGCCTTCTTTTTCCAACTGTTTAGCGGTTACAAACTGGTGTTCATTATCTACTTCGCCTAACGCTGATTTTCGCGGAAGGACAACCAAAGGCTTGGACTGCTTTACAGCCTCTATTATTGTCCCCATACCCGCATGTGAAATAACAATCCTTGTCTTCGATATGATATTGACAAACTTGTCAGGTGAGCAAAACTCGATAACGGTCATATGCTTCGGCTTATATGAGCTGTAACCGGTTTGTGCAATTACTTCTTCGGTGATAAGACCACTATTTGCAAGTTTGTCCACTGCTTTTATCAAACGGTCGTAACCAGTCCGCCACGTACCTACAGTCAAAAATATCAAAACAATCTCCCGACAAATTTCGCTTTCGGAAAATACTTGAGCAATCCGGGCCACTGTACGAAGAATAAATCCGCAAACGGATAAAGCATCCTGGCAGTCAATGTAGGCCGTTCTATTCTGGCCATGCTTTCTATGAATATCAGTTTCGCCCCAAGCAATTTCGCAAACACGCAATAAAAGACCACTATTCCCGCTCCGGTAGTAATTACCACATCAGGCCTTTCCACTACAACGATATAAAATGACAAGACCGCACCGACGAGCCAGGATAAAGGGTTGTGCTTGACAATATTAGGAACCGTACGGACACGAATACTTTTTCTCATTTCATTAGCAACGCCACCTGAAAAGGTAAAATAGAAGTGCTCGTATTTATCATACACTGGTGCTAATTGCTTGGCCTCTACCAGATGCCCGCCGGTCGAACAGGCAATACATATCTTGAGTCTGCTCTTGCTGGTCTGCATCCTTTATCTTTGATTCTTTCGTATGCAAGCCCACAGTCTCCCTATTTGTTCTTTGTGAACAAAACGCACAACATCGTCAGGGAGTATTCTTTCTTCACGCCGTAAATATCCACATAAGAACCCGGCCATCCTTGCAGCGCTGCCGGAAAAGTACGGCCTTTCTAAAAAAGCGCGGCGGAGTGATTTTGCCAGCATAAACACTGGATGTGTCGCGATTCCATACTCTGTTAGTCCCTGACGAAATCTTGCCTGCAGAATGGACCTTCCATCCCCTGTCCCAACAGTACGGTGCTGAACTACCGGATACTCGGCAAAACTCCATGTCTTCCAGCCATACATTCGGGCCATTATGTCCACAAGAGAGTCATCTCCACCATGTTTCGAGGGAATATAACCGCCAATTTGCTCATAGCATTCGCGTCGGAAGAATTGGTGTGACCCGGAGGTGCACAGTCCGTCCATGAGGGCTTGTTTGAGGCGGCCATTGACCTCATATAAGAATACCCCTGCGGCAATCCCCAACCTGGGATCCCGATCAAATTCTTGCAGAATCCCCTCATAATAAGCAGGCTCAAGAGTAATGTCCGCATCCAATACTCCCAGAAAATCGTATTCCAGGCTCTTAATTTTTTCATAGCCAGCCAGGACAACCCTTGTCCTGCGATCATAGTAGCTCATAATGTTATCGCGTTTAAGCCCAAGGGAAGTTATAAAATCGTGCTGGTCTTCGTAGCGAGCTATTATTTCGCCGGTTCGGTCGGTTGAACCATCATTTACAATTAACCACTTCTGCGGAAGAATCGTCTGAGCAATAACAGACTTTATTGTTCCCTCGATAAGTTCTTCTTCGTTATGCACGGGAGTTATCAGGACATATTTCGTTTTCATAAAAGCCCCTTCTTAAATCAAACTTAACAATGAGACGTTCCAAAACATACGTCTTAAATACGTAATACCCAACGAATACAAGCCAAACAGTGCTTTAATCTAAGAGAAACAAAATCTCTTCTTGAGGGACTGGCTAAATATACAAGTGCTAATGGCACAAGCCGGACCAAATGACGGATAAAAATTATTATGGCGTAACTACACTGACCGATACGGCCGTGATATTTTTCCCAGTAATGTAAATCCGCTTTCTGCATTTCGAGATAAAACTTGATAGGAGCATTACTTGCACTGGCACCGCCAATATGGATAGCTCGCGCTTCCGGATAGAATACGACATCCCAGCCTGCATTGTGAAACCGTTTGCACCAGTCTATATCTTCGCCATAAATAAAAAAGTCTTCATCGAGCAAGCCTATCTCCTCGATGGCCTTACGCCGGACCATCCAGAAGCATCCGGTAATAACATCCACCTTTTGCACCTTATCATGTGCCCAATACTTCATAAACGGCTCGGAAAAGAACGCCGATTTCGGGAACAAGTAGTTTAGTCCCAAGGCCTGACACAGATTATTCCAGATTGAGGGGAAAGACCGACAAGAAACCTGAAGACTGCGATCCGGGTTGAGAATCCGCGGACCTGCAATGCCCACTGACGGATTCGTATCCATATATCTTATCAATTTCTCAATACAGCCCTCCAAGACGATCACGTCGGAATTGATAAGACAGACATACCGGCCGGAACTTTGACGTATCCCGATATTGTTCGCCCGGGCAAAACCGAGGTTTTCTTTGTTCTTGATCAGTTTTACTTCCGGGAACTGTTCCTCCACAAGATCAACGGTGCCATCTGTCGATGCGTTATCAACCACAATAACCTCCTGAGTATAATCTGTTGTCACACACTCGGCAATAGACTTGAGGCAATTGAGAAGATGTTCCTTTGCATTCCAATTTACAATAATAATGGAAAGGTCAATCATACGAATTCTTCAAAAGTTCGCTACGCCCGTTTGGCCACTTCGGCATCTCTTTTCCGGAAACAAGCCGTTTTTAAAATCATGTTGCCCGACGACCCAATTATTCCCAGAATACAATAGAACAGGGTATTTGTCTGTCCAAAGAAAGTACAAGAGGTAAGCGAAATCATCAGTACGACAACCAAACTTCCCATAGCCCAAAACCAGGACCTCAACACCGGATCTTTCGCCGAATTATGCAGACGAACGAGCATATACATAGCAGTGGCAAGTATGCCAACAAAAGTAATCACCCCCAGCAAACCGGACTGCACCCCAATTGTGATGTATTGATTTGTTATGTCAGTGTGCCTCATGCCTAATGCTGCCCCCCATCCAGGATCAAGTCCCCCATACCCAAGTAACCACCATTCACCAAAATGCTCGATTGCAAGATCAATTAGCTTGGCCCTGTGCCAGCTGCTACCGCCAATAGGATTGGCTTTAGATGCTATTACGTGATAAAAAGGTCTGTTACTAATAATGCCTATAAGGAAGCAGGAAGAAATCACAAAAATTATCATTGGTTTAACCAAATATTTAAAACGCTCAAGCGCCAAGAAACCGATTGTAAATATAACCATCATCAATGGACCACTTGACATGCTGCTTAAGGCACCGATAACAGCGATACCCAAAAGTACATAAGCCAGCATTCGCCAATGACCAGATTCGTGCCGCAGGCAATAGATAAGTGGCAGGAACAAAACAAAAGCAGATCCGAACATAATTGAATGGCCAAAAGGGCCGATAGCTCTGAAAAGTCCCAAACGCGGATTGGTATTTACAGATGCACGCCAAGGACAATAACGCATCATTGCAAGATATGGCTGCCAGCCCGTTAATGCTTCGATGGCACCCAATAGGGCCAGCGGGACGAGCGCAACACCAATCCACTTCACAGCAGTTACCATTGCCTCTCGATCCGTAATACAGAACCGTGCAACCATGTAGGCAAAAAACGTATCCATCAGCCAGCCCAATCGATTTTCCAACACTCCAAACACAGGTATACGAGAGGAAACCAGCGACATCCCGATCTGAACGACTATACTAAGCGTTACCCACGTATCCAGCCGGCACCGTTTGAAACTGCTTCTAAGTTGTGGACTTGCAAGACACCGTAACAGTAACACGGCAACAAGAATACGGCTGACGGATATATCAAGCACGCCCAGTCGTACAACCAGATAGCTGGGATAAAACAGCATTGAGGCTATATATACGGCAAAGGCACGATCATGACGCAAACACAAAACTAACATACTGGCTACAATTGCAACTACCAGCGTGACATCGGTCATGACTTGATCTCCACAGGTTTGTTATCTGTTGCAAAACCTGTAGCGTCTTTCCGGTTCCTACCATGCAGGTCCGTAAAAGGCTTCATTGGCATTAGCCATGCTCTTGTAATAATACGGCGGATTATACCCAAAACCGAACGTACTTTATCTGACCAAGGAAGCTGACGCCAGTTTGACAAAAGCGAAAATCCCTTAAATCGAGGTGTTGGAACAAACATCATTCGCATGCCGCAGAGTCGCCCAAATAGCATCTGCCTCTTTTTGAGCAACGACTGTTGCGACGCTGCAACTACGGCTACGTCGGCTCTTTCCAGTTCAACGTATCCTTCTTCCATGGCCTTGTGCAGAATTTCCCGGCCACGTCTTGTCCTGACTAACACCAGCGACCACCCCGGCTCGCCAGGCTTAATCTCTTGGTACCAGGGGTCGCCACAGGAAATATCTGCAAACTCCCCCGTCCCATCCGGGCAAAGGCGGCATCTCAGTTGCACATACTTACTTAGAATATCGCCCCAAGACTTCTCATAGGTCATCTCTATCTTATCATCACGGTCTTTTATCTTTATAACAGTTTTGCCTGGCCAGCCACAACCTCGATAGCGAATTCCTATAACGTCCTCCTGAGGTATCTTTAGAACATCAAGTATCGAGGTTGTGCCGCCAAAACTCGGGGTGCCAGCACAGAAGATACTGATGGCCAAGGAGACTTTGTCATTTAGGACTTGATTAACTGCCTGCGATTTGCGTAGAGCCACGACATCGCAAGGCTTGCCAATAAATACACACGATGATTCGGCTTCTTGGATCCATTCCAATTTTTCGCACGGCGCTGCCGGTGAATACCGTGAACCGACACATGCTAACAGCTCGGCTCTGTTCCGGCTGAAAACCGGAACATTTCTCAGGGGAGTTTCGGCGTTGGCGCCAATATGCAGCACGCCGGAGGAGTCCTCTTTCTCCAGACAGAATAACGCCAGCGCTGTAGCTGCTCCTCCGGAAGAAGCCTCAAAACGAATATCGGCATCAGCCGCGTAACCTTCCCATACTTCCAGAACTGGTCCCCACGCTTGACGTAGCTCACGTATTGTTTCACTATTAAAAGATTGATGAGATATCTCAACCCCAGGGCATACCTTAACACATTCGCCACACTGCTCGCATTTTGATTCATCGACTATTGGTTTGATACCCTGGTCGGATATATTAACCAGACTGATCGCGTGCTGGGGACAAGCTGGTACACATGCACCGCAACCCATACAGAGCCGATAACGGACGATGCTGTCAACTGTTTTGTATCTGGTCCTTCTCATTTTCTATAGATAGCATCGCGATTGCGTAGTCCGTTCAAATGTATTCACCGATTATTGTCTTGACCCTCGGTTTTCCACAGACTTGTTCGTGAATTTGGCCCGGACATACTGAACTCGTAGATACCTTTTACTTTGTGGTCCCTTCTTGAGACTAATACGACTTTCTTGTTGAGTAGGTGCCCTAATATCCCAGCGTGAAGTCTGTCTGTTATGATGGCTTTGGAACTGGAAATCACCTTCACAAACTCGCCAAAGCTTAAGGCGTCTGAAACATCCCTGTATATTCGGGGTAACTCGAAAGACATTTTTTCTTGATTCATAATTTCTTCGATGATGTCTTTGCTTATGTATGCAGTTAACCAGTCCCGCAGTTCCGAAAGCGGCCTACGGATGCGATTTGGAAGCCAGCTTGCATGTGTCTTTGTGAGAATACCAGCAGGGCCCTCGGGGTCTCTTCTCATAACGATCAATATGTGTCTCTCTGAGAGACATTCACGTAACTTACGAATAAACGAAGTGTCGCTCAGTTCAAAAGCGAGGTCACGACTCAATTCGATCCGAACGTGAGATGACAAATTCATGTTGCGCAGAACCTCCTCACTATACCGTTCGCGAGCGAACAAGAAAACCAGAGAATTGTTTATCTCACAGACTTCGCGAAAGTCAATAGACTTAAAGCTAAAGGAACTTGGGGCTATTACCACGGGCGTAGCCGGGTAATTTCGTTTGTAATCATCCAACTTGTGAACTCTTCCTGGCCACGTGTCAGTCGTGTTTCCGCCATTTAGTAAGATATACTCGGCTTGCTGTGGCTCCGGCACTGTCTTGCACCCGCACCCCTTTAGGAGCCGCTCCGCACCCATAGTAATGAGCTTATCACCGTTATTTCCTGTCATCCTGTCAAAGTATATTCTTCGTTTCCTAATACCTTCTAAGAAAACCTGAAATTTGCCCTTATTAATGGATAACATCTTGTTTGTCTACTTCCTCTATGAATAGTTCACTTTTTCCATGGCAAGGCTATATGCTGAAAAGCTACTTTTCCTCGAACCAAAATCCTTAATTTGCCTGTGTATAAACCTAAAGCTCTTCGCTGACCAACTTTTCACTCTCTCTTATCTTACGAAAAACCTCTCGGGCTGTATGTCCGCCATTTTCCGAAGCGGTGGTGTTGGGACCTTTATCAACCCCATGTACAATCTTATACTCGCGGTCTGCCAATTCTTTGGCGGGATAGGGTAGACCTCGAAGGGCTACACAAATAGGCCCATCCGGTGCGGCAAAATGCCCGAGCTTATAACCAGCGGCAACGGTTGCCATGGAGAAATAAACATCCTCGGCCAGACTAATCCAACTCTGCAATGGCCGTCGTGTCATTTTGCTTACCGCAGTTAAACAAAACTGGGTAATAGGATTATACCAGCTATAGAGCACATTGAGATAGCCCATGCGCTCAATCGAATCAAGGCAAGGCCAAGTCATACAATACCCTCCACCTGAAACATTTCCCCCACGACGATATCCTTTGCTCTCAGCCGTACGCAAAAGTTTGACCCAGGAAGGTCTGAGTCCTAAAGCCGCTCGCCACCATAGTAAAGCATTATCCATTTGATTCTTATGGGCAGTGAAATTCCTTGGTCCGTTGTAGTCCACCTCGTAAACTCCAAATAAACCCACATCCGGGTTTGCTTTCATATATTGCAAAGCATCAGATATAACTCCACCCCCGATCACAAGTGAGTCCGTATCCAGTTTCAGTATACATTGGCTTCGGAGTTCCTTTTGTATATAGCGCAAGCCAAAGCAAAGAGTATGAACAAGCCGCAAAAAACCGTTACGCTTTTCATTTCGAAGGATGTGCCAATTAGGTCGCTTGGCTGCCAGCAAAGCCTCGTACGTTCCGTCAGAGGTGCAATCATCAACGAAAACTACATCATGTGGTTCGGGGCAATAGTGCTCAACACTCTCTGCAGTGTCCAGCGCCACCTCGGCACCAGGCCCACACGGAATAATAATAGTTGCAGAAGACTTATTCATAATAGCATGTCCTTAAAAACATCCCAAATTTGTTTCTGGCTCTCAGGAATAACGTTTTTAAGATTCTCTGAAATTGTATTCCTCTGTTGAAAAAAAGTCATAACTGTCTCAATAATATCTCCCGATTCTTTTTCGCGCATATCTATCACAAGTTGTTCAGCGCCAACGGTCTCAAATACGCCCCGGAATTTCTTGCTGTAGGCAAGACCAACCGTTGGGATACACTGGGACAGCGCCGCGATGCAGGCATGCATGCGGGAACCTATGAAGAAGTCACAAAGCCCTATGATTCCTTTAATCTGGCTCTGGTCATATTCCTGCATTATCAAATGCAGACGGTCTGCATATTTGGCGCCCATTAATTCCCGCAGTTCGCGACAAACCAGAGACTCGTCTCCTTCCGCACCGCCCCAGAAAACATGGGGCACTAGAAGTATATGTGCGCTTGTCTGCTCCATCAACTGCTCTAACATCACGTGAACAAATTCTTTGTAGTCTACACCAAGTCCAAACATGTTGTTGCGGGTAAACCCGCCGACGTATAACAAGCCGCTTATGTTCAGGCCTATCAAAGGGGCCGAGTTACTTCGGTCAAGTTTCGGTTGAATATTCGGCTCTTCCGGCAGCGCAGCCTCCAAGGTAAAGGCTACGTCGGGGCAAAACTCGATAATCTCATCTTTGCCCTTGCGTCCGAGCAGTTTTCGCACCAACTCAATGCTTTCCGTGTCGCGTGCAAATATTCGGTGAGCCCTCGATAGGATAAAGCGTGCAATTAGCTTCGTGCCCCTTGATCTAAATGGCCCGTAAGTCTGTGGCAGCAGTACAAGCTCCTTCCGCATCAGAACAGCGATGATAGAAGGGACTATTCCGATAAGGAATTTTCGTAGTCCATAAATATCGCTGAAGCTATCCCCACCCCAAATTTCCCCAACAAAATCTGCATTATGCAACGTTCTCAGCCATCGATTAGACCGTATAATCACATTGCGCACAGGCCTAATCGGTATGATTCTCTGAAGCAACGCGAGCAAGAGTATCCAAAAAAGATGTTCGTTTATTCGCGATTTAGGAGAAAGTCGGTAGTTCACAATATCGGCATAGACCGTCTTACCTGATACTTCCAGACTTTGAACACCATTTGTACGGTTGCCATACAGTAGATTTATCTTGGCTCCTAGTTTCAAATCGGTGATAAGTGTAATTAAAGAAGCAGCCAAAGCATGTACACCCAGATTGCCTACATCAAGTGATGCTCCCTGCAGACATATATTATACTCTCTGGCTTCTGGGTTTTTTGATGGAAAAGTCATGGCATTATCCGATTTGTGTACTTTCCGAGGAAACAACATGTGTGTTTCTACTACGTCTCAACAAAAGTATACCAATGGCGCACGCTACCACACATGTTAAACCACCTACTACAATATTTAACGTTAAGGTTGTGTTTGGCAAAGACTGTAGCAAAAGCATGGGGACTAAAACGATTATGGCAACCCGCAGACCTGGCAGCCAGCAAGTTGTGTATTCTCTGAATCCTAAGCCAATTGCTCTTTTCATCCAGATAACCTGCATACATAAGCCGGCGGCATTTGCCAGCAACACAACTGTTGCAGCACCAACTAAGCCAAATAAAACTATGGCCGGATATATTAAGCAAGCAAGGATTATCAGTCGAAGTGCAACGAAACGCCGGTGCAAATGGGGCTTACCAATAGCAAAATATACCTGTGACAGAATTGATCCATTTGTGCGCAGCAATACATAGATACATAATAGGCCAAATGGAATCGCGACTGTGCCATATCTTGAACCATATACTATTGACAATACCGGATTTGCACAGACAACCAAAAATGTCGTTATTGGTATCCCAAAAACTGCGGTCCACAGAGTTATTTTCATCGCTGCGTTGCAAATAGATTGCTTATCGTCTTGTTTCTCCGCAAATACCGGAAGTAAAATGGGATAGATAACTTTGGAAAAAAGGATGTTCATCTGCAGTGCCAGTTGCAGTCCTAACCAATATATCCCTACCTGCTCAACGGGCACGACTTTACCAAGCACCAATACGTCCAGTTGAAAGGCTATAATAGCCAATATGGGAATCCCGAGCATCCTGCGGGCGTACTTCAGTATTTCACTCAGGTTATCTCTATCGATGGTGAGTTGGGGCAGGAAAGGACACAGAACAAACGATAGCAGACATCGCAGCATTGCTTCGGCCACGAAGCCGATCACCAGAACCCACACATTCCGCATAACGAAAAAGGCAAGAGCCAAACTCATCAACGTACCCAATAGACCGCTGCCTTGAAACAGAAAGACCCACTTGCCAAATTGGATATTCTTCTCTAACGCGTGAACACGTGGACTGATAAGACCATTAAAGAGTATTGCAACAAAAGCAAACCTCATCAGTGGCAACAGTTCAGCGCTTTCATAGAAATGACTTATCCATGGCGCCGAAACATAAGCGACTGCAAACAAGCCGAGTCCGCGTACAGCTTGAAACCACCAGGCTACGTTAAGATACTCTGCTTCATCGCCTCTTTTATTGTGGATGACCGATTGTTTGACTCCGACGTCAGTGAAGGCTTCCAAGGCCACTGACACAGCCATAACGATGGCCATTACGCCAAATTGGTCCGGCGCCAATAATCTTGCCATGATCATGTTGCGAACGAGCCTTAATCCTCGCTCGGCGACTGTGCCGATGCCCAGTGTCATCACACCGCGGGCACTTCGGGCTTTTAGACTATTGCCGCGGATTTGGGTGATCTTATCTGAAATTAGTTCCCGTATCGCGCTCGATAAAATCAATATTCTTTTGCTCCAGATAAACTCCGTCCCCTTCGGTTACATTGAAAAATCAATGTAACATCTTGTCAAAACATCACTTAAAACATCATATCCAATACGGACTTGTTGCCGCTTTTATTCGTTCTGTTTCAGCACAGTGTCTGTGAGGCTGTTATTTCCCAAAGTTCTGACTTCGCCGTTCTTATCAGGGAAAAAATCCAGTATTAGTTCCGTCATATCTTTAGCTGCTGTTCGAATCGAATTCTCCAGAACTGAGCTTATCTGAACCTGTGCGACATAACGTGCGGTATCGCCTGCAATATTCGGAGTTCGCCACCCAACTCCAGAAAAGCCACTTTCATCGTTAGTTAGTTGCCCGTTAACAATGTAAAAGTTTAAGACTACTCTCTCTTCATGGCTTGGAGCAGGCATGTGGAAGCGATGAATCAGACAGGGGATTTTTCTGCCGGTGCTGGTGAAAACTTCTGATTGTTCAGTGCTGTCGTGAATCCAGCCGCCGCCAACGTAGCAAACCTGGGGTCTATGACCCAGCATAGTTCTGGGTCTGGCTGAATAGGCAATGTAAATATTGGCCCACTGGTTGGCTGATTCGTTTATATACAAGCGGTTGAGAAAATCATCATTTCCTGCCACACGCTGTATATTAGGAGGAATTGGTACATCTTTACCAATCCAGCCGCCGATTTGAACAGGGAAAGCACTCAGTGGTACAGGCAGTTCGATAGGAGTTTCAACGACAAGTTTCAAGCGGGAAGCCAAAACCCGGTATGCCACGCCGGAGAGTATCAGAAGGACAAGTGAGAGGCTCAATACCAACGATGTCGAGATTTTGGCACGCCTTATTGAGCTCGCATGATACATCGATAGCTTCCTTGTCTTAGATTAGCTTTTGTATAGTCCTATAATAGTAACGTTATTGAGTAGCGTTTAATGTATAGCCCAAAAGTAGTACTCATGAGATAAAAAAATGCTTCCATGATAATTAGGGACACTTTACCAGCAATACATCCGTCAGCCGAGCTGCGACATACATAGTAGCTGCGCTACAAAAGCCAATCCCTTGGGAAACTTAAGATGTGGCTCCTCCCATCCTTTAGAGGTATACCAAAAGGCATAGATAGATAATCCCTGATTCTATCAACTATGTAGTTATTGT
>SDBT01011581.1_pt1 | contig 14188 bp, 14 predicted proteins | sample 2277101 | NCBI WGS metagenome assembly SDBT01 (sample SAMN10404973, study PRJNA504765) | marine sediment metagenome | isolation source: marine sediment core GS10_PC15, 103 cmbsf | place: Arctic Ocean: Southern Knipovich Ridge | collected 2010 | reverse complement strand
CCTCATAAAGCGAGGGAAATGAAAATACATCCGCCCCTTTTAAAAGCTGCCACTTTTCTTCTTCTGTGACATACCCCGTCATAATAATATCATTTCTCGCTTTCGAATCCTTAATAACTCTCTCTATTTCTTTAAACCGATAACCCGGAGCTCCTGCCAGGATTAATTTATGAGGAATTTTATACTTTGTTTTTAAAATATTAAACGCCTTTACTAACCGATCAATATTCTTCTTCTTATCCAACCGTCCTAGATAAAGAATGTATTTATTGTCAATTTTGCATTTTGAATTGCATTTTGCATTTTGCATCTCGTTAACCCCATGATACACCACTTTTATCTTTTCGGGCTCTCCTCCATACAATCTTACTAAGTCCATCTTGGTATTATCAGATACCGCAATAATTTTATGTGCGTGTTTTAAGGAATACTTGGTGCTCCAACGAAGATAGCGCAAAAAAAGCGGCGGATACATTTCAGGAAAATACTCATACTCAAGGCCGTGAATCGTAACTACTGAATTTTTGGGATGAACGAGTGGTAAAATATGAACTGGAATAAAAAGAACATCAGGTTTGTGGGCTAACGTCTCGAAACCTAGCCTCAATTGAGTCCACATAAAAGGAAAGGTTAATTTTTTTGTCTTAAAACCAAAAGTATCTATATTGACCTTATCCGTATATAAAACAACTTGATGTTTACCTACATCAAGTTTATTCAAATGATTCAGAAGCTGATAAGTATACTCCTCTACCCCTGTTCTTTGCGGCTTAAAAGCCGCCGAGGCATTGATACCTATGACCATAATTATTATCGTCGAGATACTATGCTTTTTTTATAAATTTCTAGATTTTCTAGAGTAATACCAGTCCCTTTGGCTACACAAAGAAGTGGGTCATCAGCCACATAACAAGCCACTCCTGTTACTTTGGAAATTAATCGATCAAGATTCTTAAGTAACGCTCCACCGCCACTCAAAACCATTCCTTTATCCATAACATCGGCTGAAAGTTCAGGAGGAGTTTCTCTAAGAACCATCTTTATAACCTGGATAATCTCTCTAAGTTGATCTTGAATGGCTTCAGTTATCTCCGAAGAAGTAATTACAATCGTTTTGGGCAGTCCGGCGATAAGATCCCTACCTCGGATTTCTGTCTCTTTTTCCTTTTTGAGTTTAAGAGCACTGCCTAGATTTATTTTAATCTCTTCAGCCGTCCTCTCGCCAATAGCTAAAGAGTGTTTATTTTTAATGTAAGACATGATAGCTTGATCAATCTTGTCGCCCCCCATCCTTACCGACCCCCAAGAAACTATACCACCTAATGAAATTACAGCCACTTCGGTAGTGCCGCCACCGATATCAATAATCATATTCCCGGAAGGAGCATTGATTGGAATTTCTGCGCCAATGGCCGCCAAGACCGGCTCTTTTACTACATAAGCAGCTTTTGCTCCAGCATTCATTGTCGCATCAATCACAGCTCTTCGTTCAGTAGAAGTAATGCCGGCTGGCACTGAAACCATTACCTCTGGACGAAAAAGCCTCATTCGACCGCTAGCTTTATTTATAAAGTATCTCATCATTGCTTCAGTGATTCTATAATCAGCTATCACACCATCTTTCATTGGCCGCGTTGCAATAATACTATCAGGCGTTCGGCCAAGCATCCTTTTAGCCTCATTGCCCACAGCTAAAATTCTGTTTTCGGGTATAGAAACAGCCACCACGGTCGGTTCATTAAGAACCACCCCCCGCTTAGGAATAAAAACTAAAGTATTTGCTGTACCTAGGTCAATACCTATTTTCTTTATAAACATAGTAGTTAGGATATTTTAACTTTAAACTCTTTTTATATTCGCTCCTAACCTAGCTAACCTTTCTTCAATCTTTTCGTATCCTCTATCTATTTGGTAGACATCGCTAATTTCACTTTCTCCCTTAGCCACCAGGGCAGCAATGATAAGGCTAGCTCCAGCCCTCAAATCAATACTCCTAATTTGCGTTCCGTAAAGGTTGGTGGGACCTTCAACTATAGCTTGATGGTCATTCAGGATTTCAGCACAAGCTCCCATTTTTTGAAGCTCCTTAATATGTTTGAGCCTCCCCTCAAATATCGTTTCGTGAAGAAGACTCTTGCCTTTAGCTTGGGTCATCAGTACTGCAAAGGGCGCTTGAAGGTCAGTCGGAAACCCGGGATACTCTTTGGTCTGAATATTAACGGCTTTAAGTTTCTTGGTTGGTTTTACTAACACCCAATCTTGGCCAATTTCAAACCCAACCCCAGCAGATTTCAGCACTGCCCACAAAACTTCTAAATGGAGAGGTTGACAATTAATAATTTTTATCGGGCTAGCTGTGGCTGCGGCCAAAATAGCAAAAGTCCCTGTTTCAAGTCTGTCGGGAATAATTTTAAGGGTACCACCATTAAGTAAGTTTTTGACCCCTTCTATCTCTATTGTGTTTGTGCCAGCTCCTTTTATTTTGGCACCACTTTGATTTAAAAATTGAGCCAAGGCAGAAATCTCTGGTTCGCAGGCAGTATTTATTAAAATAGTTTTCCCCCGAGCTAAAGTAGCCGCCATCATTAAGGTCTCTGTGCCCGTAACACTGATTTTAGGAAAAACAATCTTAGCTCCCCTTAGCCCACTAGTAGTTAGTTTAAACCCTTCCTTTGTTTCATTTATCTTAACCCCCATCTCCTTAAAACCTGCTAAAAACATATCAATCGGCCGCCTACCAATCAAACACCCTCCCGGATAAGAAAATTTCACTTCCCCTTTTCGAGCCAAAATTGGACCAGTAAGCACTATTGAAGCTCTTAAAGTTCCTACTAAATCCCTATCAAGCTCTGTTTTTTTAATCCGAGCTGTTCTTAGCCGCCAATGATTTTCTGAATCAATCTTCGCTTCAAGCCCTAGATCAGAAACCAACTCCTTCATCCGAAAAATATCCCCAATAAAAGGAACATTCTTGACTATCCATTCTTTATCGCTAAGAATTGAAGCGGCCAAAATTTTAAGAGCTGCGTTTTTGGCTCCCCGCACCTCAATCACCCCCTTGAGAGGTTTACCGCCCTTTATCACAAACTTTTCCATTATCTATATCTTATCTTACTTTTTCACACTTGGCAAGTATTGATGTATAAAGTATAATAAAAGAGACATGACTAGAAAAATTAGACTAATAATATTGACCCTTGCTATCACTTGCTTCTTTATTGTTGCTCCATCGGCTATTCTTTATGGATGGGGCTATCGTTACGACTTAAAGAACAAAATATTCATTCAAACCGGAGCAATCTATTTAAAATCTGTGCCTTCTAAAGCAGAGGTTCTTTTTAATGGAGAAAGATGGAAGAAAAAAACTCCTTTAATGATCAGTGGACTTCTACCTAAAAAATATTCAGTAGAAGTTAAGCTAGAGGGTTTTCATTCTTGGCAAAAAGTTCTAGAGGTTAAGACAACCCTTGTCACCGAAGCTAAAAACATTCTACTTGTTCCAGAAAATCCACTAATTACTGCCCTGGAAAACAAAAGAGAAATTGAAGTAAGAGAATTTCTACTTTCTCCCAATAAAAAAGATTTGGCCTTTTCTTTTTACCAAAAGGAGTCTTCGGGGATTTGGATTTTAAATTTAAGCCAAAAAGATGAAGTTACCCTTATTGACAACAAACTCCTTACTCTACCAACAAGTTATAATGATTTTATTCCTCTTGGTTGGTCAGCTGATAGCAATAAACTACTTTTTAGTAGTCGAACGGAAAATAAAAAAGAACAATTCTTTGTTGTAGACCTAAAAAACTTAGCAAAAACTGTTTTAGAACCACCAAAAGAAGAAAGTCCTAACTATTCCCTTTATTCGACAAGCTCAAAGCAAATGAGCTTAGAGGAAAAGAAAGGAACGCTTGAAAACACGGGAATTTTTAACCTAAGCAGTATTATTGAAGAAAAACCTATAAAATTTCGTTGGCACGAACAAAATCCAAATCTACTCCTCTGGCTTGCCCCGTCAAAAACGAAACAAGCGGGACTTACCGAAACAAACAAAGAAAACACCCTTTTCCAATTAGACTTTTCTAATTATACCAAAAATAAAATCCCTAAAATAATAGCTGAAGCAATATTAGACTTTAATATTAACCAGAACAACATCTATACTATAAAAAAGAGTAAATTTCCCAAAGAAACTAAATATATAATTTATAAAAATAATTTTGAGTTAGTTGAATTTCCCGAGGAGTTAGGAATACCTAAAAAACTTTTTGTTTTAGAAAAAAGGGGTGTAGCTATAGAGACCCAAGAAAATAAGATATATTTATCAATACTGCGAGATAACAACCCGCTTCTTAATAACAATCCCCCTCTCTTTCTTCTGGCAAAGGGGGCAAAGGAAGTAAAGCTTTCACCAGATAAAAATAAAATTCTATATTGGCAGGGAGAGAGCTTAAAAATTTATTTTTTACAAAAAAATCTCTCTTACAATAAAGAGGTTGGTGATATTGAAGTAATAAATTTAGACTCTCCAGCCGAACAGATATTTTGGTATAAGGACTCTGAACACTTGATTTACACTCAAGCTGGTACCACAAGGATCACAGAAATCGATTCAAGGGGTAAAAGAAACGACATGATTTTTACAGAAGCAGAAAAGCTAATTTATGAGCCAGATGGAAATCTGTTTTATTTGATAAATAAAGGAAATTTATACAAGGTAAAGTTCCCCACAAAGGCAATTTATTAGATTGTCAAATTTAAAAAAGACCCCAGTTAAAAACTGAAGTCTTTTTTTATCAATAAACAAACTATCGTTTTTGCCAATGAGGAGTCACTTCGCTCTCCAGACACTCTCGGTTTCTGGCGGTCGCTCACTTCGTTCGCTCCCTGTCTTCCAACACAGGGGAACACCCAGTTCCCCCGACCCCCTTTCTGCCTCAGTGTCAAAAACTATCGTTTTTGCCATTGAGGTGCTCTACGGGCTTTTTTAAGGCCCGGCTTCTTTCTTTCTTTCTTTCTTGGGTCTCTAGTTAAAAGACCAGCATCTCTTAATAATTTTTTAAAATTCTTGTTGTATAAAACTAGTGTCCGAGCAATACCAAGCCGTATTGCTCCAGCCTGCCCTCTTATCCCTCCACCTTTTACTTTTACTGAAATATTAAATTTGTTTAAAGTTTTAGTCGACTTTAAGGGAAGTATTAAGTCTTTCTGAAGATTAAGGGTAGGAAAATACTCACAATAAGGTTTCTCATTAACAAGAATACTTCCTCCTTTATTAGTAAATAGCCTCACTTGAGCAATTGAGGTTTTGCGTCGTCCCACAGCGTAGAAATACTTAGAAGATTTCTTGGATTTTGGTTTGGGTTTTGATTTTGGTTTAGTGGTTATTTTAGCCATTTAATAGTTAAATTTTAGGATTTATTCGGAGCTTGGCCGACATATATTTTTAACCTCTTCATCCTTCTTGCCCTTAACTTATTCTTGGGTATCATCCCCCAAACCGCCTTCTTTAAAATTTCAGAGGGATCTTTTTCAAAAAGTTCTTTCATAGTCTTTTCTTTAATTCCTCCCGGCCAACCAGTGTGGTGGTAATATTTCTTCTGCTGGAATTTTTTTCCGGTTGTCTTTAGTTTCTCCGAATTTATCACCACAACCGTTATCACACCTTCCTTATGAGGAGCGTAATCAACATCAGTCTTACCTTGTAAAATTAAAGCTATCTTTGTGGCAAGCCTGCCTAAGATTTCGTTGGTTGCGTCAATAAGAATTCTGTTGGCCATTTTTGTCGAAATTTATGTAAATTCTATAATAACCATTTTTGCCCCATCGCCCTTGCGTGGCATAAGCTTTATAATTCTAGTATACCCTCCTTTTCTATCCTTAACGTGCGGAGCAATTACCTCTAGTAGTTTTTGAGTCGCCTTTTTGGTAAAAAATCGTCTTAAGTCTCTTAGGGCAAGGAGGTGCTCTTTGTTCCTAGCTAAAGTAATCTTTCTTTCTATAAAAGAAGAAAGTTCTTTAGCCCGAGCTTGGGTGGTAATTATCTTTTCTTTGACAATTAGATTTTCGGCTAAACTCCTTATTAGAGCTCGCCGCTGATCTCTTTCTCTACCAAGTTTTCTACCTTTCTTTAAGTGTTTCATTTTTTTAACGTTAAGCCCAATCTCCCTATCACTCTTTGTATTTCTTTAACAGCTTTAGGGCCTAATCCCTCTATCGCCTCTAAAAAATCTTTCTTCTTTCCCGCCAGTCCTCCAGCAGTCTTTATTTTATTAACTTTCAAAACTTTAAGTATTCTTAAGGGAAGATTCAATTCTTCTATCTTTAACTTTTTAGAATCGGCAATTTTATCTCTTTTCCCTATCTTTTTTGATTTTTGAATAATAGTTTTCTTTGTTGGTTTCTTCTGACTCTTTTTCTCGGCTACTTCGGCAATTCGGTTAAAATGATCAGCCAGTATCTTTGCTGCTTGTTTTAAAGCCTCTTTTGCTTCTATACTTCCATCTGTCTTAATACCAACAACAAGTTTATTGTAGTTTGTCCGTTCCCCTACTCTGATATCTTCAACGGTATAATTTACCACCTTTATTGGGGTAAATATGGCGTCTAAGGCTATGGTTCCCACTCCTAGCTTCTCTTTCCCTCGCTCCTCCCTAGGCACATATCCCAGTCCTTTTTCTACCTGAATCTCTAATTCAAGTTTTGCTTTTTTGTCGGTAAGAGTGGCAATGTGAGCATTTTTGTTGACCACCTCTAGACCAGATGGACATTTTAAATCCTTGGCCGTTACCTCTTTCTCTCCCTTTGCCTTAAGAATTAACTTTATCGGCTCCTTAGAGTACATTTTAAAGCACAATTCTTTTAGGTTGAGAATTATTTCTATAGTATCTTCCAAAACATGGGGAATGGTTGAAAATTCGTGCTTCACGCCAACGATTTTTACTGTGGTTGCAGCGGCTCCCTCAAGTGAAGAAAGAAGCACTCTTCTTAAGGCGTTACCTAAAGTATGACCATAACCAGGAAAACAGGGTTCTATTTCAAATAAAAACAAATCTCCTTCTTTTTTAATATACTTCGATTTTTGGGGTAAAGATATTTTCATAAAACATGATACCAATAAATGCGAATGATATACCAATCTACAAATAGTTAATACAGAGTTGTATTATTCACAATTTGCATCATTGGTATAAGATTCGTAGATTGGCATTATATTATTTTATCTAGAGTAGAATTCTGTTATCATTGAAAGGTTGATACCCGTTTCCAATTCTTCTTTAGACGGAAGATTCTTAACTTTTCCTTCCATCTTTTTTAAATCTAAAGTTAGCCAAGAGAAAGGTTTGTGTCCTTTTAGTTTATTTTTTAGCGCGGCGAAATTTGAGCTTTTAAGAATTTTTTGCTTACAAGCTATGGTATCACCTACTTTTAACTGATAAGATGGGATGTTCACTGATTTACCATTTACTAAAAAATGACCATGGTTTACAAACCCCCTGGCTTGTCTGCGAGAAGAAGCAAACCCTAAACGATAAACCACATTATCCAAACGAGTCTCTAGGAGTTTAATAAACAATTCTGAAGTTAAATCCTTTGCCCGAGAAGCTTGAGTATAATACTTTCTAAACTGCCTCTCTGAAAGACCATAAATCTTTCTTAGTTTCTGTTTTTCTCTAAGTTGGATTGCGTACTCTGAAATTCTACGACGAAACGATTGGCCGTGTGCTCCGGGCGGATAGTTCTTTTTAACCATAGCGCATTTTTGAGTACTACAACGCTCACCCTTCAAAAAAAGTTTCTTCCCCTCCCGGCGGCAAATTTTGCATCTGGGTTGTTTCTTCATACTCTTCTAATTTTAGGTGGTCGGCAACCATTATGGGGCAGTGGAGTAACATCTCTCAAGGAAGTAATGATAAGTCCGCACTGGGTTAAAGCTTTAATTGCTGCATTTCGACCACTACCTACCCCTTTTACAAGAATATCTAACTGCTTAAGCTTCATTTTTTCGAAATCATCCATTAAAGCTTTTACCACCATTGAAGCCGCATAAGGAGTGGCTTTTTTAGGACCCTTGAAACCTAGGCTGCCAGCACTGGCCCAAGCTAAAACATCACCCTTGGTGTCAGTAATAGTAATAATAGTATTGTTATAGGTGGATTTTATGTGAGCCTGACCTTTTGTAACTATTCTCTTTAGCTTCTTCTTTTTAGGACCACCCTTTTTTTTAGAGCCCAAGTCTGATTTTATTTCTTTAATTCTTCTTTTACCCATAGTTAAAATTTATATTAGGTTTTCTCTATCCCCCTCTTTCTGCCACTGCTTACGGTTCTTCTAACATTGCCTCTGACTGTTCTGGAATTGGTCTTGGTCTGTTGTCCTCGAACAGGTAGTTTTTTAGTGTGTCTCATTCCCCTATAAGAACCAATTTCTTTAAGTCGCTTAATATTAAGCATTATCTCTCGTCTCAGGTCACCCTCTATTTTATACTTCTCTATAGCTTTGTTAATAATATTTACTTCTTGAGAACTCAATGCTTTCACTCTTTTATTGGGGTCGATTTTTGTTTCAGATAAAATTTTATCACTCGAAAATCGTCCTATTCCATAAATATAGGTTAAAGCTATTAGTACTATCTTTTCTTGGGGAAGATTTATCCCAGCAATTCTTGGCATATGCCAATTTTGTCAGCGAAGCAAATCTCGAACAAAGCGAGAGATACAGCTGAGTTGTTAGAAGATTGAACACCCCGCAGTACTGCGGGGTAAAGGTTTTGTAATCCCGCGATGTTGCGGGAACAAAACTCTTTAACCTTGTCTCTGTTTATGTTTTGGGTTAGAACAAACAACGTAAAGCTTGCCTTTACGCCGCACAATTTTACACTTTTTACACCTTTTTTTGATAGAAGCTTTTACTTTCATAATCTACTTTTGTCTATATACTATTCTCCCCTTTGTTTCATCGTAGGGGCTCATCTCCACCTTCACTCTATCTCCAGACAAAACCCGAATGTGATACAAACGCATCTTGCCAGAGAGATGGGCTAAAATATCATTCTCCTCGTCATCTAGTTTTACTCTAAAATAAGCGTTAGGTAGAGCTTCGGTAACTATTCCTTCCTTAACCATCGCTTCCTTTTTAGTATCTACCATATGTTTCTTAAATTATACTTCATAGGATTATTTTGTCAATATAATATGTATTTTTTTAGATGAGTTTGGCACCTGCTTTACCCAAAATGGCCAAAACGAAACTTGAGCTTTTTCAATAGTTGTATAAGAAGAAAGTATCTCTCTCACCTGAGACTTATCTTTACCAACCAGCTCCTCTTTGAGTTTGTTTTCGTCAATCTTAAAAACTAAAACCTCCTCTAAGTGAAGACTAAGTTTCATTTGGCCTTTTTTAAAATCAGTTTCTGTTTTGGTGTAGGTTATTTCTTGGGTTTCGGCAAGTAAGATCTTATCCTCCGGAATTCTTGAGTAAACAAGGCTGTCGATAAAACTCTTGAGGATTTGCTCCTTAAATACAATAGCCTCTAATGAAACTTCTGCTGTTACCGTAAACTCTTGGGTTGGCTCTCCTACTTTATGAGAAGATGAAAGATTTTTTGTTTCTAAGCGCGAGGTGTTTTCCATTAATTTGTACTCCTGGCCTAATTGCTCCTGGAATTCCGAATTAACCACACTGGAGAGGGCCTGAACAAGCTCTTCTTCGGCCTTTTTGAGGTCTTGTTCAGAAATTACTATTTCTTCTCTGTTAGCCCCGCCAGTCATCGACTTTTTAGATTTACCATAGATGCTAGAATATTTTTGGGGTTGTTGATACTCTTTAAAAGCGGGGATAGAAAAATCAGAGGGACCAATATTGTAATCTTCGCCGATATCGGCTGCTTCTACTTCTACATCAATCTTTCCTGGTTGAGTAATTCCGGCTACTATTTTCGCCCCTGGCACAACTACTGTTTTAAGGGTTCTAAAAAGCTTACCCCCTTCTGAGAGAAAACGCGTGGTTTTTATTAATGTCTGGCTCTGGGAACTCCATTCATTTAAAACCTGAATCACACCACTTGCCTTCTGTTTAAGGAGCTTTCTTTCTGTAGCCGGGACCGTTTTAGAATTTTGCTTGACCACCAATATCTTTTTGGCTGGAATCTTTTGAGCAAGAATGTCCTCAATATCTAAATTTATATCAGCAATTATTTCGAGATCCAAGCTTAAGGGTTCAGTTTTTGGTAAAATTTCTACCTTTACCCGAGGAAGAATTAAAAACAGGACAAAACCAGCCGTGAAAATAGCAGCCAAAAGAAAAATAATGATTGATTTACTACTAACGGTCGAAAGAATAAAGACATTTCTTTTTCTATGTATTGGCTGAAGCTCCGGTTTTGGATAAAACTTTGATTCTAATGAAGGACGCTTTGGGGGAATTTCCTCTTTGTCTCGCCTCTCTGGAGGACGGAGTGAAGGAACTGTTTTTCCCTTATCCTTAACCGTTTTTCGTCTTATGATATCGGTCATTTTAACTGGTTTTTTCTTTGATCCTATCCCGCTTAATACTCGAGAAAATTTTGTAATCATCTCTGGAACTTGCTTTTTCTGCGGTTTTTCTGGTGTGGTCGGACTAGACTCACCATGAATTGATTTTTGTGTCATGTTGGTGTTTTTAAAGGTTGCTATAGAAAATCCCACTTTTTGAGCTAGAAATATTCCTGTTTCATCTTCGGTAGATATAGTTATGAGTTTATCTAACAACCCAGCCCACCTTTTTAACAGCTTAAAGTTGATAAGACTGGCAAAAATTTGAGCCCCCGACGGAATTTCTAAAATAATCTCAGAGCTTTTTTCTTTCTCTAAACGATCAATTATTGAAGTTAGTTCTTCGGTAGGATGAATAGAAATTGTCTTCATGTGCCTATTTTATCAAAATTTTGGAGTTTAGAGAGACAACAAAATTTTGTGATTAAAATTGAGCATCCCGCAGTATTGCGGGATAAAGGTTTAGTTACGAAATTTCCTGCGCCATAGGCTCAAGAAATTTCAACCAAACCTTTATCTTTCTGCTACTTTTACTGCCTGGTAAAGTATTTTTAATAAATGGTTGCTCTCTTTTTGTTCCTGACGAAAATATGTAGTTAGAGCCAAAACAGGAATATCTTGAGGAGTTGAAACCTGACCCGTCAAATCTCGAACCCCTTTTATATCTTTAGGATAAATAATTTTAACCACCGGCGTTTTTGCGAAAGTTAAAAACTCTTGCCACTCGACGGCTCCCAGAGTTTTCTGTATTCCTGCGAGCAAGCTTCCGCCTCCATAAAGCAAAATTTGGTTGGGCAGCAATTCTAGAGAAGAAAACTGTTCAAGCCCTAAACCAATGCCAGTTGTCCAAATCTTAAACTCCCTTTTTAGAATTTTTCTGATATTTTCTCTCACTGATGAAGAAACTTTTTTAAGAGAAAAGCTTAGTTTTATCTGCTCTGCTTCAGCAAAACCAATACCTAAAGCTCTAGAAATACACTCAGTAAAGCCCCGGCCTCCAATGTTAAAAGTGAAATTTCCCACCAGAGCCCTATCTTTTACCAGACTTACCTCTGTATTGTCGCTCCCAATGTCTATTAAGATAGCTTCAAAATCCTGTTTTTCGGCCAAAAGCATCTTCGCTATAGCATAAGAAGTGCTGGTAAGCACCATGTGATTCAAGTTTAACACTCGAGGAATTCTCTCTAAAATCTTAAAATAACTTTTATTACAGAAACTGTTAAATATTTTAAGAGTTATGACTTTACCAGAAAAATCTAAAGGATTCTCAACCTTATAACCATCAATAAGTATCTCACTTAATTCAGTATCAACTAATTTTATTTCGGACTCTTTGGAAAAATAATTCTTGCGAATACTGGATTTTATCTCTTCGAAAATTTTCCATTCTGTTTTTTGAATAAGATTTTTTAGTTCGGTGGAATCAATTTTCTCCTTTGGCTGAGAGCGTTTGAAAGAATAACAATTGGTTTTTGCTTTAATAAACTCCCCTCCCAGGCCTAGAATTGCCTTGACCGGAATTACTTTTGCAATCTTCAGGGCCTTCCTTATCGCTTCGCCTGCGCCAGAAATAAGCCCTTCAATACTTAACCTAAAGGATTCTTGAGGTCGTGAAGCTCGTCCAATGCCTAAAATCTCCAAGTCACCCTCCTTGTTGGTTGGCCTAAAGATTAGAGCCTTTATAAGCTCTGTACCAACATCTAAAGCAAGATAAGGTTCATTCTTACCTTTTTTAAAAATTTTTAAAATTTTTCCCATTACTTCTTTATTATACAATAGCGACAAGCTCTTGACAATAAAAGTTATTCAAGCACTGCTTTAATTCGACGCACCCCAGCTGAAGAAGATTGTTCTTTTGTAATTTTAAAAGTCCCAAGTTCCCCAATTCGCTTTACATGCGGTCCGGCACAGATTTCCTTAGAATAGTCTTCTATTGAATAAACTTTAACTAAACCTCTGTATTTCTCTCTAAAAAAAGCTAAAGCACCAGCTCTTGTCGCTTCTTCTAGGCTCATTTCTTCCATCTTGACCGATAAATCTTCCTTAATTTTTCGATTAACTAAATTTTGAACTTTTTTAATTTGCTCGGGGATCATCTTTTCAGGATGCGAAAAGTCAAAACGAAGCCTTTCGGGATTAATATCACTGCCTTTTTGCTTAACCTGGTCACCCAAAACATTACGCAAGGCCTGATGAAGTAGATGAGTAGCTGTGTGGAGACGAGTAATTTTTAACTTCTCCTCCTCATTTTCGGCTACTACCTCCCCTGTCCCTTTAATCCCGTGTCCGCCAAATTTTTTCTCCGTCCCAGCCCGAGAGATTTCTTGATGAGCTTCAAAGGCTTTTTCAAAGCCTAGTTCATCAACCTTTAATCCTTTTTCTTTAGCTAACTCCCTGGTTAATTCTAAGGGAAAACCATAGGTGTCATAAAGATGAAAAGCTTCTTTGCCAGAAATCTGTTCCTTGCCAACAGTAACTACTTTCTCAAACTGTTTTAGTCCTTTTTCTAAGGTTTTATTGAATTTTTCATTTTCTTTTTGGATAACGGTAAGAATGTCTGCCTGTTTGGCTCGAAGTTCTGGATAAACCCCTTGATAAGTATCAATAACTACTTTAGCAAGCTCTATTAAAAATCCCTCTTTTTGGTTTAAAAGTTTCCCATAACGAATAGCTCGTCGAAGCACTCTCCTTAAAATATAACCCTGCTCAATATTAGAAGGAAGCACTCCATCAGCAATTAAAAAACAAGCTCCCCGGATATGGTCAGCAATAATCCGCCGAGACTTTTCTGTGGCCCCTTTAATATTCGCCATTATCGGTCCGAAAAGGTCAATATCAAAAACTGACTTTTTTTGTTGCATCACCATCACCAACCTTTCCAAACCCATCCCCGTATCAACTCCTTTCTGTTCTAAAGGGACTAATTTCTTATTTCTATCCTGACAATACTGGTTAAAAACCAAATTCCAAAGCTCGGTAAATCTGCCACATTCACAGTTTGGAACACAATTTTTACCTTTCTGACAGGGAGTTTCGGTCAAATCATAATGAACCTCACTAGTTGGTCCACAAGGGCCTTCTTGGCCGGTCGGACCCCAAAAATTATCCTCTCTGCCAAATCCATAAATTTTTTCCTTAAGAATGCCTAATTTTAGCCAAAATTCCTTTGCTTCTCTATCCTCCGGCACCTCTTTGTCCCCCTTAAAATAGGTGACCCACAAATTTTCAATCTTCAATTTACAATCTTCAATTAAAAACTCGAGTGCTAGTTCGATAGTCTTTTCTTTAAAATAATCACCAAAAGAAAAATTTCCCAACATTTCAAGAAAGGTAAGATGGCTGCTATCCCCCACCTCATCAATATCAGAAGTTCGAAAGCATTTCTGGACCGAGACAGCACACTTGCTACTAAAGTCCTTTAAAGCATCTCTTTCAGAAGTAAAATACTCCTTGAATTGCTGCATTCCAGCTGTGGTCAGCAGTACCGAAGGGTCTTGAGGAATAAGTAAAGAAGAAGGTACAATTTTGTGCCCTCGTTTCTCAAAAAAATCTAAAAATTTTTGCCGGATTTCGTTAGAATTCATGTCTTTAGTATAGCTTAAATGAAGTTATTCAGCAATTATCCCTCCTCCAAGTAGTTCATCATTCTTATAAAATACCAC
>SDBT01011580.1_pt1 | contig 14189 bp, 21 predicted proteins | sample 2277101 | NCBI WGS metagenome assembly SDBT01 (sample SAMN10404973, study PRJNA504765) | marine sediment metagenome | isolation source: marine sediment core GS10_PC15, 103 cmbsf | place: Arctic Ocean: Southern Knipovich Ridge | collected 2010 | reverse complement strand
GGCCGCCGCATCCGCCGAACTGGCCCGAGATCGGTTCCAAAGGGAAGCCGACGCCATCCGCGACGTCTCACGAGCCCAAGCAGAAGCCGCCAACCCGCTCCTCAAACTCCTCGGCGCCCAGGGCCGGGTCCGCGACGCGCAGCAGGCGATCGTGGATGTGCAGGAGGACGACGAAGCCTCGACGCAGGACTTGGTCGACGCCAAGGTGGATCTGCTCGAGGCGCAACTCGACCTCGAGGGCGCCACCGCAGACGCCGCCGGCGTCATCCAGGACGGCGAAACCGCCCTGTTCGAACTGGCGGTACAGGCCGGCCTTTCCGAGGACTTCATCCGCGACCTGATCGACTCGCTGGATGACCTCCCCACGCTGACCGTCCTCGACATTGAGACACGGTTCCTAGAGTCAGGTCGCCGGGGCCCATCGCGCAGCACAGAAGCAGTGGACCGGGCCGAGGTCGGCCGGCTGTTGCGCGGCACCGGTAACCAATTCGGCGGCGCCTTCGGTGCGCTCGAGCCGATCAGGGTCGGGGAAGGCGGACCCGAAACCCTCGTCCCGTTGCAGCCGGGACGTATCGAGACTGGGCCCGCCGGCGCAACCGGAGGAGGCGGCGACACCCACGTCACGCTGGTGATGGAAGGCACCGGCGACGCATTCGACGACGTCCAACTCGGCCTCGCGATGCTCGGCATCGCAGAAACCATCGAGGTCGGCGGCGACTCGACACTGAGGGGATAACCGATGGCGCACGACTACGCATACGGGATCCGGCTCGATTCGGAAGGATCGCCCACCGCCCTGGCGGCGATCGCTACCAACGTGAGAATCCTCCCCGAAGTGTTCGCCGCGCAGCGGGCCAAGCCGAGCCGGCAAGCTAACCGCCACGGCACCGTCCTCGAGGCCCGCACCTTCTACGACTCGTTCAACTTCATCCTCCAGGTCGACCTCGACTACGGCACCCCCGAGGACCCCGACACGGTGTACGCCAACCTCTCCACCCTCCTCAAGAGGATCAGCGGCAACATCGAGCGGGTCTGGCTCACCCGCACCGCACCCGACTACGGGGACGTCGAGATCCCGATCGTTGTCCTCCGACCCCCGCAGACCAGCAACCCGCGGCACCGGATCCGAATCCCCTGCAGGGCGCTCGACCCGTTCTGGCGGGACCGGGCGGTCACCTTCTCGGCGGTCAACCCGGTGAGCGGAGTCACCACCACCGGCAGCGCCCCGATCGGGGACGCCGTCCTCGTGTTCAGCGGCGCCGCCACCAGCGCCATCCTCACTCACACGTCGTCGCCGGACAGCGACAAGATCACCATCACCGCCAACACCACCGTCAACGCCGTCACCGTCGACTGCGAGGACCGGAGCGTCATCCAGTCCGGGTCGCCGGCAGACGGAGTGATGACCGCCGACAAGCCCTGGCTGCTGGAACTTCGCGCCGACCAGCTAAACAGCTTCACCCTGAGCAGCGGCACCGCGACCCTCACCGCCAGAGACAAGTGGCGCTGAGATGGCAGACCGCTGGCACGTCGAAGCCTGGAGCCTCCCGCTCGCCACCTCCACCCGCACCGTGGCGCGGGTCCCGTTCATCCAGGGATCCGGCACCGCCGGCGTAGGCGAATCGGTAGGCCGCGGTTCGATCACCGTCCGCAAGGACTGGGACCGGCTCGCAGAAGTGACGGACCCGGACAACGGGGTCGGGTCCCTATTCCGGGTCTACCAGGACAACGTGGTGATCCCAGAATTGTCCTTCTTCGGCCGGCGGGACGCCCGCAACCTCGAGGCCCAAGCCGATGGGACCGTCATCATCACAGGGCCGACCGTCGATGACGTCATGAACTTCGCCAGGGTCGAGAACTTCGACTACCCGGTTTCCCCGACCGTCGACCCTGACTGGTCGTGGGGATCCGGCAACAGCGTCAACGACTTCAAGAATCCGAGCTTCGAGGAGAACCCCGCCGACCCGACCGACACCGGTACCGGCTTCGAGGACGAGGTCCTCGACGGGTGGGAGGCCATCCCCGGCAGCGGCGACTTTAAACCCAATGACGACGACCCGACCGTCGACAACGGCGACGCCCGCACCGGCACCTTCTCGCTGGTGTGGGACCCCGGCGGATTCCACTCAGGGATCCAACGCAGGATCACCCTGAGCCAGGGGGAGCGGTACCAATTCCAGGTGTACCTGAAGTCGACCACCAGCGGTCGCCGGTTCACGTTCGGGATAACCCCGTTCGGGGTGAAGCACCACACCAACGCCTTCACGTACAGCGGTATCGCGATGGCTGAGCTCGAGAACGTCGCCAGCAACGGGCTCGGAACACCGGGCGGGTCTACCGATGGCACCTGGCAGGTCATGGACCTGGACGTGACGATGCCGACACCCGACAAACCGGGCGACCCGATAGAAGCGACCTTGCTGGTGCAGTTCGACCACCACGGCATCAGCGACGGACCCATCGCCCGCATCGATGACTCCGACAACACCGGCCCCGGCCTCGGACTGTTCCCCTGGCAGCAGACCCCCGACCCGTCCGAGATCAACATATTCCTGCAGGACACGAGTCCCCCGGTCACCGCCCTCGACGGCGACGCGGTCGCTCGCATCGTCGTGGAGGGCAGCAGCGCCGACGCCGGCGCCACCCAACGCGCAGAAGGTGTCACCATCGGCCGCACCTACACCGCCCGCGGCTTCATCCACCACGACCTCGGCAGCAACCAGGACTTCAGGATCCGCATCCGCCGCGGCACCGGCGGGTCGATCATCCAGCAGGCCACCGTCAGCGTCCCGACCGGCGGCACCTGGACGAAGCTGAGCGTCACCGCCCTAGCCGACTGCCGAGACATATTCGTCTCGATCATCAAAGCCACCCCCGGCGAATTCTGGCTCGACAACACCAGCCTGATCGAAGGGCAAGACTCGGCGTCATGGGGCAACATCAACGAACAGCTACTAGACGACGCCGCGGTCGATCACACCGCAGAGGCGCCGCCGTTCGACCGGGACACGCTCGGTTTCCTGGACTACACCAGCTTCGGCCTCCTCCTCGATTCGGCAGGGAACGCCTGGTCCCCGGCGACCGTCGATTACCGCGCCAAGCGGGGCCTCAAGTACAAGCGGGTCGGCAGCGACGGCGCCGCTATGGGATTCGAGCAGAAGGTCCGGGACACCGGGGCGACCCCCACATTGGTGCTGGACATATTCAACGCCTACGACTGGGCGACCCGGACCGGCGGCATCGGCGTCGACCTGGTCGGCACCGGCGTTCCCGAGATCGTATATGGCGCTGGCGTCACCAGCGGCCCGATCGTACGGCAGCCGTCCACTGTCAACCGGTGGCACGTCGAAGGGGAGGCTGGCCAGTTTGAGGTCCGCCGCGACCTGGGCAGCATCGCGGACTACGACACGAGGGAAGGCTACGAAGGCTCGATCGACTTCCTCGCCGGAGACACCATCGGTGCGATCGCAGACAAAAACCTGACGGACCGGACGATCCCGGTCACAGCCCTGAAGGTGAACCTGGCACCCCACGAGGGCGACAACGTGCCGATCCCGTTCCGGGACTTCACCATCGGAGACACCTACCCGGTGAACCTGATCGGGGACTTCGTCGGCCCGAAACGGGTCATGCAGATCACCGTCGACTACTCCCCCGGCGTCGGGTTCTACACCGTCGAATTCGATCAGGTCACCTACACCTCGGATCCGCTGAAGGCCGTCACCGAGGCGGTCCGGCGCCTGCTCGAGCAGATCAACACGCTCGACCAGCCGGCCGACCTGACGGGGCCCGCCGCCGAGGTGCGGGTACCGGAACGGGTCATCCAGGATTCGTTTCTGATCGCCAGCAAAGACCACTCACGGTTCGAGATTGTCGAGCGAGCCGACTTCACCACCGACCTGGCCGCTGACCATATCGAAATCAACGCCGCCTTTGCCAGCATCCTCCCAGACGGCGTGCCGGGGACTCCCGGCCAGAACTCCACCGTCGTGTTGGCCGCCGGCCGGTACAGCATCAGCGGCACCGTCACTGTCCAGTCGTTCGCCACCCTCAAAGGGACCGGCCGCGGCAGCAACATTCTCCCCAACGTCATCGGCCTCGAAATCACCCTCGAGGGGGCCGCCGAACTCGCCAACCTCACGTTCCTGTCGTCCTGATGGCGAGCGTCATCAACACCAGCGGTTCACAGGCCTCGATCAGCCTCCACGACTTGCAGCTTGAAGGGGCCTTCCCGGCAGGCACCGACCAACTCATGGACCTGTCCGGCGACGGGGAGGTGTACAACTGCCGATGCTCGAGCGCCGTCGCAGTCGACACCGCCCTCCGGTTGGCCGTAGGACCGTGGCAGGTCCACGGCAACAACTTCCGAGTGGACGACACCGCCATCCTGCTCCTGGCCTCCGCCGACCGGTGCCTCATCCAGGACAACATCCTGCAAGGCGACAACGACGAATCGATCCTGGTCGAAGGCGACGACAACACCATCGAGGGGAACCTGATGGTCCTCCGCGGGTTGCGGGTCACCGGCGACGACAACACGATCGTGGGCAACACCTTCAGCAGCGGCAACAGTGCCGCCAATGCGTTCGTGGTCGCCGGCGACCGGAACTTCTTCGATGGCAACAAGATCATCAACGACTTCGGTACCGCCCCGGCGGTCGGGCTCGAAATCCTGTCTGGCGCCACCGACAACGTCATCGGCGTCAACGACCTGGGCCAAGCCACCTTGCCGATCACCGACGCCGGCACCGGGACGATTTACAAGGCGGTGCGGGAGGCGCTCTGGGTCGTCGGAGGCACCCTCGCCACCGGGACTGGAGTCGACCCGCGACGGATCAACGAGGACATATTCATCATCGACGCTGCCGCGGTGGTCGACACGGCACCGACCGACGCCAGCCTGATCGTGGACGTCCACCTGAACGGCACGACGATATTCACCACCCAGGGGAACCGGCCCACCATCCTCACCACCGCGACAGATAGCGGACTCGCCATCCCAGACGTCACCGCCGCCGCCGGAGGGGACGTCCTCACCGTCGACATCGACCAGATCGGATCCACGATCGCCGGCGCCGACCTCGCCGTCGTAGTCCGCTACATCAACGTCGGCAACACCGGATGAGGGGCCTCAAGTACTAGGCGCTGCAGGCCGATACCAGTACCATGAGAGGGGCCAACCAGGCCCCCGGAACCGTAGGAGGTTCAGATCGTGGAGAATGCTCCCAGATCGACGCAACGCCGAATCCGGCATACCAGGACCACCCGAGCCCTCATTTGGCTCATGGCCATCGCTCTCGTCGCAGCGGTGGTCCTTCTCGTCAGCAGCGCCGTCGCAGCGGGGTCCACCGTGGAGGTGTCGATCGACACGATCCACCGCGGCGACCCCGGTGACCTGTTCCACGAGGCGACCATCGAAGCGGTCGGGGCCTGCACCGCGACGCTCCGGTACGACAACAACGAACCCGACGCCTCCGACCACCCGGACACCGACATCCTCGTCGGACCGATCACGTTCACCAACGTCGAACAGGGGCCATTCATGGAAGCCGCGCTGACGTTCACCGGCACCGGACCCACCGACGTGAAAACCCGTATCGGCGGCGACGGGGTCAGCAGCGGCGGGTTTATCCTGGAGGTGACATGCCCAACCACGACGACGACGGAGGTCCCGACCACCACCACCACGGTCCCGACGACCACGACCTCCTCAACTGTGCCGGACAGCACGACAACAACTACGCAGGAACCACCGTCGCCCACGACTACGGTTACGGACACGACTACATCGACTTCGGTCCCGCCTGCACCGACGACCACGGAACCGCCGCCGATCGACGGTCCTAACACCGGCGGCGGGGCCTGCGCCGATGGAGCCTGCACCATCGGAACCTTCACCTTGTCACCAGCCACCACCTGGCTGCTACTCGGCGGCGTCGTGCTGGCGATCGCCGCCGCCGTCCTGGTGTGGGCGTTCGCCCGCGCCGGGAAAGACACACCGACCGGCTGACCAGCGTTCCGGGGCGGGGTCCATCCTCACGGTCGATCCCACCCCCGCCCCGGACACCCCTCCGTGTAGGCTCCTGGCCTATGCCGATAGGAACCCCGAAGCTTGAGCGGATCAAGTCCGCCGTCGACGCACGCTTCCCCGACGCCATCTACGGCCAGTACAACTGCCGGCCCCGAAACAGTCTCGGCTACTGGAGCCAGCACGCCGGGTCGGAACCGGCGAAGGGCTACCGCGGCAACGCCGTCGACATCGTCCACAAGGACCACGGCTACGGCGACAAGTCCCCGGCGCACCAGGCGTGGCTCGACAAGGTAAACGCCTTCCTCGAGGCCAACCGCGAAGCCCTCGACCTCAACGAATTGATCTGGCGCAAACGTAACCACTTCGACCACATCCACACCAGCCCCTGGCCGAAGATGCACGACCCGCCCTGGTACGTCCCGCCCTGCAAAGGCGGCACCCTGGTGGTCGCGTACGCAGACAAACACCGAGGCGACACCTTCGATGTACTCGCACCACCACCGCCGCCGCCTAGCATGGATGACATGATTCTCCAAAACGGCGACTTCGGGTGGGCAGTGCAGCGGATCCAGGAGGGCCTCATCGCCTGGAACGCCAACGCCCTCCCCGAGTGGGGTGCCGACAAGGACTTTGGCGGCGAGACACAGAAGTGGGTCGGTCTGTTCCAGCAGGATCAGAACCTGGACGACGCGCAGGACTGGCATCCGTCGATGCTCGGCAAGGCTGACGGCCAAACCGCGGCGGCCATTCTCCGGTTCAACCCGGCCGGTGGCGGCGAGAAGGGCGAGAAGGGCGACACCGGTCTGCAGGGTGAGAAGGGCGACACCGGCGCGCAGGGGCCCGCTGGCTCCCCCGGTACGCAGGGGCCTGCAGGAGCCGCCGGCGCAGCCGGAGCACCCGGACCGCAAGGCGAGCCCGGACCGGACCCGACCTCAGCGACGTTCAAGTACGACTGACCAGGAAGGACCACAATGCCAGGATGGATCCAGACAATTCTCGTCTATACCGGCAAGACCCTCGCGGCAGGGTTCGCCGCAGCAACGGCGGTCATCGGTTCGCTGATCGCCGTCCTCACGCAGATCGGGGAAGGCGCAGCCTTCAGCGACATCGAACTGGTCGCATGGCTCGCCGTCATCGGTACCGGACTCGCCGCCTTCGGTGGTGTCCTCGGTATCAACGCCAAGCGGAACGGCAGCTAGCTCGCTTCGCAGCCTCATCGCCCGTATGGGCCGGTGGGTTCGCCGGTTCCTCGGGACCGACGACGATCGATGGCGGGACGACACCTGGCACCACCATCCGCCGCCCGGTGCCTAGCGGCACACCCAGTGCGACCAGCCGCCAGTCCGCTGCAGCCACGCCGCCACCGCGATGTTCGCCTCGGGATCCCAGATCGAAGCGCCAGCCCACCCCGCCGAATTCGAGCGGGAGGGCCAATACCGGGCGAGGTGCTGGAACAGACCTGAAGCGGAGGAACCTGGATTCTTTGCGGTAGGCAACCCGCCCGATTCGCACCGCATGATCCGCATCGCCCGCTCGACCTGGTCCGCCGCGAAGTAGGTCTCGACCAGCGGCCGCCACTGCTCAACACCGCCGGCGTACACCCGAGGCGCCACACCACCCCGCGCGCTATCGCGCGCGGGGTGGGTGTGCGGTACAGGCCGGCCGAAGTAGCGGGGATGCCGGGACGCCCAGTCCTCATACTCGGCCTCGAGGTCGACGGTCATATTATTGATAGCTCGCCGCGCCCAACCTTCCGACCAGGCGTCGAGCTCGGCGTCGGTGTGGGCGCGGGCCTCCGGCACCACCGCGACAACCAGCAGAAGGGTGATGAGAAGGGAAGCGGCAGCGAGAGATCGTGCCAAGGCCCTGCACCCTAGTAGACGGGGTCCCTACCGAATGGGGTTTACAAACGAAACAGGGTGTGGTAAGCTAAGAGTACAAGCCCAGAAGGACCGTAGGAGGTTCCCCCGCATGATGACCCGCAAGCACTACCGAGCAATCGCCGCAGACCTGGCCGAGTCCGGACCCTCGATGCCCGCCGACGACTACCGACTTCTCGTCGCCCGGCTGGCGAGCACCTTCAAGGACGACAACCGGAACTTCAGCATCGAGAAGTTCACCGACGCCTGCTACGTCGAGGGGGAGGATCTCAGGACTCGGGCCGCGATCCGCGAGTCCGAGCAGGCCGAGGTCGACCCGCATCAGGATCTGGATGACCGCGACGCGATGGGCGACGACTACCCGGCCGATCCCTTTGCTGGCATCACAGACGTCAAGACCAACGACCCCTGGGACGGCTCCTGATGGTCTGGGATACTGAAGGAACTCGAGCCGGCGACTTCGGCCAGTGCGGCCCCTGCGGGAACACCTACCACGCCGACGACCCGATCTGGGCCAACATCGGCCCCTCGGACGACCCGATCTGCCAACCCTGCCGCGACGACGAGAAGGAGGACACCACCAACGAGGACCTGCAGCACGACACTGGACTCGAACTCGAGATGTTCGGGCCCGCCATTCCGTAGGAGGAAAGACCATGATGAGCGCCACCCACCGATACCACCCAGACCCTGACCGCGGGGACCCCGAGGACGCCGTACTTTTCGACGGCTGCGAGCGGTGCGATGAGCATGCCGCGGCCCCCGATGCCGGACTCGATCCCGCCCACCTGCTCGCCCTCTACACGCTGGCCGAGCCGAGGACCGACAACGAGCGGAAGGCCAAGCACCGAGTCAACGCAGCAGTCCGCATTATCCGCGCTATCGACCGCGAGATCGACCGCCGCACCGACGAACGGAAGGACCAGTACCGCTGAGAAACCTGCCAAAGGGGGTTTACATCCGAAACAGTCTGTGGTAGAATAAGAGTACGGCGAAGGGACCGGAACCACCGGCCAATAAGACCCTAAGCCCCCCGCTCCCCGGAGCCGGTACATCCCGGCAGGGCGGTAAGGCGGGAACCGAGCGAAGGGTCGAGAGGCCTCGGCGCCGGGGATCGAGGAAACCTCGTAACACCGCAGCCAGCCGGCAAACTGCTGGCATAAGACGGGAGGGGGATCGAGCCACCCCGAACCTCGAGGGACCCGGCACGAGGCCTCTCGACCCTTCGCTCAACGACTCGACCGTTGTGTGGTCTCGTCGGATGAGTCTTGGCTAATCTGATGACAGCACGAAGGCGCACGCTGCTAGGGGGTTGTGCCCCGCCTCTACGTCCAATCGATATGATTCCATGCACTGGCCTCATCATCTGAAGGGACCACACAACGCTCGAGTCCGCAACATCGTGAAGGTTGGTCAAGCCAGCAGGTAAGAGCGCCTCAGACAGCGGAGGCTGGAAATCGCGGACCCGCCGCCAACCATCACGCAAGAGACAGACGGAAACCAACGACCGTAGGAGGTCACCGATGAGAACTATCGCCAACGAATTCGACGCCGAGGCCCTATCCGGCCAGATCAACGCAGCGACCGCTAACGGCTTCCGACCCGACACCGTAGGAGGCCAGGTCCGCCTCGCCGGCCGCATCAGCGACGGCGAAGTTTGGTACCGGACTGACCGGTCCCGCCTGGTCCTCCGCGGCGAGGACGGAGCCGACCTGCACGTTTTCGACGGGCCGATCGATACCAGCCTGCTCGCCTTCTCGATCCGCTTCGACGGCAGTATCCCTGCCGAGGCGCTCGAGGCCGCCGTCCGGGGTGCGATGTGACAGACTTCACGGATCCTGCCGAGGTCACCGGAGCGGTCCATGCTCAGCTTGAGGACCTGACACCCGCCGAGCGGGTCACCGTGATACTGGACGTCCTGGAGGCCGTCGCTACATTGTCAGAGTGGAAGCCCGGAGCAACCGCTGCCCCGACTGTTTACGTCGCAGAATTCCCCGCCGGCTCGTACACCTTCACGGCAGTCGGATCCACCCGAGCCAAGGCTATCGAGGCGGTCCGCGAGGCCTTCAAGTCGAGCGACCTGACCAGCGAATGGGTGGACGACGATGACGAGTACGCGGTGAGCGCCTTCGTTGTCGACGGGCCAGCGGATATGAGGTAGAGCCCCCAGGAGTTTACAAACGAAACAGAACCCGCTAGTATAAGGGTATAGACCAAGAGAGCCCGGAAGGACCGTAGGAGGCCCCCGAATGCAGACCACCACCACCGCCACCTGGAGAGGCCTCGACACCGCCACTCTCCTCACCGCCCTCGCCACCATCCTCGGCGCAGCAGGACCCTTCCTCGCCGCCCTCCAGGGAGCGACATGAAGAACCCCACCACCGCCCAGATCACCGAAGCGACTACAGCTTGGATCAATGGTGATCACAGTGACAAAGTCAAGGACGTACTGCGCCGGTCCACTGCTATCGAGGTCGCCAAAGGCCAAGCAATGTGGAACCGACTCAACGATCAGAAGGACCCCCGATGACTGCCCGTCACCTTGACACTCACCTCGCCGCTTGGCAGCGGGAGGACGCCGACTTCGGGATCCTCCCGCCGGCTAGCGGGAAGGCCACTGCCGAGGTCGCCCGCCGCCTCGCTGAGATCATGCCAGGCCGGCAGAACGACATGCCGACGCCAGTCAAGAAAGGGACCCGCTGCACCGTCAGCTATGGAGGCGTCACCGCCACCGGAACCATCCGCTACAGCTATACGGCACCCGAGCCGATCGCCAGGGTGCAACTCGACGGCAACGACACCACCGCCGGCCCGGTGGTAGAGGTCCCCTGGAACCTGCTCGGGAAGGAGCAACGATGACTAAGAAACTCGATATTGTCGGACCCTCGGAGATCGCCACGATGCTCGGGGTCCACCGCCAACAGATCACCCTCTGGCGCCGGAAGGGCACCATGCCCGAACCGGCAGCGGTCCTCCAGGGGAACCGGCCGGTGTGGTACCGGTCGCAGATCATCGCCTGGGCCGCCGAGAAGGGGAAGGACCTCACATGATGAGCGCCACGAAGATCAGCACCGACACGTTCGACAAGGGGATCCGGCTCCACGAGGAAGGCCGGGTCCTGACTAGCGCCGTCTACCTCGGCCACCTCTACGTCCTCGTCGCCGGCGACAACGACGTCTACGTGGTCCACCTCTACCTCGAGGGCGAGAAGCCGGTCACTGGGATGCACCGCTGCTCCCACCCGTTCGCTGCCGATGACTCGTCGTGCAGCCACATCATCGCGGCGCTAGCGGCCTGGGCGCGCGGGCAACTAGCGGCCGCATGACTAACGCACCCTGGTCCTATTCGTGGCGGTTCGGTCGCAGTCCCCGGAGCGCGCCGGGAGCGGAGCCGGTTCCGCGGTGGTACCGATATACCTGCAGCCGGTGCGCCTGGCGTAGCGCCGAGGTCGATAAGTACCGCGGCCCGGCCGCTAAGGCGAAGGCCGTCCATACCACGCTCGAGGACCACCTCAAGACCGCCCACGGATAACCCCTGGTCATCGGGTAAGTAGTGCTACGATTGTGTTTCAGGCCCGCAACCCGTAGGAGGTGTCCATGCCTGAGCCCAATGTCGAATCCGATGCGGTCGTGGTCAAGATCCACACCCTGCGCCGAGCCGCCAGCGACCTGATCAGCAGCCCGATCCCCGAGGACGAAGCCGTCGACGTCGTCGGAGAAGTAGCCGCCATCATCCGAACCCTGCAGGACTTCAACAAGTCGCTGAAGTCCGAGATGGCGCCGGCGGCGACCGGCCGAGGGTACGTCGCGACGACGAGCCGGAGCGCCAAACGGAGCTACAACACCAACGGGATCCTGGCCGCCTTCGGCAAGGTCCTCCCAGTCCCGGTCGGCGGCGGACCCGACAACGCCCTCTGGTTCCTGATGGAACGGGACGCCGTCCGGCTCGTCTGGCGGTGGACCGAACTGCAGGAGGCCGTCATCGAAGTCGACGTCCCGATGACGATCGTCCGGCACGAGATCGAGGACGGCGACCCTGACGCGATGGTCGGGGAAGTCTGGACCGAGGCCACGAGCGTAGGAGCAAAACATGCCAACGGAACCTAACCCGCCGGCGAGCCCGGTCGCTGCAGCGATAGCTGAGATCGCCGGAGAACTCGGCACCGTCGTCAAGGAACAGATCAGCGCCGGCACTGGCGGCACCTACAAGGCGTTCACCGTCGACAAGATATACGAGGCGGTCAGGCCGATGCTCGCCGTTCGAGGGGTCGCGGTATTCCCACGGCCGCCCCACGTCGAGTACATCGAGCATGTCAACGACCGCGGCACCGTGGTAACCACCGCCCGGTACAACGGCTCGTGGATGCTGGTCCACGCCGAGTCCGGGGACGAGGTCCTGATCGGCTTCGAGGCCTCGGCTCGAGACAACGGTGACAAGGCGCCGATCCAGGCCGGTCAGCAGGCGTTCAAGTACGCCATCGTCCAGATGCTGCAGCTAGGGGCCGGGGACCCGGAGGCCGAGAGCCGGCCCGAGGAAGCTATCGACCCGAAGGTTGCAGCCGAGGTCGAGCAGGAGAACCGTGACCGGCTCGAGAACGCCGCCCGGAAGGTCGTCTACGACTTCATGGCCGGCGAGAAGGTCACCAAGAAAAAGCAGAAGGCAGAAGCTGAGGCGGCCTGGCCGCTCGTCCTCGAGGCCGCAGCCATCCTCGAGATCGCCACCGAGGCGGACCGGGACACCGTCATCGCGGCGGCGACCCGACTCTACGGACCCGACGAGGCTGGCGAGCAGGAGAAGCTGGCCGATGAATAAGCCGATCCGGCAGCGAGGGATCCCGCTCCGCGGCGTCGATCGATGTACCGCCTGGTACCTGGGAGTCCGATGCAGACTCCCACACCGGCACGTCGGCCCATGCCGGTGGTGGAACTCGAGCGGGAACGTCGCCTGGGTCACCCCTGCCTGGACAGCATCGTGACGGCAACAAACCGACTACCATTCGGATCCGGTTGTTGCTCAGCGGCGGCCGACTCCTACGGTCGAGGGGCCCCTTTCGGGGGGTCCCTCGGTTCGTCCGCTCCGTGCCATAATGCTCGGCATGGAGTCGGACTACACCGCTAGAGGCTTGGGCTACGAATCGGCCGAGGGCTACCTCGAGGACCCCCGCCCCGAGCACCGGAACCTCGAAACCTTCGATCTCATATTCGCCCCGCCCCTGCCGCTGCCGGTTACTATCGCTGGCCACCGCCTTCTCCACGATTGGCTGGACTGCAACCACCAGGATCTAGACCTCCGAGCCGAGGCCCGCGACGCGCTTTGGGGTGGCGATTGGATGGCCGACGATACCCACCTCACCAAGGCGGCCACCGTCCTGATATTCGACACGCTCCACCGGCTCGAGGCGGCATCCAAGTGAAGGGTGACTGGCTGGTGGAACCGATCGAAGGCGTCAGCATCACCTACACCTGGCGCAGCTTCGAAGTGGAGCTCGCCTGGCCGACCGGAGGCCGCCGCGGGGAGGTCAACACCCTGGTGCGGGCCAGCCGCAAAGGCGCCGACAATCCCGGCCTCGTCCGCAGCAGGGTCCGCATCAACCTCTCCTCCAGCAGCGCCCTGGACTCGCTGATCACCGCCCTCCGACGCCAGGCCGGCGACGACATAGACGACGTCGGAGGGTTCGTCCATGCCCTCGCGGACGACGCTGTCGAGTGGTACCGGCGGGGAGCAGCTACCACCCTTGTGGAACCGCGGCTGACCAACGGCGGCAACTGGCTGGTCTATCCGGTATGGCCAGCAACGGGGACGACCGCGATCGCTGCAGCGCCAGGCGCCTACAAGTCGCTGATCGCCCAGGGGCTCGCCCTCCAGCTTGCCACCGGCCACGAGGTCCTCGCCTCTAACACCCGCACTCCGAGGAACGTCCTCCCCGTCCTGTACCTGGACTGGGAGGCCGACGAGGCCACGTTTGCCAGCAGGCTGTGGGCGCTATGCGAGGGGGCTGGCCTTGAACAGAAACCCTACCTCGCCTATAAGTCGATGAGGGTCCCGCTGCAGGACGCAGCAGTCTCTATCGCGGAGGAAATAGCCAGGGGCCGCTTCGGGGCGGTGGTGGTCGATTCGATGAGCGCCTCCATCGGCGGCGGCCTCATAGACGACGACGTCGTCAACGGCTTCTGGGACGCTATCCGCATGCTCGGGATCCCTGCCCTAGTCCTCGCCCATAAGTCAGCGGAGAACATCAAGAAACGGGAGGCCCGGTTTTTCGGCAGCATCATGAGCGA
>SDBT01011579.1_pt1 | contig 14189 bp, 20 predicted proteins | sample 2277101 | NCBI WGS metagenome assembly SDBT01 (sample SAMN10404973, study PRJNA504765) | marine sediment metagenome | isolation source: marine sediment core GS10_PC15, 103 cmbsf | place: Arctic Ocean: Southern Knipovich Ridge | collected 2010 | reverse complement strand
CTTATTATGAATCTTGGCAACTTTCTATTTGAGTATAATCATTTACGAAGACACGGCGGATTAAACTATGAAACACCTTTTGATAAACTCCAAAAGGTTACCGAATTATTGAGCTAGTACAACAGCGACCATTTTTCAAATTACAAATTTCAAATTACGGGCATAAAGCCCTACACTACCTACAAATGTTGATTGCCATTCCTATTGTGTTACAGTGAATATTAACGGTATCACTAACTTCAAATGCATACCCGCCAGCCAGAACTATACAGAGCGGGACATTTGAATCTTTTGCCCAGCCGATTACAAGTTCATCTCTCTTTTTCAATCCCTCCATAGTCAATGAAAGCCCTCCAATCTGGTCTCTCTCATACGGGTCAGCCCCAGCCACAAAGAGTACTAGTTCTGGCTGGAAAGAACCTATTATCTCAGGAATATTCTTTCTCAGTTTTTCTAAATACTCCTCATCGCCTGTTCCATCAGCCAATCCTATGTCCAGGTCACTGGCAGGCTTAATAGCAGGATAATTATTCTCCTGATGGATAGAAAAAGTGAACACGCTTCTATCTTCTCTAAAAGTATACGCTGTACCATTTCCATGATGGAGGTCACAATCAACAACCAGGGCTTTCCCTATCTTCTTAGCTTCCTGAAGATGCCTTATCCCGCAGGCTATATCATTCAACACGCAGAATCCTTCTCCGTGGTCGGGAAAAGCATGATGAAATCCGCCGCCAATATGTATTCCCAAGCCACTTTCAATTGCATTCCTGCAAGCCTGGATGGTTCCACCAACGCAGAGAAGAGAAGCCTCAAGGAGTTCCGGCGAGTAAGGAAGTTCCATCGTCAGTATCTCCATCATTGATAACTTTCCCTCTTTGAGCTTATTGAGATATTCCTCAGTATGGACTGATAAGATGTCTTTTTCATCAGGCATAGGTGGTGAAAGGAAATCATCCTCTCTAAACAGTCCCTGTTTAATCAATTTCTTTTTAATCAACCCATACTTTTCAGTAGGGAATACGTGCGCACCAATGTCTACTTTATATTTCTCTGAATATATAAGTTTAGTCTTTGCCATTGTTCTCGATTATCCTTACATTCATTTTTAATTCTGGGGACACAATACTTAATTATACATTTTATACTCTATCCTCCCTTTCGGGAGGACTCCAAAAGAAGAAAAATAGAGTTGACCCCATTTTCTACATGAGGAATTCCAATATTGCTTTTTGTACGTGGAGTCTGTTTTCTGCCTGGTCAAAAACAATCGAATTTGGTCCATCGAGCACTTCATCAGTTATCTCTTCTCCCCTGTGGGCAGGAAGACAGTGCATAACCAGGACATCCTTCTTTGCTTTACTAATAAGTCGTCCATTAACCTGGTAGGGCTTAAATACCTCCAGTCTCTTTTCTCTCTCCTTTTCCATTCCCATACTTACCCAGACATCAGTATAAATAACGTCAGCTTTCTTGACTGCCTCTTCCGGATCATGCGAGACCTTAATATCTGCCCCGGTAGCTTTTGCCAATTTCACGCCTTCTCCGAGAATCTTCTTATCCGGCTCATATCCAGGCGGAATAGAGATAACCAATTTCATTCCCAATCTTGCTGTCCCATTAATCCAGGAATTGGCTACGTTATTACCATCACCAACAAAAGCAACTTCTATTCCGGATAACTCTTTAGATGAGAGACGAGAAAGTATTCCCTTCTTCTCGGCTATGGTGAATATGTCTGCCAATACCTGACAGGGATGCAATAGGTCACTCAATCCATTTATTACAGGAATAGTAGACTCCTTTGCCAATTCTACGACATCCTGATGCTTATATGCTCTTACCACTATCCCATCAACGTATCGGGATAGATTCTTTGCCGTATCTCGTATGGCTTCTCCACGACTCAACTGGAGGTCCTGGGCATTCAAAAATAGTGCGTATCCCCCCAATTGGTACATTGCTACTTCAAAGGAGACCCTGGTTCTCGTAGAAGGTTTCTGGAAAATCATTCCCAGAACCTTCCCTTTTAAGGTGCTTTTAGGTTCCTTTCTCTTCTTCAGCTCTCTTGCAGAAAGAAGAATCTCTACTATCTCATCTGAAGTCAAGTCCAGGATTGAAATTAGGTTTCTTTTCCCGCTATGGCTTGTCAATTTCATCCTCCTAAAAAGTGAATTAACAAAAAAGCTCCCCTTTATTGAAAGGAGAGCACAAATAAAAAAGAATCAACTCCCTTTAATTGGATAAGTCCCAAACTCCTTAGCTGCCTCATACATTGCCACAATGTTCTGGGGAGGTGTCTCTGGTTGTACATCGTGGGAGGGTGCAAGAATATAACCACCGCCGGGAGCAAGTATGTTAATCACCCTTCTTACTCCTTCTCTGACTTCCTCAGGTGTGCCAAAGGTCAAAAGCCGCTGAATATCTATTCCTCCCAAAAAACAAATCCTCTCCCCGAAATCTCTCTTGAGCCTTTCTGGTTCCATCTGATAAGCTAAAGGCTGAATAGGATTCAGAACCTCAAAGCCCACCTCGATAATATCATTTATCAGTGGGTAAATCGAGCCACAACAGTGGAGGAGAATTTTCGCTTCTGTATATTTCTTTATCTCTTTAACGAGTTCCGCCCAGTATGGTTTAATATATTTTCGGAAATCCTCAACGGACATAAAAGGCTGAGTCTGTGCGCCCATATCATCGCCAATACAGACTATGTCTATATACTTTCCTACCCTACCCAGGAACTCCCGCGCAAAAGTCTTCGAAGCTTTCAGTATCCTGTTTGCCAGTGCTGTAAAAAATTCGACATTTATTCTCATATCCATCATAAAATTATTGAACCCACGGACAAAAGCATACCGGTGAAAAACATTGGGAACCCAGGTAGATATGGCATAATCTGTATGTTCGTGAAGATGTCTTGCTTCTTCCTCTTTCCCCTTTACATATACAGGATTTTGATAGTCTGACCAGAATGGGTACTCCTCTATATCCTTCTCCGATATTGCATCCTTAAGAGGAGCAAGCGTATCGGGAATAGAAAAATATGGACCAGCCGGCTTACATATGAGTCCATGATTATCTAAGTCTCTCAGAGTCCCATCCGGGAGTTTCTCCATTCCCAGTCCTCCGGCACCTAAATTTCTTATATCCACATTAAATTTCCTCAATATCCTTTCATCAATATTACTCACAAGGTTCAGAAGATAAACAATCTTTGGTTCAGGGTAATCGGAAATATCTAAATATTCACAGAGTGCCTTATAACCATAGGGAGGAGCGTTTACTATACTCCAGTTGCGATTGCCAAAATCGACAGGAACTCTATCCGGTTCTCTATGTTCGATAACTTGTAAAACTCTCTCCCGGGAAGTCATCTCAACCATTTACCAACTCCACTGCCTTCCTGGTTGCATCCCTCGAACTCTTCGCATATCTATCTGCACCAATTTTTCTGGCAAACTCTTCATCAAGGGGAGCACCACCCACCATTACCTTAACTTCTTTTCTGATGCCATCTTTCACCATTGCATCTATAATATCCTTCATACCCAACATAGTGGTTGTGATTAGGGCAGATATTGCCACTATGTTTGCCTTTTCCTCTTTTACAGCATTTACGAACCTTTCGGCAGGAACGTCCACTCCCAGATCCACAACTTTAAAGCCCGAGGCTTCAAGAGTAGATACAACTAAATTCTTCCCCAGGTCATGTATATCACCGCTTACAGTACCTATAACCACAGTGCCTCTTCCTTTTTCCCCTTTAAGATGAGGTTTTATAATTTCTGTGGCTCGTTTTACTGCCTCTGCTGCCACTAAGAGATCAGGCAAAAAATACTCCCTGTTCTCGAACTTATCCCCCACTAAATTCATGCCTTCCATCAAACCCTTTTCAATCACATCATGCGGAGAAACACCCTTGTTGAGGATATCCTGGGTTAAAGCTTTCGTTTTTTCAATGTCCCCCACGAGAATAGCTTCCACAATTTCCTTGAATTCCAATTTCCCCATCTCACTTTCTACCAAGAACAAAACGGTAGTCGCAGGCTTCAGCCTGCGTATATAAACGCAACCTAAAGGTTGCGGCTACCAAATTATTTTTTAACGACCTCTTTTTCTTCCTTTTCCATCTCCTCGATTTTTTCCAAAAGCGGCGTCATTATTCTCTCAATTCTGCTTTTTGTAATCTGATAGGTATACTGCTCGGCATCGGACAGTGGCTGCTTGAAGGGACCCATAGGAAACCCTCTGAGTTCCATCGCTGCCTTAAAACCTATGGGCATAGTAAGAGACCACATCGCCCTCAAAAGAATCAGTATCGAGAATTGAAACTCCCTTGCCTTATCGTAGTTGCCTTCTTTAAAATATTTATGTATTCGTTTCAAAATTTCCGGCACAATACATCCTGCAGCTACCATACATCCCGTTGCACCCATCATAAGCCCGGGAAAGAATATGTCTTCTCTTCCTAATAGAAGGGTTAGGTCTTCACCGATTATCCTTATCTTATCCATAAAGTGGACTATATCTACCATACTTCCGCTTGAGTCTTTCAAGGCAACTACATTTTCCCGTCTACTTAGTCTTTTCACTACATCATAAGTTATTTTATTAGCAGCAAAAGGAATATTATATAGCACAAGGGAAACACCAATAGAATCAGCGATAATCTCGAAATGCTTTTCTACAATTTCCTGGGAGACAGTGAAATAGTAAGGCGCGCAAGCCACCACGCCTTTACAGCCTATCTTTTCCGCATGCTTGGCTAAAATCACCGCCTTTTCGGCACAGGAGGCGCTAACTCCAGGAACAACAGGAACCCTTCCTTTTGCCTGGTCAACACATATATCCATTATCTCCATATTCTCCTCAGGATTAAGATGTACAAACTCGCCCACACTGCTTACCGGGTATAGCCCGTCTATACCTTTATCTATCAGAAAGTCTACTATCTTCCTTAGGACAGTTCCATTGACTTTCCCTTTCTCATCAAACGGCGTCAGCATCGCTGCATAAACACCTTCTGGTCTAAATATTTCTTTTCCCATTTTTTATCCTCCTCCTAAAAATGGAACAAATGCTAAATTATCTCCTTCTTCCAATTTACCCTTATCTTCCAAAACCTTCTTGTAATTTCTTCCATTTATGAGGATGACAAATCTTTTGTCCAGCTTTTCTTTTATCCCTATTTTAGTTCTCGAATCTATCTCTTCCAGGGCCTTATGGAAGTCCTCGCTGACTTCCATCTCCAGTTCTCTTTCGCCTTGATAATCTCTGGGCATAGCAAAAAATTTGGCTTTAATTTTTACTTTCATTTCTTTTAGATATTGTTAAAAAAATTAAATCTGGTAGCCGCACCTTTTAAGGTGCGCTTTTGAAATTTGGTAGCGGCAAACTTTAGTTTGCGTCAAGACGCAGACTGAAGTCTGCTACTCCTTTTTCTACTTGTAGTTGTCAAGTCCGAGTTCGGTAAGTTTCTCCTTGGTGGGTCTACCCTCTCCATCCCAATGCCTGATTAGATAATACTCTTTTAACATTGTATCAAGGTCAACTACAATACCTTTTGTCGGTCCTTCCTTAGTAGGCTCTCGGAGTAACCTTTCGGGAAGGGTGTCATCTTTTGCTGAAATTCCTTCCCTCATTGAGAATAACCTTGTTAGATTATATATTCTTTCGCCAATCTTCAGAATATCCTCTGTTGTCTTCCACTCCTTTATTCCCGTGAGACTCTGAATGCACCTGGTTATATGGCGCTGAGTCAGTCCGAAATTCAGAAATAAACAGACAACTGCCGATTGGATGACTGCATAAAAGTCTTGCTGATTCTTCACAAGCTCAGCCTTAAATTCTGTAGCAAAAGGGTCCATCCTCTCCCGGACATCTAATATCTCAGCTCCTAATGTCCATGCTCTCAAGTGACATGCGCCCCGGTCGCTGGTGGCATAAGCAAGGCCCATTCCAAAAGCGCCTCGAGGGTCGTATGCCGGTATTTCCATCCCCTTTACATGCATTGCAAATTTCTCAGTGCCCTTACCCAACTCCTTAGACATCTGGCGAACACCCTGGCTCATTAATTCTCCAACGCCTTCTCCTTTTGCCATCATCTTTATGAGTTTTATTATTGCATCATCATTCCCGAAATTTATCGGAAATCCGATCTGCTTTTCCGATAGAATCCCTTTTTCAAAGCATTCCATTGTGAAGCCAATCACATTTCCTGTAGAAATAGCATCCAAACCATATTCATCACAGAGATTCTCACCATAGATTATCGAGCCAATGTTGCTATTGCCACACTGAGCACCCAAGCTCCACATATTCTCATATTCAGGGCCTTCTGTAAACTTTCCCTTATATTTACCATCGTCTACCCGGGATGCCTTGCTACAGTTTATCGGGCAGGAAAAACAGGCTATATGTCTCTTATAGTACTTTTTGTCAAGCACATCTTCATTACATTCTTTTACTTTTTCAAACACTCCGGTTTGAAAATTCTTAACTGGATGAGCTCCTGCCTCAATCATAAATGAATAGATGGAATTAGTTCCGTACTTGGGTCTTCCACCTCCTGTGTCAGGGCTGACCGTTAATTCATTATATGCTTCTGTACATATCCTCATAAAACCGTCGAAATCGTGAATTCTAATACCCTTAGTTCCTTTTACGACAATAGCTTTGAGGTTCTTTGACCCCATTACAGCTCCTGAACCACCTCTACCAAACCCCCTACCTCCGGAGACTATATTGGCAAACCTGGCTTTTCTCTCTCCTGCTGGACCAATACACATAAATTGGCAATTCTCTCCATGTTTTTTCCTCAGCAGTTCCTGAGACTCAAAAGTAAACTTACCCCATAGATCTTTACCATCTTCAAAGGAAACTCCATCATCTTTAATAACCAGCACCGTCGGCTTCTTCGCCTTTCCCTTGATAATTATGGCATCATAACCGGCCATCTTAAGCTCAGGGCCAAAAAATCCGCCACAATGGGAATCAAGCCAGATGCCAGTTAACGGACTTTTAGTGCTGAGGACAATGTGACCGCTTGCCGGCATTAAAGTCCCAGTTAAAGGTCCAGTAGCCATAACCATAATGTTATCTGGAGATAATGGGTCACAACCAGGCTTTAGCCCGTCATAAAGAATCTTCGCCCCAAATCCCTTGCCTCCCATGAAGTTTACAATCAGGTCAAAAGAAGTATCCTCAACAACATAATTAGAGGAACTCAAGTCCACGGTGAGAATCTTTCCAGCATAACCAAAATATTTATTATTACTCATGTCAGATCTGCTCCTTATGTTTTACTAAATACTTTTGCGGGGCACCATTTAACGCACAGATATTCTCCCTTACACGTATCACAGAGAATAGGTTTCTGAGTTATTTCACTAATTACCACGCCGTCAAAAGGGCACGCCTTTACGCATTCAAGACAGGCAGTGCATTTTTCCTGGTTAATTCTTAAATAGCCGTTAACTCTTTCAATAGCATCATACTCGCACGCTTCAACGCACTTTGGCTTCTTACACTGCCGGCAGATGGTTACCTTGTCCTCCCAGGGCCAATTGCTATTTATCCTTACCATAGCCAATTTGGGATTCATTTCTTTATGATGTTGAATTGAGCAAATTATCTCGCAGATGCGGCAACCTGTGCATTTTTTGTGGTCTGCAATAGGCATTAAATGCTCCTTTTAGACGATAATTTATTTAATTCTATCAACGATATCGGCCTATTGTCAAGTAATATATTGGAGATTGCTGTAGGAGTAGCTCCGATCCATCGGAGCGTTTATTTGGAGTAGCAGACTTTAGTCTGCGTTATTTGGAGTAACAGACTTCAGTCTGCGTCTGGGAAAGGAGTAGCAGACTTCAGTCTGCGTGACAAGTCTTATCTGAGTAGGCACAAATGACACAACAGCTACCCGGGGTAGGGCTAATCGTTTTATGGCATGTCTTGCATTCGTAGAAATGGAGGCAGGAATTTTGAGAAATAATCACTTCCTGAATATACCCACAATGGGGACATTTCAATTTTGCTCTATCTTTAGACAAATTTAAGAATCTCAGGATATTCTCTTTGATTTGATTTCTTATCTTCCTAAAGATGAGAAGTTTTTTCTCTTCTGTTCCTTGAGCTCGAGCAGGGTCTTCTAAATTCCAGTGTAATTTCTCATATTTACCCGGAAATACCGGGCAGGTTTGCCTGGCATAGTCACAAACAGTAATCACATAATCAAATTGCTGGCTTAAAAATTCTTTAACAGATTTTGACCTTTGTTTTGAAATATCTATCCCAATCTCATCCATCACTTTCATAGTCAATGGATTTACCTGCGTCGGTTTAACTCCTGCACTAAAGACTTCAAACTTATCCCCTGCCAGATGCCTTAACAATCCCTCTGCCATCTGACTTCTACAAGAATTACTTGTACACAAAAATAAAACCCGTCTCTTTTTCATCTCTATCCACAACAGCCGGGAGTTGGATTTCCACCACAGCCGCCACCAAAATCAGAACCACTTCTTTTAGAGAAAGTAAAGAAGTTTCCTATGAGTTGAACTGTTTTCTTACTGCCACACTCAGGACAGCTCACCTTTAGCCCTTTTTCCTTCTCTTTTATAGTTGCCTTCACATCAAATTTTTTCTCACAGTCCTGACAAAGATATTCGTACGTTGGCATAATCATCTCCTCCTCTTATAATTTGCCTTTTATGGCTGATATAATTTCATTAGTTTCCGACTGCCCTATACAGGCAACCTCATCGCCCACAGTTATTACGGGAATAGCCTGAGGTCCAAATGTACGAAAAAGTTTGAACACTTGTGGATTTCCCTGCAGATTCTCCATTTTCTGGATATCGCAAATTTCCACATCAATTCCGAGTTTTTCTATCCCATTTTTTAAAGACGTTATCTCTTCTTCACTTTGCCCTATTGGCCCACAACAACTTGATTGCGGCCCACAGGGAAACTGTTGCTCCATAGTAAAGATTTTTACTGTTTTTTCATCTGACATAACCAATCACCCCTTTTCGCCTTTTATGGTTTCACTCAATACTTTAATTCCGCTTACTACCATAGATTTTTTTTCAATAATCTTTATACTTTTAAAACCAGATTTTTTAATTGCTCCGATATAGTCCTTTTCAGTAAGCGCTCCACCAACGCAAGCAACTAATTTCTCTGGATTATTTCTTATGGACTCATCCAACTCTTTCTCAACCACCAGGTCAGAAATAACGAATCTTCCGCCCGGCTTTAAGATTCTATATATTTCTCGATATGCCTTTCCTTTACTTGGGACAAGGTTAATAACACAATTACTCATAACTAAATCTATTGAATCATCCTTTGCCGGAATATCTTCTATTTCTCCTAACTTAAATTCAACATTGTTATAATTCCCTTTTATAGCATTCTTTCCGGCTTTTTCAACCATCTCCTCGGTCATATCTAAGCCTATGACTTTGCCTTCAGGGCCAACCCTTTTGGAAGCAAGGAATACATCCAATCCTCCGCCCGAGCCTATATCAAGGACAGTTTCGCCTTCTCTAATATTGGCCAGAGCAACAGGATTGCCGCAACCCAGCGAAAATTCCGATATATCAGAGGGCAAATCCTTAATTTCCTCAATGCTATAGCCAATGTCGCAACAACTGTAATCAGGACAGCAAGAAGAACCTTGCTCCGCAAGTTGTCTATATCTTTTTTTTACTTCTTTTTTAATCTCACTTCTTTTCATTAAAGTCTACCTCTTTTAAGTTTTAAAATAAATTAAACACATACCCGGCAATTATACAACCTACAAAACTCAAACCCACATATAAAACCAAAAGCTTCTTTTTGAAAGCCCCACTTAACATCATAATAGATGGAAGGCTTAAACCCGGTCCTCCAATAAGATAAGCTAAGGTTGCTCCTGGCCCCATTCCTTTAGCTATCAAAGCGATTGCCGTTGGTACCTCTACATAAGTACAGACATAGGCTAACATAGCTACAACTGAGGCCACAAGCACTGAATTTAAGGCTTTCCCTCCAACAAACTGGACAACAAGGTTAGTGGGAATTAAGACCCGGATAACGCCAGCAATAAGCACAGCCATTACTAAATAATAATTTAAATCTAAAAAGAGTTTCCAAGACGTTTTTAACGTATCAATAATCTTTTGTTTAAAAGTAAGATTTGATTCATCTTTTGGTAATATAAAGCAAGCATTCTGATGGGAAGACAAATCTCTTTCTATAAGAGACCACTTACCATCTTTGGTTCTCTGAAGTAAGCCTATATCTTCTAATTCTATTAGTTTTTCTTTATTTTCAATCCCCGCCTCCTCTAATGTTATTCCCTCTGGATTTTTGCTTAAAAGAATTCCTATCTTGTAAGAAAATTGCTGAAGCTCTGGAGATAATTTAGGTGGAACATAAAGTTTCACGAGATTTTTTAAGCCTCCTTTTCTTTGCCAGTATGAGACGATATGCCCCACACCCATGGCGATAAAAAATACAGCGATAACTCTAGCAATAGCAATCTTCTTACCAAGCAGAGAGGCGGTTAAAAATACAGTAGGTATATTAAGCATAGGGGCAGCGATTAAAAAAGCAAGAGTTGGACCTAAAGGCACTCCTGCCTCAAGCATCCCTACTAAAACCGGAACTATCCCGCAGGAGCAAATAGGGATAATACTACCAGATGCCGTGGCTAAAAGATTAGCCTTAAATCCGCCATGACCCATCTTCTTTCTTACTGCTTCCCAGGAGACAAATACCACTAAGCTTCCAGCGATGAGCATACCTATGAGCCAATAAGGCAAAAGTTCCACCAAAAGTGCGGCTCCTTTTAATATAACATACCAAACAACAAGAGGAATATTCCATAAAGGGGGATTATCTATCTCTTTTATTCTTGCCTCAAGCCCAGTTATCCCTTTAGGCTGAAGCAGTCCTGCCTTAAACATCCCTGACCAGGATAAGTCATTGACCGCCACATAGGAAACGGCCAAGGCATAAAACACAATTACTAATACTAAAAAGAGTATCTGTTTTTTCTTATTTGTAGCCACTGCCATTTTAGATTTCCTTATTTTCAAATTCTAAATTAAAATGCTGGCTTACAATGGCTTTGCTCTTGAGCTTTGATTTTATCGTAGATACATTCCTTTAGGAATCTAAAGGCTTCTTCTTTATCCTCATCCAAGATAATTTGCTCAAGCCACATCTTTTGTTTATCGTCTAATGTTACACTAATAATAGCCATCTATCTTTCCTCCTTAAAAATAATCTGTTAACTTTTTCGCACCATCTCAGCAATAACTTCTAAGGGTCGAGCAATGCATTTCTTCATATTGGCTAAATCCGCTCTAAAGGATTTTTCCTTGCGCAGGCATTCTCTAAAGCATTCAAACAAATTCTCTTCAACCTTATTTTTTGGCTCTGTGAGGGAATAATAAACCCACAAGCCATCCCGTCTGTCCTTTGCCAGCCCAGCATATCTTAAAACCGTAAGATGGCGAGAAACCTTGGTCTGAGAAAGACCAAGGGCAGCCTCAATCTGGCAGACACAGAGTTCTTTCTCAGAAAGTAAAACCACAATCCTTAAACGTGTCTCGTCTGAAAGTGTCTTAAATAAATCAATATACTGTTTCATCGAACCTCCTTCGGTCGTATCTTTATATGCGATTACACAGATATAATACCACAAAGAAAAATCCTTGTCAATGCTTTTCTTCAAAATCCTCAAGCACTTCGTATCCTAAAGCTTTTACCATATCGAGCATAATTTTTATCTTTTAAGCTTTTATTTCTTATGATATTCCGAATCAGCGGCCATAATACCGATTCTGGTAATCATATATAATTCTTTGTTTTCAATTGATTAGCGATGCCTCTTCTATTTTTTCAATAATCTCAGATGCATTCAAATAATCTGAAGTAAATACAACCCCGTGGTTTTTATTGAGAAATATTAATGCGGGATCCGCAAGTTCAGAAAGATATTTAGAATAATCTTTGATTATGTCGAGTTTGTAATCGTCATAGTCATTGCCTAAAAGCCAGTTTATATTAAAGTATTCTACCCATTCCTTAAGGTCAGTAGTAGAACAGGTTGCTAAGGCTATACTTATTATGTGAACATCTCCCTCTGTGCATTTTTCGCCTTCACATAATTTTGCACAGACTTTATTTAGTTCTTCTATTTGCTTGGAATTTTCTTTTGTAATCTTTCCGCCGCAATAAATTCGGAAAAAATGTAAAATAACAGGTTTATCTTTAAACTGCTCTAAAGAAAATTCATAATTCCAGGGGTCGCGTAATTGAAAATTTGTTGCCATTTCTGGCTCTGCTTTTATATATAGAATTTGAGAAAAAATCAATACCATAACACAAATGAAAATTGCGGGGATGCTGATTTTTCTCATGATTATTTACCTCCAAAAATAACATTTAACTTTGGGCCATAGATGATAAATAATATACCGATAACCAAAATAATTACCCCGAATATCTTAACAAGATATTCACCTGCCTTGGTAAATTTATTTGCTACTTGAGCGCGCATTTGGCCCGAAAGAGCGGCTAAAGGTATAATTGGAACTCCATGACCTAAACCGAACGTAAACAAAAGTCCTCCTCCTTGCCAGATGGTTATATCCTGGCTCATTATTAAAAGCGCTACAGGCATAATCAGAGATACTGCGCAAGGCGCCCACCCAAGAGCAAAAAGCGTCCCCAGGATAAATGCAGACAAGATCTTTGAATGTTGGCCTAAACGTAAAACAGAAAGTACTAATCGTTGGATGATATTAAGATTTTTTGGCTTGCCATCATTACTTTTGGCAAAGAGTTTAATCTTTGCTCCCTCATAGACACCTAATTGGCTTAAACCAAAGAGAACTAAAAATATACCGGCAATGATATAAAAAAGATGTGCAAACCTTATGAATTGGCCTAACTTAGAAATAAAAAGTCCAAGAATAAAAAAGACAAAGCTCATCCCTAAGGTAAAAGCAACCCCAATAGAGATTCCTTCTTTCAAATCTTTCTCTTCACTAATGATAAAAGATAGCGCGGCCACAAGAAGCGCTAGAGAACAGGGAGAAAGGCTGGTCATTATACCCAATCCAAAAAGACCCCATATAGTCACATTACCCATAAATATATCCTTTCCTTATTTTAATCTTTTTGACCTTTGACTTTCCTTATTCTTTGTTTTAGCTTCCATTTCTGTCAGTATTTGAGGTTCTTTTCCATGCCATTCAAAAAATGGCTTGCATCCTGAGGCAGCGGCTTTATCAATTTTCTTTTTCACCACTTCCTTTAAAAATTCCAGGGCTCGCTTTTCGTCCCCATCGGTTGTAATTCGCTCAAGTTCAATCTGCTCTTTTTGATTTAGACTGATAACAACTTTTTCTTTCATTTGCTTATTTATCGGAAGACAAAATGTTTTTTATCTCACCTACCGTGGGGATCCTACCAGAAGTCTTAATCTGACCATCCACAATCAGAGCGGGAGTAAACATTACTCCTTTCTTTGCTATTTCACCCATATCGTAGATATGAGTAACTTCGGCGTCAACACCCAATTCTTTAAGTGCTTCGTTTACATTTTTTTCTGTCGCTTTACATCTTGGACATCCCGGACCTACAACTTCAATCTTCATTTTTTTCTCCTTTTCAACTTTTTAGAATATGAAGTTCCCAAAAAACCAACCTACAACAGTTCCTAACACAATTATCGTTAAGACATAGCAAATTGCCTTTTTGGGACCAAACACTCTGGCTATTGCCAGCCAGTTAGGAAGACTGATACCCGGACCAGTCAATAATAATGCCAAAGCTGGACCTTTCCCCATACCTAGCTTCATCAAAGTATCCACAAAAGGCGCCTCAGTCATATTATTAAATTTATTTGTATCTACCATTTGTTTTTAAGAAGTTTTCTTTTTTTTGTCGTGAATATGTTTTGATTTCTCGTTCTGCATTTAACGCGCATTTATAATATTTATATTTTTTTGAATAAACCAGTTTTACCGGTGCTTTTCCCCGAAGATACTTTGCTCCTTGTCCTGCATTGTGCAATTTAATTCTTTTTTTTAAATTGCTTGTATATCCGGTATAATAGGTTCCCTTTTTACATTTAAGAATATATACCGTAAATTTTGCAAACCGCTTTATTTTATATCCCA
>SDBT01011578.1_pt1 | contig 14189 bp, 11 predicted proteins | sample 2277101 | NCBI WGS metagenome assembly SDBT01 (sample SAMN10404973, study PRJNA504765) | marine sediment metagenome | isolation source: marine sediment core GS10_PC15, 103 cmbsf | place: Arctic Ocean: Southern Knipovich Ridge | collected 2010 | reverse complement strand
CACCGATGGGCGTCGAGCGTATTGCACTGACTTGGCAGGTAGCCGTCAAACCGACGTAAGCCAGTTTGTGGCCGCGTCGAACTCGATCAGCCAAGACAGCCTCGCCCGGGCGAGTGTCCGCGCCTAACATGCGGGCGCTGCCCGGTGTGCGGGGTCGTGGATCGAGCTTGACGGCTACCCGCGGCTCTTAGCGCATCGGGTAGCGTCCGTGTTTTTGAATAGCGAATTCAGAGTAGCGAGTAGCGAGTCGAGGGGGATTCGGCTCCGCAGCGCATCTTCACGGTCCCTCTCTCCGCGCGCGCTGCGTTCTCTGTGGTTCAATTCCGGGGGTTTGAAGGGAAACGATCATGCTCGAAGCGGACGGACGGAACTACTTGCTCACGCTGGCCTACTTTCAGCGCATCCCGGGCTGCGAGCTGTACGGCGTCGGAAACGGCAACGGCAACGGCAACGGCGACGGCAACGGGATGCCGCAAGCGGCCGAGGATCTCATTCGCGCCTGGCGGCGGTCGCCGGACGAGCCGCTGCCGCCGGAGCTGCGCGGGGCGCTGCAGGCCTGCGACAACGGCACGCTCTTCAACGTCCTGCGCGTGACGATCGACCTGTTGCTGCGCCGCATCACGCCGGTCCGCGAGAACAAGCGTACTCGCCGGGCGCTCAAATTCCGCCGCCGCAACCTGCGGCGGGCGCTGGAGCGGACCGAGCAGCGCATCGCGGACCACGACGCGGCGAATGACGTCGACCCGCCGGCCGGCGGCGAAGCAGCCTTGCCGCCCGCCCCGGGCGCTGCGCGGGCCGCGGCCGGTTGAGCGTTGATCCTCCTCGATGCTTGCGCGGAGTTCAGCCATGCCGTTGGACAGAGAATCCGAAGCGTACGTACTGGCGATGACGTTTCTGCTGCGCACGCCGGGTGCGCACGTGCAGCGGGTCATCTGCGACCCGGCTTACGACCTGCCGCGGCCGTTGGAGGAGTTGTTCGCCCAATGGCGGCGTGCTCGCGAAGTGGTGTTGCCGGGCGAGTTGATGCGCGGGCTGGCCGAGCTCGATGAGGCAGCGGTCTACAGCGTGCTGAACACCTGCATCGCCCGCCTGCTGCGGCAGATCGCGGCCGAGCACGACGCACGGCGATTGGCGCGGCGGAAAAAGACCGGCCATTGACGCCGCCGTGGCTGCCCGGTTGCCTCGTCCTGAACCCTGAACCCTGAGAACTGAACCCCGAAACCTCCTTCGTTCATTCGCGGGAGAGATGCCCAGCACCCCGGCCGCCTCCTCCAGGGTAAGCCCGGCAAAGAAACGTAGTTTGACAAGCTCCGCCTTGGTCGGATCCTCAGCGGACAGCTTCGTGAGTGCGTCGTCGAGGTCGAGCAACTCGGTTGACAGATCGTCGCTCGCCAGAGCATCCTGATCGAGCCGCAAGCGAACTGGGTTTCCGCCGCGCTTCAGTGCGCCCTTGGCGCGAGCCCGATCGATCAGGATTCGCCGCATCGCCTCTGCCGCGGCGGCGAAGAAGTGACCGCGGCTGTCCCAGCGATCGACTTGGCGGGTGTGTGAGCCAACCAACCGCAGGTAGGCCTCGTGAACGAGCGCCGTCGCTTGCAGCGTCTGCCCCTGGCCCTCATTCCCCATCCGCTGCCCCGCGAGCTTGCGCAGCTCCTCGTACACAAGCGGCAGCAACGCCTCCGACGCGGCGGGGTCGCCGGACTGAATGGCTGCGAGAATTTGAGTGACATCGGAGCGCATAGCCACATGATACCGGATCAGAACGTGTCAAAGCCACTCACAGTTGGCATGGCAAGCGGCTCGGCAGGTTACGTCACCTTCTCCAGAGCTCCCCCGGCCCGGGCCGGGCTCGGCGTGGGCGGGCAGTTTGTCGCTGGTACGCAAGTAAACGTGGCGACACACGGGTTCTTCATTGCCGGCGACGCGTTTCGCGCAGGTGGCGGGCCTGGAGTCTTGCCGTCTAAAGAGAAGTCTCATGCCATACCGATATCGGCGCTGTGGCGGCTTGATGCTCAGACATTACCATCGTAGAGGACGCGTTTCGAATCCACTACATGACAGGACGCCCGCAGATGGCCCAAAACCGCGCACGCAAGACCGGCCCGGCTTCGATCGAGCGCCACCTTCACGAATTGATCGAGCAAGCCACGATGGACTGCTATGACGAGATGGAGGGCCACGTCGGCTTCCTGACGATGATCCAGGACAATGTCGCGGTGCCGTTCACGACGACGGTGTTGGGCGTTGAGGTCCGGATCACCGGCATTGACATGAAACACGAACCGTACATCGTTGCGATCTGCAGGCGCGGTTCCAAGGGTCAGCGAATCCCGCTCGTTGATCTGCCGCTGCCGTCACCACCACCGTCCGGCAGCGAGTGGATCGAGGCGTACCGTACGTGGTTGCGCGGCGGCTGATACGCTCATGAGCGAATACCAGTACTACGAGTTCCTGGCGATCGAGCGGCCGCTCTCGTCCGAAGACATGCGCTGGCTGCGAAGCCTCTCCACGCGCGCTCAAATCACGCCGACGAGTTTCGTCAACACGTACCAGTGGGGCAACTTCAAGGGCGATCCCGCCGAGCTCATCGAGCGGTGCTTTGACGCACACGTTTACGTCAGCAACTTCGGCTACTGCCGATTCATGCTCAAGCTGCCCGCCGACTGCCTCGACGCACGCACGACCCGCGCATACGCCGAGCACTGCGGCCTGGCGGTCACGCTCGCGGATGCGAACACTCTGCTGGATTTTAGCTGGGAAGACGAACCGGACTCCTGGGACATGGAGGATGACGGCTCCGGATGGATGGCGTCGCTGGCGCCTTTGCGCAACGAGTTATTGCAGGGCGATCACCGCGCGCTCTACCTGGCGTGGCTGCTCAACGTCCAGTACCAGGCGCTTGATGATACGACGCGAGAGCCGCCGACGCCGCCGGGACTTCAAAGCCTCTCGGCACCGGACGGGGCGCTGGCGAACTTCCTTCGTGTCGATCCGTTGCTGATCAGCGTTGCCGCTGAACGAAGCACGCCGCTCCCGCCATTCGAATCGTCGGCCAAAGCGATCCGCGACCATGTCCGTGAGCTGGCTCCAGCAAGACGCGACGACCTGCTGCGCAGGCTTCTGCTCGGTGACGAACCGCAACTACGCCACAAGACGCTGCGCCGGATCCACGGTGTGAAGTCACGCGGCCCGGCCGGATGTGACTTCGTCGCGGCGCCCGCCCGCCGAACCGTTGGCGAGCTCTTTACCGAGTGGGATCAGCGGGCGCGGGCCGAACGGCGACGCGCCACGGGGCAGGCGGCGCGGGAGCAGGCCCGCCGCGCAGAAGAAGAGGCCCGTGCGCGGCAGGAATACCTGAGTCGCCTCGCCGCACGTGGATCGCATGCGTGGGACGAGGTTGCAGCGTTGATCCAGACGCGTGCTGCGGCCAACTATGACCGAGCGGTAGACCTCCTCAAGGACTTGCGGGACGTCGCCGCGCATCGCAATGGGCACGGTGAGTTCGCCGTGCGCCTGCGAGCGTTGCGCGAACACCACGCCCGAAAACCCGCACTGGTCCGGCGGATCAATGAGAAACTCGGTTGACCGTGACTTGCCCCAACGCCGCACGCCGCGATGAAAGCGGTTGCCGACCGCATTGGCCAGCGCTCTGAGCCCTTTGAAGTCGCTCGACGAGATCGTGGCGCCCGCCTTCACCTCGATGCCGACGATGTGGCCGGCCAGCGAGTCTGACAGGTTTGGCGCGTGTAACACGATCGCCGAACCCGTGAGAAGGAAACGGCCGGGTTCGGCGTCGGGCGGTCGGATGGTCCTTGGTGCGGAGGTAAAGCTTGCGATTCGCGGGCTCTGCGTTGCTGGAGACGCGCATTGTGATAGACTGACGGTCGTCGCAATTGTCCGTTTGGACATCGCCATGTTTGGATGCCGGCATCTCGGTCGTGACCTCGCGCGACGGAGGACGGGCTCCGTCGGTGATCGGGATCTATTCTCTCTCTTGTCAATTCGGGAGAATGGGCCGGTCAAGTCCGGTGGCGATAAACGCACTTGGCGTAAGTGTTTAGGCTGATTCCGCCACCGTAGCTCAATTGGCAGAGCAGCGGTTTTGTAAACCGCAGGTTGAGGGTTCGAGTCCCCCCGGTGGCTTTCGCCGTGTGAATTGACGTCCTGCGCGGCCCTGCAGCGGCTTGGTCTGAGGTCTGCGTTACTTTTGGGCGCGCCGTTGGTATACTCAGCGACTGGCCGTAACCTATTGGAGCTGCAAGTGTCCTCAGCCCGTTCGCACCCCCGCCTGTCACTGGTCCTTCCGATTGCTCTGCTCATGCTCGCGGCCGCACCGCTCGCTGTGGCGGCCGACGACGCGAGCCTGTCGGATAAGTGGTTCTTCCCGAATCGGCCGGCGAAGTTGGTCGCCGTCGAGGGCAAACCGCCGCCGGCGCTGAAGCTGGGGGAATGGATCGGCGAGCAGGTCAGCGTGCCCGGGTCCAAGGGCAAAGTGGTGGTGATCGACTTTTGGGCGACCTGGTGCGGCCCGTGCATGGCGGCCATCCCCGAGAATGTCGAGATCGTCAAGAAGTACAAGGACCAGGGCCTGGTCTTTCTGGGCGTGCATGACGCCAACTCCGGGTGGGACAAGGCCCAGAGCGTCGTGACTGACAAGAACATCAACTATCCCGTTGTGAAGGACGGCGCCGGAGGCGTCTCGGCCAAGGCGTTCAATCTGGCGTTTTGGCCGACGTATGTGATCATCGACCGGGCCGGAATCGTGCGCGGGGCCGGCCTGAACCCCAAGCACCTCGAGGATGCGGTCAAGCTTCTGTTGGCCGAGCCGGGGCCGGCGGGTGGTTCGGGCGCCGCGGCGGTCAGCAGCGGTCCGCCCAGCGCGTGGTTCTATGCCGGTGACGGGCGGCCGGCGTCGCTCAAGGCGCTCGAAGGCAAGCCGATGCCTAAGCTCAGCGCGGCGCAGTGGCTGGGCGGGCCTTTGAAGCCGGCTGACACCCGCGACCGCGTGGTCGTGCTGCACTTCTTCGCGAGCGGCAACGGGCCTTCGATGAAGCAAGCGGCGGCACTGGCGGCGTTGGAACGCGAGATGGGGCCGCAAGGCGTGCTGGTCGTGGCGGTGAGCACCGCCGATGAGGAGTGGGATCCGTTGAAGAAGATCGTCGCCGACGGCAAGCTGCCGAGCCGGCTGTTCCGCGACGCCCCGATCGAAGGCGGCAAGCCGGGCGGGACGAGCGCGGCGGCTTTCGGCGTGCGTTATGTGCCGTGTACCGTGGTGGTGGATCGCGCCGGGGTCGTGCGAGCGGCGGGTGTGCGGGTCGACCGCGTTCGGGAGATCGCCGGCAAACTGCTGGCCGAGAATATCAACGCGCCCGGCGCCGGCAGTCGCGAGTGAGCGCCACAGGGGAAAGCGAAGTGACCATCGCGGACAGCGTTCAGGCGGCCGGTGCGGCGACGGAACTCTGTCCGTTCGCCGAGACGGTTCGCACGCACGTGGCCAAGACCGTCGTGGGGCAGGAGGTGGTGGTCGAGCGCATCTTGATCGCGCTCTTGACCGGCGGCCATCTGCTGCTCGAGGGCGTACCCGGCATCGCCAAGACGCTGCTGGTACAATCAATCGCTCGGGTGATCGACCTCGAATTCTCGCGGGTGCAGTTCACCATCGACCTGTTGCCGTCGGACATCGTCGGCTCCGAGATTCTCGATCAGAAATCGGGCGAGTTTCGGATTCATCGCGGTCCGATCTTCACCAATTTGCTGCTGGCCGACGAAATCAACCGCGCCTCGCCGAAGGTGCAGTCGGCCCTGCTCGAGGCCATGCAGGAGCGGCGCGTGTCGATCGCGCGCACCACCCACGACTTGCCCGCACCGTTTCTGGTCATCGCCACGCAGAATCCGGTCGAACAATCGGGAACCTTCGACCTGCCCGAGGCCCAGCTTGACCGCTTCATGTTGCGGCACCAGCTCGGTTATCCCTCGTCCGAGGACGAGGCCGAAATCGTTCGGCGGCAGCTCGCGCTGAAGCTCAAGCGGCAAGGGGAAGGGGCCGTTCCGATGACGGCCTTCGACGCGATCGAGGACAACGCGACGTTGCACATTCGCGACCTGACCGAGGCGATGGGCACGGTGCTGCAGGTACACGTGAGCGAAGTGTTCGTGCGTGATTGCGTCGAGCTGGTACGGCTGACGCGCGACCACGACGACATCGAGCTGGGGAGCAGCCCGCGAGCGGCGCTGGCGCTGGTTCAGGCTTCGCGGGCGCGCGCTTTCATCCACGGGCGCAAGTACACGATTCCCGAAGATTTCTTCGCGCTGGCGGCGGACGTCATTCTGCACCGCATGAGACTCAAGTACGAAGCGCTTGCCGCCGGGCGGCGCTCGAACGACGTCCTCGAGGAATTACTGCGTAAGCTTGCTTAAGAATCTCGGGCACGCCCCATGCAACAAGCCGAGCAAAAGCTGGGTCCGCCGGATGAGTTGGTTCATTCCGACTTCGAGATGGTTGTGCGCCGGCTGGCGAATGATCTGGCCTTCGGCGTAGACACGTCGCTGTTCGTCGGATCGGGGCTTGAATACGCGCAGTCGCGGCCTTATGTGCCCGGCGACTCGATCAAGATGATGGACTGGCGCATCACGGCCCGCCTCGGCAAGCCGTATGTAAAGGAATACGAGACGCTCAAGCGCACTTGTCTCTATCTGGTCGTGGATACGTCCGCGTCGATGGGCGTCTGTTCGACCGCGACCACCAAGCACGATATGGCGGTATGGATCGCGGCCGCGGTCGGTCTGGTCGGTCAGCGCAATCTGCGGCCGGTGGCGCTGGTCGGCGGCGGTGAGCGCGAGACGCGTCTGTTTCCGAGTCTGCTGCGCAGCGATCTCTGGCAGGCGCTCGAGCCGCTGCGGGCCGGGGACGTCGCCGAGCAAACGAATCTCACGACGCGTTTGAAGCTGCTCGACGTGCGGGCCGATCGCACCAGCGTGGTGATGGTCATCACCGACTTGCACGATCGCGGCATCATGTCCGCGCTGCGGCACATGGCCCAGAAGCACGACTGCATTGTCATACACCTGGTCGATCCGGCTGAAGCCGGCGGGCTTCGCTCGGGTTTCTTCCTCGGTCAGGAGGCCGAGACCGGCCGGACGTTCGTGGCGCACGGGCGAACGCGCTGGCGGCGGGTTGAGGAACTGGACCGGGAGTTGGCCCGCAGCGGGATCAATTGCGTTCGGCTGCGGACGGACGAGCCGTTTGTCGCGCCGCTGCGCCATTTTCTGGCGGCGCGGGCGGTTGTGGGAGGAGGGGCGCGATGAGCACCAGCGCGTACATCGGCATCCTTCTCACGCTGACGTCCATGCAGCAGGGCGCTGCCGACAAGACCGACTTGGGCGACGCGGCCGCTGCGACGAGCGCGCTGCGCGGCATTGCGAGCGAAATGGAGATTCGCGCGAAGGGCGCCGCGCTGCGGGCGAAGGCCAATCAGTCGCACGAATCGCCCATGCTCGTGCGGATTTTGAAAGTGAATCGCGCGGACGACGGCGCGACGACCTATCGCGTTCAATACATCGGCTTGGTCGCCGGCGATTACGACCTGCGCGAATACCTGGAGCGCCGGGACGGCTCGCCGCTGGACATGCAGCCGCTGCCGGTCCATGTCAGGACGCAGCTCAGCGCCGATCATGGAACCGATCTGTTCTCGCCGGCGCAGGCGCCGCTGCTCAGCGGTACGCAATACCGCATGATTCTGGTCGGTCTGGCGGTCGCGTGGTTGAGTGTGCCGGTTGGCTACTTCGTCGTGCGAAGGTTGCGGCGGAGACCGGCTCCGCCCCCCACTCCGGTCGTACCGCCGCCGTCGCTGGCGGATCAACTTCGTCCGCTGGTCAATTCGGCGATCAGCGGATCGCTATCGATCGTCGAGCGCGGGCGGCTCGAGCTCTTGATGTACTCGTACTGGCGGGGACGGCTGGGGTTGGATGGTCCGCAGGCCGAGGTGGTGATGCGGCTGCGACGCGACGACGAAGCCGGGCGTCTGCTGCGGGCGGTTGAGAGCTGGCTCCATGCACATACGTCGCCGACCGCGCCGGCCGAGGGCGAAGTGGCCGCGCTGCTCGAACCGTATCGCCGCGCCGCGGCCATCGACGACGAGACGAGCGACGCCGCGGCGGCAACGGGGGATGAATCATGACATTCGCTCATCCGTGGGTGCTGCTGCTACTCGCCATTCCGGTGCTGCTTCTGGTTGCAGCTCCAACACGGTCTTTCGGATTGGTGATGCCGTTCGATCATCACGAACATCGCTCGGGCCGGCGGCTCTCGTGGCTGTTGGCGGCATTCGACCGCGTGCCGGCGTTGATACTGGCCGCGGTGATTCTGATGCTCTCCGGCCCTCAGATGCTCAAGCAGCCCAAAGACGTGCGTTCGCTCACGAATATCCAGTTCTGCCTCGACGTTTCCGGCAGTATGAACGCCGAGGATCGCTACAAGAATGCGCGCGAGGCGATCGAGGAATTCATTACCATTCGCGAAGGTGACGCGTTCGGCCTGACGCTCTTCGGATCGCACCAGATTCGCTGGACGCCGTTGACGACGGATCTGAAGGCGATTCGCAACGCGCTGCCGTTCGCCAATCCCGCCAATCAGCCTCTGCACATGAGCGGAACGCGGATCGGCGCGGCGCTGCTGTTTTGTCGCGACAACATGACGCAGGAGGCGACGCGCGGCGACCGGCTGATCATTCTCGTCTCGGATGGCGTGAGCTCGGACCTGGGTCAGGGATTTGCCGACACGGACTACGCCAAGGAGCTCAGCGACGCGGACATTACGCTCTTCCACGTACACGTCGGCTCTTCGAGCGTGCCGCAAGAGGTTTTCGATATCGCGCAGCAGACCGGCGGCCGGGCGTTTGCCGCCCGCGATGCGTCGAGCCTGCGAAGCGTGTTCGAGTACATCGACCGGATGAAGCCGGCCGAATTCACGCCCGGCGGGACGGTGCCAATGGATCATTCCTTGCCGTTCGCACTGGCAGCGCTCGGGCTGCTCGGCCTTCATTTGATCGGCTTGATGGGGGTGCGACACACGCCATGGTAATGACGGCTCTGCTGGTTGCGATTGTCACGCTCGCGCTGACGGCTCTGGCCGAGTGGCTGCACCAGCGGCGCGTCGAGCGGGTCGCTCGGCTGGCGTTCGGCGCCGGCGGCCGACCGGCGAGTTGGGCGGCCGCGGCGCCCTATCTTCGTTGTCTGGGCGTGACCGCGCTGGCGTGGGGCGCGACGACGCTGGCGTTGTACAATCCGGTGCAGACCTACCAGAAACCCGCCAAAGCAGGCTCCAAACACTTGCTGATTCTCATGGACGTCTCGCCGAGCATGACGCTGGAAGACGCCGGCCCCAAGGCGGAGAAGCTGACGCGGGCGGTATGGGCGGGCAAGCTGGCGCAGACGATTCTGGACCGCCTCGACACCGAGAACACGCGCGTCACGCTGGTCGCGTTCTATACCAAGGGGCTGCCGGTCGTGCAGGAGACCTTCGACAAAGCGGTCGTGGCCAACGCGCTGGACGGTTTGCCGATGTACGTGGCGTTTGAGTCCGGCGCGACGAATATGCACAAGGGCGTCACCAAGGCGCTCGAGATGGCTCGCGTGTGGCCGCGGCAAAGCGCCGCGCTGGTCGTCATCAGCGACGGCGACGTGTCAGCCAACGCCGCGCCGATCCATGTTCCCGATTCGATCGCCGACGCGATCGTCATCGGCGTCGGCGACCCGTTCCGCTCGAGCGTCATCAACGGCCACGCCTCGCGGCAGGACAGCGGATCGCTGAAACAACTGGCGGCCCGACTGGGCGGCATGTATCACGACGGCAATCAGAAGCACTTACCGAGCGAAGTTCTGGACAAATTGACCGTGATCAGCCCGCGGGCATTCGCCGGCGTCGGTCTGCGCGAAGCGGCGTTGATTGCCATCGGCGCCGGCGGCGCGGTGTTGGCGCTGCTCCAGCCGAGCCTGATTCTATTCGGCCTGCCCCGATCATTCCGTCGCGGCCGCGCGAAAGTCACGCGACGCGCCAAGGACCGCGAACCCGCTGAGCCAAACGAGCCGCGCGTAGGCGCGGTGGAGGTTGCGAGATGAGAGTCACGCGCATTGCATGGGCGCTGTGGGCCGTGCTTCCGGTAGCGGCGCTGGCCTATCACTTCGGGCCGGGCCAGACGATCTACCAGCACGAACGCGCGGTCGAGTTGCATCGGCTCGCCCTGGAATTGGAGCGAGACGCGATCACTCTGCATCAAACGGCGTACGCGCGGCATCTGCAGGCGGTCGACGCGCGAAATGCCGCCGCCGAATCGCCCACGCCCGAGGCCGAGGCGCTGTCTAACGCGGCGACCGAGGCGGAATCGCGCGCGTTCGGGCTGTCCAGCGCCGCGTGGCGGCTGGCGGCCGACGCATTCGGACACATCCAGGAAGTGGCCGAAGACGCATCGGCGGAGACGCTGCGTGCCGTCCGCTGGTCGCGCAGCCGAGCGCTGGTGCGGGCCGGCGATCTCTGGACCGGTATTCGCGAGCTGGAGGACGTGCTGAGCGAGCTCGAAGCCGACGGTCAGGCCGAGTCCTCGATGGCGCGCACCACGCGCGAGGAGTTGGCGTCGGCGTATTACTACGCGGCCCGTCTGATGCGGCTCTCAGGCGAACCGGCGGAAGAGTGGTTCGTCGAGTCGGGCAAGGCACGCCAGCACTTTCGCTATTTGGCCGAGCGCGAGCGGGCCAAGGGGCTCGACGCCGAACGGGCGAAGAATTATGAGCGAAACGTCGAGCTGGTGCTCGATCTCGAACAATCGACCTTGCTCGAAATCCAGGGCAAGCCGCTGCCCGAGGATTCGCCGCTGGGCCGCACCGGAAATCGACCGGGACCCGGCCGCAAGAGCAAACGTCCGCCACAACGACGCGACGGACGCGGCGCGGGCGGCGCGCAAGACATTCGCGAGGGCTGGTAGTGTCGTCGCAGATGATCGCGAGATCGTATTCAAGACCGAGCCGCGACCGTGAGGGAGTGGTTGCGGGAGGGACCGGTCGGTTCTTGACGCAACCACTATCTTTCCGAGCCGCGACCGTAAGGGAGTGGTTGTGGGAGAATCCGGTCGGTTTTCGACGCAACCACTGTCTTTCCGAGCCGCGACCGTTAGGGAGTGGTTGTGGGAGATTAGGATCGGTTCTTGACACAACCACTCCCTTACGGTCGCGGCTCGGAACAATTCCCTCATTCAGAGAAGCTACAGTCCCCCTCGCCGCGCGACACGGCAATTGTTTCATGAGTTGGAGATAGACATGCGTCATCTGACCGGCCCGAACATTGGATTTGACGGCTACTGCCGATTGGGTTTGCGCCTGACCGGCGTGGCAGTGCTCGTCGCCGCAACGAGCGGCGCCGCGGCGCAGACGCAGCGCGCCACGCGTTTGCGTTTGATAACCCCCGCGCAGAGGCCCCCCGCCGAAAAACCGGCCGACCAAGACACCAAGACCACCGACACAGCCACGACTTCGCTGATGCCTGGGATCGTACCGCCGGCCCAGTCCGGGGGCGTATTCACATTGAAGGAAAAGGCGCGGCTGCGAGCGACGTACGACTCGCTCAACGAGATCGAGAAAGAGGAGATGCGGGCGGTCTTCAAGGACATGGGCGTGGATCTGGCCGTGCTCTTCGGCATGGCGCCCGCGGCTATTTTACTGCCGCCGATGACGCTACCCGACGCCGTGCGGCTACTCAAGTTTGCCCGCAAGCCGGCGGCGGTTCTTGCGGCCCGCTCGCAACTGGGCTTCGCCGCCGGCGTGATGCCGGACCGGGCCAACACCGAACCACTGGCGAAATGGCTGCACATGAACGTGATGGCCGGCGAGTGGAAGGTGTTCGCCGACTTTCTGCCGTTGATATCGTCGGCGGATGCGACCGCGATCTACTCGCACATTCTTCGCTCGACCAACGAAGGCGCTGAGAGCCTGTTGCCGGAAGAGGTGCTTGCGCTGGGCGACGCCTGCCCGGGTGAGATGGTCGACTGGCAACTCGACGTGCTCTCGCAGATGCTCGATAAATCAGCCGGCCGCTACGGCAAGGGTCAGTTGCTCGGGCAGATTCGCGCGGGCACGCGGCTGTTCGGCGGTCAGGACGACGCTCGCCGCAAACGTACCGTTCGATTGCTGGTGGGCGGCGGACTTGCACAGGAAGCTTACGAGTATTTGTCGCCGCTGGACGAAGCCCGCCAGGGCGGCGACGCTCGCGTCATCTACGCGCATGCCCGCTACTACCTGGACTTGGTCGCCGGCGGTCGCGCGGGCGCCAAGGAAGAGGGCTACTTGTCGCAAGCGTGGCAGTTGCTGGGCGAGGTTTCGCTGATGTCCGGGGCCGAAGTCGAGCTGCGCAAGGACGCCATGGGCCGCGCGATCGACCTGTTGACGCGCGTGCCTCCGGCCCAGGCGACCGAGTGGCTCAGCAAGGTCTTCACGAGCGATTCACTCGGGCCGGCGGCGCTGGAAGTGATCGCGCTGCGGGCCATGACTTTCCAGGACAAGAAGATCGACGCCGCCAAGCGCGCCGAGGGCATCGCTACGATGAAGGCGGCGGTCGACACGCTGCTGGCGCAGGAGAATCTCGACCTAAGTACGCTGCGCATACCTCTGAGAATGTTGACTTCGGCGCTGGCGGACGAAGTGGACGCGGTCGTCAAGGCCAAGGGTGCCTTTCGCGGCGTGGCGCGCGAGACTGAGCTGCTCTTCCGCGCCTCGCCGGACGAGCGCTGGCTCGCGGCGATCGAACCCAGCGTGAGCATTCGCGGATATGGAGCGGCGATCGCGATCGCCACCATCGCCGACGAGACCGATGTCGCGCTGGATGTGCTTGCGAACGCCGTCAAGCGATTTCCCGACAACGGCATGGACTTCGCCGACGCGTTTCTGAAGTTGTGGGAAAACCGGCTCAACCCGCGCAACGCTCCGCGGCGCAATATGAATCCGTTCATATTCTACGGGCGGCAGCAGGTTCCCGCCGCCCCGCTCACCCGCGGCCGTCAGCGACGAAATCTCGACCGTCTAGAACGCCTGATTACGCTCATGGAGAGCATGGGCGTTCGCGCGCGGCGGCTGCCCAGCGTCACGGCTGTTTTCAAGGCGTGTCACGCCGCGACCGAGGTGTTCGAGCGCGACCAGATCGTGCGCGTCTTCGGCCCACTCGACCAGTTACCGGCGGAGACGGCCGCCGCATTGGCCGAGTCGATGCGCGGCGGACTGGGCGGCGATTGGCGCGATCGGCAGGCGCAGCAGTCCTACGGCTTCAGACGCTCGCGGGCCGAAATCGGCGAACTGGTTGAAGTGGGATACGAGCTGGCGATCGAGTTGGCCGTGCGGGCCCGCGACTTCGAGCCGGACTCCTGGCGTCACTCCGTCCTCAAGGCGGCCCTCAACTACGATCGCTTGCAATACAAACAGACACAGAAACAGGAAGACTTCGCCACCTACAACGAGTATCGGCGTCAGGCGTTCTCCGCGTTCGAGCAGGCTTCGATGCAGTATGCGGAATTGGTCGCCAAGGGGCTCGAGCGTGACAGCGCCGGGGTTTACGTGCAGTGGTTTGCCGCGGTGCTCGATGCGGGTCAATCGACTCCCGAAGAAGACGCCGCCGCCGAGACTGCCGCCAACGAAGACCAGATCGAGCGCATCGGCCAAGCGATGCGGGCGTTACCGCCGGATGCGTATCAGCGACACGTCGGCGCGTTCGCGCGCCAGGTGGTCGATTCGCTGGGCGGCGTTCCGCCCGAGAAGAAGCCGACCATCGTGCGGTCAGCGGTGCGAATCGTCGGCGATCATCCCGCCGGCGCGCCGCTGCGCGGGCTCTTCGAGCTGTACCAGGACCTGCTCAAGGACGAAATCCGAATGCGGATCACCGTCGACGGCAGCGATCGCGTATCCAGCGGCGGTGTGTTCGCCGCCGTCTTGAGCCTGCGTTATACAAACTCGGTGGATCGCGAAACCGGCGGGTTCGACAAATACCTCTATCAGGACACATACGTCCGCATCGGCAACCAGTACCGCAGCGTCAACTACCAGGCCCAACTGCGGCGCGGCATCGAAACGGCCTTCGGCGACAGCTTCACCGTCGAGTCGATCGGGTTCTTCGAGCCGCTGACGCCTGCGCGGGCGGGCCGGGGAGATGGGCAACC
>SDBT01011577.1_pt1 | contig 14189 bp, 8 predicted proteins | sample 2277101 | NCBI WGS metagenome assembly SDBT01 (sample SAMN10404973, study PRJNA504765) | marine sediment metagenome | isolation source: marine sediment core GS10_PC15, 103 cmbsf | place: Arctic Ocean: Southern Knipovich Ridge | collected 2010 | reverse complement strand
GTCCTAACCGTAGACTCTAGTTCCTCAAGAGACTTCTTGGCTGTGTCCCGTTCTGTGGTCATAGCCGTAAGGGACTCCTTGACCTGATTCCCTTCGGTTACTTCGCCGCTAAGAACAGCAATACGGGCATCTTTCTGTGAAAGAAGCTCGGTTACCTCGTTAGTCTTTGTCTCTGAAGCCGCACCGGATTCGGTGAGTTCAGAGTTGGTAACCTTCAGGCCGTCCCGTTCGGTCATAAGCGACGTGACATCACCCCGAAGGGTAGTTAGTTCCTTTAATGCCGCTTCGTTGCCGTCTAGCCCGTTTAACGCGTCTTCTAGTGCGCCCATGTCGATCTCCTTTGCGTGATAATAAGGTAAGGGTGTAGCCCCGTCAAGGTTGACGTGACACTCTAAAACATTTGGGTTTCAATCAAGTCAGCTATCTCTGAGAAGGTAAAGCCTGGATCGTTCCAATCCTGCTGTATGTCAGCGATTTTCTTCGATGATAAAGCCAATGCTTTGCGCACAGGTAATGTTGACCAAGGTTTTAGACGGTCATGGAATAACTCATGACCTACGCCAACCGCTCATGATCGACCTCTATCATATTTGCCAGATCTTAATACCGAGAGGAATAGTTTCCTATTTTGAGCAGTAGTTTTCATTGAAGTACGTCTCCTAAGTTACCCACTCTTAACTGCCTAACGATCTCATCGTGTCTGATTCGTGCATGTGGGGTCAAGAACGATCTAGCCTCACCGAATACATTCAACCACGCATCTAGCTCTACGTCTACAGTACGTAGGTTATTTCGGGATGTACGTACCCGCTTGTTATACTCGGCTATAATCGTGGTATCTCCATCCCCAAGCGGCATCTCACGTATTTCTTCAGCACGTTCCTTTCCTCCTAGTAGTTTAACCTTAGCTAGGAATTCCCGAATTAAGATTTGTTCATCTGCCTCGAAGCTCTCAAGTACCACATCTCGTATGTTCTTGTAAGGTCTGAACATTGTCTTGCTAACTTCAAATCTAAGAGCTGTAAGCGGCGTGTCGTTACGTCTTCGGAAAGCCTGAAACTCTTCCGCATCACTGTCTGGAAGTGATTGTGTAATGACATCGCGGTACAAGAACAGCCCGTCAAAGTCCGATACGACCTGGCCAGTATCCTCATCGTATACCTCTTCCAGTTCTTTCTCAAAATACAGGGTGCGTAGTTCCTCTAACGGGTGATAGAATATTTTAATCCCCGTCTCTTCGGCCACTGTAAGTCGTTCCTCTTGTGTCACAGGTACGTCTTTATACCTGGGAGCTTCTTTCAGGTTCTCTATTACATTACTACCATCATTGATATACTCCACCAATGCACCTTCCCATTGTGCAAAGGTCTGCCTACCCACGAGGAAGTCTTGCTCTACTGTTAGTAACTTCTGCCTTGCCTCTGTATTCTGATTCTCTACAGTCTGCCAGAACTCTCTAGTCAAAGCCTGGCTCTTACCTATCTCTGACGGAAGCAGTGCCAACGACCCGCCTGCAAAACGCTGATATTTCTCTAAGACATTTAGCCTGCGCTTTGCTTCGGGACTTAAACCACCAAATACATCCTCATACCTAATCCCTGCCCGTCGCATGTCTTCGAGTACAGGAATCGGAACACCCGTTTCCTCAGATAGTATCTGGTTTACATCTTTATATACCTGAGTCTTTTCCTCAGGTCGAAGTCTAAACAAACCCGTTTGCTCCATAAGTAGTCCCCAGGTAGCTACACCTCGGGCTGCCCGTACCCATATAGCCTCTTCTTCAGGTGTAAACTCTTCATCTAAGAGTCTCTTCCTAAGCAGCTCCATACCATTGATACCCTGCTCTTTATCAAAATCCAGCCTACTAACTTCATTGGCAATGATAAAGTCACGGAATCTATCGGGGAAGATAACCTGTCTGAGTCTTTCAGATGCCTCGGGTGCTATAGCTCCTGGGATGTCTACTAAAGCATTGCGGGCTAGCGCGGGTAATAACTCACCCCATTGTGAACCGCCCGACTTAGCTCCCCAACCAGCCATCACAAAGCCTATAGGGAATCCTGGATAGAAACCCCACCTGGAGCCATAATCAAAGAACTCTGAGGCTCCCTTAAAGTTATCATAGTATTCAGGGTAATCACGCTGCTGTAATCTTCTAAAACCACCCATGAAGATGGTACCCCGCAGGGGGTTAATATCTAATGGAAGATTTGGAATAGAGATATATCCCTGGTCTGTATTGTCAATATACTTACCCCAGGTTCCGAATACTCCTGGATGCCGCACAGCTTCCCGAGGCAAATACCATGCCCAACGATGTGCCTCATATCCCCAGAACGGGAAGATAGCTTTCATGACATGTGAGAGCGCGGTCTGATTCTCATAGTCAGGGAAGTCTAACTGCCTACGCGCATTAGTCTCGTCAAACGCGGCTTGTCTGATTTCATTCCATGTACCATCAGGGTTATATATCTCTCGCAGTACCCAATCAGCGGGTTCGTTAGCTCCCTGGAAAGTGCGAAGATTCTTGCGGGTGAACTCTAGTGTAGGACCACCCACGAACTGTTCCTCCCGAATTACATCCTGAACGATACGACTTCGGGCCGTTTCTCCCTGGAGTCTAAACACACCGGACTCTGAGGTACGAACAATAATGCCCAAGCGCTCAAGCTCATCTACTATACCCGTACCACGGATATTCGCACCAGGGCCGATCTCTCTTTGCAGGCTTCTACGGGTAAACTGTTTACCCTCGGCTCCAAGAGTCTGTAGTACTCCTGATACCCTGGTAGCTGTATCTTCTGCAAGTCCTGCGTTTACTAGGTTCTGAATAAATTCAGGTGAACCTGTAGCAGGTTGTATTACAGCTTCCTCTGCTCCCCGCTGTCCAGGAAGCAGGTGTTGTTTACCTAGTGCAACCGCACGATTCTCTAACGTAGACTCAACATCTATACTTAGCGTATCCAGGGATTGTATAAATGCATCCCAGGCCTCTATACGGGTATCCCGTACAGCTTGGCTTTGACCCGCATCTCTAAGTCCGCCAAAGATGTTAAGTGCCGAATCTGCACGTCGGATATCTACACCTCTATCACGCATACGTGTAAGGCGGGTACTAGCAGCGTTGAAATCCCGACGTGGGCCGCTCTTTATAGTGCTTACACTGGTAGCTACAAAATCCCTAACGCTTTCAAGCTCACGTCTATCTTCAGTCAGGATATCCCGAATCAAAGTATTACGTCTTGCAGCCTGAGCTTCACCGCTAGGTAATGCTGTAGTTCCCGCTCTAACTTCGGGTACAAACTGCACGCCCTCGTTAATTAACTTTGGCGCAAGAGGCTTACCCCGAATTCGAGCCTGTAGATCATCTACTGCAGCCTGAACAACTTGTAACTTCTCGTCATCCATAAGCGCATTGCGTCTGAATCCAATACTGCGGACATCCTGCATCGCGGCTTCAAGCTGATGCTCTAGGCTTTCTATACCCGTGCTTACATTGGGATTAGCTTTCAGCTTTGCAGTAATCCCGTCGTAGACCTCGGCTATTGCAGTTCGTGTCCACCCGAAGTCTTCGGCCTCTATACCCTGCTGCCTAGCCATAAGCTGCGCACGCATCAGTGCGGCATCTATGAAGTTATCCTTGCCCTGGATTGCCATGATATCAGTAAGATACACAGACCGTTCTAGATCACCAGGATGTATCCCATACATGCGGGCTACGTCGGCCCTGGAGAGTGCACGGGTACTGAAGTTCTCTAGTGGTGGGAGAATTGCGGCATCAAGTTCAACCGCTGCACCAAGTAGTTTTTGGTTAACCCCTCCTTGTCCATGTACCGCACTACGCGCACGCTCCCAAACTTGGTCTGTATCTCGGAAATAGCCGTCCCAGAAGTTGGAGTTGTTTCGTTTGTCTGCTGCCACAAAGCGCGTTCCGTTACGTCGGAAGTAACTTGTTCGGACTTCATTTTGCTCAAGCCTCGCATTCTGATATATCTTAGCCTTACGTACCATCTGATCTATGATGATATTATACTTATCCTTAGTGGATTGATTAAGCCCACTAAAGACTTCCGAGTTCAGTGACCGTCGCAGTTCATCCGCCGCATCCTCGATTCCAAAGGTCACCCGCTCCAGATTCGGGATAATTCGCTCTGTCCATACAGACTCAAAGATCGCACTAGCTTCGGCCCTGTTATGAACGTTGCGGCTATAGGTAACAGCCGCTGCCAGGGTATTAAATACCATATCGTCAAACGTTTCCAGGGTGTTCTTGACAATATCTAACTTAGCATTTAGTTCTACCTGACTTCTTACCGGAGCCTCAAAGATATCCTCAAAGATTTCTCTGAAGGATCGCTCGAACATTTCGGCAGAACTAAAGTAGTGCTGAAAGATTCTTTCTTCAAAGACTGTCCTAAGCTCGTCTATGTTTCCCCATAGCTGACCCGACTCAGCCTGGGATACCAACGTGTCCTTGATATCCGTGGGTAATTCTGTATACTGGTCAAGTGCCTTAGCTATCTCACCACTATGTACCCGCCCTGGCGTAAACGTCTTGGTGAAATCATCAAGCAAGTCTACATCACCAGTAAGCAGGTAATCAAACAAGGCTGATCTATAGTCCTCAGCCACACGCTCGTCAAAGACATTATCAAAGCTCCTGGTGATATCGTCAATTACCCTACCCGCACCCTCTATTACTTCGGGCGCTGTCTCCGATAACACCTTATATAGAATCCGGTTCATATAGTTACCAAGCTGTGCATTGGTTATCTGCGTACCAAGATTATACCCGAACACTGTTTGCAGATCATTACCTATAGACCTAAGTGTTCGGCCCTCGTTATACGCCGTTACATATCTTTGAGCCGCACGCTGCGCAAGTCGGGCTAGTTTATTCTCGGCCTGATTTCCTTGACGCCTACGAACAAGTGTTCGCATTTGTTCCACAGGCATTGCCAGGGTAAGGTCAAATCCGCCCTGTCCCGGAACAGCTAAGTTTGAAGGCAGTCCGTTAAGCCTATGTGCCCTTATACCAAGCGTATCATAGACTCTACTACGCCTAAAGAAAGGACTGACACCGGCAAAGATAGTCTTAGCTCCGGCCTCCGCAATGTTCGCTACACTATAAAATCCAAACACCAAATAGGCTCGGGCAAATTTCTGGGTAACAAACTTATCAACCTTGTCCATCCAAATAGCACGGGTGAGGAAGTCCAACCCGTCCATCATCCCACCAACTAAGCCGGTCTGGTGTCGGGTGTTGGCAATAGAAGCACGCTGAGCTGCTACGAATCCACCTACTATGTGATCGTTAATCCCAAGTACCATGTCCCGCAAAGACCCGCCCTCTACGGTCTTCTTTGCAGCTGTTATACCGGCCTGTATCCGAGCCTCAAGTGCATCACGCACAACCTTCTTAGATAGCTCATCGTCTAATCCAAACACACTCTTAGCTATATACTCAGATACAGTATCCGAGTCAAAGAACTTAGTTACTGCATAGCCTTCTGATCGTTCAAAGGCCCTGTTGAATTCACTAACTAGCTCTCGGGATATAGGTACAAGGTCTTCTGATAACCCCAAAGCCGGATACAAGGCACGAATATCTTCTACTGTGTAAGGCTGGTGCTGTGTTAAAATCCTACCAAAGACTGTAAGTGTATCCATAGCCTGCGGGTTAGTTGCAGCTTGGTCAATACCTTCGCGAACCAATCCGGCAAGATCTCCAGGATCTGTTTGCTGAAAAGGAATTTTCAGGTTCTTCGCCTCCGCAGTCATCTGCCTGAGCAACTGAAAAGCGTCTTGACCCACTTTTTGTCCGTGCTGTTGAAGAGTCCTCGGTACACCTCTACGCCATGCAGCACTTAGTCCTCGGAAAGGAACCTCACCCATGTACACAAAGGCTTGTTCTGTATGTCTAACAGCAGGACCTACTACTTTAACTTGACTAGTAATCCTAGTATAAATCCCGAACCCCATAAGAGTAAGCGGGTCACCCGTAATCTCGGCAGCTAGTTTGTGCGCCCAATTTGCATCCCACTCATCAAATGCTAGAGCCTTAGCCGTCCAGGAACCTTTACCCTCGGACTCTGCAATAGCTACGAACTTGGTAAACTGTTCTGCGGATTCGCGTGTAGGCCATGCAAAGGGGTATTGAATCACACCCTCAACCAGCCCAAGCTCTTTACCTAACTCTGCCGGAGCCTGTGTAGACTGAGCCAACGTTACAAAGTTAGGCTTTGCTACTTTCTCAGCGTACCAAGCTAGAGGACGAAGTATAGCTAGCGCAGGCTGAGTTAATGCCCTAAGCCATTGCTCTCGTCTAATTGCCGAGACAATCTCTCCAGCTCCTATCTTCTGTCCCTCTTCACGTATTAGCTCAGCGCGAGCATTAAATGCCTGTAGCTCCTGAGATAATCTAAATGACTCAGCGGCAGCATCGAATAACTCTTCATCAATCTGAGCATCGGTAAACCCGATACTAAGCAACATACTTCGGGCGTCGTCTACAGTTATTCCAACCGGAAGCTGGAACTGTCCCGCGCCTACTAGCTCATTAACCAGCTCTTGTGAACTTACTGAAGCAGGGTTGATACTCAGTAATGCACTAAGACTACCCGAACCTTCAGCTAAAGTCTCGGCAAACTCTGCTGCTTCTGTACTACGCTGTGCCCGACTTGTCTTTACCCGAATGATTGCGTCCGACATGAACTCAATTTCTTCGGGCGTGGCTATTGAACCTTTACGAGTAAGAGCTATAATATCCGCAGGCTTGTCTACTAATCCTGCCTCCACCCATACAGGCAGGGCATTAAGAACACCGCTCTGCCATACTACGTTATTAAGTTCTTCACGTAAGGTCTCAATAGTTTCTACTTGAGCACGAAACTCTTCTTCTGCTTCGGAACCAAACAAGACCCGTCTTAGAGTTCGCCCAATATTCTGTCCTATAGACTGTCCAGGAATAGGTACAGGAGAGAATCCCTGAGTTGACGGAATAGTCCGAAGCCGCTCGATATTACCAGGAATCAGTTTCGCGGCCTCCTGGATTTCCGTATCAAGAGTATCCGCACGCTGTATAAAGCTAACACGGTTACGCTCTAGCTCATCAGGAAGTACAGGGCGTCCAGGTCTAAAATCCGGCGCAGGCAAAAGCGGTCCTGTCTCACCTTCTTGTAAACCCCCTGGAGCTAATCTCGGCTGAGGTGTAACACCTATTATACCTTCGCCTTCAGCTCGGGGTCCGCCTAATCTATCCTCCTCTACCATTATTACCTCCTCGTGTCCCACCTTGTGCTTCTTGTACGTTGCTAGGAATAGTATTAGTGGCTACTCCAGTGCCATTAGAAGAGGGAACAGGTGCAGGACTTGCTTGTCCTGTAATTTGCTGCATTCGGATATCTGCAATACTACGATACAGTTGTGCAAGATCAGCATTAGAGCCTTCGACCTCTGTAGCCGCGACTCGTAACGCATCTATTACCTTGGCGCTAGTAAACACGGGGTCTTGCTTGGCTTTGCTCTGTGCAACCCGCTCTAGTTCCAGCTTCCCGTCCGCAACCTCGGGGAAGAAGAAGTCGTATGCAGTCTCGGGACTAAGTTCCCATCCAGGGCTAGCTAACTTTGCAAGATTCACCCGCTGTGCCAAGTCTCCAGGAATTCTAATCGCATAGGTTGAGTCCACGGAGATGTTATTTAACTCCCCGAGTACTTCCAATGCGGTTTGCTCTATCTCTGTGGTTATCGCCCTATATCTCCCAGGGTTTTTAAGCAACTCTGTCAACCACATTGTACTTACATCGGAGACTATAAACTGCACAGCCATGTGATAAGTCATAAGGTTCTGTTGCGCTGATTCAGATGTCTGAGCCAAGAGTATCGCGGACATGCCCTCTATGGCTGTACCAAAAGTCGCATCGCTAAACCCACCTCGTTGCATCATGTTACGCATTAGTATCAGGGTTTGCTGAATTTCTACCGGAATACCAGGAAGTTGGATAATTCCCAAATCCTCATTCAGCCCCATCTTAAAGTGGGCACCACGGGCATACCATTCCTCGGCACTCTTAACTATCTGCCTATTACCCGAAGTTTTCTCAAACGTCTTCGGATTAGCCGTGTCACGCATCAACTGCATAAGGAACGTCACGTTGCGATTGAAGCTGTTATATAAGGGTTTATTCGAGGACATGATACTTTGACCCATCGCAGCTCGGGCATCTCTTGGCGTGGATAGTTTAGATAGATCATTCCCCCCTTGTTCTATGAACGAAGCCATACCAGAGGTAGGTAGGCCACTGACAGCTCCTACAGCAATCGGAATCTGGGTAAGCCCTGGCATTGCAACTATCTGCCTAAACATCCGGTTGTTGTTACTGTCTACACCCATCTCAACTTTGCCGTCTGCGCTGAGACGCCAAAGCTGTTTGAATGTGACATTAGAACCTTCCTTGAAAGTTTGCATTTCCCCCTCAGCCCAGCCTTCACGCCGTACCAACCTCCACGCACTCCTCCAAGGCATCGTCCATACACGAGCTAGTCTTATCAGCCCTTCATCTTCGTCCTCAGAGAATTCTGGATATACAGTCTCGGGCTCGTATACATCTACAAAGAATTTATCTGACATCATTCCGTGTGGAACTGCATACCAACCAGTAGCTAGTAATCTACCAACCAGTGTCCAGAAATAAGTATCCCCACCACGACGAAGATTTGCCTTGTTTCTTTTCTCCCATACCCGCCGAAGAAGATTCTCTATTACAATCAACGCAGCAGCTTGATCAGGAGTATGTATTCTAACTTCAGGCGTCTCTATGGTATGAACAAGAGGACGCGGCTGTAACAAGAAGTTAGCCATCCCCCAAAGAGTCTTCGGGTCATTGCCTACAAAACTTTCCATACCTTCTTGTTTAAGGTTATCAACAAGAGCAAGAAGTGAAAAGTCCTCGGCAAACATCCGATTCCTACCACTATACAACTTTACAAGCTCAGATACTTCAGTTCCTACCTGGGACATTTTCTATCTCCCCTGCAAGGATTTGCCTTGCTAGTCGTTGAATACGATATGCTTTGCGAACCTCGATACCCAGAACATGAATAAGTGGGGATACATCAAGCCCGTAGTAAATATACAGTGCGGCGTAGTAATACTTCGAGCATCTATATACATGGATAGGAGTACCGGAGTGAGTAAAAATTATCCTCTGTCCTTGCTCTGTGAACTCATCACAAATAGGACAAAGGCTTTCGGAGTCTGTTAGATTAGCTCGGGCTCGTTTACCAACGCCACCCTTTTTTGAAAGCGAGACCACTTGCAACCATTCCTACCGAGGCGTGTCTTGTCGCTGCCATTATTGCAGCGGCATCGTGGAAATCGTCCATCTTAGGCATTGTGATTTTCTTATCAGCACCTACCCGAACGCGGGAGAGCTGGTCTATAACGTTTATATCCCTGCACTCCATGTCTGAGAGTAAATGAGATAATTCGTCGAGCATATAAGTCTTGGTTCCATTGCCATCCAATTTAAGAGCTCCTGTAGTTGCCCATCCAATAACTCTGGAGGGAACACCAGAAACAATGTCTGTTTGCGTGTAGAGGTTAGGATAATCCGCGACCTGCGCAGTAAACGCAAGGCCGTGTCCGTTGCGTTCGGGAATAATTTTTGCAGTTCCATAATAGTACCCCAACTCTTTAACCATCGGTGCAAAGGTTACTGAATCATAGAGCCCACTTAGAGATGCCTCGTGTCTGACCGAGCCGTCCATCTCTAGTCTCCACACTAAGGCCACTGACAGCGTGTGCTTTCCCTGTCCTGGGTCTACCGAGATTACATAGTTTTGTGTTTCCCAATCCTCGTCAGGCGCATTCCATATCTCGGCTTTATTCCATATAAACTGAAAAGGCGAGATACTTGATCTCATTCGGTCAATCTCTACGGAATCATAGTATGCGAGCTGATTAGTCAGGAAGCAACTAGAGATGTCTTCGATAAACTCCTGCCAGAACATCTCCTTGACACCGGCAATCTTCATCCGCCGCCATCTGATTCTTTCATCGGCTTCGATATCATCCCAACCTACACGGTTGATAAGATCAAGCTCTTCTATGGTCCAGTTCGTAATAAGGGCTCTGTCAGATTGTCTTGCTTCTGCGGCTCCTCGGGGTAGTCGGTAACTAGGCTCTAGCCACCAGAAGAGTTGATGAAGTCTCCATAGGCTGTCGGGGTCATAGAGGGCTTCGTTAACTAACTCGAAGAATGCGTTGTCTTCTCCATTAGGAGTGCTTTCCAAGACCATACTGCCTGTACCAAGAGGTACGCGCTGAATAGTAGGAGTAAGAATACGCCAAGCATCTGGCCAAAATGCCACTTCAGATCCAAGGAAGTTGTGAATTGGCTCTCCGCGACCAAACACAAAAGCCCGAGCAGTACCAATATAGAATACAGAGTTAATGTCAGGAAACTTTTTTTCATTAGCACTGGAGTGGCTCCTTCGGGATTTCTTCATAGGTCCTGATGTGCCATCAGGCAACTGTACCTGAATAACATCGGGGATGTGGTTATACCAAACTTCAGTCCGATTTAAGAGTCTCTGGGTAAGAAACTCCTCGTGTGCCACTACCACACTCGTAGTCCCAGGTATAGTAATCGTATCCTTGAAGAACTTAGCCAGATAGAAAGTAGTTATCCCCATCTGACCGGCTTTGACCACGAGGTCTTTCGGGGTAGAGTTATTATAGAGAATCTCTTGCGCGGGATTGAACGTAAAAGAGATCAAGTTACGATGCCGGTCCTCTATGACAATCATGTGCTCATAGAAGTACGGGTCATCTGTAATTAATCGAGCTGCGTCTAGGACTTTAGTAGTCATACTCCCGAACTCGTCCTGTGTGTTCCTGCTTTATAATGCCCTATGTGCCAGTGATTACCAAACGAGCATCTATACGCCCGAATGAAAGCTCCTGATATCCCAAATCTTCTACTTGCTTCTGTATGTGCGACATCCCTACTATATTGCTCCTTCCCGTCACATTGTTTTCGTCTTAGTCGGCGCTTACTAGCCATCACAGCCTCCTAAGTATCGTCCTCCTCTGAGGTCCCGACTTCCGGCCCTTCCGTGAGAGCTGGGCTTTCACGATATTCCGCCTCGATGATACCTTCCTGGACTGGCGTATCTTCGGCCTGATTGTTGACATTGCTATTACTCCTTCTGATCATTAAGGCCATCTCGTCAAACGATGAAGGAATTGCTATAGTAGTCTCTCCTTTATCGCCAAGAAGTCGTCGAACTTCGGGATTGAACTGATTACGTATGTGCATTACATACTCAAACTCCGTTGGTGTCAGACTATCTATACCTCCGAGAAATGCTTTAACCATGACATTCTCGTCAATACCCGAAACCAGCCTAGCACCTCTTTGTTGCTGTGCGGTAATCACATCTTCCGCAAATTTATCTCGTAGTTCTCCAAGTGCTTGCTTTTCGAGCAAAACAAACTTCTCATCGTTAACCCACTCTGTCAGATGTTTCGGCTCCAGGCGGGAATAACTAAGTGACTCAGACTGACTAAACCCACATACTCTCCAGCTTAAATATTCCACTTGGTTATCGTCTAGATCAGGTGAGATAACCTGTAGAAACTGGGTAGCTTGGGACACGATTTCGCTTGACATTACACCCCGATTATGGCCCCTATAGAGGTACGGTGTCAAGGGTGAAGTTTGATTCATGGTTTATATTACATACTTGACAACCGATACGCTATTGGTCTATAATATATTTACATGATTTTAATGGCTACATACTATAAGATATACTACGTGAGCTAACGCATCACGTAAAGGTGAGGGGATGGATAAGCATTATTCTCCAATAGATAATATAACTTCCATTAAAATGCAATACCAGAAGAAGAGTATTACTGGAAATAGAAAAGTTAGTGGAAGTACAACGGTTACATCAATATGTGCTTGCCGAACTCTGAAATATGGAATCCATCACTGTTTCAGTAACTTGGGCTTAGAACAAACTTTAATACGAGGAGAACTGATCCTTGTAATACGAAGACGATTTGCTACAGTAGACGGTAATCCTTGGTATAGATCAGAACGTTGGCGTATTCCCTGCTTTAGTTTTTATCTCTATAAAATAGGTGAACAAGAAACTATTGCCTATCCCTTTGCAAATATTAAACAAGGACAACCTAGTGCTCTTAGGTTACAAATGGGAGACCAACGATTTACTGAGTACCAAAAATTCCAGAATCAACTTAGAATGTACACAGGGAGGTTAAAGAAATACCAATCCAACAACAACCCAACCCAGAAAACCCTAGCCGGAATGGTTAACTGCGAAGTCAAGATCAAACACTTTAGTGAACTTTTGGAGGGATACACATGTCCACAGAACGAGACATCATCGACACCGACTCCGAACTTAAATCTTCAGGCTCCGGCAATGGAGGAATCGAAACCATCGACGACAACCTGGGACCCATCGACTCTGCACTCACCAGGCTAGAGCAATGGGTAAATAGTATCATAGAGCTTACAAGTAACATGGGTTCAGAGTGGGATATCCGGCCTGATCTGTACGACCCTGATCTAGAGCCTCTATATACTACAGACATCGTAGATATCAACAAACTCATGGCTAAGGCTCTGAGATACTGGCGCATTCACATAAGCCAAACCGGCCCTGATGTCTATGCCATAACCCTGGGACCTATAAAACCTCTAGTCCGGGGTCTGATGTCAGGCGGGGCTAGCCCTGAAGAGGCTATAGTAAATGTGGTATTCAGGTATCTGAATGAAGTCGGGACAGAAAGGTTAAAAGAATAATGTCAAAGTTTCAAGAAATCCAGTTAGCTCCTCGAATAGTCGAGGCAATATTGATTCTTCAAGGAAAAGAAAAAGAACTTAAGAATTTTTGTTCAGATATAGGGATAGTTACAGAAGTCTCAACGAGAAACTTTATGTCTGGGAATCCGCTTACAATCAGTGTAAAAAATAACAAAGGTTATATAAGGACAGGAAATGTAGGAGATTGGATAGTCAAAGATGCAAATGGGCATTTCACTATAGAGACATTCCTAGAGTTCGCTGCTACGTATCGTGTAATCGAGGAGGAGTGATGGGACACACCCGATATGATTCATTCTCATGTGATGTTTCAGAGTGTCATAATGTAACTGTGACAGAATGGCCCGAGGGCGCAGTTAGACTAGAGGGCCCTCCCCAGGGTTGGTTAGTGATACAACCTAGCCCTAATTACTCTATGTACTTATGCGAAGGTTGTTCACAAAAGAAAGAGGTTGTAGCTCTGCTGAAAACTCTACTCCTGCCGCCATTTGTACAAGGCATTGATTTAGGTGCGGATAGCGGATCATATGTAAGTGATAATACCGCTGGAGGACTAACAGGGCCCTATACAAGTCATGCAACCTTTAACCCACAAAGATTAAAAGAAGCGCTAGACAAGCTAAACCCCTAACACCATCTAGTTCTCCTCTATGCCCTCAGTGCCTTTCCTCCCGCATTGGGGGCATTCTCATGTCCCGCGACCCTTCCGCCAAAAGCGTCAGCGTCGAATGTTTCGCTTGCTACGCTGCGCAAAACAGCCTGCGGGGACTCCCTGTAACCACCCTGGTATTACAGCATGTTAGAACATATGTGTGTGTTGCCACTTTAGCATAACTTAAAATACTTTGCGATTTTCCGCGTTTAACACAAAAGTACCCCTCACTGTACTGTAAACTCATTTTACGCGAGAGCATGTAATAAAAAGGTGAGTGTAGTACCATTCGGGAAGACCCCCTGGGCTGAGTCGGGTTGTGTCATGCTAGGTGCACTGGGTTGTATCAGACCTTGACCTAGGCGGCCTAGGCGGGCCATAGCGGGGTCGACCCCGATTCCGGCATCTAGCTACCTTCCACTCGTGGATTCACTTCTCGCCGTGCCACCGGCGTGCGTAACTCACAAAGAAAAACCCTAGCAAGGGGGACGCACCGTGCTGGTGTTTCCTTACTAGGGTTTCTTGTGACTAGAACCTAATCGTTTGCGTTGAGTTTGACTACGCTACCGTGTGGCCCGCGCCGGTCAACTTCTTGATGATGGTCTCCCGATTCGCCCCGCGTTCATCGTTCAACACCGACTTGGATGCCGCCGAGGCGCTTGCATATTCGGTGC
>SDBT01011576.1_pt1 | contig 14190 bp, 11 predicted proteins | sample 2277101 | NCBI WGS metagenome assembly SDBT01 (sample SAMN10404973, study PRJNA504765) | marine sediment metagenome | isolation source: marine sediment core GS10_PC15, 103 cmbsf | place: Arctic Ocean: Southern Knipovich Ridge | collected 2010 | reverse complement strand
TCGTTATATTTGCCACCGGCGCGCAGGAGTACCAGCCGCATGAGTATCTCTACGGAGAGAGTGAACGGGTTTTAACCCAACTCGAGCTCGAGGAACTGATCACCTCTAAGCCGCAAGCGATCGACAGGCTGCACAAGCTGGTCATGATTCAGTGCGTGGGATCGAGAGAGGAACCCAACAACTACTGCAGCCGGGTGTGTTGCCAGGAAGCCGTCAAAAATGCTCTTCACGTTCTGGAGAGAAATCCCGAAGCGAAGGTCTTTGTCCTCTACAGGGATATGAGAACATACGGCCTGGACGAGCTCTACTATCTGAAGGCCCGCGAGAAGGGCGTAACCTTCATTCGTTACGATTTGGAAAGCAAACCCGTTGTCGAGCAGGCAGAGGGCAGTCTATCAGTCAAGGTTCTGGACACGACGCTGGGGAGAAACGTCGAGCTCGAGACAGACATTCTCGTCTTGAGCACAGGTATCCGTGCCGATCAGACGACCCTCGATCTTCTTCAAAAATACAAGGCAGGCTGCAACGAGGATGGTTTTCTGCTGGAAGCGCACATGAAACTGAGACCTCTCGATTTCGCCAACGAGGGCATGTTCATGGCCGGCCTGGCCCACGGCCCAAAGCTTCTGAGGGAGAGTTTGACCCAGGCATTTGGAGCAGCTTCCAGGGCTGCAACCATTCTGAGCAAGGACGCGATGAGCGTAGCCGCAACCGTTGCGGTTGTCGACGAAGAGCGCTGCGCCGCCTGCCTGACCTGTCTGAGGGTTTGCCCGTTTGATGTTCCCAGGCTGAACGATGACAATCGGGCATATATCGATCCGGCTTCCTGCCAGGGTTGTGGAATCTGCGCCGCCGTCTGTCCTGCCAAAGCTATCGAAGTGCAGCACTACAAGGACAACCAGGTGCTGGCGAAATGCGACGCTTTGGAAGTACTGAAGCAGCTGGATCGGCTATAGGTCAGCCTTGCCAGGTCTTGGAGGATAGTCAGCACTAATGAGTGAAGAGTTTAAGCCTAAAATCATCGCCTTTTGCTGCACCTACTGCGCCTATTCGGCGGCAGATCTGGCCGGATCCATGCGGCTTAACTATTCACCGTATGTGCGCATCATAAAGCTTATATGCACGGGAAAAGTCGACCCTCTCTTTCTGCTCCGGGCCTTCGAGAAGGGTGCGGATGGCGTTTTTGTCGCTGGATGCCTGGAGGGTCAGTGTCATTTCATCGAAGGGAATATCAGCGCTCGAAAACGTGTGCATTACACCAAGAAACTGCTCACCGATGTGGGCGTGAATCCGGAGAGACTCGAAATGTTCAATCTTTCGGCGTCCATGGGAAGGCTCTTCGCCGAGATATGCGACACCATGACCGAACGTGTGAAGCAGCTTGGACGTCTTAGAATAAACGAGCTCAAAAGTGAGCGTTCCGATGATGGGAACGTAAAGCAAAAAACTCAGGAGGAGAGGAATTGAGCCATGATTGTTGCTGATCAAAAATCCTTCGATAAAATCATCGAGAGCATCGCGGATTACCGAAAGGTGCTGGTTCTGGGTTGTGGAACCTGTGTGACGGTATGCATGGCAGGAGGCGAAAAAGAGGTCGGCATACTGTCCGGCCAGATTCGGCTGTACGAGAGAGAGCTTGCAGATGATAAGAGACATGAGATCGTCGAGACAACGATCGAGCGGCAGTGCGACGATGAGTTTATCGAGCCTGTAAAGGAGCTGATCTCCGAGGCGGATTGTGTTCTTTCTATGGCCTGCGGTGTGGGGGTTCAACACCTGGCTGAGTTTTTTGAAGACAAGATCATTCTTCCGGTTTTGAATACCAAGTTCTTCGGCGCAACCAGGGAGCCGGGAGTCTGGGTGGAACGCTGCGCGGGCTGCGGAAACTGTATTCTGGACATAACCGGTGGTGTCTGCCCCATAGCACGATGCTCTAAAAGCCTTTTCAACGGCCCCTGCGGAGGTTCACAAGACGCAAAGTGTGAAATTGATCCGGAGATCGATTGTGCCTGGCATCTGGTCATCGAGCGGCTGACAAGAATTGGCCAGCTCGACAACCTCAAGAAAATGATCGATGTGCGGGACTGGTCGACCGACCGTCACGGCGGGCCGCGGACCGTGATTCGAGAGGATGTTCGAGAGGAAGCAAAGAAATGACGACAGGTAGTGCGCTTGAAAAACTGCTGGATCAGGGAGAGTTCGTTGTTACCGCCGAGATCGGACCACCCCAGAGCGCCAATGGGGATGCGGTGCGCAAAAAGACGAGACATTTCAAGGGCTTTGTCGACGCGGTAAACATAACGGACAACCAGACAGCTATCGTGAGGATGTCCTCCATTGCGACAGGAGTCATACTAAAAGACGAGGGGCTCGAGCCGGTCATTCAGATGACCTGTCGCGACAGGAACCGAATCGCCATACAGAGTGATATTCTCGGCGCCGCCGCTCTGGGCATCAATAACATCCTCTGCCTCTCAGGGGATCACCAGAAATTCGGCAATCATCCGGGCGCAAAGAACGTCTACGATGTAGACTCCATTCAGCTGTTATCCATTGTCAAAGGTATGTGCAACGAGGCCAGATTTTCCTGTGGTGATGAGATCAAGACACCGCCCCGAATGTTTATCGGCGCCGCCGCCAATCCCTTTGCCGACCCTTTTGATTTCAGGGTGCTGCGCCTGGCCAAGAAGATAGAGGCAGGCGCCCGGTTCATCCAGACTCAGGCGGTTTTTGACTTATCAAGGCTGAAAGAGTACATGAAGGCCGTCAGGGAAGAGGGGCTGGATAAAGATACGGCGATTCTGGCCGGAATCATCCCTGTGCGAAGCGTCAAAGCTCTGGAGTACATGAAAAATGAAGTCGCGGGAATGCGGATCCCGGATGAGCTTATTGAACGAATGAGGACAGCGGAAGATCCCAAAGAGGAAGGCATTAAAATCGCCCTCGAGCTGATTGCCGAAGTAAAGGAAATCCCCGGCATCCGAGGCGTTCATCTCATGCCGGTCATGTGGGAATCTGCCGTAGCGATTGTATGCGAGCGTGCCGGATTCTTGCCACGGCCTTCCGTTTCATGAGCTGGCAACGCAAATCGGCTCAAGCTCAACCATGCCTCTGTCCGGGCTGGGTGTGCATTCTAAACAGGGGCTATCTCTTTTTAGCCTTTACCGCTGTGCCCTGAGGCAGGGACCCGTAATTTTAACATTTTCTTTATAAAGAGGAGAAAGAGCGTCTTCAAGATTTTCAGGATGAGCTTGGTATTCCTGGTCTCGCTAAATATTTTCTTGAAGGATTTATGGGCCGAAACGCAGTCGAAGAGGGCATTTTCCAGTATATAGTCTTTCTTAGCCAGGTCAATTACCGTATCCAAAAGCATCAATCTTGAGCTTTTAACTGATAGCCATCGCAAAGCCCTGGCATACGGGATATCCTCTATAAACTCTCTGCATTTACTCCGGTAACTTGTATCAAAGGCCTGCCGAGATATACCATTCATCATCATAGTTCTTGCCGCCTCAATCGCAGTAACGATGCTCATATTTACTCCCTTGCCTTTGAAAGGTCTCAAAAGTCCGGATGCATCACCTACCGCGACGTATCTATCTCCGTAAAACCCTTTGCTGACCCGGAGCGGAAACCTGCCCTTGAAATACATCAGTTCGTTATCATCACGGTTGAAATTCGAAGGTAGAATCTCCTTGATTGGCGGATATCTCAGGAATTTATCCATTGATTCAGAGTCTATTTCGACCCCGGCAATATTTATGGTGAGATGATTCATTTTGGGAGTTACAGCGCCAAACTCTATCTTGTCAATCGGGGGTAAGAAAGCGTGAATATAGCTGCCAAATCGAGACATAAACTCCTCTCCAGGATGGATTTTGATGATGATCGAGCTCATAAATCGAGGTTGTCTATACGCCGTTAGTCTCTCGAAAACTTGAGCTGTTCCGTCATCCATCCCGAAGGCCCCAACAACGACATCTGCCCTTTTATTTCTGCTTTCGCTATAGACCATCAGCCCGCCGCTTTTGATCTCGATGTCTGTTACCCGACTATGAATTACCTCCACCCCTCTCTCCCTGGCTTGATTTAAGAGAAAATCATCGAAATTAATCCGCCTAACCGCATATGTGTGATCGCCCTCCCCCTTCAGGACTATCTCTCTATTGTCAGAATGAAGGACATAACCGGCGATCTCCCTCTGAACCAGATCCCAGGGAAATTGTAATCCCAAACCTTTCTCTAAAATATCAATGATGGGGGGAGATAGAACCCCCGCGCATTGGTTATAATGGGTGCTTCTTTCAAAAATCTTACCTTCGTAGAGGATGACTTCAATCCTCCTTCCCAACTCTTGGGCGAGATTTTTCAGCGCGATGGCGCAACCTGCTCCTCCTGGGCCTCCCCCCACTATCACTACAACGCTCCCATCGGTTAAAGGTCCCAATCTACCCTTCGAGTCACCCCTCATTTATGTATTGCCCCTTGTTTTAAAAAAAGTGGATGATTTTGAAAGAATAGATCTAAAAATCAATTTGAAAGTTGTGGCCGCCAACTGCCATTGCAGGACCGGATTTATAAACTTCAGCAATATAGCCTTATAAGGGATATTCCCGGTATACGTGTTCCAAAGCACGTCCCTCATTTTATTCGCCTTTTCGCGTGCTACGTTCAACATGACTTCCGATAGAAAGGCATTTCCGGTTGCCAGATCATTGATCTTGATGAGGATCCTCCCATAGAAATTGTCCTTTACAATAATCTTCTTGATCCGGCTGTAATAGCCTGCCTTGAAGGCTGATTCGGATATGCCTAAATTAAACGCTGTTTCGGCAGCCAGTTTTGAGGTTACGAATGCAGATTCTATCCCGTTTTTATAATACCGGCTGCAGCTCGCATCTCCGATGATTACCAGTCGATCGGTGAAAGGTTTTTTTGCCGACCTGATGGCAATTCTTGGGGTGCAAGTGCAAACATTATCGGACGAACTCCAATCCTTCGGGAGCTTCTTATGAACAACGAGGAAATCTAAGAAATGTGCCAACTCTTCTTCCTTCACATCTCTCCTGCCTATCATGTTAACGGTCATATAATCCTTTTTAGGAATGAGACATGCGACGAACATTTTTCTTATCGTACTCATGTTGTATGTGAAGATGTTGCCGCCAAAAGTTTCCTGGATAAAGCCGCGGTTCAAGCGGATCTCCACGTTTCGGGCGCGGACTGTGTGCGGCGGCCTGTACCCGAAGTTCAGGTTTTGTATCTTTTTCATCATATACATGCTCAACCCGAATGCCCCCACTACTAAGTCTGCTTCAAAAGTCGATTCCTCTTTTCCAATTCCGTAGATTATCTTTACCGGGTCTTCCGGATCCTGGGGAAGCTCTACTCGTTTAACCAACCTGCGAATTACCTTTGCCCCCCTTCTTCTTACATGCTCCAGTAGATGGTCATCGAAGCTGACATTCCCCTTTTCTCTGGACAACCTGGGACCATTTCCCCTAAAGACAGTTGTTATTCGACTTTTATTCAACGGGTGTGTCAGAAGAATCCCCCCGGTCCTTCCCTGAAGGTAATATCCATTGATTTTGCGCTGCACCTTCTCCTCGGGCAGAGCGATTCCACGCTCTTTAAGGCGGGTCTCTAAGGTTTCAGAGATCACACCAGCACACAGATTGCACCCCTTAGGACCTCTTTGAGTGAAATCCTTCCCATCGAACAGCACAACAGAGATATCTAATCCCCTCTCCTGGGCCATGTGGATTGCCAAATCGGCGAAAAATGTTCCGGCGGGACCTGCTCCTATCACCGCTATCTTCGAGCCATTTGCCAGAGTCAACGTTTGCAATTTCTTTTTCATCGACCTTTACCCAGAATCATCTAAGAAAATATAACATGTTCGAAAATGCTCAGGAAAAATTGATTGCACAAAAACATACTTATGATGATCGGCTCAAACAGGCAACGTCTTTCAGCTCAAACCGGCCACGTCATGTTAGCCTAAAGAGATTTGACGTGCCGGAGGCTGAGATAGTTCGCCTCGATCGTACGCTCGATGTCCCCCTGACTATGGGCCGTTGAGAGAAAGGCGACCTCGTACGGGGAAGGGGCTATGTAGATACCGCTCTCGATCATCTTTCTGAAGTAAGCCTGAAACAGACGAGTGTCCACGGACATCGCTGCCTCATAGCTTTTCACTTCCCTATCAGTGAAAAAGAGGCAGAACATCGAGCCCACGCGATTGACACAGAAGCTCAGTTTCAGCTTCTGTAGATTGTCCTTGAACCCCTGGACAAGCAGATTCCCCTTCTGTTCCAGGCTTTCGTGGGCGTTTTCATCCTTGAGAATAGAGACTGTCTCATAGCCTATGGCCATGGCCAGGGGATTACCCGAGAGGGTTCCCGCCTGATAAACCGGACCCTCCGGTGCCAGATGGTCCATGATCTCTGTCCTCCCACCAAAGGCTCCTACCGGCAGCCCGCCGCCTATGATCTTGCCGAGGCATGTGATGTCCGCTTCGATGCCGTACAGCTGCTGGGCTCCTCCAAGGGCCACTCGGAAGCCGGTTATGACCTCGTCGAATATCAGCAGAATGTGCTCATTGCGGGTGAGGTCCCGGATCTTTTTCAGGAAGTCAACCTCCGGCGGTATGAGACCGGCGTTTCCCATCACCGGCTCGAGGATGACAGCCGCAATCTGGCCTTTGTGAGCCATCATCAACTCTTGCACAGACCCTATGTTGTTGAACTCGGCGATCAATGTATCTCGAGCTGTGTTATCCGTTATTCCAGGGCTTCCCGGAATGCCCAGCGTGAGAACGCCTGATCCGGCTTTTATCAGAAACGAATCCCCGTGTCCGTGATAGCACCCTTCGAATTTGATGATCTTGCTCTTCTTCGTGTATCCCCTGGCCAGGCGGACAGCGCTCATCGTAGCCTCGGTTCCCGAGCTTACCATTCTCACCTTCTCTACACTGGGGAAGATCTCCGTGATCAATCTGGCAAATTTCACCTCTATCTCTGTATTAGCCCCGAAGCTCGTGCCTTTTGCAGCGGTGTTATTCAGGACCTTTACGATCCTGTCATCGGCGTGGCCAAGAATCAGGGGACCCCACGAACAGAGATAATCGATGTACTCGTTGCCATCGACATCCCAAACCCTTGAACCCTTTCCCCTGTCGATGTAAATAGGACTCATCCCTACCGACTTAAAGGCTCTTACCGGACTGTTGACGCCTCCCGGTATGTGCTTTTTTGCAGAAGCGAATAGAGCGTTTGACTTGGTTTTCATTCTTGCTCCTTGAAATATTTTACACGTTCCTTTTTCAGCTCTTTCGAGCTGTACAGTGTGATGTAGTCGTTGCAGCCAATAGTGCTGGCAATCTCGCGGACGATGGAATCGGTCTCCTCCCGCTCTTTCCCATGCACCATAGCAAAGAGGGAGTACGGCCAATCGGGGTATGTCCTTCTCTGGTAGCAATGGGAAACTTCGGCAAAATCCGCTGCTCTCATGCCGGCCTGCTCGATGGCCTCTTCACCCACACGAAAACAGGCCATCCCGTTGGAGGCAAAGCCTATTCTCCGGTGTCTGAGGACCCCGGAGATCCTTCTTATGGCGCCGATGCTTTTCAGAAAACGGATCCTCGAGAATAGCTCATGATGAGACAGGGCCAACTCTTTGGTTGCTCGACTCCAGGGATCCGGAACTATCTCCATACGTTCCTGCAGCAAACCCATGAGCCTTCTATCGAGCTCGTCCAGGGGTCGGCTTTCTGCCTTCGTTCCCCGAATCGCTTCATCACGAAATTGATCGCTGCCTCGAGGACGATCGCTGCCTCGAGGACGAGGGTTGCCCGAGAGCCTGAATCCCACCCTGACCTTGAATTTCCGGATGGCAGGCAAGATCAGATAGCTCGTGCCTGAGCTGCCGATGAGGCTCTCGATTTCTCTCTGAAAGTCTTTACCCTCGTGAAGAGCAAGGGTAAACCACATGTTGTACTCGTGGTTCCGTAGATAGTTATGGCTCACACCCGGGTGAAGGTTGATCCTCGAAGCGAGGGAATCAACCAGCTCGGGTTTTACCTTCGCTGCAACGAGAGTGCTCTTGTAGCCGATCTTTTCAGCATCGAGAATGACCGCTATGTCCCGGATAATGCCGCAAGAGCTCAGTTCCCTGATCCTGCCGATCGCACCGGCTTCCGATAGCCCGCATCGTTTCCCGATAACCTCGAAGGGCTGCGGTGTGAGGGGAAAATCCTGTTGAACCTCTTCCAACAGGAGCCTGTCTTCATGCTCCAGTTCCATCAAACCATCTCTCTGCTCATGCGAATGGGCTGGTAGACGCAGAAGGGCTCTTCCTCCAGATAGTCTCCCGTTATCGCAAAGGCTCTGGCTCGACAGCCGCCGCAAAACCGACGATACTCACACACCCCGCATCTTCCCCTGTAGCTGTCCAGGTCTCTCACCTGACGAAAGAGCTCCGATCCTTCCCAGATAGCGCTAAATCTGTAGTTCTCCTTCCTGACATCTCCGGCTTCCTCTTCCAGAAATCCGCAGATCTGAACCTTCCCCATGTTGGAGATAAAGGCAAATGATTGGCCTCCGAGGCATCCCTTTGTCATGGCATCCATGCCGTGGCTTTCAACGGTGACCGCCCTGCCAGCCTCTTTCTCGCGCTGTCTGAGAATGCGATAGTAGTGTGGAGCACATGTGGGTTTGAGCTGAATATCGATTTCCCGGCTCTTCTCGTAGATCCAGTTCAGGATGCTCTCGTACTCCTCCGGCTCGATTGCAAAGTCTGCCAGGTCCTTCCCGCGTCCCACCGGCACCAGAAGAAAGGGATGGAATCCCACTGCACCTATGGATATGGCAAGATCGAGTATCTCACCGATCTGCCTGTAGTTGAGCTTCGTAATCGTGGTATTGACCTGAAACTCGAGTCCCACCTCTTTTGCCACCTTGGCGGCCTGCATAACAGAATCAAAGGCTCCCTCGACCTGCCGAAACGAATCATGGGTCTCACTGTCCGCTCCGTCTATGCTGAGACTGATCCTTTTGACCCCTGCCTCTTTCATCCTGAGCGTATTGTCCCTGTTCATGAGCATGCCGCAGGGAGCCATAACCATCCTCAATCTGAGTTTATCGCCGTAGGTTATGATCTCATAGATATCCTCTCTCGCCATCGGTTCTCCGCCAGTGAGAATCATGATGGGTTTGGCAAATGATGCGATATCGTCGAGCAGCTTGAAGCATTCCTCCGTAGAGAGCTCCCCTGCGAACTCCTTATCAGCTGCATGAGCTCTGCAGTGCTTGCAACTCAGGGGGCAGCTCTTGGTTACCTCCCAAGCCACCAGCCTGAGCTGGAATTTCTTGTCCTTGGCGCCTTTCATGATATCCCCCTCTGACCGAGCAGCTTCGCCGCATCCTTGGCGAAATAGGTCAGAATGATATCCGCCCCTGCCCTCTTGATCGAAAGCAGCGCCTCCATCATTACCCTCTCACCGTCGATCCACCCCCTGGCCGCCGCGGCCTTGATGGAGGCGAACTCTCCGGAGACGCTGTACGCTGCAACAGGAACCCCAAACCGGGATTTGACCCGGTAGATGATATCCAGGTAGGGAAGCGCGGGCTTGACCATTACTATATCCGCCCCCTCCTGTAAGTCGAGCTCGACCTCTTTTAGGGCTTCATCGCCATTTGCCGGATCCATCTGGTAGCTTCGCCGGTCTCCGAACTGGGGAGCCGAATCGGCAGCCTCCCTGAAAGGTCCGTAAAAGGAAGAGCAGAACTTGGCCGCATAGGACATTATGGGCACGTCAGTGAAACCGGCTTCGTCGAGGGCGGACCTTATAATCCCAACCCTCCCGTCCATCATGTCCGATGGCGCCAGCATGTCCGCTCCCGCTCGGGCGTGGGAGGTCGCCTGCTTTGCAAGAAGCTCCAGAGTTTCATCGTTGTCCACATCACCATCCTTGATGACCCCGCAGTGCCCGTGACTCGTATACTCACAGAGACACACATCCGTGATCACCAGCAATCCGGGGTGAGTTTTTTTTATCTCCCCCACGGCCCGCTGAACGATCCCGGAATCGGAGTAGGACTGGGAGCCCACCTCGTCTTTGCTCTCGGGAATGCCGAAGAGGATCACTCCAGGAATTCCCAACGCTGAAATTTGACCGCACTCCTCGACTATGTTGTCTATCGACATCTGAAAGTTGCCCGGCATGGAAACGATCTCGTTTTTGACGTTGTCCCCGGGACAGACAAACAGAGGAAATATAAAATCATCAGCCGAAACACGTGTTTCCCGTATAAGCCTTCTGAAACTTTCGTTTTTCCGTAACCGTCTCTTTCTGATCAGCGGGAACTTCATACGACCCCCTGAGACTTGCCGTGGATACGGCCCTTGCCGTGGATACGGCTGATGCCGTGGATACGGCCCTTGCCGTGGATACGGCCCTTGCCGTGGATACGGCTGATACCGATCTCCTGGTCGGTCAGATAACAGGCGGGATCCGGCGCCCACAGATCTCCCGTGACCGCTTCAGCCCTGACTCGCAGATTTCCGGCGCAGAGATCCAGGTAGCTGCACTGTGCGCACCTTCCCGTCACATGCCTTTTCTTGTCTTTAAGCTTTGCCATGAGCGGCTCAGAGACATCGGTCCAGATTTCACTGAAGGGTCTCTCTCTCACGTTGCCAAAGCAGTAATGCCGCCAGAATTGGTCGGCATAGACGGAACCGTCCCAACTGACGCAGCCTATCCCGTTGCCGGTGCTGTTTCCCCCGTTCATTCTGAGAAGCTCTAAGACATTCTGCGCCCTCTCGGGATGCTCCTTCAGCAATTTCAGATACACGTACACGCCGTCTGTGTGGTTATCGACTGTAAGAACCTCTTTTTTCAGGCCTTCGACGAATAGCTGCTCTGTCAGCTCGATAATCAGGTCAACCGTCTGCCTTGTCTCTTCTGCGCTAAGGTCCTCGGCGATCAGCTTGCTTCCCCTACCCGTGTAGACCAGATGGTAGAAACACACCCTCGGGATGTTCTCGTCCCGCAGAAGTTTGAATATTCCCGGTATATCGGCTGTATTCCTCTTGTTGATGGTGAATCTCAGGCCGACTTTAATGCCTGCCTCCTGGCAGTTTCTCAAGCCCTCCATGGCCATGTCGAAGGCCCCTTGGACTCCTCGAAACCTGTCATGGGTCTCACTCAGCCCGTCAAGACTGATGCCGACGTAGGAGAGACCAAATGCCTTGAGCTCCTTGGCCAGCTCTCTGGAAATGAGGGTCCCGTTCGTGGATATAACGGCCCGCAGGCCCAGCTCTCGGGCATAACCGACAAGCTCGAGAATGTCGGGCCTTATCAGAGGCTCTCCGCCGGAGAAAAGGATCACGGGAGAGCCGAAGCTCGCCAGATCCTCGAGCAGCTTCCTTCCTTCCAACGTTGTCAGTTCCCCGGTATACTCCCGGTCCTGAGAGTGGGAGTAGCAGTGGATGCATCTCAGGTTGCACCTCTGCCCCACGTTCCACACGACAACGGTTTTTTTGTCCTTGGAAAACTGTAGCAGGTGGGAGGGCAGTTTTTTCGACCTTCTGCCGTATCGCAAGGGGTCGGACGCTTCGACCGACCCACAGTATAACTTAGAAATTCCAATCATTGCTTTTCCTTCCTGTCAAAGAAATTCAAAATCGAATCCACCAGGCCAGCAATCGTGTGCTCCTGCGCCTCCACCGCCACGGCCACGTTCAGCCGCCCGGCTTCGGCCGAGGTAACTGGCCCGATAGAGGCCCCCCGTATCATGGCGATGTATCTCGTTCTCTGATGATTCTCCAAGATATCCACGAGATTCGATACCGTGGAAGAGCTGGTAAAGGTGACCAGGTCATGAGCGGCTCCGAAAATCTCGTCGAGATACTCAACCTGATACTCAGGCGTCACATTCCGGTATATCACTATTTTTTCGACCTCTGCGCCCATCTTTCGCAACTCCACGGAAACATGTTCCCTGGCAATCTCCGAGCCGGGGATCAGGATCTTTTTGCCTTCGGCATCAGCCGGACCCTCGGCAAGGCCTTTAAAGGCCTCCACCAGCCCCTCTGACAGGTATCTCTGTGGAATCAGATCGGGCCTGATACCAAAGGCCAGCAACGACGTTTCTGTCGCCTTGCCAATCACGGCGATCCTGACGCTCCCCAGCTTCCTCGCGTCACGGCCGGTCGCATAGAGCCGCTCGAAGAACAACTCCGAGGCATTTACCGAAGTGAAGATGATCCAGTCGAAAGAGTCTATGCGCTCGATGGCGTCGTCGAGGCACGACAGATCGGAGACAGGCTCGATCTTGATGGTCGGGAACTCCACGACATCGGCGCCCAGCGCCCGCAGCTCCCCTGCCAACACCGAGGCCTGCTGTCTGCTGCGGCTCACGACGATCTTCTTCCCCCAAAGCGGTCGTCTGTCAAACCATTTCAGCTTGTCTCGCAGCGAGACGACCTCGCCCACCACAATGATCGCCGGAGGCTCGAATCCCGCCTCCCTGGCCTTCCCGGCTATATCTTCCAAGGTTCCGGTAAGGGTCTGCTGGCTATTCAGGGTTCCCCACCTTATCAGAGCCGTCGGTGTGCAGCCGGGTCTGCCTCCCTCTACCAGTTTTTCAGTAATGGAGGACAGGTTTTTTATACCCATATAGCACACCAGTGTCGCGGTTCCCCTTGCTATCTTCTCCCAGTCCACGCTGCTCACGCCTTTATCCGCGGATTCGTGTCCTGTGACCAGGATTGCAGAAGAGCTCATGCCGCGGTGCGTGAGGGGAATTCCCGCATAGGCGGTTACGGCGGTTGCAGCCGTTACACCTGGAACCACTTCGAAATCGACGCCGCTTCCCACAAGGTGCAGTGCCTCTTCGCCTCCGCGACCAAATACAAATGGGTCCCCGCCTTTCAACCTGGCCACCACCAGGCTCTTGCGTGCTCTCTGCACGATGAGGTCGTTGATTTCTTCCTGTGATAAGGTATGACACCCGGCCTTCTTGCCGACATAGATCATCTCACAGCTTTCAGGGCAGTGCTTCAGCACCCCCTCGCCCACCAGATAGTCATATATGACAACGTCGGCCATTCTCAGACATTCGGCTCCCTTCAGGGTTAGCAACCCTTCATCTCCGGGGCCTGCACCTATCAGATAGACCTTGCCTCGATGCTCAGCCATTGCTTACTCTTATCTCCGCCAGTATCTCTCTGCCCCCCTCAGACAGAATCTGCTCAGCAAGATCCCTGGCTATCCGTACCACGTTGTTCAGATTGCCGGAGAGCTTTCTCTTGATAACTCGTCGCCCATCGAGATCGCTGATCAGGCCCGTCATTTCGAATGTATCACCGTGCACGCTGGATGAACAGCCGATGGGCACCTGGCACCCTCCTTCCAGGACTCCAAGGAAAGCGCGCTCGCCACGGGCTACACGCATTGTTGCTTCGTGATTTACGGCCTGCATCATGTTCTTTACTTCTTCGTCATCCCTTCTGATCTCGACGCCGATTACACCCTGGCACGGGGCCGGTACCACCAGTTCCGGATCGAGATACTCGGTGATCCTATGAGCATACCCGGCCCTCTTCAATCCACTGGCAGCCAGAACCAGGGCATCGCAGGCGCCATTTTCCAATTTTTTCAGCCTTGTGTCTATGTTTCCCCGTATATCGACAATCCTATAGTAAGGATGGTAATGAAGAAGCTGTGCCTTGCGTCTCAGACTGGAAGTGCCGATAGCTTCTCCGGGGGAGATATCATCAAGAATCTTGCCGGATCCGGAAACCAGGGCGTCCCGCGCATCCTCCCGCTTCAAAACCGCTCCCAATTCTAAATCTTCAGGAAGCTCGGTGGGAAGATCTTTCAGGCTGTGTACTGCCAGATCTATTTCCCGGCTCAGGAGAGCTTCCTCTAACTCTGTTATGAAGAGGCCTTTACCGGCAATATTCGATAAGGGGGAGTCCAGAATCCTGTCACCCCGTGTCTTGATGACCACCAGCTCGCAGGCGAGGGCTGGATCACTCTTCTCCAACTCTCTCGTCAGAGACTCTGCCTGAATCAGGGCCAGCTTGCTCCCTCTGGTCCCTACCCTTACTCTACCTCCCTTCACGGATATCCTGTCCTGGAAGGCTGAAAAGCTCGTTGACGAGCCGGATGTATTCGAGATTTCT